>Ga0299906_10005138_pt1 | contig 10685 bp, 5 predicted proteins | sample RVTome_14_FD_200259 | JGI IMG/M metagenome (GOLD analysis project Ga0299906, IMG submission 200259) | Soil microbial communities from uranium-contaminated site in the Upper Colorado River Basin, Wyoming, United States - RVT145D125 (version 2) ... | reverse complement strand
TTCTCCTGGAGCACGCGAGCGATATCGGCATCGGACGCACCGAACCGATAGTACTGGTGGAACGTGGAGAACGGGCTTTCGTCGTGGTGCGGGTAGTACTCGCGGAGGTACGAGAGCTCTTTGGGCAGACGGAGCGAACGGCGCCCCCAGCCATGGTGAAAATCGAGGATCTCGATCTCGACCTCCGGGAGGTGGTCGCGCACCGCGCCCGCGAGATAGGCGAGCCCGATGGGCTGGAGCCTCACGTCGGTGTCGTAGAAGTCCTCGACCGGAGGCTGGATCAGGACGAGCTTCACCTGCCGAGTTTACAGCGAAGACGCTGAGCTCAGCGCAGCCGTGGTGCCGGATCCCCCAGCAGGTTGTAGATGGATACCCATGGACGAGTCCCTCGACGGCACGGGAAATGCCTGGTCCTTCCGTGACGTGGGGGGTGGTGCCTCGACTATTTCAGCCGGAGGGCGGGGTCGCCCATGAGGTTGTAGATTCGAGGAAGAAGCGCGTCGCCTCCAGCATCGCGATAGGCGGCGAAACCGCCCAAGATCGCCTCACCCAGAGTCGGCTCGCCTTCGAGGAAGGCGGAGCGGAAGAAGTCGTTCCCGAGGCGCCAGGCCTCGAAGTCGAGGGAAAGACCCGAGGGGGCCCAGACCGCGACGGCGCCGCCGGAGGGCTCGACGGTCAGCGCCTCTCCCAAAGACTGGAGCCCCGCGAGCTCGAATCGGTTGATGGTGCAGGAAAAGCCGGTGACCACCGGAAGCTTCGATCCGTTCTGCAGGCGAGGCACATCGCTCGTGTGAAGGAGCATCTCGTCGGCGAAGCGATCGAGGCCCCCATGCCCGACGTAGTTGAGGAGAGCGACGCCGCTCCGGAGTCGGCCAAGGAGCTTCGTCCTGGCCGCGCTCGGGTTCTCGTGGGTGAGATAGATCCTCTCCGTCGGAATCTTGCCCGGGACGACCGCGGCCATCGACTCGCTGTGGCGGTCGAAGCTCGCCCGCGACCAGGGATCGTTGTCAGCGACGAGCAGGAGCCCGCCCGTCGCCAGTGAAGTCCCCGACGCCTCGTGGGCCTCGAGCTTCGACACGTAGCCTTCGAGCTCGGCCGCCGTCGCGACGGGAATGCGGCCGAGGGCAATCTCGGGCCAGCCGTCGCCATCGACATCCCCGAAGCGATTGTCGGAAGCATAGAGACCGTCGGCCGTTCCGACCATGAGAGGCGGGACGAGGTTTCCTCCGAGCTTATAGTGATTCTTGTAGTCGAGCGTTCCCGCCCCGGCGAGGACGACCATCCGCGGAGGCTTGGACCACCGGCGATAAGCGTGAGCGAGAAACTCGCGGATCCCATGGGGGCTCGAAAGGCCGTGCTGGAACTCATCCATGACGTCCTCGAGGAGGACCACCGAAGGAGTAAAGCCGTGAGAGCTCCTCAATCGAGCGAGCCTCTGGGCGCCAGCTTCGAGCTCCTGGGGAGCGATGATGACGTAGTCCGCGCCGTTCGAGGGGGAGCGGAGCCTTGTGGGCTCGTCCATCCAGGTGCGAAGGGGTGGGAGCGCACCACTCGCGGTCACCGCCGCATAGATGCCCTCTGGTGAAGCCCCCGAGAATCGCAGAGTGTGGCCATCGGTGGTGTTCTCGACGACGACGCCGGAGACGAGCTTCGCCCGCCTCGGATCGGTGATATCGAGAACGGTGAGGCTCGGCTCCGAGAAGCCGGACACCGTCAGGCTCTCGTTTCCGTCCGCGCGAAAGACGAAGGTGGAACCCGAGGCCCGGTACCTTCGCGGATAGCGCACCTCGACGGAGTCGATGTAGAAGATGCTGAAGGGAACACCGGCGTCGAGAGCGCCCTCGACGGTGACCGTGTTCTTTCCCTCGCGCAGGAGAGAACGTTCGACGGGGAGCGCGAGCGCGTGGGCGCCGATCCCTCGAAAACGACTTTCCCCCACGAACGAGCCGTTGAGAAAAGCCTTCACATGATGGTCGTCCCTCTGGCCTCCGCCGGTATCGGTCGCGCCGAAGAGCTCGACGCGCAGCTCGACCCGACCATCCCCGTCCGCGAGACCCGCCACCGCGACATCGAAGGTCCCCTTCCCGTAGACGGGATGACCGCTCGAGACGTAGCTCCAGAACCAGTAGTCGGACTCCGGATCGGAGGAGACGAGGGTCGCGGCGAAACGGTCCTCTTCCGTGTGCACCGTTTCGGTGAAGTAGGGAGTCGTCGACTTGCCCCCTCGGCTTCTTGATCTCGTCGCCGCCATCCGGAGACCGGGCCCCCGCTCGAGCCAGTACACGTTCTCGCGGGTGTAGAGGCTCACCGGCGCCTGGCCCCAGAACCGCAGAGCCTTTCCGCCGTCCGGCGTCCAGGGGATCATGCGGCCCTGGTTCCGGAGCCTCAGGAGTCCCTGGGCAAGCCAGCTATTGACGATGGCTTCGCTCACTTCGAAATGGTCCGCGATCTCCGAAGTCGAGATGGAAAAGAGCCCGTCTCGATCGACCCCGATCTTGAGCCCAGCCCTCGCCCCGAGGGCTCGGCCTTTTCTGACGTTGCGACCGAGACCCGAAGGCGCCGCCGCCTTCACCAGCCCGCCGTGGGCGATTGCTTCCTCCCTCGCGCCCCGCCGGCGCGTCGCCCTGGTGGCGCTCGCCCCCTGGTCGAGGCGCACGGTAAACGGTCCGTGGAAAAACGGCCCGGTTTCCCGGGGCGCCGCCTCGACCTCCATCACGACGTAGGTGATGCTCTCGCCGCGGGCTTCGGGATCCATCACCCGGTAGGTCCCGCCTTGAGGCGCGTCGAGAAGCGCGGGCACGAGGTCCTTCGTGACCTGTGCGTAGCCCTTCTTATCGCGGTCCAGGCGGTAGAGATAGAACCCCACCGTTCCTTCTTGAGAGCTGGTTTGCCACTCCACCACCACGCGCCCCCCTTCGCGAAACGCCCGCAGCGACGAGATGAAGGCTCGGGTGGCGATGATCTGGCAGGTGTTGTTGGAGACGAAGCCCCAGTCGCTCGCCGCGTTGGTGTCGAAGCCGTTCGCCGAGCGCGCCATCGAAGACGCGAGGGGGACTCCCGTCGAGTTCTTGAAGGAATCGTCCTGCCAGATGGTGCGAAGGACGGCCGGGGAGTCGTCGCTATAGAAGTCCATGGAGGGCGCGAGCGTGGAGCTCCAGCCCACGTAGTCCTGGACGACGCCGAAAGAGTCGAAAAGCGAAATCTGATCCGCGGGGTCGGCGCCCGCGGGGTCGGCGAAGCGGTCCGAAGGGTAAGTGGCTCCCGCCGCGGTGAAGAGGTAATAGGTTCCGCCAAGGAAGAAGTCGTTCGGTGGCCCGGCGTTCCAGAGCGAGAGGTAGATCATCTCCCCCGGCTGGAGCACGATGTTCGCGCCCGAAAGCTGGGGGATGGTGTAGCTGAAACCGTCCTCGTCGGTGATGACGTAGCCGGTGGCGGTGATGGGTATGGAGGAGTTGTTGTAGAGCTCGACCGCCTCGGTCTGACACGACGTCGCCGCGGTATCGGGATAGAACAGGACTTCGTTGATGAGGAGCGACGGGGCGTTGTAGGCGGCGGTATCGATCTTGATGTCGTTCGAGCCATCGGCGTCTCCGTCGTTGCAATCGTCGTAGCTCACTGTCAACGTGTCCTCGTGGTCGGCCTCGAGGACGTCGTCGTCGGCCACGATCACTCCGTCGCTGGTCGCCGTCATCAACGGGGTGGCGCTGAAGACGATCCCGGTTCGAGTGGCGGTGAGGGTCGTGGTCAACGTGATCTGGGTCTGGCTGTTCACGCTCGCGACGACATAGGTTCCGAGGTCCGGTCCGGTTCCGATGGCGAAGGTATCCCCCGGCTGGACGCCGTCGGTGACGAAGGTCGCGGTCGCCGAGGTGACCACCGCCGATCCCGCGGTGGTGACGAGATTGCTCCTCCGGTTCATGTAGACGCCGGATCCGGTGGAGGTTTCGTAGACGGTGATGGTCTCGGAGTCCCCCGCGGGGCTGGTGATCGTGACCTGGAGAGTGCCGCCCACGGGGCATGCGTTGGGGTCGGTGACCTTGAGCCACACGGGCGAGCTCGCCCCGTAGAGGTCCACGTCCTGGGTGCCGGCGCCATTGGTGAAGGAAATCCGCCCGCCTCCGGCCGCGAGGGTGTAGAAGAGCGAAGCCTGGCTGGTGACGGTGTGAGGCGAGCCCCCGCAGTTGTAGTCGTAGGTCGCCGTCACCACCCCGGTGTCGACGTCCTCCCAGAGGTTGTCGTTGGGGGTGACGACCCCGTCGTCGATCTTCGTATCGAGGCCGGTGGTGTTCCGGAACTCCCCGGAGTTGGGACCGGTCTCGGTGAGGGTCAGCGTCTGGGTATCGTTTCCCGTGAGGGTGACGTTGATGGTCTGGACCGTCGCCGGGTTGGTGTTGGCCTCGGGATGGGAAACGGTCACATAGAGCTGGTCGCTCGTCGCGGGATCGCTCGTGAGCTGGAAGCTCGCTGCGGGAAGCCCGGTCGCTCGAGTGAAGGTGACGAACGCCTCGCAAGGACCGAGAATGACCGCCTGGTCGGTGACGGTGATGAAGCTGGGGTTGGTGAATGAGACGTAGATGTCGTCCAACGAATCGACTTCGAGGGTCCCATCGTCGTCCGTCCCGCCCGTGGAGCTCGTCGCCAGCGGATCGGCGCCGAAGGTGCAGAACGAGAGCTCCGTCCCGTTGACGGGGCCGTTCTCGTAGAGCGTGAAGGAGATTCCGCCCGAGGCCGCCGTATAGCGAACCCCGTGAGACGCCCGCGCCGCCAGGACCCCGGAAACGGAGCCGGTGACGATCCAGTTGTTGGTGGCCGAGACGTAGGTCAGGGTCCAGTCTTCGGTGACGGTCGAAGCCGACGTCTGGAGGCCGACGACCCAGGCCGTGGGAGGCGAGGGCGCGGGGCTGGGGGTGGTGATGGTGGGCTTACAGGCCCCGCCGCGGTTGGTGAAGATCCCGCTGGAGGGCCCCGACTCGCAGAGGGTGACCGCCTCGTCGTCTCCCGTCGAAGGGTCCGTCACCGTGACCACGACGCACTCGACGACGTTGGGATCGTCGTTGGAGGCGGGATCGGTCAGGTAAATGTAGACGTCGTCGCCGATGGAATAGTAATCCACCGGGCTCAAGCTGGCGTCGGTGAAATCGATCCGAGGCCTACCGCTCGGGGTCACGACGTCTCCAAAGGTGATGGGGTCGGCGAGAGTCAGGAAGTTCAGGTCCTGCATGAAGTCTTTCTGAAGAGGATCCTGATTCGAGGCGCCCGTCGAGAAGACGAAGGCCACGGGAGAGTCGGGATAAAGCACCTGGTTCCCGTTGAGGTCGTTGAACGCCGTCATCGGGATCTGCATCTCGATCCACCAGTCGGGAGTCCCGTCGTTGACCTGGATGGTGCGGACGTGGGAGAGGCCGGGGGAACCCCCGGTGCACGCGGGGTTTCCGTCGGGCGAGTGGAATGCGGTGAACTGCTCGACTCGCGAGGCGTCCGCATCGGAGATATCCTGGCGGTTGGAGTTGTCGTAGAGGATCTGCAGGCGATCGGGCTGCTGACCCGAGGCGAATGCGCCATCGAGATCGACCCAGTACTCCTTGTATCCGTCGCCGTCGACGTCGAAGAGGACGTTCCAGTGCTTGCTGTCGAGAGCGGCGCCGGTTCTCGGATTCCCCTCGACCCGCATGCGGAAGACGATGTAGTCGTCCTCCATGGTTGCGGGATCGTCGGGGTCGTAGACCGTGCCGCCGTCGTAGTAGCCGAAAAAGCTCGTGGCCTCGGGACCGGGAAAGGCACCGGGTGAGCCCGAGGCGAGGTCGGTCCACGACGGCGTCACCGCCGCGGGGCCGTGGGAGTTGTCTGCCGACGTCTCCTCGTCGGCGATGACCTGACCGAGGTAGGTGTACTCGCTGACGAAGCCGGGGTTATTGAAGTTGTTCCAGCTCGTAGCGCAGCTCGTGAGGCTGGCGTGGAGGGGCCGCGCAAGACTGGCGAGGCCCAGGACCAGGGCGAAGGTCGATATCCGTTTGGATCGGCTCATTTTTCATCGTTCCAGCGTAGGGGAAACCCCTACAAAAAGCGTCGATTTGTGCGAGATCGACGAGAAAGGCGAAAAACCCCTGCCAGAAGAAGATGTAGGGCGAAAGGGTTCAGCAGGAGAACTGGCGGTGACGCCCATCCTTCCCAGAACGAAGCCTAGCCCCAGTCGTGGCGTCACCCGTGAACGGTTTCGCATACTCTTGCCCTCCCCAGGTTCTATCCTGGGTAATCTGCGCACCGCGGCGTCCCGTTTTATCGATTCTAGAATTTGTGGGGGTATGGCCGTCGCCGTGCAACCCTCATGCCATTGGATGCGGTTGCGGTGTCCGAGCCTCAAGCTCAAGGATAAGCAACTACTTACGAATAGTGGTAGAAGGGCTAGTATCCGCGACTGCACCGAACTGGAACGGCGAGTTGCCCCGAAGCGATGCCGGGAAACCCCGACGCTATCGCGCTGCGGAGGAGAGCCTCCATAAATTACGACAGTATACTGTTCTAATGACTGTATGCTGTCAATATGTCCCTTTCGCCACAACGAGTCTTGGAGGAGGCCCTCGCGCTCACTCGCCTTTACCAGCTTCGGCGTGAGGAGCTCTCCCGTTCCGAGAAACAGTCGCGCGCTCGTTGGGAAGTTCTCGTCGCCATCGGAGCCGGGCGCACCGTCCCTACGATCGCGCGCCGAATGGGGATCGCGCGCCAGAGCGTGCAACGCGTTGCCGACCTGCTCGCGGAAGCGCGACTCGCCCGGTTCGAGCCGAATCCCGACCACCGGCGCTCCCCGATCCTGAGAACCACCGAGGAAGGCTCTCGCCTCCGAGAGCGCCTCGAAAGGCGGCTTCGCGGTTGGGAGCAGTCGGTGGAAGAGCTGGTGGAGGCCGAAGATCTCGAGACCGCGCTCGTGGTGCTGCGGGCGATTCGATCCGGACTCGAGCGGTGACGGCCCCCGGAGTACAATCGCTCTCATGCGAAACGTCACCCTGGGTATCGCAGCATTGCTGTTTTTCTCCTGTTCCGACTCGCCGAGCGGCCCCGACGAGGGAACGAGCGTCGCGGGCTCCTGGGACTTCCGTTCCTTTAAGCTCGCGGGCGAGCCCGTGGCAACGATCGTCGAGCCCGGGTTCTATACCGCCGAGTTCACCGCGGATGGCCAGGTGAGCGCGCGCGCGGACTGCAACCGCTGCTCCGCCTCGTACTCGGCGGCCGGCCCTCCGTGGATGACGCTCGAGATCGATGCTCTCGCCTGCACCCGGGCGTACTGCGGCGAAGCGTCGCTCTTCGACGACTACGTGGCCGCCCTCGATAACGCGACCTCGTTCGAACGGTCGAGCTCGAGCCTCGTGATTCGCCACCCGCGCGGGACGCTGCGCTTCGTGCCGAAGCTTTAAGTCCTGCGGTGGCGGCCCGAGCGCCGCATCTCCCGGTGGATCGCGCGCCATTTCTGTTTCTGCGCTCTCTGAGCGGACTCATCCTGCCGTATCTGGAGATAACGGAGCTCTCGTTGAAGGGCCCGGAAGCTCTCGAGCCTCTCTTCGGAGAGCGCTCCCTCGGCGACCGCTCTCAGGACCGCGCACCCGGGCTCGCTCCGGTGGGTGCAGTCGGAGAAGCGGCACTCGGCGGCATGCGCGGCGACGTCCTCGAACGTGCGCTCGAGGCTCTCCTCGGAGCCGAAGAGCTGGATCTCGCGGACCCCTGGATTGTCGATGAGAAGCGAGCCTCCGGGAAGCAAGAACAGCTCGCGGTGGCTCGTGGCATGGCGGCCGCGGGAGTCTTCCGCCCGCACCTCGCGGGTCTTCTGCGCGTCCTTCCCCAGGAGGCGGTTGATGATCGTCGACTTTCCCACGCCCGAGGATCCCACGAGAACGGAGGTCTCCCCGGGCTTGAGCCGGGACCGGAGGTCGTCGATGCCTCGTCCATCGAGGGCGCTCGAAGCGATCACCTCAACTCCCGCGGCAACGTCCTCGATCTCGCCCGCCCTGAGGTCGACCTCGGAGCAGAGATCGAGCTTGGTCAGGAGGACCACGGGAAGCGCTCCGCTCTCCCAGACGGTCGAGAGAAAACGCTCGAGGCGCCTGGGATTGAAGTCCGAATCGAGACCCATCGCCGCGAACACCACGTCGATGTTGGCGGCGACGACCTGCTCGCCGGTCTTCCTTCCGGCGAGCTTCCGGGAAAGCTTGGTGCGACGAGGGAGAAGCTGCTCGATCCGCAGGCCCGCGGGGTCGAGCGCGACCCAGTCCCCGACGGTCGGATAGTCTTCGGCACCGCCCGCCCGATGGCGGAATCGGCCCGAGAGAGTTACCGCGCTCTCTCCCGCCTCCCGCGCGAGCCGGTAGGAGCCCCCCGCCGCGAGGACCACACGCGCGGGCTCGAGCTCGGGCTCTCCGAGCTCGGCGAAAGCCCGTGAAAAAAAGTCATTCCAGCCGTAGTTGTCCAGAGGCACTTCGATACCTCGACGAATTTGGTTTGGAGAGAGACGGCAAGCGCCGGGATGGCGAAGGCCGTCGGTAAGGCTACGGCGGGTCAAACAATCATAGGCTTCGGGTAAAATTATCGCACGGACCCGGCAAACGAGGCAAGCGCCCTAGCGGACCGGGGCCGCTTTCAAGCGGAGGGTGCGCTCGCGGATCTCCTCGTAGAGCCGCTCGAGAGGCACTTCGCTCTTGGCCTTGGTGGCGCGCTCCACGAGCTCCACCATGCCCTTCTCGAGCGAGCGCGGTCCGGGAACGACGCGCAGCGGGAAGCCGACGAGGTCCGCATCCTTGAACTTGACCCCCGGCCTTTCGTCGCGGTCGTCGAGCAGGACCTCGTAGCCCTCGCCCGCGAGCGTTACGTAGATCTCCTCCGCCTTCTTCATCGCCGCCTCGTCCTTGATCGAGACGGGGGTCACCACCACCTCGAGGGGTGCGACCGACCACGGCCAGGCGATGCCGTCCTCGTCGTGATAGGCCTCGATGACCGCGGCCACGAGTCGCTCGACGCCGATTCCATAAGACCCCATCACCACCGGGACTTCCTTCCCCTGCTCGTTCAGGACCCGGAGCTTCATCGACTCCGAATACCGGAGCCCGAGCTTGAAGATGTGACCGAGCTCGATCGTCTTCTTCAGCTCGAGGGCGCTCGCGCACTTCGGACAGCCGTCGCCGACGATGACGCTCCGGAGACTCGCCCATTTCACTTCCGGAAGATCGCGGGCGACGTCCACGTTTCTCACGTGGAAATCGTCCTCGTTGGCGCCGGTCAGCATGCCCCGGCGACCCTTCAAAGCGTCGTCGGCGTAGACCGGGATCTCCGTCACCCCGACCGCCCCCAGGCTCCCCGGGAGAGCTCCGAGGGCCCGGCGGCACTCCTCCGGAGTCGCGGCCCGGAACGTCGTCGTACCCGCCGCCTCCGCGAGCTTGACCTCGTTGAGCTCGTGGTCGCCGCGCAGGAGAAAGAGTGTCGGCACGTCCTCGACGACGTAGACCAGCGTCTTCACCTGCCGTTCCGGCTTCGCATGAGCGTCGAAGCGAGAGAGCTCGTCGATGGTGCGCACTCCCGGCGTCGGGAATTTCTCGAGGGCCCCGACCTCGTTCGGGTCGTCGACTTTGGAGGCCACCGACACCGCCTTCTCGAGGTTCGCGGCGTAATCGCAACGAGAGCAGAACACCGTCCAGTCCTCGCCCGCCTCCGAGACGCTCATGAACTCGACGGACTCGCTTCCTCCCATCGCTCCCGAGGAGGCCTGGACGGCGATGGCGCGAAGGCCGCACCTCTCGAAAATCCGCCGGTAGGCCTCTGCGTGCCGATCGAAAGCGACGTCGAGCCCGGAGAAGTCGGTGTCGAAGCTGTAGGAGTCCTTCATCGTGAATTCGCGGCCCCTCAGCACCCCCGACTTCGGACGGGCCTCGTCCCGCAGTTTCGTCTGGATCTGAAACCAGATCTGGGGGAGCTGCCGGTAGCTCCGGAGCTCGTCCCGGGCGATGGCGGTGAACACTTCCTCGTGGGTCATTCCCAGGCAATAGTCGCCCTGGCGGCGATCCTTGAGCCGGAACATCTCGTCGCCGATCTGCTGCCAGCGCCCGCTCTCTTTCCAGAGCTCGCCCGGGTGGAGCACCGGGAGGTGAAACTCCTGTCCGCCGATGCGCACCATCTCCTCGCGGATGATGGCTTCGACCTTGCGAGCGGCCCGAAGACCGAGAGGAAGCTTGCTGTAAATCCCGGCGGCGAGCTGGCGCACGAGACCGGCGCGAAGCATGAGCTTGTGGCTCACCGCTTCCGCGTCGGCGGGATCGTCACGAAGAGTGGGGATGAAGATCTTGGACCATCTCATGAGACTCGCATGATATGGAGTACCCGCGGGCGAGGCAAATCCTGGGATAAGATGACCGGACTTTCCGGGAGGCTCACGATGTCGAGGAAATCTCGAACCACGCTCCTCATCTCGATTGTTGCCGCGCTCGTCTCCGTCTCCGTCTCCGCCCAGACGTACTTGACGTACTTCCCTGACCGCCACGACTGGAAAAAGCGCGCCCCCGAGGAGATGGGGATGAGCTCCGCCCTCCTTTCGGAAGCGATCGATTTCGCCATCGCGAGCGAGTCCGACGCCCCGAAGGACCTCGCGCTAGCCCACGAGCTCTCGGCGTTCGCGCGGGAACCGTTCGGCCAGCGCATCGGACCGACGA
>Ga0299906_10005137_pt1 | contig 10685 bp, 8 predicted proteins | sample RVTome_14_FD_200259 | JGI IMG/M metagenome (GOLD analysis project Ga0299906, IMG submission 200259) | Soil microbial communities from uranium-contaminated site in the Upper Colorado River Basin, Wyoming, United States - RVT145D125 (version 2) ... | reverse complement strand
TCGTTCGACCCAGTCAGGTCAACGATTTTTTGCCGATTTTTGTCGATTTATGAAGTGGTTAAAGGTTGGGGCCCTGGCCGCCGGCGGGCTTGTTTTGCTGCTCGCCGTGGCGCCTTTTTTCGTCTCGCTGAACGACTACGTTTTGCTGGTCGAGCAGGAGGTTTCCGCGAAGCTCAAGGAGCCGGTCAGGATCGCGGGGCTGCGCGCGGGGGGACTGCCGTTGCCGCACGTGGTAGTGGACGGTATCTCCATTGGAAAGACGGGGATCGTCACTGCAGCGCGGGTCACGATTACGCCGGATCTGTGGTCGCTGCTCGGGTCGACCAAGGTGATTCACAGTATCAAGATCGATGAACTCGTCCTGACGCAAAAGGCAATTCAGAAGATTCCGTCGTGGGTCAAAGCTGCTTCCGCCCAGGCTGGAAGACCGACGTCCGCGTCCACCGTCAGGGTCAAGAGCATTCGGCTCGTCAACGCCGTGCTCATGCCGCAAAAGGCTCCGCTTGGCCCGCTCGACGGGCATCTTGCCCTCAACGACGACAACAGCCTCGATGTCGCATCCATCGTAACCGCTGACGGCAAGCTACACGCATTGATCAAGCCTGAGCGCTCGCATTATCGGGTTGACGTAAAGGCGACGGACTGGAAACTCCCTGTCGGCCCGGCTCTGCGTTTCGACGACTTGATCGTCAACGGTATCGCCACGGCGAAAGGTGTGAGGCTCAGCAACATTCGCGGCGGGCTTTATGGCGGAAGGATCGCGGGCGAGGCGACGCTGACATGGCAGAAGGATTTCCATCTGAAGGGGAGGGCCAGTATTGACCGGGTGGAACTGCGCTCGCTGCTTCTCGCCCTTGGCAAGCGTCCGAGCATGAGCGGCAAGCTCAACGCGAAGCCGTTTTTCTACGCGAACGCCCCCCGCGGGGATGAGCTGCTCAAGGCCTTGCACCTGGAGACGCAGTTCGACGTGCAGGATGGAGTGCTGGCGGGCGTCGATATCAGCAAAGCTGCCACGTCCGTTTTCCGCGACAAGGATTCAGGGGCCACGACGCGCTTCGACGAATTATCAGGCCATCTGGTGCTCGAAAACGGCACGCGCCGTTTCACGCAGGTCAAGATCGCGGCGGGGTCGCTCTCCGCCAACGGCAAGGTGACGATTTCCCCTGAGGACGAACTCTCAGGGCGCATCAACACCAATATCGACTCAAGCAAGCTGGCCGTGGCGAGTATGCCGCTCAATGTTTCGGGAACAGTGGATGCTCCGGTCTTGCTGCCTACCGCAGGGGTGGCCGCGGGCGCGGCCGTCGGTACTGCCATCCTGGGGCCGGCCGGCACCGCCCTCGGCACGGCGATCGGCGCCAAGCTCGACCAGCTCTTCGGCGGCGGAGAATCGAGTCAGTGACCGGTGCTCGTGACCCGTTAACGATCCCGGGTCATGGCTTTCAGACGAGAACGTTCGCGATGGAACGCGCCACGTAGTCGATGTTGCGCGAGTTGATCGCGGCGACACATATCCGCCCGCTGTCGATCGCGTAGAGCGAGTACTCCTCGCGCAGGCGTTGCACCTGGGCCCTGGACAGGCCGGAGTAGGAAAACAGGCCGCGCTGGCGCACGATGAAGCTGAAGTCGAAATCCGAGCGAATCGAGCGGATTCGCGCCACGAGCTCACCGCGCACCGCCTTGATGCGATCGCGCATCTCGCCCAGCTCATTCTCCCACAGCGCGCGCAGTTCGGGCGTTGTCAGGACGATTTCTGCAGCCTTGCCGCCATGTGTCGGGGGATTGGAGTAATTGGTACGGATGACCCTCTTCAGCTGGCTCAGCACCCGGCCTGCTTCCCCGGGGTCGCCCGTCACGATGCTGAGCGCGCCAACACGTTCGCCGTAGAGAGACAGCGACTTGGAGAACGAGCTCGATACGAAAAACATCGGGCACAGTTCGGCAAAACGGCGCACGGCATGCGCGTCCTCGTCGATTCCCTCGGCAAAGCCCTGGTAGGCAATATCGAGAAATGGCACGAGGCCACGGGCATTCACGGTCTCGATTACCCGCTCCCATTGCGCCGGCGCAAGATCGACCCCGGTCGGGTTGTGGCAACAGGCGTGCAGGACCACGATCGATCCTGCAGGGAGCTTCTGCAGGGCGCCGATCATCGCCTCGAACCTGACCCCGTGCGTGGCGGCGTCGTAATAGGGGTAGCTGTTCACGGTGAAGCCCGCGTACTCGAACAGGGCCTGGTGGTTTTCCCAGCTCGGGTCGCTGATCCAGACCGAAGCATTCGCGTTCAGCCGGCGCAGAAAATCCGCGCCGACCTTGAGCCCGCCGGTGCCGCCCAGCGTCTGCACTGTCACCACGCGCTTGTCGCGCAGCAGTTCGCTCTTTGCGCCAAAGACAAGCTCCTGCACCGCGTGGTCATAGGTTTGCAGCCCGTCGATCGGAAGGTAGCTGCGGGGCAGGGGCGTCTCCGCTAGCATCTGCTCGGCGCGGCGGACGCATCCCAGCACGGGAACCCGCCCCTGGTCGTCATAGTAGATTCCGACGCCGAGATTCACCTTGTTCGGGTTCGTGTCGGAATTGAAGGCTTCGGTGACGCCGAGAATCGGGTCCCGTGGCGCCATGGTGACGCCGGCGAGAAGGCTGGAACTCATGGATGCGGCGGCCTGAGGGCGTGGATCAGCAGTGCCAACAAGAAGGAAAGCGGCTCCAAGGCGCTCATTTTACCCGGTAGTGCGCCGCGAGCGCGACCGGTACCGTGCGGGCAACGCGGATGAACTGGCGCGGGCGTTTGCCGATGTGGGACAATCCTCCGTTTCGCCCGCTCTACGCCACATGACGAAGGGGTTTTCCTCGACTATCGAGCCCGCGGCAGCCCCGCAGTCCACCCCGCTCGCGTTTCCCGCCAGTCCGTATCGCCTGCACCAGACGTTCGAGCCGGCCGGAGACCAGCCCGAGGCGATCGAGAAGCTCGCCGCAGGCGTCAGGGACGGGCTCGCGTTCCAGACACTTCTCGGCGTGACGGGCTCGGGCAAGACCTACACCATGGCCCACGTCATTGCCCGGCTGGGGTGCCCGGCGCTCATCATGGCGCCGAACAAGACACTGGCGGCGCAGCTCTACTCGGAGATGCGCGAATTCTTCCCCGACAATGCCGTCGAGTACTTCGTGTCGTACTACGACTACTACCAGCCGGAGGCGTACGTGCCGGCGCGGGACCTCTACATCGAGAAGGACTCGAGCATCAACGAGCACATCGAGCAGATGCGGCTTTCCGCGACCAAGGCGTTGCTCGAGCGGCGCGATGCCATCATCGTGTGCACGGTGTCCGCGATCTACGGCATCGGCGATCCGGTTGACTATCACAGCATGATCCTGCACCTGCGCGAGAAGGAGCGCCTCGCGCAGCGGGAGGCGCTCAAGCGGCTGGCCGAGATGCAGTACGAGCGCAACGAGTTTGATTTCCAGCGCGGAGTGTTCCGGGTGAGAGGCGACGTGCTCGACATCTTCCCGGCGGAGAACTCCGAGAACGCGGTGCGGGTGACCCTGTTCGACGATGAAATCGAATCAATTCACCTGTTCGACCCGCTGACCGGACATATCCTGCAGCGCGTCCCGCGCTTCACCGTGTACCCGTCGAGCCACTACGTGATGCCGCGCGCGTCAACGCTGCGGGCGATCGAGGCCATCAAGGACGAGCTCCGCGAGCGGATCGAATGGTTTCAGAGCCAGGGGAAGCTCATCGAGGCGCAGCGTATCGAGCAGCGAACCCGCTTCGACCTCGAGATGCTCGCCGAGCTGGGTTTTTGCAAGGGTATCGAGAACTATTCGCGCCACCTCTCCGGGCGGGCGCCGGGCGAGCCGCCGCCCACGCTGATCGACTATCTTCCGCCCGATGCGCTCATGATCATCGACGAGAGCCACGTCACCATTCCGCAGCTCGGCGGAATGTACCGCGGCGACCGCTCGCGCAAGGAGAATCTCGTTGACTACGGGTTTCGGCTGCCCTCGGCGCTCGATAACCGTCCCCTGCGCTTCGACGAGTTCGAGCGCGTGATGCGGCGCTGTGTCTTTGTCTCGGCAACCCCGGCGGTGTACGAGGCGGCGCACCAGGCGCAGGTGGTCGAGCAGGTGGTCCGGCCCACCGGGCTTGTGGATCCGCGCCTCGAGGTCCGGCCGGCTGCGAGCCAGGTCGATGACCTGCTTTCGGAGATCGGTGAGCGCGTTAGCAAGGGCGAGCGTGTGCTGGTGACGACCCTGACCAAGCGCATGGCGGAGGACCTCACGGAGTATCTGGCGGAGCACGGCGTCAAGGTGCGATACCTCCATTCCGACATCGACACCGTGGAGCGGGTGGAGATCATCCGCGATCTCCGGCTCGGGCAGTTTGACGTGCTGGTGGGGATCAATCTCCTGCGCGAGGGCCTCGACATACCGGAAGTGTCGCTGGTCGCGATCCTCGACGCGGACAAGGAGGGATTCCTGCGCTCGGAGCGCTCGCTCATCCAGACCATCGGACGCGCCGCGCGCCACATCAACGGCACGGCGATTCTTTACGCCGACACCATGACGGACTCGATGCGGCGGGCGATAGGCGAAACGGAGCGCCGGCGCAGAAAGCAGGGTGCATACAACGCTGCGCGCGGGATCACGCCAACGGGCGTTTCCAAGCGCGTGAAGGACATCATCGACGGGGTCTACGACCATGAGACGGCGCGCAGCCAGCTCAAGGCGGCGCAGAATCAGGCGCGCTACGATGCAATGAGCGAGAAGGACCTTACCCGCGAAGTGAAGCGCCTTGAGAAAGAGATGCTGGGCGCAGCCCGCAACCTCGAGTTCGAGCGCGCTGCCGAATTGAGGGACAGCCTGAACGCGCTGAAGCAACGCCTGTTCATCGAAGCGGCATGAAGGAGGATGATTGCATGACCGATATATTGGATCCGACGATAAAGACGGGGCGCGAGCGCATCGACTATGCGGCACGGCCGGAGCGACTCGAGGGCCTGCGGATCGGGCTCGTCGAGAATACGAAGAAGAACTCGGAGGCGGTGCTGCGAAAGGTTGCCGAGCGGCTCGCGAAGCGCTACGGCATGACGCTGGAGGTCCTTCTTCACAAGGACCAGCGCGCGCCCCTCAAGGATTTCCAGGTGGCCGAGCTGAAGGGAACCGTCGATTTCGCGATCACGGGCGTTGGCGACTGAGGGGCGTGCTCGTCGGGCAGTCTGCTCGACGCCGTGATCCTCGAGAAAGCAGGGATTCCCGCGGTCCCGGTGGTGACGGATGCGTTTGAGTCAACGACGCGGGAAATGGCGGGGTTATGGGGCGTGCCGGACTTCTGCTTCGTGATGATGCCTCATCCCCTCGCGAGCCTCACACCTGAGATGATCGAGAGCCGCGCCGAGCAGTTGATCGGCAACGTATTGCGCCTGCTGCAGAATGGCCAGCCAGAGTGAGCTATCGCCCGGCGACGTCCCGGTAAACCCGATGACGCCTCGTCGCAACACGGGGATCCATCATGCCCGCGGCCGCAAGTGACACGCCGGAACCTTCCGATGCCGCCGGCCAGATCGAATTCTGCTACGCACGCGGCTGGACGGACGGGCTTCCCGTGGTCCCGGCCTCGCGCCGGCTCGTGGACGCGATGCTGGCCATGGGCGGCCTGCGTGCAGACGACGTGGTGGCCGAGATGCCGTCGCGAAAAGTGTCGGTTACGGCGGAGAAAGTTGCCATCAACGCGGTGATGGCTGGATGCAGGCCCGAGTACATGCCGGTTGTTGTTGCCGCGGTAAAAGGCCTGGCAACGCCCGAATTCGGGCTGCATCACGTGGCGTCGGCCCTGTCGGGACCGACGATCATGGTCCTGGTGAATGGGCCCATTGCCCGGGAGCTGGGGGTCAACGCAACCAACAACGTGTTCGGGCCCGGTGCGAGAGCCAATGCAACGATTGGTCGGGCGCTGCGCCTCGTGCTGCTCAACTGCCTGCAATATCGCCCCGGAGTCTCGGACCGCGCCACGATGGGGACACCCGGCAAGTACACCTGCTGCATCGCTGAAAACGAAGAGAACCACCCGTGGGAACCGTGGCACGTCGAACGCGGCCTCGCGCGGGACGCAAGCGCGGTCACGCTGGTCGCAGCGAGCACGATGATCCAGGTGTGGAACTACGGCAATCACGAGCAGCTTCTGCGTGCAATAGGCGATGCATTGTCGTTCGTGGGCTCGATCGCTTTTCTCGGGCAAACGCCGGGCGCTGTGATCCTGGGCGGCGAGCATGCGGAGCTCTTGCGCGCGAGCGGCTGGAGCAAGAAGCAAATCCGCGAGTTCGTCGTGCGGCACACCGGGCGCAGCGCGGCGGCTCTCAAGCGGGCAGGGCGGGTCGACGGAAACGTCGAGCCCGGAGACGAGGAGGAGATGCGCTACGCGATGGACGTGCCGGAAGAGCTGATGCTGGTATGTGCGGGCAGTCCCATCGGCGCGCTCTCAATGGTATTGCCGGGGTTCGGATCGTCAAAGACCGCCGGACGCAGTCCCGCCGTTCGGATCGACGAGCCTTCGCGCTAGAGACCTTTCGTCCTGCCGGCGGATGGCGCGGCACAAAAAAAGCCCGGGCGATGGCCCGGGCCTTGAATAGACAAACGCCGCGACGTCACTTGGCGGTCATGGTCTTGATCAGCCCTGTGAACGTCTTGTACTTGGCGGGGCGCAGCGCGTCGTAATCCGCGCCGTTCATGTACTTGATCTCGTCGCCCAGGTTCGCAATGAAGTCCTTCACCGCCTGCTGCTTCACGAGCTCGTCGAAGGCCGAACGGAGCTTGTTCAGGCGATCGGGCGGCAGCCCGGCGGGGGCCATGAAGATTCGGTCCATGGTGGAGGTGACGGTCGGATACCCAAGCTCCGTCATCGACGGCACGTGACCGAAATCCGGGTCGCCTTGGATACGGGTCTCACCGACCACGGCGAGCGGGATCAGCTTGCCGGCCTTGAAATGCGGCCGTGACTGGGTTGCAAACACGCCGCCGACGTCATCCTGTCCTGCCAGCAGCGCCCGCAACACCGGGCCGCCACCCTTGTGGGGGATGAAGTTCACCCTGATGTTTGCTGCCTGGACGAACTGGACCATCGGCGTGTGCATCACGCTCCAGACGCCGCTATGGCCGAAGTTCGCTTTCCCGGGATTGGCCTTCGCGTACGCGACGACGCCTTTCAGATCCTTGAACGGACGGCCCGGGTACGTCATGAACATGGGCTGCGAGTAATTGATTCTCGCCAGCGCATTGAAGCTCTTCAACACGTCGAACGGCACCTTCTGGGTTTGCGGCACCATCTGGTCGAAGTAGTTGTGAGTGAAAAGGATGGTATAGCCGTCAGGCTTGGCCTCCGCGGCAAAGCCGGTGCCTTTCATTCCGGCGCCGCCCGGGAGAAACTTCACCACGACGGGCTGGCCCAGGATCTTGCCCAGCTCGGGTGTGATCCCGCGCGCATGCAGGTCGTGGCTGCCGCCGGGGCTGAGCGGAATGACGAGCGTAATGGGACGGTCCGGAAACGAAGCGGCCATGAGCGAGCCCGATACCGCGAAAAGCAGCGCGAGTCCGCCCGCCGCAATACTCACCAAACGTGTCTTCATGATCTCCTCCTCAAGAGATTGAACCCGTGGTCCTGCGCAGTATTCAATTTCGCAAGAACACCGTCAATAATAGAGCATATCGACGGCCCTGCCCACTTTGCCTTGCTTGCCTCCGCGCCGGCCGGTCGGGGACGCGCCCCGGGCCCCAGCACGCAGTCGCGAGCAGCTAACGCTGTGCCAGGTGACGGCGAATCGCGGCGCGCGCGGTCAACCAGGCGATCCAGATCAGGGCCGCAACCATGAAAAACGAGGCGATCGGGCGGCCCCAGAAGAAATAGTGAAACGGGGAGCCATGCGCGTAGAGGAGCGACTGGCTCAGCGTGTATTCGATGGGTTCCGCGAGCACGAATGCGATGACAAGCGGCGCGAGGTCGAAGCCGGCCTTGCGCATGACATAGGCACACAGGCCGATCACCACCATGATGCCGATGTCGGACGTGTCGCCGGTCGAAAGCGCGCCGACAAATGCAAGCGCGAGGATCAGCGGCAGGAGATACGCCTTCTTCATCTGCATGGCCTGCGCGAACGGCTTGATGAGAAAAAGGGCCAGGACCAGAAACATTACGTTCGCAATGATGAAGCTCACGAGCAGCGCGTACATCAACGGCCCCTGTTCCTGGAAGATCTGGGGCCCGGGGCGCATTCCGTGCGCAACGAACGCTCCCAGCAGGATGGCCGTAATGTTATCGCCGGGGATGCCCAACGTGAGCAGCGGCACGAGCGTCGGGCCGTTCACGGCGTTGTTGGCCGCTTCGGGCCCGGCGATGCCGTCGAGTTCCCCCTTGCCGAAGGTCTCGGGATGCCTGGATGCGCGCTTGGCTGCGCTGTATCCGACGAACGCTGCAACCACCTGGCCTACACCGGGCACGACGCCGATCCCGGTGCCGATCAGGGTGGAGCGAAGGATGGTGCGGATCGAGCCGCGCAGCTCATGCCAGCGCAAACGCTCGCCCACCTTGCTGAGATCGACGTGCTCGTCGATAAAGCGCGCCGCGCGGGATTCCACTGCGGCAAGAATCTCCGGAATCGCGAACACGCCTATGATGAGCGGGATCAGCGGAATGCCGCCCGTAAGGGCCTCGAAACCAAAGGTCAACCTTGTCGCCCCGGTCGTCGCATCGGTGCCGATGAATCCGAGGCCGAGGCCCAGGAAGGCGGCAATACCGCCCTTGATGCCGGACTCGCTCGAGACGCTCGATATGAGCACCAGGGAAAAGAGGATGATGGCGAAGATCTCGGGCGGGCCTATGAGCAGCGTCAGCAGTGCAATCGGCCCGATCAGCAGCAGGGTGATGACGTCGGAAATCAGGTCACCCGTCACAGAGGAGTAAAGAGCCATCTCGAGCGCCTTGCGTCCCTTGCCCTGACGCGTGAGCGCCGGACCGTCGAACGTCGTCGCAATCGAGGCCCCGGTCCCGGGAATGCCCACGAGGATGGCGGAGATGCTGCCGCCGAATATCCCTCCTTTGGTGATTCCGATGAGGAAGGGGATGCCCACCATGGGCTCCAGGGTGAACGAAATCGGCAGCAGCACTGCCACCGCGAGGGTAGTGGTCAGCCCTGGCATCGCTCCGACGAACATGCCGACCGTCAGGCCGAGGGCGATATACACGTACGTGTCGATTCGGAGGAGGAGCGAGAGTCCCTCGAGAAATGCCTCAAACATGAGCGGCGCCGGCTAGCCTGGGATGAGAATGCCCGCGAGAAACCGCATGACCGCCTGCTCAATCTCCGCGATCGGCTCGTAGCGACAAAGCGGGAGCGAGATCGCGAGAACCCGCTCGAATATGAAACGGGTCACGACCGGCGTCACGACGCTGAACGCGAGCAGCGGCAGCCAGGAGCGCATTCCGAGGAAACACGTCGTCGCGGCCACCGCCAGCATGGTGGCGAGACCGTAGCCGAGGAACGGCAGAACGGCCGCGTAGCCGACGACCAGGGCGCTCATGGCGAGCACGCCTGCATATTCGCTCGCCCGAAACGAGAACCCCAGCACGTGGAGGCCGGGCGCCGCCCTGAGCAACCGGAAGAGGAGAATCACGCTGATGACGCTGGTCAGTGCGAAGGACACGCGGGGAAAGAAAACCGGTGTCAGCCGGATGAAATCCTGCGCTTCCTGAATGCCGCCTTCGTGCACGAAGCTTGGCATTGAAATCGCGAGATATCCCGCGCCGACCGCAAGTACGATCGCGATTCCAAGCTCGAGAAGTGCCGCAGCGTGGCGCCCGTGCCAGAGGGGGGACTCGTTCATCATCGCGCTCTCGTGTGATCCGGAAGGCGCGTGCCGTGAGGAAGCACGGCACACGGTATTTTTTTACGGTCGGAGTGTGCTTGACGATCTCGATTAAGGCAAGCCGGGCGCCGGAACGTCTGGACGCGTCGAGCCTGCCGCTCTAGCATTCGGGCCTTGCGGTAATTGCGGGAGCGACGCGCACATGGATCAGGCGATCAAGGCGACCTGGTATGACTTGGGGAATGCGGAGGCCGAGGGCTATCTTCGCTGGCTCCACGAGGACTACTTGCCGGCGATCCTCCAGTTGCCGGGGCGCCTGTGGGCAGCGCACTACCGGATTACCGGCGGCGGCGCCCGCCTTTACGGCGACGCCGAGGACCGCTTCGCGCGCGTCGACGGATCGGAGATCGGGGGCGGCAAGGACTACCTCCTGCTCATTGGGGCGGGGTCACCCCACGCCTTCTTCACTCCGACCCGCGCAGAGGGCGAGATCGAGCAAGATGCCCGGACGCTCGAGATGAAGACCCGCTGGACGGGCGCCCGGACCTGCGTCTTTGCGGAAGAGGCGCGCATCAACGGGCCCGAATACGCTCAGAAGGTTCCATCGGGAACCCCCGGGCCTGCAATCCAGATGGGAAGCTTTCGGACCAGGGCCGTCGCCGATGAGTTCGATCTCGCCGCCTGGTATGCGCAGTATCGGCTGCCTGCCATGGCGCGGATGCCCGGTTGCATCGCGACCCGCAAGCTGTTATCGGTCGCCGGATGGGCGAAGCATTCCGTGCTCTACGAGTTCGTCTCGCTCGAGGCGCGGCAGAAATATTTCCACCCGCACG
>Ga0299906_10005134_pt1 | contig 10694 bp, 13 predicted proteins | sample RVTome_14_FD_200259 | JGI IMG/M metagenome (GOLD analysis project Ga0299906, IMG submission 200259) | Soil microbial communities from uranium-contaminated site in the Upper Colorado River Basin, Wyoming, United States - RVT145D125 (version 2) ... | reverse complement strand
TCGGCGGCGCGGCTGAGACCGAGGCTGTGCCGGGTCTCCAGCAGCTTTTCGACCTGGTATGGCGGCAGCGACGGGCCGCCACCAAGCTGGTTCAACATGAACGTAATTCGGGCAATCTGCTCTAACGTTTCGGTGCGATAGTAAGCATTGAGCGGACCGGCGCCGACCGTCAGACTGCCGTGTCGTTGCAAGACCAGGGCATCGTGGCCCGTGATGACTTCACGGATGGCGCGGGCGTTTTCTTCGCTCGAGGGCGTGGCATAGGGCGTGGTCGGCGTCAGGCCCAGAAACACAATCGCCTCGGGCAGCATGCAGTCGGCCAGGCTGATGCCGGCGATGCTCAAGGCAATGGCATGAGGCGGATGGGCATGGACCACGCCCATCACGTCGGGGCGCTGTTTGAAGGCCTCCAGATGCATCGCGGTTTCGGATGTGGGCATGAGCTGCTGGTTGGTGGCCGTACCGGGTCCAACTTTGCGTCCCTCCAGATCGATGACAATCAATTGATCAGGCGTCATCAAGCCTTTGCACAAACCGGTAGGCGTAATGAGAATGGCGCCATCAGGCAGGCGAGCTGAGATGTTCCCGTCCGTGGCCACGATCAGGCCGCGTTCATACATTAACTTGCCCACCAGCACGATTTCTTTTCGTAGCTCTTGTTCTGTTGGAGACATAGGATTATGAATTTAGCAGCTTGTTTGCCAATTGGCCGATTGCGGCCGCCCCGGCAGATTTGGGGCTGCCGATCAACAGAGGTTTGCCTTGATTGGCGGCCTTGATCAGCTCCGGCTCATAAGGAATTCTGGCCGTGATGGGCCGTTTGATCGCGTTTTGAATCGTTTCGATGGGTAAACCGCTCTGCGGGCTAATCTGGTTGAGAACCAGGACAATGTTTCGATCCGGGATATCGAGCCGGCTCAGCCCTTGCAAGGCCATAGCGGTCGATTGCAACGATGGCACATCAGGCGACAGGACCAGGACAATCCTATCGAGTGATTTCAAGATGGCCGCCTGGGGTGGGTCTAAACTATGAGGCAGATCTATGATCGACAGCCCGAACCCGGACTTGATGGTTTTTAGCAAGCTGGTCAAACGTTTATCAGCCGGAGACAATTTCTGATCATAGTTGAGTGTGGAGGCCAGGAGTTGGACCCCGGAACTGTGCTTGATCAAATGTGGCTTGATCGCATCCAGGGTCGAATTGCTATCCCAGGTTGATAAAGCCGTGACTACGCTGCTGGCCGGACGCACCCCGAGCAAGAGAGCGGTATGCCCCCCCAACGGAATCAGATCGACCAATGCGGTTTTTGCTTTTGCCGCCACAGCCAGAGCAATGGCCGAATTAACGGCCAAACTGGTCACACCACTCCCGCCGCGCAGGCTAAAGAAGCCGAACATAGCACTGGTCACAGCCAGGCTGCTATCCGGTAAGTGCTGGTTAATGGCCTTGATGAGAACATCCGGTGAAATGGACTTCGGCAGGTATTCGTTAGCGCCGGCGTCCAGCGCCGTTTGTTTATCGATTGGTTGAAATCGGGCCGAGAAAATAATGATGGGAATATCCTGACCTTCGGGTTTGGCCCGCACCTGTTTACAGAATTCATAACCGGTCATCTTGGGCATCATCACGTCGGCCACAATGAGATCAGGTTTTTGCGCCTCAACCTCGGCCAGCCCTTGCAGCCCATCCGAACGCGTAACCACCTCATGGCCCACCCGTTGCAGAGCAAAGTCTAACAGGCGCAATATATCTTTGTCATCATCGATTACTAATATTCTGGCCATGGTTTACGGCTCGTTTAGACAGAGGATTTCCACTTTGGCTTTATTGACCAGTACGGTCGGACCTTGAAAATTAATATCCGGTATAAAGGAGTTCGAAGCCGTGGCGTCCAGGATTGGCAAGAAGGTTTGGGTCTCTGTCGCCAGAATCTTTTTGATATCGAGATCACCCATCCACTGAAAATTTCCATGGATTTCAAACGATGATACGGTCACAAAAATGGGAATACTGATCCGGTTGGGAACGTAATACCGTTCTTTGGAAATCGCCTGCGTTTCGCTGGAAAGCAAAATAAAGTTGATCTCTTCTTTAACCAGTGAGCCACGTTTGTACGTTCCGACGATGTCGCCCGGTTTGTTGATCCGCGAAACGTAGATGTCGACCAGGTCCATATAAGCGGTCAATTTGTCGCTTAAAACATCGATCAACTGTCGCTTGAAAACGACGATGCTGGCCGAAAAGCGATGACTGTCCGTAAAAAAGTCAGCCGTGACCCGCCCGGCCGCTTTGGAAATTGGCTGAAGTTTACTCATAACGAGTTCCTTACTCGGTTAATTCGACTGAATCTAAGATGCCCACAATCATCGAGATGATGGGCGCATCCTTGATTTGCGTGATTTGTCGCGCTCCGTTACCTTCACGCATGACTAAAACGGTATCGCCGATACCGGCGTGGGCGTTATCCAGGGCCAGGAAGGCTTCCTCCGGAGACTCATTGGCCGGGTGCATTGGCTGCACGAGCTGTAATTTGTAGCCATGATAGGCCGGGTGTTTGATGGTTGAAACCACCGTGCCGATAACTTTGGCGATAACCAACGAATTATAACCTCACAGGCTGACGGCTCAATTCAAGAGCTGAGACCGATAAAAAATAACCACACCGACACAGAGTTGACGGAGTTCTAACCTCGTTATAGCTGCGTGCCCCTGTATCTCCGTGGCTATTAAGGTTATGGCCCTTGTTCAATTAAATCTGGAATATCCTCTGGCCAGCTCAAAATTTTTGATTGAGCGGTCGATATCAACCGTATCGACCACGCCGATGGCCGCCAGATCGACCGGCACAAACGTCTGTTCCAGGGCCAGGGCCGCCTCTCGGGCCCGGACCATGAACACAATATCACCCACGCCGGCCTGGGTCGCATCGGCTGCTACTTGTAATTTGCCTGCCGGCTCCAGCGACCGGTTCAAGGGTTGGACGACCAACAGTTTTACGCCGGTTAGTTCTGGCGTCTTGATTGTAGCGACGGCATTCCCAACAATTTTTCCTAAAAACATGCGCTCATGATGAACTGACAGCGTTCAATCTCAAGATTTTCGAAACGTGATTTCACCGTTGACTTCAAGGCTGTCCAAAATCGCCATAATCACGGCATCGGTCGGAGTTTCTTTGGTCAAGGTCGTTTGGCGGGCGGATGACCCACTGGCGATCAAGACTAAATCACCAACACCGGCGTCGACGGTATCGACAGCTACCAGCGCCTTTCCGGATACTTCGCCGGAGGCATCCGCCTCACGCACAACCAAAAGCTTGGCGCCGTGGAGTTTATCGTCTTTTATTGTAGCCACCGCCGATCCGACGACCTTGGCAATGAGCATAAGTTTGTTTAGCAAGGCAAGCGGCTTGAAACAGGCCTTGCACTCCTTAGTTGAACACAAAAAATCTAGGCCGACCGGTGTTTCGCATTCCGATTGTCCTGCGTCGGAACCGTTCGCAGCGAGTTGGCCAGCGGACTGGATGAGATGAGCTGTTGCAGATATTCCATAGCATCGTGATCATAAGCCTGCTCACCACAGACATCGCACACGATGGCAGGCATTTTGTCCACCACTAACCAGCCATGCCCGTGCCATTCCACGTATACCATCGAGCGCCGCTGTAGGCGGCCTGTATGACAGCTAGGACAAAAATTCATGATGACAGTGCCTCTTTAACGATCTTGACACCGGCGCTGGCTCCAATTCGAGTCGCACCGGCCGCGACCATGTTTTGGGCATCGGTCAGATTTTTGACACCCCCGGCGGCCTTGACCCCGAGCCGGGGTCCGACGGTCCGCCGCATCAATAGAACGTCTTCGATTGTTGCTCCGGCGCTGCTAAACCCGGTCGAAGTCTTGACAAAATCGGCGCCGGCCTTTTTAGCCAAAAGACAGGCCCGAATCTTCTCTTCCTCATTGAGCAGCGCGGTTTCGATAATCACTTTACAGATCGCCCTGCCACGATGAACCGCCTGGACCACCGCAGCGACGTCGTGCTCAACCAGAGCGTCATCGCCACCCTTTAAGGCCCCGATGTTGATGACCATATCGATTTCGGTGGCGCCGTCTCTGAGCGCCTGTTCGGTCTCGAAGACCTTGGCTTCCGTCGAGGTCGCTCCCAGCGGGAATCCGATCACGGTACACACTTTGACATCGGAATTCTGAAGCAGTTGGGCCGCTAATTTGACGTGGGTCGGATTGATGCACACCGAAGCGAAGTTATACAACATGGCTTCGTGACACAACTGCGAGATCTCCTGGACAGTCGCATCCGGCTTGAGCAAGGTATGATCGATCAAATGGGTAAAACCACTGCTGACGTTGCTGATACCCAGTTTAGCCGTGAATCGTTCGGCCCCGGCTTCGATAGCGGCCCTGATCTTATCGGGGCATTTCTGAGCACACTGGCCCATGCATTCGGCGCAGGAATCATATTGAGAGGAGTTAGCCCTTGACCCTGCCTCAGAGCCTGAGCCGAGGCCGCGCTCCCGCATCGCCACCAGAACTTCCTGACTGATGGCATCGACCAAGCGGTCGATGGTGGCGCTGTCTAATCGAGTCATGCGATCTATTACCCTTTCAAAAATCGCTGTTCGATTTCCATGATTTTATTGACCCGCCGGACGTGCCGCCCGCCGCGGCCGCTTGGGTCTTCCGGAAAATCGATTTTGAGCCAGGTCGCCACGATTTGCCTGGCCAGATTGAGGCCGATCATGCCTGCGCCCAGAGTCAGGACATTGGCGTTGTTATGCTCGCGGCTGTTATGGGCCATGGCCTGATTATAGCACAAGGCGGCCCTGATCCCCGGTACTTTGTTGGCCGCCATACACGAGCCGATCCCGGCCCCGTCAATAATAATACCACGCCAGGCCGCCCCATTGGCTACCTGCCTGGCCACCGCGTAGGCAATATCCGGATAATCGACACTTTCGGGGGTAAAGGCGCCACAGTCCAAAACGGTGTATCCCAATTCCTCTACAAAGGACTTGAGCGCCTCTTTCATCGCAAAAGAAGCGCCATGATCGGAACCAATAGCCACGGCTGGCCCTTCGCCGGAGGCTCTGGCCTCGTGGGCCGGTGAATTGCTTTCGACCAGGCGGATCTGTCTGTCCTGGGCAACTTCCTGGGCCAGATCCGTCACAAGGGCGCCCGGCGGTATGGGCACAACACTCCCCGGTTGGGCATTCCGGATGTCCTCGACGGTGATGATGGGTCTGGTCATGGCTGCTGTGTTAGTGTTCCTCGGCGCTTGCTCTGGGTACCAGATTCTCCATGAAATTTTTGAGCGTGGTTTGCTCGGCCGGTTGATCGCGAGGAATGGTGCCCCACAGTTCGGGAGGCCAATACGAAACCCAGGCCCGGCCTACAATGTTCTCAATCGGTAATGATCCCCAATTATGGGAGTCATTTGAATTGTTGCGATTATCGCCTAAGACGAAGATCTGACCTTGTGGTACAACCAGCGGGGGCATGCTGTAGGTACCGATCCTCGGCTGGAAGGTTTCATGGAGGGGTTCGCCATTAATAATGACCTGCCCCCGATCAATTTCGACAGTTTCTCCGGACAAGGCGATGATGCGTTTGACATAGTCTTCCCCCGGCCGGTTCGGCGGCTCAAACACAATGACATCGCCCCGCTGAGGCCCCCCGAAGCCAAACAGGTTGGTGATCCACGGACTGTAACTCAACTTGTCGATGATGAGATACTGCCCATTGTGTAGATTATCAACCATACTTGTCCCGACCACGCGGAAGTTGCGAATGACCGTTTGGATCAGCAGGAAGATGATCAGGGTCAGGATAATCGTTTCGCCAACTTCACGGACGACAGCCCAGGCGGTTTTCCAACCGGAGTCAGGTTCTTCCGGCTCAAATTCGGAGCCAGCCAAAGGCGACATCGTAAATCCGGACCAATCCGGTTCTGCCGACGAGACAACATAGACCCGCGGCTTGGACGGCTGGTCGTCGGTCATCGATGGAGGCTGATCGTGACGTTGAATGACCCGCCGATCATCTAAATCAGGCAGCCCAATATCCCCGGAATTCGATGCCGGGTTATTTTCTGGAACATCTGGTAAGTTATCAGGTTTGGCGGAGTCCGACGCCTGGAAATCTGATTCTGGATGAGGTTTCGGAAGTTGTTGCTGATTACTTGTTTCTGACAAAATAAACTCCTAAGGCAACTGCCAGATATCTGACACGCCCGCCCCAGAAAGCACCTCCCTGATTAAGTGCGACCAGCTAGCAAGCTGCCGCCGGGCCAACCCATCACTTGAAATTCTGAGTAGGGTCCACCCACGTGCGCGTGCCTCATTCTCTTGCGTATAAAATCGATTTAAGGTTCGAAAGAACGGCCGGCCTGAAGCCACCATAGTAGCGTTTTTGCATTATAACCCACATACAGGTCAGTGGCAAGACCGAAACATAGGAGAAAAGGGGCAGATCGATTTATTTAATGAAGAGCGCGGCATGCAGTCTCGCCCCATAAAGCTGGCCTCAAGCCAGCCTGTTTGATCTAATCGATACCCGTTTCCGGCTCGCCTCTAAGCAGATTGACCCGCTCCTTCCGGCCTTTTTTCAGCGTGGCCTCATCCCGAAAGCCCACCGCCGCATAAAAGGTTTGATCATACGTTCGCGTTTGGATGACGACCGGCATGGGCACGGCATGCCCTATAATCAACGCTTGTTGTTTCGTATCCAGCCGAGCCAGAACTTCACGCAGCGCACCGGCTCCGGAAACGCCGGTCAGCACGGCATTGATGTCTCGTTCATTGTCCAGCAGCGCCGTCACCCGCGTCCCGATCTGGCTCATGACCTCCTCGTCGATGCCCGATGGCCGCTGATCGACGATCAACAAGGTCACGTTATACTTGCGCAGTTCCCGGGCGATGACGCCAAAAATAGTCTGGCGTGCGATCTGCGGGTCGAGAAATTTGTGAGCCTCCTCGATGACGATCAAAAGCTGGGGCGGCTCCTGGCCCGGTTCACCCAGGGCCCGTTCGACCCGATGCACGTACATCTCGTGAATTCGCCGGGTCAGATAGTTGGCGACCAGAATGTAAGCCTCCAGTGAATTGCCGTAGCGGCCAAACTCGAGCACCACACTGATGCCTCGTTCCAGGTATTGGATGATCGTCTCGGCCGAGTCGCCCTTCCAGCTATCGCGCAAGAAATCAAAGCGGCTCAAGCGTTCGAGGCGGCGGCTGAGCGCATCCACGCTGGAACGGTTGAGCGTCGTCCCTTCGATCAATTCATCGACCTCTAGCTTATCGGCGCTGAGGAGTTTTTTGATCCAGCCTTGGCCCCAGGCCCGGCGCAGACTGTAAGCAGCCCCGATCATCTGATCGCTCAAATCCAGCGTGGTGCGCAGCATTTCCAGGTCTTCGGGTTGGATATCGGACCAATCCAGGACCACGGTGAAATCAGGCCGCACCCGGCGGCGGCGGCTCGATTCTTCGTCGAGCGTGAAAATCGCCACCTGCTGCGGAAAGAGCTGCTTGAGCCCTTTGACCGACGTGCGCCCTTCGGTCTGCACCTCCCAGCCGTAATCGTTGTGCATATCGAAGATCAGGCTGACAGCGGTTTGGCGCTGAATGACGCCGGCCAGCAAGAGCCGGGTCAAAAAGCTCTTGCCGGTGCCGCTCTTCCCGAACACGCCCATGCTGCGCTCGATCATCCGGGTCAAATCCAGGTTGATCTGCACTTCGGCCATATCCAGCGGCTCGCCGATGTGGAAATGCTCGGCGTCTTCCTGGCCGAACACCATGTTGACGTCGTCTTCGGTGGCCACGTAGGCTCTGGCGAAATGGCCGGGAATGGTTTTGACCGGCCGGGGTTGGTCGGTGTGTTGATCCAGCACCAGCATCGGCGAAATGTGAATGCGGCCAAAGACGCTGGTGCCGACGTGGATGTCTCGTAGAAACGGGTCATCGCCGATATCGGGCGGTGTTTTTTCGATTTGGGGATTGATGCTGTCCAGGGCGACGTCGGTGATCATGCCAAAGAATTTGAGCTTATCCCCCGTGATGGTGATGTATCGCCCCACGGCGATCTCTTCTACCGGGGCGGCCGGGTCCAGTTTGACCTCCAGACCCTTGCTAAGCGATCCACTCACGACGATGCCCAATTCCCGGGCCGGCGTTCGAGGCTCAAAAAATTCATCGAGTTCATTCAAGGCTGTGTCAACCATCGTTCAATTCCATAACGTGTCGAGTGAGGATTTGCGTGATCTAAGTAATCTTATACCATAGGCCCGAAGTTGTCCAACTGAAAAAACATTGCCATCATTTCTCCGGAGGTTATGATTATGCCTGATGTGGTAAGTGCGTCAATAGAAACGCTCATCGCGGATCTCATTCTGTTCATTCCAAATCTCATCGTCGCGATCCTGATCTTTGTCCTGACTTTGTATCTGGCCGGCCTGGTCGCCCGAGCCGTTGTGGCCGCGATGCGACGGCGGGGTCTCGACCCGGAACTGACGCTGTTGCTGAGCCGCTTAGCCCGCTGGACATTAATGGTTTTGGGCACAGTCTGGGCCTTGGCGGAGGTCAATTTTGATATCACCGGCTTTGCGGCCGGGCTGGGCATCTTGGGCTTTACGGTCGGTTTCGCACTCAAAGATATCGCCGAGAATTTTGTGGCGGGTATTTTGCTGCTTTGGCAGCAGCCATTCGACATTGGCGATGCTGTGATTGTGGGGGGATACGGCGGCACAGTAACCGAGATTCAAATTCGAGCTACGACGATCCGAACTTGGGACGGTTTGCTGGTCATCATCCCTAATGCCGATGTCTACAGCAACGCCATCACCAACTATTCCAAAGTTTATCAACGCCGGCTTGAAATAGTGGTCGGCGTCGGTTACGAAACGGATCTACCCCAGGCCCATGACCTGATGATCGAGGTCGTCTCCGGCCTGCCCGGCGTGATCACCGACGACCCGGCCCCGGTCGTTGTCTTCAATGAATTCGGTGAAAGTTCGATCAATGCCACCCTATATTTTTGGATCAAGACGGAGGAAACGGGCTTTTTCGATGCGCAAGATGGCGCGATCAAAGGGATCAAAACCGCCTTTGAAAGAGCTAGCATCAATATCCCCTACCCCATCCGAACCCTTTACATGCAGCAGCAAAGCCAGACCTGACACCACCCCATTGCCAACCCAGGTGACGGCTTAACCCCCAACCCCGAGCGTGACGCGTGACACCTATTCCACCGATCCATCCGGCATAATCGCAAATTCCAGATCGGCCCCGTCCAGATTCGCTCCAGCCAGGTTGGCCTGGGTTAAGACGGCTTCACGGATATTGGCCTCACTCAGGTCGGCCCCACTCAAATCAGCCTTGCTCAGATTGGCCTCGCTGAGATTGGCCTGACTGAGGTTGGCTCCCTTCAAATTGACCTGGCTCAGATTGGATTCACTCAGATTTACGCCGCTCAGATTGGCCTGGTTGAGGTTGGCCTGGTTCAGCAGCGCCCGGCTCAGGTCGGCCCCCGCCAGGTTGGCTCCGCTTAGATTGGCCTCCTGGAGACTGGCCCCGCTGAGAGCCGCGCCGCTGAGATCCGCCTCGCTCAAATCGGCCCCATCCAGCGTGGCGTAGACCAACTCGGCCCGGCTGAGGTTGGCCCCCCTCAGGTTGGCCCGGCTTAAGTTGGCCCGCAATAAGCGCGCTTCCTGCATATCGACTCCGGCCAGGTCGGCCTCGCTCAGGTCGGTATTATTGAACCAGAGGGGCCGCTGGCCGTTGTTGATGCGTTGTTGGAGCTCTTCTTTGGTGAATCGCATAATCTTCCCTGGAAAATTGCTAAGGAATGCCTTACGGTTTAATCCGCCTCAACATGGCATCGAGCCGCACCAGATCCGCGCTCAGCAGGCGGGCCAATTCACGTCCAACCTTGATCAGAAACGGCTGGCGGGCTTCGGGCGGGTGGACGGCGGCGGCGCGGTGCAGGTTGGCGACGAGGAGTTCATCGGCCGGGATCTGGTTGGCGTTGAGCACCAGCCGCAGGAAATCGAGCCGCTCCGTAAAGGCCCGGATTTCGGCGTCGTCACACATAATCAAGATGTCCAGGCTCAGCGGCGGCTGGGGCGGCAGGCCCTGAACGATGGCGCCGTTGCGCTGGTGGCCGACGACCAGCACGCTGATCTCAATCGGGACCAGCCGGTTTTCGCGCTGATCCATGACGGCTTCCGGTTCCATCTCGCCGGCCAAAATCAACTGGCGCACCGACGGATCGTCCCGGACCTGGACATCGTAAATCAGGCCGTAGACGTGGCTCTCATCCGGCAGCGGGACTTTAACCAGATCACCAAATTGGGGCACGTTTGGCTGCAAGACGCGGCAGCCCACGGCAAACCCGACGGTGCTGGCGCGCAGGACCCAGCCAATTGGCAGCGTCGTTGTCATAATTTGAACCCTTCTTTCCCGGCTCTGAACGCGTTTTTATTGTGCTGTTTGAGTGAAAGTTCCGGGATCATTTTCTGCCGCCGCATCTCCACCGCCAGCATCATTTCGACGGCGTCGCGCTCTTCGCCGGAGATGACGGCCAGTTCATCGGCGCGAGCCAGAACGTAGGGATAACCACCCGTCAGGCGGGCCTGCCGGATGATGGCCGCGTGGAGTACGTCGAGCACAGCCGGGTTGGTGGCGACC
>Ga0299906_10005132_pt1 | contig 10695 bp, 13 predicted proteins | sample RVTome_14_FD_200259 | JGI IMG/M metagenome (GOLD analysis project Ga0299906, IMG submission 200259) | Soil microbial communities from uranium-contaminated site in the Upper Colorado River Basin, Wyoming, United States - RVT145D125 (version 2) ... | reverse complement strand
TGGACCCGCGGACCCGCACCATCACGGTGGAGGGGCCCAAGGGCAAGCTCGCCTACACCTGGCATCCCGCGGTCTCCGTGTCCTGGGACGAGGGCGAGAAGAAAGTCGTCTGCTCGATTCCCGAGGCGCAGATGAACGTGGGCGAGGTCCGCGCGCTGTGGGGGTCGACCCGGGCCCGCATCCAGAACATCGTCACCGGCGTGGCCAGGGGCTTCACCAGGAAACTGGAGATCATCGGCGTCGGCTGGAACGCCAAGCCCCAGGGCAAGTCGATCCAGCTCAACGTCGGCTACTGCCATCCCGTGGTCATGGCCCCGCCCGACGGCGTGCAGTACGCCATCGAGGGCCCCATCATCACCATCACCGGGCCGGACAAGCACCTGGTCGGCCAGTTCGCCGCCAACGTCCGCGCCCAGCGGCCACCCGAGCCCTACAAGGGCAAGGGCATCCGCTACCTCAACGAGTACGTCATCCGCAAGCAGGGCAAGGTGTTCGGCACCTGATTCCCGGCAAAGGCGCACGCTATGGACCAGAGCAAGCAGAAGATCAGGCGAAGGACGCGGCGGAAGGCGGGCATCCGCAAGCGCATCATGGGCCATCCCGAGCGGCCGCGCCTCACCGTGTTCCGCTCCAACCAGCACATCTACGCGCAGATCGTGGATGACCTCGCCGGGCGCACGCTCGTCGCGGCCTCCACCAACGAAAAGGCCGGCAAGGCCGAAAAGGGCTCCAATCGCGTCGCCGCCACCGATGTCGGCCGCCGCATCGCTCAGCGAGCTGTGCAGGCGGGCGTCACGACGGTGGCGTTCGATCGCAACGGGTACCGATACCACGGGCGCATCAAGGCCCTGGCCGAGGCGGCCCGTGAAGGAGGCCTGAAGTTCTGACCCCCGGACCCCCGGACCGCAAAGCACCGGCGCCCCGCGGGGTGATGCGGCGCACGCAAAGGCACTCTTACCATGGCTGAAGTCCTCGACGAAGCACTGTCACTCGAATCCACCACCGTGGGCGTCTATCGCACCGCCGCCACAGTCAAGGGCGGCCGCCGGTTCAGCTTCTCGGCCCTCGTCGTCGTCGGCGACAAGGGCGGAAGCGTCGGCATCGGCTACGGCAAGGCCAACCAGGTGCCCGCGGCCATCGAGAAGGCCCAGAAGGAAGCCAAGCGCAAGATGCTGCGCTTTCCGCTCACCGGCCGCACGATCCCCCACGAGGTCACGGGCCGCTACGGCGCCTGTCATGTCCGCCTCATCCCGGCCTCGCCGGGCACCGGCATCATCGCCGGCTCGGCGGTGCGGGCCCCGCTGGAGATGCTCGGCATTCAGGACTGCCTGACCAAGTCGTACGGCTCGACGAACGGCAAGAACCTGGTCAAGGCGGTGCTCGACGGTCTGGGCCGGCTGCGCTCCAAACAGACCGTGGAGTCCCTGCGCGGCGTGTCGCTGGAGCCGACCGTCGTCGAGGAGTTCATCGAGCGAAGCAGCGCGTTCTTCACCAAGTCTGCCGCGCCCGCGCCGGCCCGGCCCCTTGCGCCGCCTCCGGCCCCGGCGAAACAGGGTGGCCGCGGCAAGGGACCGAAGAAGGACGCGGCGCCGGCGCCCGCCGACGCCGCAGCCCCGGCCGTCGCCGATGCCCCCGCGCCCGAGGCCCCAGCGCCCGAGGCCGCGGAGACAGAGCCGGCGCCGCCCGAGGGCGATGTCCGCGATACGGAATGACCACCGAACGGGCCGGCCGCGCGCCGCCGCCGACCCGAGAATTCGTCTCCTGACCTGGAGGAACCGGCGCCATGATGATCCATGAGATCACGAGCACGACCGGCAAGTACAAGGCACGCAAGCGCGTCGGGCGCGGGCATGGCAGCGGCATGGGCAAGACCTCCGGCCGCGGCCACAAGGGCGCCAAGAGCCGCAGCGGTTTCCGCCATCGCCCCGGATTCGAGGGCGGGCAGATGACGTTCATCCGCCGCATGCCCAAGCGCGGCTTCTCGAACGCGGCGTTTCGAACCGACTACCACATCGTCAACGTGCAGGAGCTCGAAGCCCGGCTCGACGACGGGGCCGAGGTGAACATCGCCGCGCTCGTGCAGGCGGGCATCGTTCCCGATTCGAAGCGCCCGCTGAAGATCCTCGGACACGGCGACCTGACCAGGAAGCTCGCCGTCACCGCCGAGAAGTTCTCCGCCTCCGCCCGTCGCAAGATCGAGGCCGCGGGCGGCACGGTGACCGAGATCGTCAAGACCACCTGGGAGCGGCCCGGCGCGAAGCGCAAACGCGCTCCCAAGCCCAGGACCGACCCGGCGGCGAAGGCGGAAAAGCCCGCCCGCAAGCCCAAGTCCAAGCCCAAGGCCGACGCGGCCGAGAGCGCATAACCCGATGCCCGCCGCCCCGATCCGGACCGGTCCGGGACGGCGGCGGGCGGACCGAGACGCGAGCCAATGCTGAAGGCCGTCATCAACATCTTCAAGATTCCCGAGCTGCGCAATCGGGTGCTCTTCACCCTGGGCATGCTCGCGATCTATCGCATGGGCTTCTGGATTCCCATCCCGGGCATCGACCAGACGGCCATCGTCGAGGCGGCGCAGAAGGCCGCCGAGAACGCGTCGGGCTGGGGCAAGCTGCTTCAGTACGCGGCGATCTTCTCCGGCGGCTCCTTCAGCCAGTCCACCATCTTCGGCCTGGGCATCATGCCCTACATCACGGCCGCGATCATTTTCCAGCTCCTTCAGACCGCGGTGCCCGCGCTGCAGGAACTGAAGAAGGAAGGCGCCTCCGGCCAGCAGAAGATCACCGAGTGGACGCGCTACGCCACCGTCGGCATGTGCTTCATCCAGTCGGTGATGTGGCTTCAGTTCCTGGTGAGCCAGAACCTGGTGTCGGTGGCGTTCCTCTCGCCGGGCAACAAGGCGCTCTATTACCTCGCCGGCATCACCGGCCTGACCGCCGGCAGTCTCTTTCTGATGTGGCTGGGCGAGCAGATCGACAAGTACGGCATCGGCAACGGCGTCTCGCTGATCCTCACCGCCGGCATCATCGCCCAGATGCCCGCCGCCATCACCTACCTGGTCAACAACTTCGAGCCCAGCCAGCAGACGCAGGAGGCCGGCAAGATCGGCGTGCTGGGCATCATCTTCCTCATGGGGGCGTTCGTGTTCGTGGTGGCGGGGGCCATCGTCATCACCGTCGCCCAGCGGCGCATCCCCATCCAGCAGGCCAAGCACACGCGCGGCCGCAAGGTCTTCGGCGGCCAGAAGCACTACCTGCCCCTGCGGGTCAACCACGCCGGCGTGATGCCCATCATCTTCGCCAGCTCGCTCATGATCTTCCCCTCGGCCTTCTTCGGCTACCTCGCCACCTCCGCGGCCCCCGGCGGCTGGTGGTTCAAGTTCATCAACTTCCTCAACGCCAATTTCCAGATGGGCGAGTATCCCTACGTCCTCGTGGAGATCGTGCTCATCTACTTCTTCAGCTATTTCTGGACGACGGTGGTTTTCAGCCCGGAGGACATGTCGAAACAGCTCCGCGACAATGGGAGCTTCATCCCCGGCCTGCGCCCGGGGCCGCGCACCGCGGAGTACCTGGAGACGGTCGTCGAGCGCATCACCTACGCCGGTGCGGGCGCGCTGGCGATCATCGCGGTCATTCCGTCGATGGTCTCCAAGCACATGGCCATCCCCTTCATGGTCTCGAGCTTCCTCGGCGGCACCGGCCTGCTCATCGTCGTCAGCGTGGGGCTCGACCTCATCCAGCGGATCGAGGCCAACCTGCTCATGCGCAACTACCCCGGCTTCCTCAGCGGGGGCGATGTCGTCAGGAGCCGACGCGGATGAACCGTCCTCTCAACGCCAGTTCGGGCCCGCGTTGTCCGCACGGCGGCCCCGGCTATACTTCGCCTTCTCCGGCTCCGGCGGAAACCGGACCGTACGCCCCGCGGCGGCCGGTTCGCGCCACTCCAGGCAACTCGAACTGGCCGGACGGCGGGCCATCGAACGCCGTCACGTATCATGCCCGGATCGTCCGGGTTCATGGAGGTCCGATCGCAGCGACTTGAAATGCACGCGCCTATGGCCAAAGAGGAGAAAATCACGCTCGATGCCGAGGTCGTGGACGCCCTGCCCGACGCACGCTTCCGCGTGCGGCTGGAGAACGGGCAGACCATCCTCGCCTACATCAGCGGCAAGATGCGGAAGTTCTACATCCGCATCCTCCCCGGCGACAAGGTCAAGGTCGAGCTCAGCCCCTACGACATGACCAAGGGCCGCATCGTCTACCGCCAGTAGCGCCCCGCACGCGAATTCCGATCCGCGACCACCGAGAGGTGAATCACCATGAAAGTCCGTAGCAGCATCAAGCGACGCACCAAGGACTGCCAGATCGTCATCCGGCGCGGCAAGCGGTACGTCATCAACAAGCGCAATCCGAGGCTCAAGCAGCGTCAGGGCTGAGTCGCCCCCAGGAGACCACGGCATGCCCCGTATCGCCGGTGTTGACATTCCCGAGAAGAAAAAGATTCGCTACGCGCTCCGCTACGTGTACGGCATCGGCCCGAAGTTCGCCGACGACATCCTCGCCGAGGCGAAGGTCGACCCGGACAAACGCGCCAACCAGCTCACCGACGCCGAGGTCAGCCAGATCGGCTCGATCCTCGACGCCGGCTACATCGTCGAAGGCGCCCTGCGCCGCCAGGTCCAGCAGCACATCCAGCGCCTGCGCGACATCCGCTGCTACCGCGGCGACCGGCACCGCAAGGGACTGCCCGTGCGCGGCCAGCGCACCCGCTGCAACGCCCGCACCCGCAAGGGCAAGAAGAAGACCGTCGCCGGCAAGAAGGGCGTCAAGGGCTGATTTCGATCATTCATTCGTGAGGCGCCTGCCCGCCCCGCACTCCCCGGCGGGAGAAGGCGCCGCCAAGCGAGAAGGTTCACGAGCACATGGCCAAGAAGAAGGTCCGCAAGAACATCGTCAAGGGCATCGCCCACATCTGCGCGACGTTCAACAACACGATCATCACGATCTCCGATGTCAACGGCGAGACGCTGTGCTGGGACTCCGCCGGCACCGTCGGCTTCAAGGGCGCCCGCAAGGCGACCCCGTTCGCCGCCAGCCGCGCCGCCGAGCGCTGCGCCGCCAAGGCCAAGCGCATGGGCATGCGCGAGATCGAGGTCAGGGTCAAGGGGCCCGGTTCGGGGCGCGAGTCGGCGATCAGCGCCCTGCAGGGCTCGGGACTGAACATCAGCGCGATCGAGGATCACACCCCGATCCCGCACAACGGATGCCGGCCCCGCAAGAAGCGCCGCGTCTGATGCCGCGCACCGGCGCGGGGCCGAAGGCCGCCGCGTCGCTGACAGGTCGTCTGCCCCTCGGGACAGAAGGTCGACGGATCGCACAGCAGGATCCGGTTCCGGCCGTGAACCCGGGGGTTTCCTGAAGATTCAGGGCTGCTGTATGGATTGGAGCATGTCATGCACGTTCGATGGCGCGGCCTGGAGCTGCCGGCCAGGGTGGTGAAGGACGACAGGTCCAGCACGGGCACGTTCGGCCGGTTCGTGATCGAGCCGTTCGAGCGGGGCTTCGGCACCACCGTGGGCAACTCGCTCAGGCGCATCCTTCTCTCCAGCATCGAGGGCGCCGCGGTCACCCGCATCACCGTCAAGGGCGTTCAGCACGAGTTCTCCACGCTCCCCGGAGTGATGGAGGACATGACCGACATCGTCCTGAACGTCAAGGGCCTCATCGTCAGTCTCAGCACCGAAGAGCCCAAGACCATGCACTTGGGCGCCACCGGCCCGGGCGAGGTCACCGCCGACCTCATCGAGGCCGACACCGCGATCACCATCCACAACCCGGACCACGTGATCGCCACCCTCACCGACGCCGTCGATTTCGACGCCGACCTGGTCGTCTCAAAGGGGCGCGGCTATCAGCCGGCCTCCGAGCAGTACGCCAACAAGGATGAGCAGGTCATCGGCGAAATACCCGTCGACGCCGTCTTCAGCCCCGTTCAGCGCGTGCGCTACCGCGTGGAGAACACCCGCGTCGGCCAGAAGACCAACTACGACAAGCTCATCATCGACATCTGGACGGACGGCACGATCACGCCGGAGATGGCCCTCGTCGAGGCCGCCAAGATTCTCCGCAAGCACCTCAACCCGTTCGTGCAGTACTTCGAGCTGGGCAGCGGCATGGTCTCGCCCGAGGCCAGCGCCGCCGCCAGCGTCGACGAAGGGCTCATCCGCAAGCTCAATATGCCCATCAACGAACTCGATCTCACCGTGCGCGCCAGCAACTGCCTCGACTCAGCGCACATCCGCTCGGTGGCGGAACTCGTGCAGAAGACCGAGCCGGAGCTCCTGACCGTGCGCAGCTTCGGCAAGACGTCGCTCCGCGAGGTCAAGCGCAAGCTCGAGGAATTGGGCCTCACGCTCGGCATGCACCTGCCGGAAGGTTACCACGCCCCCGAACACGTCTGACCCCCGCCTCCGGATTCGGACCCCCGGACCACGAACCACCCCCCGCGCTGCGCGGCAGCGCCTCGCGGGACTTGACCCCAGGAGCGTTCCCATGCGTCATCGAGTGTACGGCAAGCAGCTCTGTCGCGACGGCGAGCACCGCCGCGCCATGCTGCGCAATCTCGCCGCGGGCCTGTTCGAGCACGGCCAGATCCGCACCACCGGGCCCAAGGCCAAGGCCGTCCAGCCCTTCGTCGAGAAGATCATCACCATCGCCCGCAAGGGCGGTCTCGACGCCCGCCGCCGCATCGAAGCGCGGCTGACCGACCGCAAGATCCACGTCTGGGTGGACGATGACAACGTCCCCGACGCCCGCAAGGACAATCTCTACTTCGACCTGCCCGACCGCAGCGCCATCGAGCGCAACCGCTACGGCGAGGTGCGCAAGGCCCCGCGGCTGGTCCAGCACATCATGACCGTGATCGGGCCGATGTTCGCCGACCGCAACGGCGGCTATACGCGCATCGTCAAGCTGGGTGAGCACCGCCTCGGCGACGGGGCGGACCTGGTGCTCCTGCAACTCGTCGGCCGCGAGGAAGGCCCGGAGATCGGCGGCGGCCGCTCGCGCCGCCGCGAGCAGGCGGACAACCGCACCGCCTACGCGGCAAAGCTTCGCAAGGGGGCAGCTACGGCCGGCGCGCCCGCTTCTGATGATGCGGCGGCGACCGCCATCGCCGAACCGGACGGCGAGGTCGTCGAGGCCGAGGTGGTCGAGATGACCGATGAGCAGATCGCCCAGGCGAAGGCCGAGGGCGCTGAGGTCGTCGAGGTCGAGGAGGTTGCCGCGCCAGAGACCGAGGACCCGGAGAAGAAAGACGGCTGATGAAGCCCGCATTCGATAATGGCATTCACCCATCAGGGCCGCCGCCGGGCGGCCCTGTTCGCTCCAGGCCCGTCCCATGACATTGCCGCGCGCGGCGGTACACTTGCGGGTGATGCTCAAGCAACTTGATCAACTGGAATCCAGCGGCCTGCGCGAACTGGAGTCCGCCCGCGATACCGATGCCCTGGAGCAGTGGCGGATCACGTACCTGGGGTCCAAGGGCCGGCTGCGGGCTGTCATGCCGCTTATGAAGGATGTGCCGCGGGAGGCCAAGCCGCGCGTCGGTCAGCGGCTCAACGAGGTCAAGCAGAAGCTGGAGTCGGCGTTCGAGGCGAAGAGAGCCGGCCGTGGCGGGCGTTCCGAGGGGCCGGTGATCGACGTGACCGAGCCGGGTCTGCCGCTGGAGGAGGGCCGTCGGCACGTCCTCAGCCGCACGATCGACGAGATCACCGAGGTCTTCGCGCGGATGGGCTTCTCCGTGGCCGAGGGGCCGGAGGTCGAGGATGAGTGGCACAACTTCAATGCCCTGAACATTCCCGAGGACCATCCGGCCCGCGACGCGATCGACAACTTTTACATCGAGCGCCCGGCCCTTTCGATCCGCGATCGCAGCTCGTCCCGCAACACGCAGGGCCGGGGGCGGGGGCGCGGGCTCATGCTGCGCTCGCAGACCTCGACGGTGCAGATCCGCACGATGGAAAAGGTTCAGCCGCCCCTGAAGATCATCTCGATCGGCCGCGTCTACCGCCCCGACACGCACGATGCCACGCACTTCAGCATGTTCCACCAGGTCGAGGGGCTCTATGTCGATGAGCACGTCTCGATGGTGGATCTGAAGTCCGCGCTCTTCCAGTTCGCCAGGGCGTACTTCGGACCCGAGGCCGAGGTCCGCATGCGGCCGAGCTACTTCCCGTTCACCGAGCCGTCGGCCGAGGTGGACATGAAGATGAAGGTCAAGGGCCGCTGGCAGTGGGTTGAGCTGGGCGGGTGCGGCATGGTGGACCCGAACGTCTTCGAGGCCGTCGGCTACGACCCGGAGAAATGGACCGGCTACGCCTTCGGCCTGGGCATCGAACGCATCGCCATGCGCCGCTACGGCATCGCCGATATCCGCTGGCTCTTCGAGAACGATGCGAGGTTCCTGCGGCAGTTCTGACCCCCGGACCCCCCGGACCCCCGGCACTTGGACGCCAGATAAAGAATTCACCACAGAGACACAGAGGGCACAGAGGGGGAAAGGAATTGACTTGGATTGGCCAGTTCTGACACTTCACTCTTCTCCGTGCCCTTTGTGACTCCGTGGTGAACCCCCGGACGCCCGGACGCCCGGGCCCGCGGCGGCGCCAATGAGGGCCGGCCGCAAGTTTTTTCGCGTACGTGGAGGGGACGGAGATCGGCATGAACGAACACGGGCAGGATCAGGAATACGTCGAGGCGGCGGGCGACCTCGCCTATACCCAGGCGCTGACCGGGCCGTCGTCGTGGCCGAAGGTGATCGGGATCCTCGCCATCATCTACGGCTCCATCGGCATCACCTGCCAGGGCATGGGCGTGGTCGGCATCATGCTCGCGCCCATCTGGCGGGCGATGGCCGGCATCAACATCGATCCGCCTCCGGTGATTCAGATCCTGACATACGTGGGCTTCGCGATCTTCGTGAGTCTGGGAATTCTCCTTGTCGTCGGCGGGGTGCGCCTGTGCCGCCGTCGCTCGCGCGGGGTGGCGAATCTCAAGGCCTGGGCGGTGATGCGCCTGGTGATGGTCGTCATCTGGTTCGTCGCGAGCTACCTCACCATTCCGGCCAATGTGGAAATGCAGCGAACGATCACCGAATCCGTGAACAAGAAGCTGGCCGAGGCCAATCGGCCGCCCCAGCCCTTCGACGAGGACACGGTCTACCGGCGCGCTGTCATCGGCGCCGCCGTCGGCGCGGGCGTGGTCTCGATCTTTCCGCTCTTCCTCGGCTTCTATCTCTCGCGGCGACGCATCGACGAGGAGATCGGCCGCTGGGACGAGGCCCTGGAGCACTGACCCGGGCCGCGCGGCGCGGGAGGCATCGCGCCGAGGCCCGCGAGTGGACGACTCACCGCGCCATTCAGCCGCCCAGCGACGTCATGATCGCGTCGAACACCTGCCCGGTTCGTCGCCAGTTGATGACGTTCATGAACGCGTCCACGTAGGCGGCGCGGCGGTTCTGGTACTTCAGGTAGTACGCGTGCTCCCATACGTCGATGACGACGAGCGGAATGACGCCCCAGGCGGTCAGGTTCTGGTGCTTCTCCGCCTGCATGACCATCAGGCGCCTGCTCAGCGGCTCGAGGACGAGCAGGCCCCAGCCGCTGGCCTCGACGGCGTTCGATGCGGCCTTGTAGTGGTCGCTGAAGGCCTTGAATGAACCGAAGTCCCGAGTGATCTGGCTGGCCAGAGCGCCTTCGGGCTGGCCCCCTCCCTCGGGGCTCATGCAGTGCCAGAAGCAGACGTGGAGGAAGTGGCCCGAGCCGTGGAACGCCAGCTCGCGCGACCAGTGTTTCACTTCGCCGGCATCGCGGGCTCCGGTTCGAATCGCCGCCAGCGCTTCCAGGGCCGAGTTCAAGCCGCGCACGTACCCGGCGTGATGCCGATCGTGGTGCAGCTCCATCGTCTGCTGGTCGATGTGCGGCTCCAGCGCGCCGTAGGGGTACGGCAGCGGGGGGAGGATGTACTGCCCGGTCCGCGGGTCCCAGCCAAGGTCCTCCGACGACAACATGGCGCCGGGATCCTGCGCGCGGGCCGGCGCAGCAAGGCCGAGCCCGCTCAGGGCTGCCGCGCCTCCGAGGCCGATGGCGGCGAGCATGTCGCGGCGGTCCAGCGTCCGCGGGTGGTTTCGGTCGGCGAGAGTGTCGTTCAGTTGGGGCGTCGAGCTCATCTGAGATCTCCTCCGGGATTTGGGTCTGCGGCGGGCGGTCATGGTCACGACCCCCAGTTGTATTGGCCGGTCGGCCGGACGTGCTACCCTATTGGCTCCATACCTCGAGCCACATTGTCCACAAAATGACCAAAAGCACCACCGCCACGGGATTCCTTGAGGAATTGAGCTGGCGCGGCCTCCTCTACCAGATGACCGCCGAGGATGAATTGCGCCGGCACCTGGCCGCGCCCGGGCGCATCGCCTATTGCGGCTTCGACCCCACCGCCGACAGTCTGACCATCGGCAACCTCATTCCCATCAAGATGCTCATGCACTGGCAGCGGGCGGGGCACAGGCCCATCGTGGTCATGGGCGGCGGCACCGGCCTCATCGGCGACCCATCCGGCAAGGACGATGAGCGGCAGCTCATGACGCGCGAGCGGGTCGAGCACAACGTCCAGCGGCAGCGGCGCATCTTCGACG
>Ga0299906_10005131_pt1 | contig 10698 bp, 9 predicted proteins | sample RVTome_14_FD_200259 | JGI IMG/M metagenome (GOLD analysis project Ga0299906, IMG submission 200259) | Soil microbial communities from uranium-contaminated site in the Upper Colorado River Basin, Wyoming, United States - RVT145D125 (version 2) ... | reverse complement strand
TCCTTCGCTGCGACCGTCGACCGGCTCTACCGCTACGTCGACCCCAAGACCGGCAAGTGGGCGCCCCTCATCGCCGATGACGTCCAGGAGACCGTGCAGGCGAACCAGGAGACGCTCGACGCCGCCCTTCGCTACGAGCGCGACTACGAGTACGACTACTTCGGCTTCAAGACGCTGGAGCGCAGCTACCTCCTGAAGGTCGACGGCCAGATCGTCGAGCGGCCCCAGCACATGCTCATGCGCGTCGCGGTCGGCATCCACAAGAGCGACATCCAGAGCGCGCTCGAGACCTACGAGCTCCTCAGCCAAGGCTACTTCACGCACGCCACCCCGACCCTGTTCAACGCCGGCACGCCGCGCTCGCAGATGTCGAGCTGCTTCCTCCTGGACATGAAGGACGACTCGCTCGAGGGCATCTACGACACGCTCAAGCAGTGCGCCATGATCAGCAAGAGCGCGGGCGGCCTCGGCATCGCGATCCACAAGATCCGTGCCAAGGACTCCTACATCCGCGGTACGAACGGCGCCTCGAACGGTCTCGTCCCGATGCTGCGCGTCTTCAACAACACCGTCCGCTACGTCGACCAGGGCGGCGGCAAACGCAAGGGCGCGCTGGCGGTCTACCTCGAGCCCTGGCACGCCGACATCCTCGATTTCCTGCAGCTCCGGAAGAACCACGGCGCCGAGGAGCTGCGCGCCCGCGACCTCTTCTACGCCCTGTGGACACCGGACCTGTTCATGAAGCGCGTCGAGGAGAACGGCGACTGGAGCCTCTTCTGCCCCGACGAGTGCCCCGGCCTCGACGAGGTCTACGGCGACGAGTTCGAGGCGCTCTACACGAAGTACGAGGCGCAGGGCAAGGCGCGGCGGGCGGTGAAGGCCCGGGAGCTCTGGGAGGAGGTCATCGAGGCACAGATCGAGACCGGCACGCCCTACATGCTCTACAAGGACAACATCAACCGCAAGAGCAACCAGAAGAACATCGGCATCATCCGCAGCAGCAACCTCTGCACGGAGATCGTGGAGCACACGAGCCCCGACGAGGTCGCCGTGTGCAACCTCGCCTCGATCGCGCTGCCGAAGTTCGCCGACCGCGAGGCGGGGGCCTACGACCACGAGGGCCTCTTCAACGTCGTCTACCACGCCGTGCGGAACCTCAACAAGGTCATCGACCTCAACTACTACCCGGTCGCCGAGGCCCGGCGCAGCAACCTGCGCCACCGCCCCGTCGGCCTCGGCGTGCAGGGCCTCGCGGACGCCTTCGCGATGCTGAAGATGCCGTTCGACTCCGACGAGGCGGCGCAGCTCAACAAGGAGATCTTCGAGACGATCTACCATGCCGCGCTCCGCGCCAGCAACGACCTCGCCAAGGAGGAGGGCCCGTACGAGACCTTCGAGGGCAGCCCGGCGAGCCAGGGCATCCTGCAGTTCGACATGTGGGGCGCCAAGCCGCCCTCCACGCGCTGGGACTGGGCCGCGCTCAAGAGGGAGATCATGGCCTCCGGCCTCCGCAACAGCCTCCTGGTCGCGCCCATGCCGACGGCGAGCACGAGCCAGATCCTCGGCAACAACGAATGCTTCGAGCCGTTCACGAGCAACCTCTACACGCGGCGCACCTTGAGCGGTGAGTTCGTCGTCATCAACAAGCACCTCGTCAACGACCTCGTCGACCTGGGCCTCTGGAACAGCGAGATCAAGGACCAGATCGTCCTCGGCAACGGCTCCATCCAGCACATCGAGGAGATCCCGCCGAGCATCCGGGACGTGTACAAGACCGTCTGGGAGATCAAGCAGCGCACCATCCTGGACATGGCCGCCGACCGCGGCGCGTTCATCGACCAGAGCCAGAGCCTCAACATCCACCTGACCGACCCGAACTTCGGCAAGATCAGCTCCATGCACTTCCACGCATGGAAGCGGGGCCTCAAGACCGGCATGTACTACCTGCGGACACGGGCCGCGGCCAGCGCCATCCAGTTCACGGTGGACGCCCAGAAGCAGCGCGAGTTCCGCGACCGCTCCCCGCCCGTCGCGGCCGACCCCGTCGTCGAGATGACCGCGGAGGAGGAGCTGACCTGCTCGCTCGACAACCCGGACGATTGCCTCGCCTGTGGCAGTTGAAGCCAAGGATACCGATCTAGCCAACACGGTCATGTCCGCCACGTCGATGGGCGCGCCATGCGGAGGCTCCTCATCGCCTGCCTGACGCTTGCCCTCGTGACGTGGTCCACGCCCGTCTCGGCCGCGACATGCCCCATGGACACGACGCCGGACTTCACGGACGACTGCTACCACGAGTACGTCCTCTACAACGTGGACGAGTCGGAGATCGACATCCTGATCCTGCCGCCGGCGTCGCCTTACTACCTCCGCGACGTCGCGATCCTGAAGGAATCCACCCAGATGTGGGAAAACGGCATCAATGCGCTGGGTCCGGCCTGGCTCGGCAGCGGCGTCAACCTGCACCCGTACTCCGTGGGCCTCGACTTCGTCCCCGAGGCCGCCCTCTGGGACCCCGAGATCGTCATCGTGACGGGCGAGGTCAACCCCGTGCTCCTGGCCGGCATCGGCCTCCAGTCGCCGGTCTCCTGGTGCCACGGCATCCCGCCCCCCGGCCTGTTCGGCGTGGGCACGGAGGACCTGGCGGAGCGGTTGACGGAGCAGCCCGGCTACCACCAGCACGGCTCCAGCGGCATGCTCATGGCCTCGTGCTCGAACGGCGGGAGGGTCTGCTTCGTCGTGAACACGAACTTCCTGTGGACGCCCGACGTCCACAACCGACGCGACATGTACGACCTGAACTCGCACGAGCTCGGCCACTGCCTCGGCATCGGCCACGTCGGGGACGCCATGGACTTCAAGGCGAAGGTGTACCCCGAGGACGACATCATGAGCTACGAGAGCGACGGCCACGACCCGGGCCACGTCCTGTGCGTCTCCACCCTCAACATCCTGGCGCTCGAGCGCGTGTACGGAAACCTCCTCGGCCAGTCCGGCTATCCCGCGTTCGGTGCGGGCAGCTTCGTCCACCAGGACCCCGTGGACTGGGACGACGACAACTGTCCTGAGCCGATGGCAGGTCCCGCCTCCCTGGGCCCGCTTCTCAACGCGGATCCGCTGGGACCGTACGGACCGCCCTAGAAGCGGGCGATCCCTCGACCTGCAATACGGATCCGTCCGCTCCACCGCGCTCGGCGAGGAGGCAGGGGGGTCGACGCCTTCGGATGAAGAAGCGTGTTGGTCACTGCCCTCGCTGGAGCAGCACCTGTCCGCTTGGCTCACGGTCGTCGATCATCCGGCACGTTGGTCACGGCCCTCGGCCATGGAACACGGTTCCGTCCGCGTCGCCGTCGTCGAGGAAGAAGCGTGATGGCAAGGCGGCGCGCCGGCGCCGCCCCCACGATGCGACATCAGGGCCCTGGCCTCCGGCCAGCACCCCGCGGGATCCCCGACGTGGTGCTTGCTGGTGGGCTCGGCGGCGGATGACGCTGCTTCTTCGAGGGCCGTGACCCACACGCGTCCCCGCCTCCGCGCCATACGCATGTCAGGAAACGAAAGGGAAAGAAGCTGGAGGAAGAGGGGAGCAGGAAGGAAGAGGGAAGGAGGAGGGAAGGAAGGGGAAGAGAAAGCGCATCCTGCTTACAGGAACTTCTCGCCGAGGAGGTCGAGGTCCTTGTAGGTCGTCAGGAAGAGCTCGTGGTACTCCTCGTACGTCGCGTCGATGTCCGCCGCGACGTCGCTCACGACGTCGAGGTCGTTCTCCAGGTCGTACGTCACGTTCTCCCAGTGCTCCGCGCGGCCGTCGCGGTCGAGCGCGGCCTGCCGCTCATAGTCGGACTGGACCTCCTTGATGTACGAGATGTCCTTGCCGACCTCCTGGTCGGTCTCCGTGTGCACCATCTCGGAGAACGGCTTGCTGCCGTCGAACTCCGCGTACATGCGGACGCTCAGTGACATCGCGGCCTGGACGACGGCGCGGATGTGCGCCTCCGCGGCCACGCGGGCGCGGGCGACGGCCCGCTGCGCGGCCTTGAGGTGGGCGTCCGCCTGGGCCTCGGCCTCGGCACGGACCTTCGCAAGCGCGTACGCCTGCGCGCGCAGGGTCGCCCGGACGGCCAGTTCGGCCTTGGCGTCGATCTGCGCCTCGGCGTCGATCGCGGCCTGAAGGACCGCCTCGGCCTTGACCTCGGCAGCGGCGCGCATCGCGGCGGCCTGCTCGAGGAGGAGCGTGGCGTGCTCCTCCGCGCGGGCCCGGACCGACGCCTCGGCCGCCATGGCGGCCTCCGCGACGGCCTGGATGCGGGCCGACATGTCGGTGCCCGTGAGGTTCTCGTGCTTGTACGCGGCCTCGAGGGCGGCACGCATGTTGGCCTCGATGCGGGCGATGGCCTCCGCTGCGGCCTCCTGGGTCTGCTCGGCCTGCGCCTCGAGGCGCTCCGAGGCCTCCGCGGAGGTGTTGTAGATCGCTTCGACGTGCTGCTCGGCCTCGGCGCGGACGCGCTTCTTGGCCTCGAACTGGGCACTGTGGATCTGCTCGAACTGGTACTCGGCCTTGGCGTTGATCTCGGCCTCCTTCTCGGCGGCGGCCGCAAACGTGGCGTCGACGCGGGCCTCGGCCTCGGCGTTGATGGCGGCCTCGGCCTCCTTCTCGGCCGCGAGGGTCGCGTTGATCTCCGCGTACACCGTGGCGTACAGCTCGGACTCGACCTCCACCTTGGCCTGCATGCCGGCGAGGGTGTTCGTGAGCACGGCCTGCGACGCTTCGAGCATCTGGCGGGCGTGCGCCTCCGCCGCCGCGGCGCCCTCCTCGTCGGGGCTCGCGGTGTACGTGAGGTTCTCACCTTCGGCCGTCCAGGTGCCGAAGTCGTCGTCGGCCCACTGCACCACGCCGTTGGAGGAGCCCGTGGCGTTGACGTCCTGTTTCATCTCCAGCCAGATCTCGGCCAGGATGGAGAATCCGCCGTCGACGGTCCCGTCGCCGGTGGGTTCCTGGTTGATGCCGACGCGGGCGCCGAACTCCGACTCGGAGCCGTCCCACGTCTCCCCGTCCCCGGACGGGCCGCTGACCTCGAATCCGTAGGAGGGCGACTTGTAGGAGGGCACGCTCGTGGCGCCCGGCGACGGTGTCACCGAGCCGCCCATGTAGTCCTCGGGCGCCGGGGGAAGGGCGGCGCCGGCACCGGCAGCGCCCTCCACGGCGGAGCCCGCGCTCGCGGTCTCCTTGGCAAGGGCGTCGGCCGCGAAGCCGGCCGTGGACTCCAGTTCGCCGGCGGCCTGGGCGGAAGCGTCGGCGGACGCCTTCGCCATGGTCTCCGACGTGGCTTCGGCGATGAGACCGATCTCTTCAAGATACGCGGAGAAGGCGGCTTCGCTGTCCTCGCCGAAGCCGTCGACGGCGCTGTCCTCGTCGCTGCGGACGGCATCCGTCTTCGGGTCCGTGAAGGGGGAGATCCCCGTGAAGGCGGCCTGCACGGCGAGGGCCCCCACGAGAAGGAGGGCCGCCGTCGCGCCGATCCAGCGCTTCCGCCGGGCGTTGCGTCGTTCATGCGTGGTGTTGGGTTGGCTCACGTTTGCTCACCACGCCCCGCTCGTCCTCCGCGGGATATCACGTCGGCCGCGAAGCCTGCAACGGAGCCCTCCCAGGAGGGGGAAGGGGCGCCGCGCCCCACGTCTTCATAAGGTCGTGGTGAACGCCCGGGACCGTGCCGGATGCCCTGGACCGAAATTCCGGCGGGACGCGGGCCCCAAACGTGGCCACGACGATCCCGGCCGTTCCCCGATCCGGCCATGCCGCCTCGCGGGCAAGCGACGTCCATGGTCGCACGCAAGACCCTCCCCTCCTCCCGCACCCAGCACGAGCGCCTCCTCAGCCTCATCCGCGCCAACCCTGGGATCCACGTGCGCCGCCTCGCGCAGCTCGTGGGCCTCAGCTGGAACACTTGCCTCCACCACCTGCGCACCATGGAGGCCCAGGACCGCGTCGTCAGCCGCAAGGTCCAGGGGCGGGTCTGCTACTTCGACCGCACCCGGGGCGCCGTGGACGGCAAGGAGGCGCTCTGCCTCCTTCGCGACCCGGACAACCGGCGCCTCGTGCAGCGCATCCTCGAGGAGCCGGGCCGCAAGCAGGTGGAGATCGCGAAGGCGCTCTCGATGCCGACGAGCACCGTGCACCGGCGCGTGGCGCGCATGGAGGCCGCGGGCCTCATCCGGCGCATGCACGAGAGCCGCAGCATGCTGGTCTTCCCCTCGGAGCGGCTCGGTGCCCTCGGCGGCGCCCAGGTCCCGGCGGACGACCCCTTCGGCGCCGCGGACGCGCCGCTTGCCCCCCGCGCAGGGGACGCCACGGAAGCCCTGGCGGACACGTCCTTCTGAAGCCGCCTGAAATCACCCGGACGGCTATCGGCCTCTCCCTCCAAGCACGGAGCATGGTCGACGCGACGTCGCACATGGGACCTGTCCGCGAACGCATCCTTGCCGCCGTTCGCGCCTCGCCGGGCATGCACACGACGCGTCTCGCCTTCCTGTCGGGGCTCACGGGCAACGCGTGCGCCCATCACCTCCGGCGCCTGGAGCGCGAGCGTCTCCTCGTCTCCGTGAAGGACGGAGGCCGTCGCTGCTGGTTCGACCGGCGGGGCGTGGCCGCCCGGCACGGTGCCTGCCTGCTCCAGCGCGCCGCCCACCGCGCCGTGGCCCTTGCCATCCTGAGCGGGCCGGGCCGTCCGCTCGGGACGGTGGCGAGGAGCCTGGACTCCGCGTCCAGTTGTGTCCACCGTCGCCTGGAGGCCCTGGAGGCCCTGGGGCTGGCCCTGCGCGTCCCGGAGGGCCGGTCCGTCCTCTGGTACCCCGCCCCCGGGCTGCCGGCCGCGCTCTTCGCGCCGGCCGAGCCCCTGCCGGAGCCGGCGGCCGCCGCGGGCCGCTTCGGGGAGGCGCCGGCGATGGCCCGCGGACCGGCGCACCCCGGGGAAGCGCACGAGGCCCCCGCCCTGCCCCGCGCGTTGAGCCGGACGCCGGGGGACGAGGCGGAAGCGGGGGCCACCGCGTGAGCTCCGACGGCAAGCCTCGCCCGACGCTTCTCCTGCCCGGCGTCCTCGGGGCTTCCGGCAGCGAGGGCGCGTGGCGGCGCTGGGTCGTCCCGTACCTGGAATCACCTCTGGCGATCGAGGACCGCGTGGCGCTCCTCTGCGCGGCCCTGGAGCGCCGCGACGGCACCGCGAGCCCGTTGCACGCGACCGGACTGACGCTGCTCGGGCAGGACCGGCTCGTCGACCTCGCGGCGGCCTGGGTTTCGCTGGCCTCGTCGCCGGGCGGCCGCGCCGTCCTGGCCGCGACGGTGCGGATCGGCGCGGGCCACGAGCCTGCCCCCGGCGTGCTCGCGGCGGCCAACCGCCACCTCGGCGCCCGCGCGGGCGCCTGGCGGGACGTGCTGGCCCTCGCGACGTGGGCGGAGACGCTGCGCCGCTGCCTGGCAGGTCGGGTCCATCCCACGACGGACCCCCGCCTGGACGCCTGGCTGGCCCTTGTGGTCGCCGCGGGCCCCGTGCTTGAGGCCGCCGTCCCCGACGCCTTCGTGCCCGCCCCGGTCGCTCAGCCGTCCAAGGCCACGACGTAGCGCACGGTCCGCTCCACCTTGGCCCGGTGCAGCCAGCCGTCGCGGGCCAGCGTGGCGGCGTGCCGGCTCACCTCGGAGACCGAGACGCCGATCTCTGTCGCCAGCTCGCTGACGCTGGACCCGGGGCGACGCTCCACGGCCTCCAGGACCCGCACGGACGCCGCGGGCAGCGCGAACCCGGCCGGGTCGACGCCCTGGAGACGCCAGGCCTTCCCGTGCGCGGTCGTCCGGGACCGGATGCGGCCCTGGGCCTCCAGGCGCCGCAGGGCGCCCGCGACGCCGTTCCGGCTCCGCCCCGTCAGGGTGGCCAGGCGGGCGGGCGCCGCCTCCTGGAGGATGCTCAGGGCGCGCAGGACGGCCGCCTCCGTCGTGTTCCGCTCCATGGCCCTCCTTGCGCCAAGAGGCGCCATAGGGCTCGTCCGCGGAACCGGCGGAAGCCCGGTCCCCGGTCCGCTGGAACCCGTCGCGCTACTCCAGCGCCCGGAGTCCGTGGAGGGCCATGGCGTAGCGTACCCGCAGGCAATCCACGAGCGCCGTCATGTCCCGGTCGCCGCCGACGAAGCCGGCGACGGGCATGCAGGCCGCCCACGCGGACTCGAGGGCTTCGGCTTCCGGCAGGCCGGAGACCAGGGGATCCGCGGGCGGCTGGGCGAGGAGGTCGGGTCGCATCGGGGCCTGATGGGTGGACGCCGGTACATAACCCGCCTCGATACGACCGTGAAGCACCCTCCCGACCGTCCCACGAGGTCGCGGATCGCCTTAAGCGGCCGGCGCGCCGAGGGAAAAGCGGATGCCGGCACCGCTTGCCTCCCTCGCCGTCGCCAGCCTTCTCCCGGCCCTGTTGGGGGCCGTGTTCGAGGCCGACGGCCCGCAGGCCGAGGACACGGACCTGGGCAGCGCCCTCCGCGAGCAGGTGCGGATCCACCTCGGCTTGCCCGAGGACACGCGCATCGTGCCCGCAGAAGGCCGGTTCGAGGTCGTCCTCCGTCCGGGCGCATGCCCGTCCGCGGTCGACGACATGGAAGGGTGGAAAGCCTGCACGACGGCCCGCCTGGACGAGATGGCCGCCTCGGTCCGCGAGGGCCCGCTTGGTGCCTGGCTCGACGTGGAGGCCGCCTCGCTTTCCTGCGAGGGACTCGCCGACGCGAACCCGGTGGAGGCGGCGGAGTCCGCCGGGACCGCACCGCCTGCCGGGTCCGTGGACGCGTCGCCCGAGGACGGGGTCGCCGCGGATGCTGCGCACGTCCTGGAAGCCACGGAAGCCCCGGCCGCCACGGCGGCGGAGGACGCGGAGGCTGCGGGCACAGCCACCTGCGGCCTCGTGCTGCCCCCCAGGAAGGGCACGTCGCTGGCCACGGCCCTGCCGGCGGCGCCGGCGAAGCCGCCGCGCCCCGCCATGCCCCTGGAGCCCGCATGGGACCCCGACGACCCGCCCGTGCCCGCCGGCCGGTCCGTCCCCGGGGAGCCGCGGGCCGAGCCGCAGTCGGTCCCGCTCGGTCCCGTGCCGTGGGACGCCATGCTGGTCCTCCTCGCCGGCACGGTCGCGCCGGCGGCGGCCGCCGTCACCGTCGGACTGATGCCCTGGCGCCGCCTGGGCGGGACGGCTCCCGTGCGGACCGCCTGGGCGCAGGTCGTCCGCCTGGGCGCCTGGCTTGCGCGCTCCGCGCAGCATGCCCTCGGCGTCGCGGGCGGCCTTGCGGTCTCCCTGTACTCCCGCCTTGCCGACGACGAGATCCTGGAGAACGGCACCCGGGGCCAGATCCACGGCCTCCTGGAAGGCCGCCCGGGCCTCTCCATCCAGGAGATCCGGGCCGAGCTCGGCGTGGCGTGGGGCACCGCCGTGTACCACCTCGAGCGTCTTGAGCGCCACGGCCTCGTCGTCAGCCACCGCCACGGCAACCACCGGCGGTACTTCGTCGCCGGCAGCCGCGAGGCCCGGGACCGGGCGTCCCTGGCCGTGCTGCAGGCGCGCACCGCGCAGCGCCTGGCCCGGGCCATCATGGCGCGCCCCGGGGCCTCCCAGACGGACCTCTGCGAGGAGGTCGGCGTCCGGGGGCCGGTCGCCTCCAAGTACCTGCGGCGGCTGGAGCGCCACGCCCTCGTCCGAAGCGAGACCCGGAACCGGTTCCGCTGCTACTACCCGACCTCCCCGCTGCGGGATCTGGGCCCGCGGGCCTGGGACCTCGACGCCGGGCCGGACGTCGCGCCGGACGCTGAGCGGGGCGGGCCGGGCCCGGAGCCGGACGTCGCGGCCGCCTGAACCCGGCCTCCGGATTTCCAGCGGTCCGCTTATGTAAAAAAGACGCATCCGGCACCCCGTCAGGGGAACGCAGGATTGTTCGAGACCATGCCCAAGATCGGCATCACGGGATTGCCGAACGTCGGGAAGACAGCCACGCTTGTTGCGATCTGCCGGAAGCTGGAGCGGGACGATTTCGTCGTCGGCGGCATGCTGACGCGCGCCTACCGCCCCCCGCCAGGCGACGTGCGGGTCGGCTTCTACGTCGAGGACTGGAGGACGGAGGAGAAGGAGGTCTTCGCTTCGAAGGAGTTCAACACCAAGTACAAGGCCGAGACGGACGACGGCGTGTACTTCGTCGACCTGGATCCGCTGGAGCGGATCGGTGTGAAGGCTGTCCGTGAGGCGATCTTCGACGACGAGGTGGACATCATCATCATCGACGAGGTCGGCAAGATGGAGATGAACTCGGAGAAGTTCAACGAGACCGTGAAGACGGCCCTCGACTGCCCGAAGCCGGTCATCATGACGCTCCACAAGAAGAGCAGGAACCCGCTCCTGCAGGACCTGCGCCGCCGCGACGACGTGCGCATCCTCGAGGTGACGCCGGTCAACAAGAACCTGCTCCCCTACAAGATCGAGAAGCTCATGAAGGACCACATGCAGACGTCCTACTACTGAGCATGCGGACCGAGGGGGCCACGCGGCTCTTCCCGCCGCGCGCGTCGGGGGACCGGGGGCCCGGGACGATCGACCGCGAGGCCCCGTTCTACAACCCGGCGATGGCCCTCAACCGGGACCTGTCCGTCCTCCTCGTCGAGGCGTTCGCCCGCCAGCGGGGCCGCGAGGT
>Ga0299906_10005129_pt1 | contig 10699 bp, 8 predicted proteins | sample RVTome_14_FD_200259 | JGI IMG/M metagenome (GOLD analysis project Ga0299906, IMG submission 200259) | Soil microbial communities from uranium-contaminated site in the Upper Colorado River Basin, Wyoming, United States - RVT145D125 (version 2) ... | reverse complement strand
CTCGAGGACGAGGGCGGATGGTGGTTGGCAGCAAAAACGCGAAGGCAGACGCCCGGTCGTCGCGATTGCTCCGGGATTGGCTGGCTCAATGCTCCAGCCGTTTGCTCAATTCCGTCAGGATGGTCCTGGCCGCGGTCGGAATGACGGTGCCGGGACCGAAGACGGCGGCGGCGCCATTCTTGAGGAGGAAGTCGTAGTCCTGCGCCGGAATCACCCCGCCGCAGATGACCATGATGTCCTCCCGGCCGAGTTTCCTGAGCTCCTCGACAAGCTTGGGAAGCAGCGTCTTGTGGCCCGCGGCAAGCGAGCTCATGCCGACGACGTGAACATCGTTTTCGACCGCCTGGCGGGCCGTTTCCTCGGGCGTCTGGAAGAGCGGGCCAATGTCGACGTCAAATCCAAGATCCGCGTAGGCGGTGGCGACCACCTTGGCGCCGCGGTCGTGGCCGTCCTGGCCCATCTTCGCGATGAGGATGCGGGGCCGGCGGCCCTCGTGCCGGGCGAAGGCGTCGGTGAGCTTGCGGACCTCGGTGATCTGGTCGTCCTTGCCGAATTCGGAAGAGTACACGCCGGTGATGGATCGGATGACGGCCTTGTGCCGTCCGTAGACGGCTTCGAGGGCGTCGGAGATCTCTCCAAGTGAAGCGCGTGCCTGCGCGGCGGCAACGGAAAGTTCGAGAAGGTTTCCCGTTTTCGTGGAGGCGGCATGGGTGAGCGCGGCCAGCGCGGCGCGACACTTTGGCTCGTCGCGGCCGGCGCGGAGCCGGGCGAGGCGGTTGATCTGGGCTTCGCGCACCGCGGTGTTGTCGACCTCGAGGATCTCGAGCGGCTCCTCCTTGGCGAGGCGGTATTTGTTCACCCCCACGATCGTCTCGCGGCCGCTGTCGATGCGGGCCTGGCGGCGCGCGGCGGCCTCCTCGATGCGCATCTTGGGCAGGCCGGTTTCGATGGCCTTCGCCATGCCGCCGAGGCGCTCGACCTCCTCGATGTGCCCCCAGGCGCGCTTGATGAGCGCGTCGGTCAGCGCCTCGACGTAATAGGAGCCACCCCAGGGATCGATCACCTTGCAGATGCCGGTCTCGTCCTGAAGATAGAGCTGGGTGTTGCGGGCGATGCGGGCGGAGAAGTCGGTCGGCAGCGCGATCGCCTCGTCGAGCGCGTTTGTATGCAGGCTCTGGGTATGCCCGAGCGCGGCGGCCATCGCCTCGATGCACGTGCGCGCAACGTTGTTGAAGGGATCCTGCTCGGTGAGCGACCAGCCCGACGTCTGCGAGTGCGTGCGCAGCGCCATGGACTTTTCCAGCTTCGGATTGAACTGCTTGACGATTTTCGCCCAGAGCACGCGGGCGGCGCGCATCTTGGCGATTTCCATGAAGTAGTTTTTGCCGATCGCCCAGAAGAACGAGAGCCGGGGCGCGAAGGCGTCGATACCGAGCCCGGACTTGATGCCCGTGCGGATGTATTCGAGCCCGTCCGCCAGCGTGTAGGCGAGCTCGAGGTCGGCCGTAGCCCCCGCCTCCTGCATGTGATAGCCGGAGATCGAGATCGAGTTGAACTTCGGCATCTTCTGCGCGGTGAACGAGAAGATGTCGCCGATGATGCGCATCGATCCCTCGGGCGGATAGATGTAGGTGTTGCGCACCATGTATTCCTTGAGAATGTCGTTCTGGATCGTACCGGCCAGATCCTCGAGCCTCGCCCCCTGCTCGAGCGCCGCGACGATGTAGAAGGCCATCACCGGGAGCACCGCGCCGTTCATCGTCATCGAGACCGAGACCTTGTTGAGCGGGATGCGATCAAAGAGGATCTGCATGTCCAGTATCGAGTCTATGGCGACACCGGCCTTCCCGACGTCGCCGACCACGCGCGGGTGGTCGCTGTCGTAGCCGCGGTGCGTCGCGAGATCGAAGGCGACGGACAGGCCCTTCTGCCCGGCCGCGAGGTTGCGCCGGTAGAAGGCATTGGACTCCTCCGCGGTGGAGAAGCCCGCGTACTGGCGGAGCGTCCACGGCTGCGTCACATACATCGTGGCATAGGGACCGCGCAGGAACGGGGCGACTCCGGCGGTGAAGCCGAGATGTTCCATCTTCTCGCAGTCGGCCGCGGTGTAGAGCGGCTTGACAGGTATCTGCTCCATCGTGTTCCAGGCCAGTTCACTCACGGGGCGCCCGGCCTCCTGCTCGAGGCGGCTGCTCCATGCCTCGAACGACTCCGGCGCGGGGGCGGCCTCGAAGGCGACTCTGGTGAAATCGGTGTGGATGCTCATGGATTGACTTTTGCGTGGGCCTGGAGCCGGGTGAGGAGCTCGAGGGCGTTGCTGGTTACATTGACGAACTCGTCGACACCGGCGGCGCGCCAGGCATCGGCGTTCTCCTTCGGGGCGCCTGCGACCAGGATGAATACTCGCGGATCCGCGGATTTGATGGCGCGGGCGAGTGGTTCGACCACGGTCTGATAGGTGGCGTCGCCGGAGGTGATGACGACGATGGTCGCGCCCGAGTCCGCGACGGCCCGGGCAGCATCGTCCGCGCCGGTGAAATCGCGGTCATTCATGACCTTGAAGCCGCCGACCTGGAAGAAGCTGGAGGTCCAGTCGGCGCGCAGGCGGTAGAGGCGCGAGGGGCCGATGTTGGCCTGGAAGAGCAGGGGCGGGGTTCCCTTGCGCCGCGCGTATCCGGCCGCGTTGTCGCGGAGCTGTTCGAAGGGCTGTGCGGCGCGGTGGATGCGGAGCGGCTTGATCTTCGCGTGCGGCTCGTCGTCGGCGCGGAGCGTGCGGCAGATCTCCCCGAGGGTGGCGCCGTCGACGATGGCGTCAACCGCGCTTTCGAGTGCGGCTCCGGGATGGCTCTCGAGCAGGGTGTTGAGGTGGTTCATGACATTGGCGTCCCCCTCCGTGCTCGATCTCGTGCGAAAGTCCGCGACCTCCCTTGCGCGCTTTTCCCGGATGGCAGCGTAGTCCGGGAGCCGCGGGTCGGGCGCCCCATCACGGGAATTTGGATACTGATTGGCGCCGACGACCACCGTGCGGCGCCGGCCCACGCTGTCGGCCTTGAGGGCCGCGGAGGTGGCCGCGGCCTTCTGTGGGAGGTCCGCCTCGAGGGCACGGGCCATGCCGCCGGCCTTCTCGATCTCCTGGAAGACCGACCAGGCGCGGCGGGCGACCTGGTCGGTGATCCACTCGACATACCACGACCCGCCGGCCGGATCGATGACCTTGGTGAGATCGCATTCCTCGGCAAGGATTGTCTGGATGTTGCGGGCGATGCGGCGGGAGAAGTCATCGGGCAAACGGATGACCTCGTCGAAGGGTCCGACATGCAGTCCGTTGCAGCCTCCCACCACAGCCGAGAGCGCCTCGGTGGTCGTGCGGAGGATGTTCGTGTGCGCATCGTAAGCGGTCTTGTTGTAGGTGGAGGTGCGCACATGCAGGTGCATGCGTCGCGCATCGGGGGATCCCCCCATGGCGCGCACGGCTTGCGACCACACCTGCCTGGTGGCGCGGAATTTTCCGACCTCCATGAAGAAGTTCGAGCCGGCGCTGAGGGCAAAGCGGACATGGCGCGTGGTCTCATTGATAGATACGCCGCGCTTCTCCATCTCGCGGAGGTATTCCACCCCGGTGGCAAGCGCGAAGGCGAGCTCCTGGACGGCGGTGGCGCCCGCATCATGGTAGGGATGGCCCTGGATGGCGATGGTCTGAAGCCTGGGAGCGTGCTCGATGGCGTAGCGGGTGACGGCGGCCATTTCATCGTAGGCGCGATCGAGCGAGAGGGGCATGTGACCGTTCCAGGCGAGCATGCCGAGCGGGTCGACTTCGATGCACCCGCGAAGCTCGGACGGGCTGTTTCCGCGTTCCCTGGCCAGCGCGAGCAACAAGGCGGTGGCCGGCAGGGCGGAGGCCCCGGCGCGGAGATAAACCGATATCATGGGAAGATGGATGCCGGCGAACGCGCGTTCCATGTCCGCGATGGTTGCGAGCGAAAGGCCGCAGGCCCCAACCTCGCCAGGCTCGGCGTTGTCGGGATCGCGTCCCTCCAGGGTCGCCAGATCGAGCGGCACGTTCAATTCAGTCTGGCCCCGCTCGAGATCGGCGATGGCGGCGGCGTTGAACTCCTCCGGGGTTGGCAGGGGCAGCTCCTGCGAGACCTCCCATCCGCGCAGCAGGTGCCCGGAGACGCTGCCGCGGACGCGGTCGCCCGAACCGGGTAGCTCGAGGAGCTGCGGAAGCCCGGCGACATCCGACTGGTTGTAGATGGGCTGCAGTTCGATGCCCTCGGGGGTGCGTGTGACGAGCTTTTTCTCGAAGGACGCGCCCTTCAGAAGTGCTTCCGCGGCGGTCCGCCACTGCTCGTGGGTGGCAGCGGAGAATTCCCCGAGCAACCAGTCGCGTGAGGCGGTTGGATTGGTGGTTTGCGTATCCGCTTTCATGAGAACAAGGAGCATCCTATCACACCAACGCTACGCATTCCGTAGTGAGCCAGTGGCAAGATATGCGGAGACGTTTTCGGCGGCGGCCGATAATGTTTCATCATGTCATCCACTTGTGTCATCGCTGTTGCTTTTCCAAATGGCGGGCCTGGCATGGGGATGTGTGTTCAATATCGTGGTGCGCTCATCCGGTCGATCCGGAACGTGCTCCGCACCCTGTTGCCATAGCTGTCATGATTCATTCTATCGACCATCTGGGAATCGCCGTTCGTTCGCTGGACGAGACGGTCAAGTATTACGAGCAGGCGCTCGGACTGAAGTGCGAGGGCATCGAGGAGGTCGCCTCGCAGAAGGTGAAGACGGCCTTTTTCAGCGTCGGTGGCACGCACATCGAGCTGCTTGAGCCCACCGCGCCCGACAGCCCGATCGCCACGTTTCTGGAGAAGCGCGGCGAGGGCATCCATCACGTTGCCTTTGCCACCGACGACATCGGGGCCCAACTCGACAAGGCGAAAAGCGCGGGCGTGAAGCTCATCCATGAGGTGCCGTTTGACGGCGCTGCGGGAAAGCTCGTGGCCTTTCTCCATCCGAAATCGACCCATGGAGTGCTGACCGAATTCTGCGCACCCAAGGACGGGGCGCCCGCTCATTGAGCGCCCCGGGATCCGGACTCCATTTCCAACAGAGAGACAACGACATGCCCATCAACGCGACATTACTTCAGGAACTCAAGGCGCGCCGCGAGAAGGCCGCACTCGGCGGCGGCAGGGACAAGATTGCCGGCCGGCACAAGAAAGGCCAGCTCACCGCGCGCGACCGTCTCGAAGCCCTCTACGACGAGGGCACCTTCATCGAGTTCGGCATGCATGCCCAACACGCCTGCCACGCCTTTGGAATGCAGGACAAGGACATGCCGTCGGACGGCGTCGTGACCGGCATTGGTTACGTCGGCGGGCGTGCGGTGGCGGCCTATTCGCACGACTTCACGGTTGGAGGAGGGGCGCTTGGCCGCATCCATGCCCGCAAGGTCTGCGACCTCATGGATTATGCGATGAAGGCCGGGATCCCGATCGTCGGGGTGAACGACAGCGGGGGCGCCCGCATCCAGGAAGGCGTGGATTCGCTCAGCGGATACGGCCAGATCTTCTTCCGAAACGTGCAGGCAAGCGGCCTTGTCCCGCAGATCGCGATCATCGCCGGCCCATGCGCGGGCGGGGCCGCCTATTCTCCGGCGTTGACCGACTTCGTCATCATGGTGCGCAACGAGGCCACCAACATGTTCATCTGCGGGCCGCAGGTCATCAAGGCGGCGACGGGGGAGGATGCGAAGCTCGAGCAGTTTGCGACGGCGGACGCACACGCGGCCGTGGGCGGAAACGTCCACCTGATCGCGAACGACGACCGGCATGCCATCGAGCTTGCCAAGACGCTGATGAGCTACCTCCCGTCGAACAATCTCGACGACCCGCCGCACCAACCGAGCGAGCAGCTCAGCCTCGAGCCGAGGTTGAACCTGAACAAGCTCATCCCGGCCGATGCGAAAAGCGCGTTCGAAATCCGCGACGTCATCAGCGAACTCGTCGACGCGGACTCCTTCTTTGAGATCATGGCCTCGTTCGCTCCGAACATCGTGGTCGGATTTGCGCGCATGGACGGCGTCGTTGTCGGGGTGATCGCGAACCAGCCGATCGTGAAGGCGGGATGTCTCGACATCGATGCGTCGGACAAAGGGGCGCGCTTCATCCGCACCTGCAACGTGTATGACATACCCGTGCTGACGCTCGTCGACGTGCCGGGATACATGCCGGGTCTTGCGCAGGAGCGTGGCGGCATCATCCGGCATGGCGCCAAGATGCTCTTTTCCTACGCCTCGGCCACGATTCCGAAGATCACGGTGATTCTCCGGAAGGCTTACGGGGGCGCCTACCTGGCCATGTGCTCGAGCGATCTTGGCGCCGATCTGGTCTTTGCGTGGCCAACCGCGGAGATCGCGGTGATGGGTGCGGAGGGTGCGGTAAAGGTGATTTTCGGCAAGGAATTGAAGGATGCCGCGGACCCCAACGGCAGGCTGGCAGAGCTAATCAGCCAGTATCGCGAGGAGTTCGCGTCCCCCTACCAGGCGGCGAAGAACGCCCTCATCACGGACGTGATCGAGCCCTCCCAGACACGGGCCATGGTATCTCTGGGCTTGCGCACGCTGCTGTCGAAGCGAGAAACACGTCCGCCCAAGAAGCACGGGAACATCCCGCTCTAATCCCCGAATGCACCACACTGTGAACTCGAAGCAGCGCTCCCGGGCGCTTCGCGCCACCCTCTTGCAGAGGGGAGCCGGCCGGCTCCATCCCTGGAGGGGGGGCGGACCGCGAAGCGATCCTGGGTGTCACTCGCTTCCGCTCTTCCTTGTGTATCATCCGGGACAATCCCTCGCTCTTCCCAGTCCGCGAAGACCTGCAGCATGAATGTGAACAACGTCGTTGAAGCCGCCGAACACCTTACGGGTTTCGTGATCGTCATGATTGCGCTCTCGGCCCTGTGGGGTCTTACCGCCCTGGTCGGGCGCATCCTGTCCTCCCCCGCGGAAAAGCCCGCGCAGCCGGCGCCCGTGCCGGTCTCGCCAACGGCTGCGGCCCCGCCCTCGTCAACCGAGGAGGACGACGACCTTGTCGTGGTCGCCGCCGCCGCCGCCACCCTGCTTGACGCTTCGCACCGCATCGTCGCCGTACGCCCGATCGCCTCCTCGTGGGGGCAACAGGGCCGTCGCGACATCCACGCCTCCCACCGCATCCGCTGATTCCCTTCGACCTGTCCGCACCTTGAGTCCGGACCCTTCTGGCATGAAAAAAACGCTCCGCATTTCCTTCAACGGAAAGACCTATGAGGTTGTCGCCGAGATCCTCGGTGAAACCGGTTCCTCCTCATCAGGCCCCGCCTTTGGCGGTCCCGTCACCGCCACTGCGGCTGCTGCATCCGCCGCCGCTCCACTCGCATCAAGTCCTGCCCGCACCGCGATCGCCGCCGGGCAGGGGGATATTCCGAGTCCGCTCGCGGGCAAGGTCGTGTCGATCGACATCAAGCCCGGCAAACCCGTCAAGATGGGTCAGGGGGTGATCACGCTCGAGGCCATGAAGATGAACACGGTCGTATCCGCCCACTCCGACGGCACGGTTGCCGTCGTGCATGTCAATCCCGGCGATTCCGTCGAGGAAGGGCAGCTGCTGATGACGCTGGAGTAAACCGGGCCTTTCCATGGAATTGCTTTATCGCATCTGGGAAACCACCGCCTTTGACGACATCACCTGGCAAATGGTGGTGATGTGGGGTGTGGTGGCCGTCCTGCTCTACCTTGCGGTGTCCAAGGGATTCGAACCGCTGCTCCTCGTGCCGATCGCCATGGGCGCATTGCTGGCCAACCTCCCCACCCACGGGGTAATGGAGGGGCTGCTGGACAATCCCATGCGTGAGGACGGAAGTGGAGGTCTCTATTACTACTTCTACCAGGGCATCCATCTGGAGTTGTTTCCGCCCATCATCTTCATGGGTGTGGGAGCGCTCACCGATTTCGGCCCGCTCATCGCAAATCCGCGCATGCTGGTCCTCGGTGGCGCGGCGCAACTGGGGGTGTTTGCGACCCTCTTTGGCGCGACCGTCATCGGCTTCACCCTGCCCGAGGCTGCCTCGATCGGCATCATCGGCGGCGCGGACGGCCCGACGTCCATCTTCCTCACGAACAAGCTTGCACCGCACCTGCTCGGCCCGGTTGCGGTGGCGGCGTACACCTACATGTCGTTGGTGCCGCTGATCCAGCCGCCCATCATGCGCCTCCTCACGACGCACAAGGAACGGCGCATTCGCATGAAGACGCTGCGCAAGGTCAGCAAGACGGAGAAACTGGTCTTCGCCGTGATGGTCATGGTTGTCTGCATCCTGCTCGTCCCGGATGCGGCCGCGCTGTTGTTCATGCTCTTTCTCGGGAATTTCTTCCGGGAGTGCGGCATGGTAGAGCGGCTCACGAAGGCCGCGCAGAACGAGATCATCAACATCACCACGGTGTTCCTGGGGACGAGCGTCGGCATCACCATGACCGGCGAGCGATTCCTCAATGTGCAGACCCTCGGCATCATCACGATGGGCGTGGTCGCCTTCGGGGTCTCCACCGCCGGCGGCGTGCTCATAGCCAAGGTCATGAACATCGTGAGCAAGAACCCGATCAATCCCCTCATCGGTTCCGCGGGCGTGAGCGCCGTTCCCATGGCGGCGCGAGTCAGCCAGGTCGAGGGGCAGAGATACGATCCGCATAACTTCCTGCTGATGCATGCCATGGGCCCGAACGTTGCCGGCGTCATCGGGACGGCGCTGGTCGCGGGATACTTCATCGCGGCGATCGGTCGCTGAGATCATGCACATGGGGCCCGCCTCCACGAGCGGCTGAGAGCGTTGTTTCATGTCACATTCCTATCCAATTCTGACACCCGAGGAGGCGGCCGCACTCGTCAATCATGGCGATACCGTTGGCTTCAGCGGTTTCACTCCGGCTGGATCCGCCAAGGTCATTCCCAAGGCGATCGCCGACCGGGCCGTCGCAGAACGCGTGGCCGGACGCCCGTTCCAGATCGGTGTCATGACCGGTGCGTCGACTGGTCCATCGCTCGACGGCGTCCTGGCGAAGGCGGACGCGGTCGCGTGGCGCACGCCCTACCAGTCCGATCCCGACATGCGGCGCAGCATCAACGAAGGCAAGGTGCGGTTCTTCGATATGCACCTCTCGGCGATGCCGCAGCAGTTGCGGTACAACTTTTTCGGTCCGGTCAATTGTGCGATCATCGAGGCCTGCGACGTCACCGATGCGGGGGAGATAGTGCCGACGTCCTCGGTCGGGGCGACACCGACGTTCTGTCGGTGTGCGGAAAAGGTGATTATCGAGCTGAACCGGAGCCACCCGCCGACGCTGCGCGGCATTCACGACATCTATGAACCGGAGGATCCGCCTCACCGGCGGGAGATTCCCATCTATTCATCCTCGGATCGCATCGGCACCGAGGCGATCCAGGTCGATCCGCGAAAGATCGTCGGAGTGGTGGAGACGGACAAGCTCGACGAAACCCATGTGTTTGACGAGAGCTCGGAGATGACGAAGCAAATCGGCAACAACGTGGCCGATTTCCTTGCGGCCGAGATCAAGGCCGGACGTTTGCCCCGGAATTTTCTCCCGATCCAGTCCGGCGTCGGCAACATCGCGAATGCGGTGCTCGGCGCCCTCGGTGCGCATCCGGGGATACCGCCGTTCGAAATGTTCACGGAGGTGGTCCAGGACTCGGTGATCGGGCTCATGCGAAAGGGCAAGGTCAGGTTTGCCAGCTCAACTTCGCTAACCTTGAGTGCCGAGGTGCTGAAGAGCGTTTACAGCCGCATCGATTTTTTCAAGAAACGGCTGCTGCTTCGTCCGCAGGAGATCACCAACAACCCGGAGGTCATCCGTCGCCTGGGCATTATTTCGATCAATACGGCGATCGAGGTTGACCTGTTCGGGAACGTGAACTCGACGCACGTTCTTGGAAAGAGCCTGATGAACGGCATCGGCGGTTCGGGGGACTTCACGCGAAACGCGTTTCTTTCGATATTCACCTGCCCGTCCACGGCGAAGGGCGGGAAGATCAGCACTATCGTGCCGCTCGTGTCGCACATGGATCACAGCGAACATTCCGTGCAGGTGGTGGTCACGGAGAACGGCGTTGCGGACCTTCGCGGAAAGTCGCCGGGAGAGCGCGCATGGCTGATCGCGGAACGGTGTGCGGATCCGGAATTCAAGAAGGTGCTGCTCGGGTACTTTTACCGTGTCCGTGACGGCCATACGCCGCAAACGCTTGCCGCGGCCTATGCCATGCACCAGCAGTTTCTCCGCAGCGGCTCGATGCGCGACGTCGATTGGGAGGCTTTCTTCAGCGTCGCATAAGTTTCTGAAAAGTGCCGGTCGGGGCGCCCGCCGGCCACCAGAGCGCGGTCGGGGCGCCCGCGGCCACCTTTTTGGTTCCACGGGCCTCTGCAGGTGGATGCCGGCCCCCGGACGGCGTTTCTCGTGGACGGCGACCAAAACGCGGGGGGCGCCCCGCGGGAGCCTGCAGGATCTCTTCGCAGCATGTGGAGAGCTTCTACTCATTTGCTTACAGAGAATTAACTGCTTTAATTCAGCGTGCCATGGCCGATAGTCTCAACATGCACCTGACGGGTTTGATTTCCTTGCGATCAACCGCAGGGAAGAACGCGGATGGTGAGG
>Ga0299906_10005128_pt1 | contig 10700 bp, 9 predicted proteins | sample RVTome_14_FD_200259 | JGI IMG/M metagenome (GOLD analysis project Ga0299906, IMG submission 200259) | Soil microbial communities from uranium-contaminated site in the Upper Colorado River Basin, Wyoming, United States - RVT145D125 (version 2) ... | reverse complement strand
GAACGCGGACGCGATGGGGGCGAGCACGTAGAGGAGGGTGCGGGAGAGCCAGCCTCCGACCCGGCTCGACTCGACGAGCGTGGCCGCGAAGAGGACGACGGACGTCTGCACGAGCACGTCGCGACGGCGGACGTGGGCGAGCTCGTGGGCGACGACGGCCTCGAGCTCCTCGGGTCGCAGCGCCTCGACCGCGCCCGTCGACACCGCGAGCGTCGAGCTCGTCGGCCCGCGCCCCACGACGAAGAGGCGCGGGAAGCCGTCGTCGATCAGGTAGAGCTGCGGCGGGCGGACGCCGAGCTTGGCCGCCACCTTGTCGGCCGTCGAGCGAAGCAGCGGGTCCTCCGCGAGCGCGAAGGGGCGGGCGCCCAGCATTCCGAGCAGCGCGCGATCGCCGTAGCGGTAGACGCCCGTCGCCGCGAGGAGCGCGCAGAAGACGAAGAGGAGCGACGTCGTCGCTTCGCCGATCGCCCAGCCGAAGGCGCCGAACACGGTGGCCAGGAGCCCGACGAGCAGCCAGGCCTTCGCGAGGTTGAGCGCCGCCGCTCCGTGCGGCAAGCGCATCAAGCTCTCAGGAGTCGCCGAGGTCGTCCTCGGCGAGGCCTCGTGGAGGCCAGTCGGGCTCGGGGGCGTCGCAGCGGCTCGAGCAGTGAAGCGACGCGACGTTCTGGAGGGGGATGAGGATGTGCCCGTTGAGCTCGACGTGGGGGACGTCCTCGATCGAGCAGTACGCCGTCAGAACCCCCTCCTGGTACTCCCCGCCGAACAGGGCGACCTCGATCTGCTCGCCCTTGTACTTGTTCGTGTAGTCCTCCACGAGCCGGTCAGTCTACTGGCTCGATGGCACCCTCCCGGACCGCGACCTGGACCATCTCGCAGTTCTCCACGAATCCGATCTTCGACCGTCCCGATCCGAACGGGAGGCCCGCCGCGATGGCGAGCACACTCCGGATCGGGCCGCCGTGAGTGACGACCAGTACGCGCTCTCCGGGGTGCCGCTCGGCGAGCTCGAAGACCTCCGACACCACGCGTGTGCCGAGCTCCTCGTACGTCTCGCCGTCGGTCCAGCCGCCGTCACGACTCACCGACCAGTGCCCGAATCCGTCCGGAAACCGTTGCTCGACCTCCGTGGTCGTCAGGCCGGACCACGAGCCGACGTCGACCTCCTTGAGCCCGGCGCTCGGCTCGAAGCCGATGCCGAGCCGTTCGGCGATGATCTCCGCGGTCTCGAGCGCACGCCGGAGCGGGCTCGAGTACGCCGCCGCGAACGACTCGGAGGCGAGGAGCTCCGCCAGGACGCGTGCCTGGCGCCGCCCCTCCTCGTTGAGCGGGACGTCCGCGTGACCCTGGAACCGGCGCTCCCGATTCCAGTCCGTCTCGCCGTGCCGAACGAGGACGATCGTCGTCGCCACCGGGGATACGCTAGCCGCGCATGGACCTCGGGCTCGACGGCGCGCGGTGTCTCGTCACCGGCTCGACCGCCGGCATCGGCTTGGAGACGGTCCGCGCGCTCGTGGCGGAGCGCGCGCGGGTGGTCACCTGCGGCCGGAGACCGGACGCGCCGGGCGTCGGCGAGATCGCGCACGTCCCCGCCGACCTCGCGCGGCGCGAGGAGCCCGACCGAGCGGTCGGCGAGGCGGTCGCTCGACTCGGCGGCCTCGACGTCCTCGTGAACAACGTCGGAATCGCCCGCCAGGCGCGCTTCGAGGAGGTTCCCGACGAGGAGTGGGACGCGTACTGGCAGCTCAACGTCATGAGCTACGTGCGCTCGACGCGCGCCGCGTTGCCGCATCTGCGGGAGGGCGGAGGCGCGATCGTGAACGTCTCCTCGACCGCGGGGAAGCGGCCCTCGACGGGCATGCCGCACTACTCGGTGACGAAGGCCGCGGTCCTGTCCTTGTCGCGGCTCGTCGCCGACCTGTACGCGAAGGACGGCATTCGCTGCAACGCCGTGACGCCCGGGCCGACGGCGACCGAGGCCTGGCTCGGCGAGGGAGGCCTGGCCGACCAGCAGGGCGGCGACCGCGAGGACGTGCTGGCCCGGGTCGGCGCAGGCAGGCCGCTGGGACGCCTCGCGAGGCCGGAGGAGATCGCCGCCGTGATCGTCTTCCTCTGCTCCGAGCGCGCGTCGTACGTGACGGGCGCGGCGTGGAGCGCGGACGGCGGAACGGTCCCGATCATCGTCTAGCCCCACGACTACCCTTCACGTGTGGAGGTCACAGGCCAGGCACACACAGGCTTCGAGGAGCGCATCCGCGCGCTCGAGGAGTCCTTCTCGCCGTTCGCGGTCCGTTCGTTCGAGACGCGGGGGCGTGAGCTTCCCGAGGAGGAGTGCAGCGTGCGCACGCCGTTCCAGCGCGACCGCGACCGCATCGTGCACTCGAAGCCGTTCCGGCGCCTGAAGGGGAAGACGCAGGTCTTCATCGATCCCGAAGGTGACCACTACCGCACGCGCATGACGCACACGCTCGAGACGACCGCGATCTCGCGTGTCGTCGCCCGCGCGTTGCGTCTCAACGAGGATCTCGTGGAGGCAGTCGGGCTCGGGCACGACACCGGGCACACGCCGTTCGGGCACGCCGGCGAGGACGCGCTCGACGACGCGCTGCGGACGCGCTTCGGGCGGCGGTTCCGCCACAACGAGCAGTCGCTGCGGATCGCCCGCTCGCTGAACCTCACGCACGAGGTCTGCGACGGGATCCTCACGCACACCGGCGAGCGGGAGCCCGCGACCCTCGAGGGGAAGATCGTCCGGCTAGTCGACCGCGTCGCGTACATCAACCACGACATCGACGACGCGCTGCGCTACGGGCTCCTGCGCGAGGGCGACCTCCCGATGGACGAGATCGCGGTGCTCGGGACGACCGGCTCCGCGCGGATCGACCGCCTCGTGCACGACATCGTCGAGAGCTCGGCGGGCGCGGGCGAGATCAGGCAGTCGGCGGAGGTCGCCGAGGCGATGCTCTCGCTGCGCGCGTTCATGTTCGAGCGCGTGTACCTGGGGCCGCAGGCGGCTCCCGAGCACGAGCGGGCCCACGACGTCATCCGCAGGATCTTCGCCTCGCTCGTCGAGACCGGGGACCCCGTCGACGAGATCGTCGACTACGTCGCCGGGATGACCGACCGCTTCGCGCTCGACTACGCCGAGCGGCTCTGAGCTCCGGTTCGAAGCGCCTCGCCGCGCTCGATGTAGAGCGTGGCGCCGACCGAGCGGTAGAACGCCAGCGCCTTCTCGAGCTCGGCTTCGCCTTCGGCGCGGCGGCCGGCGGTCAGCAGGTGCTCGGCGGCCCGTAGGCGACTGGCTGCCGCGGCTGTGACGTTGCCCATCTCGGCGTAGATCGCCGCCGCGCGGCCGAAGTCTCCGTCCAGCACGGCGAGATCGCCGTCGATCCAGGGGCCACCTCGAGCGCTTGCCAGAAGAACGTCGCGGAGTTGCTCGGCCACGCCGAATTCGTGGGCGTACGCCGCCAGTGGGCCGGCATTGTCTCCCCAGCGCGGATGCTCCTGGGCCGCCGAGATCGCCTCGACGGCAAATGCGCGTGCCTGATCGGCGAGGTCGAGCTCCCAGAGCGCGCACGCCGTCCGCGAAAGGATCGGGATCAGCATCTGGGGATCCTTCGCTTCGCGTGCGAGAGCGGCGGCCCGCTGCAGGTCTGCGAGCCCGCCGTCGCGGTCGCCCCGCGCAATTCGGAGCTCGCCTCGGTGTGATCGCGCGGAGCTCTCCATGTAGTGGGGAGAGCCTTCTTCGCACTCGGCGATGAGCGCTTCTGCGAACGCGAGTCCGCCCTCCCAGTCCCCGAGCGCGATCAACATCCACACGTGGATGCCCTGCGAGAAGCGGACTATTCCTCGGTTGCCGAAGCGCTCGGCCATGTCGAGGGACTCGTCCCAGAGTTCGGCGCCACGGCTCAGGTCACCGCGGTACCAATAGTCGTTCGCCAAGTTGTTCGCGGCGCGTGCCGCCGCCGGAAGGTTCGCCTTGCGTCCGATGTCGAGAGCGCGCTCGACGTCGGCGACCCCGGACGGATCGTCGCCTTTGGCCATCTTCACCAACCCAAGCGTGGTGAGCGCGTCTACCTGGAGTGCAGGGAGCTCGAGGCTCTCCGCGATCTCGAGAGCCCGTCGAGCCGGTTCGAGCGCCTCGACGAATCTTCCTGCGAGAGCGAGGTAGCGACCCGAGATCTCGTATACGCGCGCGGCTGCGGCGGATGGCGGCGTTTCCGCAAGGAGTGCGGTTGCCCGCTCGACGTGCTCGAGGACGGCGTCCTGGCGTCCGCGGTGCCACCACGCCTCCGCGAGGAGGGCTTCGGCCTCCGCGGCGCGGGCGTGCTCGCCCGTGGCGAGCGATGCATCACGAGCCTCCTCGAGTGCCTCGACGGACTCGGCGTTCCCTGCGACGTGGGACGCGTGCGCGACGGAGAACAGGAGCGCCGGGCGCCCGGGGTCGTTCTCGGGCCACAGCGCGAGCGCGTCTTCGTAGTACGCGACGGCGGCCGGGAACGCGTTGAGGGAAAAAGACCTGTCGCCCGCCGCGCGCAGGACGACGCGCGTGCGGTCGCCCAGATCGACGATGTCGGTGCCCGCCGAGCGGGCGAGCTCGAGTGCCGTTCGGTAGTGGTGCACGAGCATCTCAGCGTGGTCCTCGGGCCGACCCAGCTCCTCGATCCATTCGGCGGTGGCTCGATGCTTCTGCACCCGGTCGGCGCGGGCGATCTGGCTGTACGCGACGTCGCGGACGAGCGCATGCGCGAAGGCGAACTCGCTCTCCCCTTCGACCGACGTGCGTTTCTGCCTGCGCACGAAGCCCTTTCGCTCGAGCGAGTGGAGGGTCGCCGCCGTATCTTCCGCCTCTCTGCGCAACGCGCCCGTCCAGAAGACCTTTCCCACGACGGCGGCGTCTCGCAGGAGCTCCTTCTCGCACTGCGAGAGCCCGTCCAAGCGTGCCGCGATGATTCCTTGGAGCGTCTCCGGAAGCGGGAGCTCGTCGGTCGACCCACGCTCCAGGAAAAGCTCGGCGAACTGTTCCGCGTACAACGGGTTGCCTCCCGCACGTTCGAGGAGCGCCTGCTGCAAATCGGCACCGAGAACGGGGCGTTCGAGGAGCCGCGCGATGAGAAGTGCCGTCTGGTTGTCCGAGAGCGGCGACAGCGCGAGGGTCGTAGCGTTCAGCTTGCCGCCTCCCCAGCCGGGCCGACGCTCGAGCAGCTCGGGTCTCGCGGTGCCGACGACCAGCAGCGGTACCTCGGTGACCCAGTCCACGAGCTCGTCGACGAAGTCGAGCAACGTCTCGTCGGCCCAGTGGAGATCCTCGAATACGACGACGAGGGGGCGTTGCTCCGCCATCACCTCGAGGAAGCGCCGCCAGGCCGCGAAGGCCTCGCCCGTCCGGTCGCCCCCGAGCTCGGTTTCGACTGCGACGCCCGCGAGAACGAGGAGATGCGACTCGACCCAGCGCGCGTCGCCCTCGTCCGCCAGCACGTCGTCGACGGCGCGGCGGATCTTGGCTGCGATCTCAGCGGGCGCTTCCTGCTCGACGATCCCGGCCTCGGCCTTGACGATCTCTCCGAGCGCCCAGAGCGTGACGCCGTCGCCGTACGCGAGACAGCGTCCCTGGCGCCAGGTGATGAGCTCGGGGTCGGCGTCGGCGATGCGAGAGAGCTCGTAGACGAGCCGGCTCTTGCCGATCCCCGGCACGCCGACGAGCGTGACGAGCTGAGGTGTTCGCTCGTGGCGCGCACGTTCGAACGCGTCGCGCAGCACCGAGAGCTCGCGCTCGCGCCCGACAAGCCCAGCGCGGGCCTCGTGCGCTATGTCCGCCCCGAAGCGCGCCCGCGCCTCGAGGGCCCGCCAGACGCGGATCGGCCGCGACTTCCCTTTCGCCTCGATCTCGGGTGCGACGTCGTATTCGACCACGTGCCGGGTCGCCCGATACGTCGTCTCGTCGGTCAGGATCCCGTTGACCGGCGCGGCTGCCTGGAGCCGGGCTGCCGTGTTGACGACGTCGCCGGATGCCATCGCCTCACCCCCTGCCGGGTTGGCGTCGAGCGAGACGAGCGCCTCGCCCGTGGTTATTCCGACCCGGAGCTCGAGGCCTTCCTCGAGCGCGAAGTCGCGGATCGCGAGCGCGGCACGAACGGCTCGTTCGGGGTCGTCCTCGTGCGCCGTCGGTGCTCCGAAGAGGGCCATCACGGCGTCCCCGATGAACTTCTCCACCGTGCCGCCGTGGCGCTCGAGCTCGGTCCGAACGCGTGCGTGGTACGGGCGCAGGATCGCCTCGACGTCCTCGGGGTCCATCGACTCGGCCTGCGATGTGAAGCCCACGAGGTCGCAGAAGAGCACGCTCACGACCTTCCGCTCCCGGCGCGTCCCGTCCCCTGGCACAGACAGAGAGTACGACGTGGTCGCCGAGTAGTCTCAACTCATGGCGCGGATCAAGGACTCCTCCAAGTACGACGTCCGCGCTGCCGCCGACATGATCGAGGTCGTCTCCGGGCGGACGCAGCTGCGCCGCGCGTCCGGCACGCGGTACACGGGGCGCTGCCCGTTCCACGAGGAGCGAACGCCGAGCTTCTCCGTGAACCCCGTCGACAAGCTCTTCTACTGCTTCGGCTGCGGCAAGGGCGGCGACCTCTTCGACTTCGTGATGGAGACCGAGAACGTCGACTTCGTCGGCGCGATCGAGTGGCTCGCCGAGCGTTTTCGCGTGCCGCTCGAGTACGAGGAGGCCTCGCCGCGAATCGAGGCCGAGCGGCGCAAGCGCGAGCGGCTGCTCGCGCTCCTCGAGTCGACCACCGCGTACTTCGAGCGCGTGCTCTGGGAGGGGGATGCCGGCCGGCCGGTGCGCGAGTACCTCGCCGGGCGCGGACTCGGGGAGGAGATCTCGCGCGAGTTCCGGCTCGGGCTCTCGCCGGGCCGCGGGCTGGCTGCGAAGGCGAAGGAGAAGGGCTTCACGCTGGACGAGTTGCGAGCCGCGGGGCTGGCGACCGTGCGGGGAGGCGACTACTTCCCGCAGCGGCTCATGTTCCCGCTCGGCGACGCGCGCGGGCGCATCGTGGGGTTCCAGGCGCGCAAGCTCCACGAGGACGATCCGTTGCGGGGGAAGTACGTCAACTCGCCCGAGGGCGACCTCTTCAAGAAGAGCGCGATCCTGTACGGGCTGCACCTCGCGCGAACCGCGATCGCGAAGCAGGACCGCGCCGCGGTCGTCGAGGGGAACACGGACGTGATCGCTCTGCGGCAGGCCGGCTTCGAGCCGGTCGTAGCGTCGATGGGGACAGCGCTCACGGAGCGCCAGCTGCGCGAGCTGGGACGCCTGACGCGCCGCATCTTCCTCTGCTTCGACGCGGACGCGGCGGGGCAGGAGGCGACGCTCCGCGGGATGGAGCTCGCGGCGGCACAGGGATTCGACGTCAAGGTGGTCACGCTTCCGCGCGGGCAGGACCCGGCGGACGCGCCCGACGGGTTCGAGGAGCGGCTCGACGGCGCCGAGAGCTACCTCCTGTACCGCGTCCGGCTCGAGCTCGACCGCGCGGCGGACCGGCAGGAGGGCTTCGTCAGGGCGCGCGAGGTCCTCGCGAAGGCCGAGGACTCGCCCGAGCGGCAGGAGGCGCTGCGCCTCGTCGCCGACCGGCTCGACCTTCCGCGCGAGACGCTCTCCGGGCTCGCGCCCGCCCGCGGAGGAGGCGGCGCTCCCACCCCCGAGACGCCACGCCTGCTGGACGCCGGCGCGCGGCTCGAGCGCGACGCGCTCGCCGCCTGCCTGGCGCATCCGTCGCTCGTCCGTGGCCTCTCCGAGCTCGGGCCGGAGTACTTCGACGACGACGTCAACGCCGGGTTCCGCGCGGCCCTGGTCTCAGGACGCGACGATCCGGAGCTGACCGCGCTGAGGGCCGAGCTCGACGCGCGGGCGGCGCGCGAGGCGATCGACGAGCGGACCGGGAAGGAGCTGCTGCTTCGCCTCCGCGAGCGGAAGCTCAAGCGCGATCTTGCAGGTGCGGATCTCGTACGGACGACCGAGCTCCAGGCGCACCTGGCGAAGGTGCGGCAGGCGCTCGCCGAGCTGACCTGAAGGCGGGGGTCAGACCCCACGGGTCTGACCCGTCCCGGTGTGGGGTCGGCCCTCGACGTACCCGAGCTCGCGGAGCAGCGCGCCCGCCTCGGCCTCGACGTCCGCGAGCTGCTCCTGGTCGAGATCGCGGCGGTAGCGGCCGACCGACGCGGCGTGAGCGCGGCCGAGCGCGGCGGCCAGCTGCTCGGCGGGTGCGTCGAGGTGTGCAGCGAGCTTCTCGGCGACCTCGCCGGGACGTGCGGCGAGCTCCTCGTAGCGGAGCTCGTGCACGGTGCTCGTGCCCGAACGCGCCGCGGTCACGTAGCGCCTCCACGCCCAGGCAGCGCGGCGGGCGTCGCTCGCCTGCTCGAACTCGCGACGTCGCTCGGGCTCGACCCAGAACCGCGCGTACGCGCCGTAGGCGATCCCGGCATCGTCGGCCTCGGTCTGCTGCGGACGAAGCCAGGGCTTCTCGAGCAGCGAGGAGACGACGTCCCGGCCGTCGCGGACGATGTGGACGATCCGCGCGTCCGGGTACGCGAGCGGGAGAACGTTCACGAGGTGGGCGAGCTCGGGCGTCTGCTCGACGGCCCGCACCGAGCCGACCAGCCCGACCCGCCGCGCGACGGCAAGGATCCGCTGTAGACGGCGCGCGGCCTCGTGCGGCTCGAGGGCAGCGAGCTCCGGCACCGAGGCCTTGACGGGAGCGACCTCGCCGAGGTCGACGAACCCCGGCACCGAGCCGATCGCGCCTGCGAGAAAGGTCGTTCCGGAGCGGGGGGAGCCGAGGACGAACACCAGCCGGTCGTCGAGGCGCCCGAGCCGCTCCGCGAGCGACGCGCCGCGGCGCGGCGCCAGGCGCCTGGCCACGCGGAGCTGGAGAACGGCCGATTCGAGGAGGTTCCCCACGGCCGCGATTCTCGCAGGACGACGCAGCACGAATTGACACGAGCGCCCGCCTGCTTGAGATTACGGGTACTGAGACGCGGCGCAACCCAGCGAGGCGTACAGACGATGAGGGTGAGCGTCGTGGCCGTCGCGGTGGCCTCGGTCCTGCTCCTGACCGGTGTCGCGTCCGGTGCGGCGTCGTTCTCGGACCCGGTCGGCGACGACAACGCGTCGCCCGACATCACGTCGGTGGCAGTGTCCGAGCCGGTCGCCGGCACCCTGTCCGTGGCCGTCACGGTCGGCAACTACCAGACGCTCCCGGCCGAGAGCTGGTTCAACCTCTGGTTCGACCTCGACAGCAACTCGAACACGGGCGACTCCGCGGGGGACGAGGCGCTCGTCCGCTTTATCTCGGGGGGCGGCATCGAGCACTTCCTCTGGAACGGCACCACGATGGCGGAGACTCCGGCCACGGGAATGACCGGCACGTTCAACGCCGGCGTCGCGACGGTCACCATTCCGAAGAGCGGCGCCTTCGCCGTCTCGGGCCTCGGGATCCTCGCCGTCGGCGCGCGGGGTCAGACGCTCTCCGGCGAGGCGTACGTCACCTCGGACTTCGCGCCGAACACCGGACGTTCGCCGTGGACGAGCCCCGCGCCCGCGAGCTTCCCGGACGCCGCGAACGACCACGGCGCGGCGCCCGACATCGCGCAGGTGAGGGTCAGCGACGGGAAGGACGGTTGGATCCGCTTCGCCATCTCGACCCCGAATCGCCGTGCGCTCTCTGCCGAGTCGGCGATCCTCGTGGCCATCGACGCGGACAACAAGCGCCGGACCGGAAGCGGCGGCGCCGACGTGTCACTCACCGTCCTCGGCGGCGAGGCGCGGCTCGAGAAGTGGAATGCGACCCGGCGGGCGTGGCGCGCGGACACCGCGCCGACCCGCATCCGCGAGCGGAGCCAGCCGAACGTCGTCATCGTCGACATCCACCGGAGCGAGCTCGAGAACACGCCGCGCTTCGGGGTCCAGCTCACCTCCGTGCAGGTCGACCTCGTCGCGGGTGAGCCCCAGGCCTTCGACTTCGCGCCGAGCAACCTCTCGTGGTGGCGCTACCAGCTCGCGAACCCGGCCGCGGTACGACTCCTCGCCGGCCCGGCCGTCGGCGCACCGGCTCGGCCGCGTGCGGGCGTCCCGTTCACGATCAGCGTGCCCGTGCGGCGATCCGACACGAACAAGGCGATCTCCTCCGGGAGCGTGACCTGCAACGTGACCGTGGCCGGCAAGCGTGTACGCGCGAGCGGGAGGGTCCGCGCGGGCAGGGCGCAGTGCACGCTTCGCGTCCCGGCGACGGGCGCGTCCGTGCGGGGCTCGATGACCGTTCGCTCGGGCGGGATCGCGGTCACCTCGCGCTTCTCCTTCCGCGTCCGCTGAGTCGAATGCTGCCGGGCGCTCGGTTTCGACCGGGCGTCCCGAGGGAAGCATCGAGTCAGTCGCGATACCGCGGCGCCATCCCCGGGAGGCGGTCATGGCACCGGACACCACGGACTCGAACAGGGGCGGCATCGGCTTGACGCTCGGAGGCGCCCTCGTGATCGCGGGCATCGTGATCGCGATCTTCTGGCACCTCCTCCTCGGAATCATCGTCGCGCTCGTCGGGCTTCTGGCCTTCGGCGGCTTCGCCCGAGGACGCTGGTACTAGCGCGCACTCGCACGCTCGTTCGAGACCAACAGAAAGGCCCCTGTTTCCAGGGCCTTTCGCACCCGCGGG
>Ga0299906_10005127_pt1 | contig 10700 bp, 12 predicted proteins | sample RVTome_14_FD_200259 | JGI IMG/M metagenome (GOLD analysis project Ga0299906, IMG submission 200259) | Soil microbial communities from uranium-contaminated site in the Upper Colorado River Basin, Wyoming, United States - RVT145D125 (version 2) ... | reverse complement strand
AGCGCACGGCGACGGTCGAGCGGGTGGTCGACGGCGACACGCTCGTCGTCCGCGGCGGCGCCCGCGTCCGACTCGTCCAGATCGACGCACCGGAGGCCGGGGGAGAGTGCTACGCAGCCGCTTCGACCCGGGAGCTCACCCGGCTCGCCCCGCCGGGCTCGCGCGTGGTTCTCCTCGCTGATCCGCGGCTCGACCGCGTCGACGTCTTCGGACGCCTCCTGCGGTACGTGCAGGCCGCGGGCCGGAACGTGAACGTCGAGCTCGTCCGTCGCGGCGCGGCGACGCCGTACTTCTTCGACGGGGACCGTGGAAGGCACGCCGGAGCGCTGCTCTCGGCGGTCTCGGCGGCCCGCTCGGCAAGGCGCGGGATGTGGCGAGCGTGCAGCGTTTTCTGGCGCCCAGACGGCCCCGTCGAGACCCGAGGGCGCTAGACATCCCCCGTGCGGGGGACGACCAGTACCCGCAACCGGACCTTCGGCCTGCCAGGTCAGGACCTCAAGCGGGCGCGGCGTCGCGCCGATGAGGGTCAACTGTGAATTCGAAAGCCGACAAGAGAGGGAGGGGCGCAATGACTGCGGCCCAGTTCGAGCTAATCGACGAGTCCGAAGCCGAAGCGATTCTCCGCTGGCGCTTCGAAGCGCTCGTTCGTTCCGGATACGACATCGGCTCGGCGCTCGTGCTCGCCTCTCATGTCGAGGTCGACCTGCACCAGGCGACCGGCCTCGTGGACCGCGGCTGCCCCGCGGATACCGCGCTCAGAATTCTGCTGTAGGGCGGGGAACAGGGCAGATGGGCCGGGTGCCGATGCGGCGGGTACCCGGCCCGGGCCGCTTTGCGCGCACGCGCTACAGCCAGCGCTTCCAGCGGAAGAACCCGACCATCGCCACGAGCACGGCGACGAGGGCCGCCGCGATCGCCCAGAACGCCTCCCGCGTGCCCTCGCCCGGGAAAGCGACGTTCATCCCGAAGACGCCCGTGAGCATCGTCAGCGGCAGGACGATCACGGTGATTACCGTGAGCAGTCGGAGAACATCGTTCTGCCGGTGCGAGATGACGGACTCGTTCGTCGACTCGAGACCCTCGACGACCTCCTTGTAGTTGTCGAGGAGGTCCCAGATGCGCTCGGCGGCGTCCACGATGTCGTCGAAGTAGAGCTCGAGCTCCTCGGGGAGGAACGCCTCGACGCGCCGCTCCAGAACCCGCAGCGTGGAGCGCTCGGGCTTCACGATCTTGCGGTACGAGATGATCTCCTGCTTCACGTTGGAGATGTCCCGGACGACCTCCTCGGAGGCGCCCTCGAACATCTCGTCCTCGATCACGTCGAGCTTGTGCGCGATCTTGTCGAGGATCGGGAAGCAGTAGTCGAACAGGTCGTCGAGGATCTCGTAAAGGAGCCGCCCCGAGCCGCGCGCGAACAGCTGCTCGCGCAGGTGCTCGTCGTTCTCGCAGCGACCGAAGAGGCGCGTGACGGGGTGGAGCTCGCGGTTCGGGATCGTCACGACGTAGTCGTGACCGATGAAGAGGTCGAGCTCGGCCGCGTTCAGCCGCTGGACCTGCTTGTCGTAGAAGGGGAAGTGGAGGACGGCGAAGAGATAGCCCTCGTCCTCGTAGTCGTCGACCTTCGGGCGCTGCCGCTTGGAGACGATGTCCTCGACGTCGAGCGGGTGCCAGCCGAAGCGCTCGGCGAGCGTCTGTGCCGTGTCCACGTCCGGGGCGACGACGTTGACCCAGGTGAGGCCGCTAGCGGTGAGTTCGTGGACGACCGGCGCCGGGCGCGGGACGACCTGGCCCGTGCCACGGGCCGAACGGAGGCGCCTGATGCGGGGCAGGCTCGGCATCGGTACTCAAGGGGTCGTCCAGCGTCAGGGCCATGTTCGCGATTCTAGCCCCGGAGCCTCCCGCGAGCCGTTTTCGACAGCCAAGGCTCAAGCGGAGGCCGGGGCGGGAGCGGGCGTCCGGCGCGCGCGGTGCGGGAGCACACCCTCGACCGCGAACGCGAGCACTCCTCCGAGGGCGCAGAGCGCCGACGCGCCGAACCACGCGGCGTTCGGCGAGAAGTCGAGCACGAAGCCGCCGACCGCCGGGCCGAGCGCGAAGCCGAGCTGCCACGAGAGCGCGGACAGGGCCATGTAGCGGCCGAGCAGCCGCGGCTCCGCAAGGTCCGTCACGAGCGGAGCCTGCACCGCGCCGTGCAGGCACTCGCCGATCGCGAAGATCGTCATCGATCCGATGAACAGGAACGTCGCGGTCGTCGCGGCCTGCGAGCCCGCGATCGGCACGGTCAGCCATGCGAGCGCCCACATGACGCCGAGCAGCCCGAGCATGGGCATCCGGCGCCGGCCTTGCGCGAGCCGTGCGACCGGGAGCTGGAGCAGCACGATCACGATCGTGTTCACGAGGAACACGAGCCCGATCTGGGTCTCCGAGACCGCCGCCTCGTTCTTCGCGTAGACCGGTAGGAGCTCGAACCCGGAGAACCCGGCGAAGATGAACAGCGCGTTGAGTCCGATGACCGCCACGAACGCGCGGTGGCGGAGGACGTCGCGGTAGGTGCCTGCGCGGCGATCCGGGTGCGCGCTGCCTTCTCCGAGCTGCGGCGCCGGGACGAGCGCGAGCATCACGCCCGCGTACACGACGAACGTCAGCGAGTTCAGCAGGAAGAGGACGGTGAACGAGCCGGGCGACTCGGTCGTCGCGATGAGCCCGCCCGCGAGCGCGCCGAGGCCGATGCCGAGGTTCATCACGACGCGTTGCATGGCGAAGGCCGCCGGGCGCTCGGCCGGCGCGGTCAGGCCGGCGATGAGCGTCGACTGCGAGGGCCAGAACCCGCCGACGCCGACTCCCGTGATCGCGGCGACCGCGAACCCCTGCCACGCCTCGTGCACGAACGGGTACAACGCGTACCCGCCGGCGAGGATCCCGAGCGCCGTCGCCAGCATGCGCCTCCCGCCGACGCGGTCGATGAGGACGCCGAAGACGGGCCCGGCGACGATGCTCGTGACCGCATGCGAGCCGACGATCAGGCCGACGAGGCCCAGGCCGAGCCCGCGCACGTTGTGCAGGTAGATGAAGAGGAACGGGAGCGTGATGCCGTTCCCGAAGGCGTTCACGAGCCCGCCGACCTGGAGGGTCGTGACGGAGCGGGGGAGGGGTGGAAAGTAGGTCCGGAGGAGCCCGCGCACCGTGAGACACTAACCGCGCCGATGCGCGACGGCTTCCTCCTCGATCCGGACGTCGTCCACCTGAACCACGGGAGCTTCGGCGCGTGTCCCGTGCCCGTCTTCGAGGAGTACCAGCGCGTGCAGCGCGAGCTCGAAGAGGGACCGACCGACTTCTTCACGCGCAAGGTCGCGAAGTGGTTCTGGGGCGAGGCGGAGCGGCCGGGGCGGATGTTGGAGGCCCGTGCGTCGCTCGCCGCGTTCCTGGGCGTACGGGTCGAGGATCTCGTGTTCGTCCCGAATGCGACCTCGGGCCTCAATGCCGTCATCCGCTCGCTGCGGCTCGAGCCCGGGGACGAGGTCCTCACCACGGCGCACGAGTACGGCGCGATCTCGATGACCTGGGAGTTCGCGGGCGCGACCCTCGTCGTGTGCGAGCCGGAGGAGATCGTCGTCGATCGCATCGGTCCACGGACGCGGGCGGTCTCGATCTCGCACGTCACCTCGGCGACGACGCTCGTCTTCCCGGTGGAGGAGATCTGCGCGGCCGCCCGGGCTGCCGGTGTGCTGGCGGTCGTGGACGGCGCGCATGCGCCGGGCCAGCTCCCGCTCGACCTCGAGTCCGTGGGCGCCGACGTGTACGCGGGGAACTGCCACAAGTGGCTGTGCGCGCCGAAGGGCGCCGGCTTCCTGTGGGTGCGTCCGGAGCACCAGGAGTGGGTCGAGCCGCTCGTCGTCAGCTGGGGCTGGCGCGACGACGCCGACTTCGCCGAGCGCCACGGCTGGGCGGGAACGCGCGATCCGGCCGCGTACCTCGCGGTGCCGAAGGCGATCGAGGTGCACGCCACCTTTGACGCCGAGCGCCAGCGCGCGGTCGCGGACCTCGCCGAGTCTCGCCTGGCGGAGCTCGGCTTCTCCCGGCTTCCGGGCGAGCCCGCGCCGTTCATGCGCGCGGTCGAGCTCCCGCCCGGCGACCGGGAGCTCTGGCAGCGCCTGTACACCGAGTACCGCATCGAGGCGCCCGTCTACGAGTGGGAGGGGCGCCGGTTCCTCCGCGTCTCGATCGGCCCGTACAACGACGAGGAGGACGTCGAGCGGCTCGTCGCCGCTCTCGAGGCTCTCCTCTAGCCGCGCTCCCGGACGACGATGCTGTTCACCATCTTGTCGTGCAGGGCCTGGTTGCGCCGGTCCCAGAGCGGCCACAGGTACGACAGGATCCCGGGGACGTAGCAGAGGATCCCGAGGAGGAAGATCGACGCGACACGCCCGGCGGCGCGCGCGAACCCGAGCCTGCCCGCGTCCTCGCCCCGCACGACCGCGATGCCGACCGCCAGCTTGCCCAGGGTCGCGCCGCGTGCTCCGAGCATGAGCCACTGGTAGAGGCTTGGCGCGATGAAGAGCAGGAACCCGAACAGCAGGAGCGGGCCGTCGGCGGGATCTCCGGTGACCGGGTCCTCGGTCGATTGCGCCCAGATGAAGGTCGGAACGAGGCTGCGATCAGGAGCGCGATGTCGAGGAAGTACGCGCCCGCTCGCCTGCCCCAGCTCGCGAGCCGCCTTCCCGTGACCGGGTCCTCGTTGGAGGGCATTGCCCACGGCGGGATCGGCGGGATGGGCGGGACAACCTGCCCGGGCGCAGGCGCGGCCGAGCCCTCCGTCGGCTCCGCGAGCTGACCCGTCATCACCTCCTGGCGCCGCCGCGCGTACTCCTCGGCGTCGATCTCGCCGCGGAGATACTCCGCCCGCAGCTGCTCGAGCCGCTCGGTGTGTGGACTTTCGCCGATCAGCCGACGCTGATCGCGGCGATGCGCGGTGTCAACGCGCTAACGAGTGACCGGGTAGTACTCCACCGGGACGACGACCGAGGTCGAGAGCTTGTCGTGCCACGTCTGCTTCTCCTTGTCCCAGAGCATCCAGAGATAGCCGAGGTAGCAGGGAATCTGAGACAGGTAGCGCGCGACGAGCCGGATGGCGCCGCGGCCGTAGCCGATGGGCCCGCCCGTGTTCTGGTCGACGACTCGAATGTTGAGCGCCCTCTTGCCGAGCGTCTGACCGGTAGGCCCGCCCTCGAGGACGATGTAGTACGCCAGAGCTCCGGCGATCGCCACGAAGACCATGAAGAGCCCGAGCCCCTCGGATATCGCCGCACCGATCCCGAAGAGCACCAAGAAGCCGACGGTGAGCACGAGACCGTCGACGAGAGCAGCGACCAACCGACGGCCGAAGCCTGCGCGCGGGCCGCTCGGGCCCTGTGGCGTCCAGGCGGGCTGGGCGGCCGGTGGCGGTGGCGCGCCGGTGGCAGGGGGCTCCTGTGCCGGAACCTGGGGGTCTTGCTCGCTCATGCGTGCCTCCTCAAAGGATCGAGAACCGGTTCAACTCCCACAGCCAGAGAGCGGCCAGCGCGAAGTAAACAAGACCTGATCGGACGACGAGGCGCCTGGCGGGGCCGAGGAGGATCGCGAGGGCGAGGAGCACGAGCAGCGGGCCACCGGGGTTGGCGGCGACGGCCTCGACCGGGTCGAGCTCGACGGTGGCGGTCACGCTGGTCGTCATGCCGCAGAAGGGACAGGGGATGCCGGTCAGCTCGCGGAGTGGGCACGGCACGCCGAGCTCTCCCGGGGCGGCTGCGCGCAGGGCGGCGCAGCCGAGCAGGAGCGCCGAGGCCGTGCGCAGGTCGGCGCCGTCGAGCGGGATCTCGTAGCCGGCGAGCCCTCTCACGAGCGGGAGCCCTTCACGCGCGCGAGCTGCTCGAGGAAGTCCTCGTCCGAGAGCGGCGCGGACTCGGAGACGCCGCCGACGCGCGGGCGGAGCCGGCTTGCCATCGTCCGCGCGAGCTCCGCGCGCGCTCCCCACTCGAGCGAGTGCCGCCGCTCGAGGAAGGAGCGGACGGTCGCGATGTCGGACGCCGTGACCGCGCTGACGTCCCAGGCGACGAGCGAGGGCGGGAGCCCCACAGCGGGCAGGACACGCTGCTCGGGTCGCACGCCCTTGCGCGGCGCCCGCGCGACGACCGTCCCCGCGGCGAGGTCGCCGAGCCGCTGGTTCCGCCTGGTCGCGAGGATGGACGCGATCCCGAGAAGGTATGCCGAGGGGAGGAAGTCGACCGGCCGGATGAGGTTCCGGATCGCGCTCGTCACGAAGTTGACCGGCTGCCCGCCCGCCCGGACGACGCGCAATCCCGTCCAGCGCTTGCCCGGCGTGCGGCCGCCCGAGAGCACCTCGAACGCGACGTCGTACACGAAGAACACGAGGAACACGGCGATCGAGAAGAGGCCGGGCCCCACGGCTCCGCCGACTCCGTAGAGGAGGAACACGACGGCGGCGAGGCCGACGAGCGTCACCTGGATCGCGAAGTCGATCGCTGCCGCGATGAACCGCGAGCCGACGCCGGCCAGCGGCACGGTCATCGAGAGGCCTTCCGGCGTCTCGATCGTCATGCGATCCTCGTACTGCACTCCCATGACCCTCGAGCATTTTCTCCACATTCGGAGCGAGTCGTGGCGCGAGCTCGACGATCTCACGCGGCGGGCGGGCCGCCGCGCGGGCCGGCTGGGCGGCGACGGCGTCCTCCGCCTCGGTGAGCTCTACCGCGCCGCGGCGGCCGATCTCGCGCTCGCGCGGCGGCGGTGGCCGGGAGATCCGGTCGTCGCCCGGCTCGAGGATCTCGTCGGGCGCGCGCGGCATCTCGTGTACGCGGCGCCTCGCCGCCGCTTCTCGGGCCTCCGCTTCCTCGCGACCGACTACTGGCGGCTCGTCGCGGAGCGGCCGCTGCTCCTCGGTGTCTCCGCGCTGCTCCTCTTCGCGCCGGCGGTGCTCGCGGGCGGCTGGGCGCTCGACGACCCGGGTGCCGCGGGCGGGCTCGTCCCGGACGAGTACCGGAGCGTGACCGAGCCGCGCACGACGACCGACCTCGGCTTCAGCCCAAGTGAGGAGGCCGGTTTCGCGGCGGAGATCTTCACGAACAACATCCGCGTGACCTTCGTCGCGTTCGCCGGCGGGATGACCGCGGGGCTGCTCACGGCCTCGGTGCTCCTCTTCAACGGAGTGCTCCTCGGCACGGTCGCCGGGCTCGCGTGGGGTGCGGGAAACGGCGAGCCGTTCGTCGAGCTCGTCGCCGCGCACGGCATCCTCGAGCTGTCGTGCATCGTGGTCGCCGGCGCCGCGGGGCTGCGGCTGGGGTGGGCGATCGTGGCTCCCGGTCGGCTGCAGCGCGGGACGGCGCTGCGGCGAGAGGCCAAGCGCGCCGTGCTGATCGCGCTCGGCACCGCGCCGTGGCTCGTGCTCGCGGGGCTCGTGGAGGGCTTCCTCACGCCGTCCGGCCTCGGCCTCGTCCCGGCGCTCACGATCGGGCTCGCGCTCGGTGCGACCTACTGGGCGCTCGTCGCCTGGCGCGGGATCCGCCGCCCTGTCACAGACGAGCTCGAGCTTTCGCTTTGAGATAGGCCTGCACGCACGCGGCGCCGAGGCGCTCCGGCGAAGCCTCGACCACCCGCGCGCCCGCTCCGCGCAGCGCCGCGCTCGCGCGCTCGCGTGCATCGAGGACGTCCGCCGCCGCGACTGCGCGGTACACGTCGACGGCGGTCTCCTGCTCGGCGTCGAGCAGCGCCTCGAGGTCGGGGTCGGCCGCGCCCGCGACGACGACGTGGTGCCGGCGAGCGAGGATCGGGATCGCGTCGACCAGCGGCTGCGCCGCCGCCGGCTCGAGCAGGTCCGTGAGGACGAGCACGAATGCTCGCTTCGACCCGCCCACGCGGTGGAATGCGAGCGCGTAGTCGCTGTCCAGGCGGGTCGGCTCGAGATCGAAGAGCGCGGCGACGACGTCGCGCGCGGCCCGGCGGCTCGGGCGGACGTGCCGGCGCACCTCCGCGTCGAACGCGACGAGCCCGCAGCGGTCGCCGAGCTCGTCCGCCACCGCCGCCACCGCGGCCACGGCGTCGACCGCGACGTCGAGCCGGGTGCCGCCCGCGAGCGGCGCAGCCATCAGCCGGCCCGCGTCGAGGGCGCAGACGACGTCGCGATCCTGCTCGATCCGGTACTGGTTGCTCATCGGCCGTCCGAGCCGGTCGGTCGCCGCCCAGTTCACCTGCCGGATGTCGTCGTCCGGGAGGTAGTCGCGGATCGACTCGAAGTCCGTCCCGAGGCCGAGGGCGCCGCGCGTCCGCAGCCCGGTCTCGCGGAAGCGGCCGCGGCGCACGGCGTCGACGAGACGGCTGGCCGCGGGCAGGTCGGGGTAGACGTGGAGCTCGGCCTCCTCGAGCAGCGTGAAGTCGCGGCGCCCGAGCCCGAGCGGGCCCGTGCGGCGCGCGGCGGGACCGGGGAGGACGTGGCGCCCGCGCCGCCGCGCGACGAGCGTCGCATCGAGGCTCTCGTCCGCCTCCGACGGCTCCAGCTCGACGTCCGGCGGAACCGGCTGCCGGAGCCGCACGACGCCTGCTGCGGCGACTGGCTGGGTGAGGCCGACGCGCGCCGGGACGCCGCGCGCGGCGGCGCGCGGAAGCTCGCGGCGGACCGCGGGCGGCTTGCGTATCGCGCGGAGGTCGACGGCGACCGCCCCGGCGAGGGCGACGAGGCCGATCGCGACGACCGGCAGCGGGAGCACCAGCCCGGCGAGCGCGAGCACGGTGACCGCCAGCGCCGTGCGGAGGGTCGGGCTCACCGCGGTACGGGGACCGCCGCCAGCGCCGACTCCACCGCGTCCGCGGCCGTGTACCGCTCGAGCTCGGCCTCCGGGCGCAGGACGAGGCGGTGGCGCAGGACCGGCCGCGCGGCGTCGACGACGTCGTCGGGCGTCACGAAGTCCCTCCCCGCGAGCCGTGCGAGCGCCCTCGATGCCGCGAGAAGGTGCACCGCCGCGCGCGGGCTCGCCCCGAGCTCCACGCCGGGAAGCTCGCGCGTCCGGCGCACGAGGGCGACGACGAACGCGACGACCTCGTCCGCGACGGTCGTCGCGTCGACGGCCTGCCGCAGGGTCTCGAGCTCGTCGGCACGCACGACCGCGGAGACCGCGTCGAGCGACGGCGACGCCACCCCGCGGTGCGCCAGGCGGAGCACGGCGATCTCGTCGCTCTCCGGCAGGTAGCCGAGGTCGAGCTTGAAGAGGAAGCGGTCGAGCTGCGCCTCGGGGAGCGGGTACGTGCCCTCGTACTCGATCGGGTTCTGCGTCGCGAGGACGAGGAAGGGCGCGCGCAGCGGATGCGTCTCGCCGTCGATCGACACCTGCCGCTCCTGCATCGCCTCGAGCAGCGCGGCCTGCGTCTTCGGCGGCGTGCGGTTGATCTCGTCGGCGAGGAGGACGTTCGTGAACACCGGCCCCGGCCGGAACACGAGCTCGCCCCCGCGCAGCGCCGTGGTGCCCGTGAGGTCGGAGGGGAGCATGTCCGGCGTGAACTGCACGCGGCGGAACTCGACATCCAGCGCCCGTGCGAGCGCGTTCGCGAGCAGCGTCTTCGCGGTTCCCGGCGGGCCCTCCAGGAGCACGTGGCCGCCGACGACGGCCGCGGCCAGCAGCCGCTCCACCGTCTCCTCCTGCCCGACCACGACCTTCCCGACCTCCGCGTGCACCCGCTCGGCGAGCTCTCTCATGTCCTGACCTCCATTCGCTCGAGTCGTCGCAACGCCCGACCGGTGGCGAGCAGGTCGACCTGCTCGCCCAGGGCGGCGTCGACGATCGTCGGATCCATCCCGCGTGCGCTCGCGGCCGCGCGGACATCCGCGTCGGCCGCGTCAGGCGCGAGCCGCAGCTCGCGTACGAGCCGGTCCCGGACGAGCCGGCGCGCGGTGTGCGCGGCGTCGCCGTGGGGCCGCGTCCGCGCGAGCTGGGTCGCAAGCGCCTCCGCGAACTCCACGCGGGCAGGCGGGAGATCCCGTCCCGGCAGCTCCGGCGGCCCGAGCCGCCGGCCCTCGGCGAGCGCGAGCACGAGCGCCGCGAGGAGCAGGCCTCCGAACACCCACCACCAGTCGGTCGGCACCGCGCCGAGCCCGCTCGCCTCTCCGTAGCCGTGGAGGCTCTCCGCGAACACGACCAGGCGGCCCGGCGGCCCGGCCACGGCCAGCCCGAACGCGGCGTTATCGGCCGACGCGAGCAGCCGGTTCTGGAGCGGCGAGGCGTCCGAGAGGAGGACGACTTCTCCGCGACCGAACGCCCTCCGGAGTGCGAGCGCGCCTCGCCCTCGCTCCGCTTCGAGGAGCACGCCCTCGTCCGACGACCACACGCCCAGTGCGTCCGACCTCACGGTGCGCACGTCGCCGAGCCCGGCCGTGCCCGGCGGCACGCGTGCGCTGCCAGCGAAGCGCTCGCGCCAGACGAGGTCGTCGTCCACCTCGCGGAGCCACGCGGCGTCGCTTCCCGCATAGAGCAGCCGCCCGCCCTCCCGGAAGAGGACCTTCGCGGCGAACCAGTCGTTCTGCGTCAGCCCTTCCGCGTCGAGCACCACGAGCGTGCTCTCCGGAGCGAGCTCGGCCTCCGAGGGCGCTTCCCGCAGGCGGATCACCGGGCGGTCGTAGCGCTCGAGCAGCTCGGCGTAGGCGGCGGTGCCGTCCGGAG
>Ga0299906_10005126_pt1 | contig 10701 bp, 7 predicted proteins | sample RVTome_14_FD_200259 | JGI IMG/M metagenome (GOLD analysis project Ga0299906, IMG submission 200259) | Soil microbial communities from uranium-contaminated site in the Upper Colorado River Basin, Wyoming, United States - RVT145D125 (version 2) ... | reverse complement strand
AGCGGCATTTGCAGCAGGTTGTTCAGGTACTTGTGGGCTTCCATGGTCACCGCGCCCGTCCCCGGATCGACGGCGAAGCCGTCCATCGCCAGCAGGCTGATGAGCACGTAGAGCAAAAAGGGGAGGGCGGCGAGGAGATTGGTGAGAGAGGAGGTTTTCAGCCGTGCCACCAGGTTCTCGTGGCCGAGGTTGTTGGCCAGGTAGAGGGCGCCGAGGGTCCGGGCGAGAAAGACCAGAAAAAGACCGAAGGAGAGGTTGAAGAGGCTGAAGGCGGCTTCGAGTCCCCGCAGAGGATGGGTCCACCGGACCAGATTGTAGTCGTTGAGGATGAAGTTGGACCCGGTAAAAAAGGTGCCGACTGCGGCGCCGATGAGGAGAATGCCGACTGATCCGTTGATGAACAGGAAGATTTCGTAGGTCTTCGCCCCGAGAAAATTGTTCGGTTTGCGGCGGAACTCGTAGCTGACCGCCTGAATGACGAAGGTCAGGAGGATGGAGATCCACACCCAGTAGGCGCCGCCGAAGCTCGAGGCGTAAAAGAGCGGGAATGCGGCATAGAGCGCCCCGCCGAAGAGGACCAGGGTGGTAAAGGTCAGTTCCCATTTGCGGCCGAGGGAATTGACGATGAGGTTTTTTTCCTCGGGATCGCCGGTGAGGGTCAGCACCAACGTCTGCCCCCCCTGGACGAAGGTCAGCATGACGAATAACGCACCGACAACCGAGGCGATGATCCACCACAGCTGTTGCAAGGTCGACAAATCAAGGTTCCCGAACATTCCTTATGCTCCTTCCGGACCGATGGAAATCTGTTTGGTCATGATCTTCACCTCGGCGATCAGCAGCGCCGTAAAGAGCGCAAGAAAGATGAAGAAGGTGGTGGCGACGGTCGCCGAATCGAGGTTGGAGCGGGCCACGGAAACGGGGAGCATCCCCTGGATGGCCCAGGGCTGGCGCCCGACTTCGCTGACGATCCAGCCGGCCTGCTGGGCGGCATAGCCGAGAAAGAGGGAGATCACCCCCAGCCGCAGCAGAAAGCGGTTCTTTTCGAGACCGCCCCGCAGGGACTGCCACAGATAAAGCACAAAGAGGAGGATGAAAAAAGTGCCGACGATGACCATCAGGCGAAAGGCGTAGAAGGTCAGAGCCACCGGCGGCACCGCCTCTGCCGGCGATTGGAGATAGCCGTAGCCGAGGTCGCCGCGGTTTTGGTCGAACATTGCCAGGGCGCTCCGGGCAAGATCCTCATTGCCGGCCTTTTGCGCCGCCTTGTAGTCGCCGAGGGCGGAGACGGCCAGGCGCCCCCGTTCGATTTTGGTGTCGACCCCTTCGATCCCCTGGCCGACATTGCCGGAGACCAGGTCGTTGATGCCGGGGACAAAGCCTTTGAACTTGCGGTGCGCCATCAGGGTCAGCAGCCCGGGGATCTCCACCGAGGTGAGAAAGGGAGGTTGGTCGTCGCCGGGCTTTTTGTTTCCGTTGACGATCCCCATGGCGATCAGGCCGGTGGGGGACTTCCCGTCCCACAACCCTTCCATGGCCGCCAGTTTCATCGGCTGGGTTTTTACCGTGATAAAGGCGTGCTCATCGCCGGTATAGGCGACGAAAATGGAGCTGAAAAGGCCGAAGACGCAGGCGACGGCGATGGAGCGTTTGGCAAAGAGGAGGTGCCGTCCCCTGAGGAGGAACCAGGAGGAGACGGCGACGACAAAGAGCGACGCCAGGAGAAAGCCGGAACTGGTGGCATGGGAGAAGTGGCTGATGGCCACCGGTGAGGAGATGACCGCCCAGAGGTCCTGCATTTCGAAGCGGGCCATGTCGGGGTTGAACTTCATCCCCACCGGGTTCTGCATCCAGCCGTTGGCCACCAGAATCCACAGCGCCGACAGGTTGGCGCCCACGGCCACCATCCAGGTCGAAAAGAGGTGCATCCTTTTCGAGACCCGGTTCCAGCCGAAGAACATCACGGCAAAGAAGGTAGCTTCGATAAAGAAGGCGAAGATCCCCTCGATGGCCAGGGGGGCGCCGAAGATGTCGCCGACCATCCACGAATAGTTGGACCAGTTGGTGCCGAATTGGAATTCGAGGATGATGCCGGTGGCGATGCCGATGGCAAAGTTGATGGCAAAAAGGGTCATCCAGAAGCGGGTCAGCGTCTTCCATTCCTCGTTGCCGGTGCGCACGTAGATCGATTCGAAAAACGCGCACAAAAAGGAGAGCCCGAGGGTCAGGGGGACGAAGATCCAGTGATAACCTGCGGTGAGGGCAAATTGCGCCCTGGCCCAGTTCACCTGGCCGAGATCGATCTGATCAATCACAATGAAATACCTCCTGGTTCGGCGCGGCCACGGTCAGGTCCCGCGCGGCTGACGTTGTCACCGGGGCGAGCGCTGCGTCAGGTTCTGCAGCACATGCTCGGCCCGCTCCCCATCCGTAGAAAATTTCGTGCCGAGGAAATCGGGGAAGAAAAAGGTCTTGAGAAGGACGAACATGATAAAGAGCTTGAGGAGGATGATCGTCCACAGGGTGCGCCCCAGCACCATGGACCGGAACCCGTCCACGTACATCCGGAAAAAACGATTCAACAGGCAGTCCACCGTCGCACCCTCCCCTTTAAAGATGACCAACTTGGTCATAAATACATTCTCGGATTGGATCTGTCAAGCACCATTGACCGAAAATCTGCATGGACGCTAATTTTTAACGATCGGGACATGTTTCTCGGGTTTCCTTGCGCTCCGTCCTCCGACGCCCTGTGCGCCCTGGGAAATTCATGTTACAAATAGGCTGTGCAACGATCGCCGCCAGGCGATCATTTCCAGAGGAACCGCCATGTTCCGCATTCGCCGCATCTACGATACGAGCTTGCCGGTCAACCGCCAGGCGATCGCCCAGGTTCAGCAGATTCTCCGCGACCAGTTTCCGGAGCTCGACAAGAAGGATATCAAAAAACTCCCCGAGCAGTTGACCAACCCCCTTAAATATCGCTTCCGCTCGATCCTTTCCGTGGCCGAGGACGACAAGGACAGGGGGGAGGTCAAGGGGTTTGCGCTGCTGCTGCACGCACCGGACCTGAAATTCTGCTATCTCGAGTACATCTCGGCGGCGGAGAAGATGACCGGCCGCGGCATCGGCGGCGCTCTCTACGCGCGGCTGCGCTCCGAGGCGCGGGCGCTGGGGGTGATCGGCATCTTCATGGAATGCCTGCCGGACGACCCGGCGCTCTGTCGCGATCCGAAGGTCCTCGCCCAGAACAGGGCGCGGCTCAAATTCTACGAGCAGTACGGCGCCCGCCCCTTTGTCGACACCGCCTACGAAACCCCCGTCAGGGAAGGGGACGACAACCCGCCCTTCCTTGTCTTCGACGATCTCGGCGAGGACGTCCAGCTCCCGGCGCAGCGCATCCGCAAGATCGTCCGGGCCATTCTCGAGCGCAAGTATTCCCACCTCTGCCCCAAGTCCTACATCGATCAGGTGGTCGATTCCTTTCGGGATGACCCGGTGCGGCTGCGCAAATTCCGCTACCATAAAAAGGAGCTCCCCAAGCCGGCCCACAACGGCCCGCACCCGGTGGAGCGGCAGATCGCCCTGGTGGTCAACGACATGCACGACATCCACCACATCCGCGAGCGCGGCTATGTCGAATCGCCGGTGCGCATCCGCTCGATCCTCCGCGAGATCGAGCCGACCGGCCTCTTCCACCGCATCGCCGTGCGGCGCTTCGCCGAGCGTCACCTGAAGCGGATCCACGCCGCCGATTTCGTCGACTACCTTAAGACCATGTGCGCCGGACTCTCCGAAGGGAAGACCCTCTACCCCTACGTCTTTCCGATCCGCAACGCCGCCCGGCCGCCGAAGGAGATGGCGGTCAAGGCCGGCTATTACTGCATCGATACCTTCACGCCCCTGACCCACAACGCCTTTCTCGCTGCCAAGCGCGCCGCCGACTGCGCCCTGACCGCGGCCCGCAGCGCCCTCGAGGGACAGCGCCTCGCCTACGCCCTGATCCGCCCGCCGGGGCACCATGCCGAACGCCGCGCCTTCGGCGGTTTCTGCTATTTCAACAACGCGGCGCTGGCCGCCGAAGAACTCTGCGGCTACGGCAGGGTGGCGGTCCTCGATATCGACTACCACCACGGAAACGGCACCCAGGACATCTTTTACTCCCGCCGCGACGTCCTGACCGTCTCGATCCACGGCCATCCGCGCTTCGCCTACCCCTACTTCAACGGCTTCGACGACGAGACCGGCACCGAGCGCGGCCTCGGCTACAACCTCAATATCCCCCTCCCCGAGCACCTCGACGGCGCCGGCTACCGGGTGGCGCTGGGGAAGGCGATCAAGCGCATCCAGCGCTTCAAGCCGGCCTTTCTGGTCATCGCTCTCGGACTCGACACCGCCAACGGCGATCCGACGGGAACCTGGAGCCTCAAGGGGGCCGACTTTCGCGAAAACGGCCGCCTCCTCGGCCAGCTCGGCCAGCTCGGCCTGTCGACGGTGATCATCCAGGAGGGGGGGTACGACAGCCGGGTTCTGGGCAGCAACGCCCGCCAGTTTTTCCGAGGGCTCTGGGAGGGGACCTTCGGGGATTGACTCTTTCGGCCGGTCCCAGGATGCCGCGTCAAAAAACCGACAGGGAACCGGCCGCCCGGGACGCCGAAGCGGCAAAAAATGGGGGAGAAGGGGGGGCCGGAAAAGGGGTTCATTTCTTGCAGATCGACGCTGCGGGGCGGCGCGCCGGGTGGAGAGAGTCCCGGCGACCCTCCCCCGGACGGCGCCGCCGGAACCCACCCCTTTAAAAATAGGATTTCCCCCCCATGGCAAAAATCGACGCCCTGTTCAAGGCCCTGCGCGACAAGGGCGGGTCCGACCTCCACGTCTCCCCCCAGAACCCGCCCCTGATGCGGTCGGCCGGCGACCTCGTCCCCCTCCTGCCGCAGAAGCTCTCTCATGAGCAGAACAAGATGCTCTTCTACGAAATCATGACCGAAACCCAGCGCAAGGAATTCGAAGAGGCCAACGACATCGACTTCGCCTACGATGTCCCGGCTCTGACGTCGCGCTTCCGGGCCAACATCTTCTACAGCCGCCTCGGCATCAGCGCCGTCTTCCGCCTGATCCCCACCAAGATCCTCACCATCGAGCAGCTCGGGCTGCCGCCGGCCATTCTCAAGCTGACCCAGCACAAGCGGGGCCTGGTGCTGGTCACCGGGCCGACGGGGAGCGGCAAGTCGACCACTCTGGCGGCGATGATCGACCACATCAACCGCACCCGCAAGGAACACATCCTCACCATCGAGGATCCGGTGGAGTTCGTTCACATCAGCCAGCAGAGCCTGATCAACCAGCGGGAGGTCGGCAAACACACCCGATCGTTTGCCGCGGCGCTGCGGGCGGCGCTGCGGGAGGACCCCGACATCATTCTCGTCGGCGAGATGCGCGATCTGGAGACCATCGAGCTGGCCATCACCGCCGCCGAAACTGGGCATCTGGTCTTCGGCACCCTGCATACCAACAGCGCCTCGAAGACCGTCGACCGGATCATCAACGTCTTTCCCACCAACCAGCAGGAACAGATCCGCACCATGCTCGGCGAGTCCCTCAAGGGGGTCCTGGCGCAGAACCTCCTGAAGACCGTCGACGGCAAGCGCTGCGCCGCCCTGGAGATCATGACCGTCACTCCGGCGGTCGCCAACCTGATCCGCGAGGGGAAGACCTTCCAGCTGCCGTCGATCATCCAGACCGGCAAGGGGGACGGGATGCAGCTCATGGATCAGGCGATCCAGGTGCTGCTGACGCAGAAGAAGATCGGCATGGAGGAGGCCCACAAGTTCGCCAGCAACAAATCTCTCTTTCCCCTGCCGGCGGGAGGCGCTCATGGATGAACAGACGATCGCCAAGGAGACCCGGGACGTCGGGCTAATTCTTTCCGACGGGACGTCCCTGGCCGGGGAGGTCTTTCTCAACCTCTACGGCGCCCACCACTTCGGACCGCAGCGGGTCGGCGATCTCCTCCTCGGTCCGGAACGGTTTCTCCCCCTGCGCAGCGCCTCCGGGACCCGTCTGGTCAATATCGCCCACATCCTCCAGGCCCGCGTCGGCGCCGCCGAGGAGACCGACCCGCTCATGCTCCTCGGGGAACGCCACGCCGTGGCCGTAACCACGGCGAGCGGCGAACGGATCGAGACGGTGCTCTACGCCAACCTCCCCGACGGCAGCCAGCGGGTCAAGGACTACCTCAACCAGCCGTTGCGCTTCTTCACCTTCTTCCTCCCCGAGGCGGTCCTCTATCTGCACCGCGCCGCCATCCTCTGGGTCGAGGACTGACGGGCCGGGGCGCGGCGAGGAAACGATTGACTTTGCCGTCCTGCCGTGATACCCACATGCCTTACGGAGATTGCAAATGGAGAGAAAAAGGTTCGGACAGGGGAGCAGGACACAGGGAGGCCGAGCGGGTATCGCAGCGGCCGCATGTTCGGCCTGTGCCCGGTGCCTTGATGGGGTCTGACCGCCCCTGACAGCGATTCACAAAGGCCATGGGCAAGGTGCTCATGGCCTTTTTTCTATACGATTCACCCTGGCCGCTGGCGGCCGGACCAATTTTAACGGGGAGCAGGGGAAACGACATGCGTAACAACATCGTGCACATCGGAGCGGGGGAGCTGACCTACGAAATCCGGGCCATCGTCGAGATCGCCGAGAAGCTCAACAAGCTCGGGATCAAGACCAACATGGAGAACATCGGCGATCCGATCGCCAAGGGGGAGAAGATCCCTGCCTGGATGAAAAAGATCGTCGCCGATCTGGCGATGAAGGACTGCACCTACGGTTACTGCCCGACCCGCGGCCTCCTCGAGACCCGCACCTTCCTCTGCGAGGTCACCAACCGCCGCGGCAAGACCCAGATCTCCCCGGAAGACATCATCTTCTTCAACGGCCTCGGCGACGCCATCCAGAAGGTCTACGGTCTCCTGCGTCGCGAGGCGCGGGTTATCGGACCCTCGCCGACCTATTCGACCCACTCCTCCGGCGAGGCGTCCCACGCCGGGCAGAAGCCGGTCTCCTACCGTCTCGACCCGGACAACAACTGGTATCCCGACCTCGACGACCTGCGCCTGTCGGTGAAATATAACCCTGCGATCTCGGGGATTCTCATCATCAACCCGGACAACCCCACCGGCGCCGTCTACCCCGAGCGGATCCTCAAGGAGATGATCGCCATCGCCAAGGAGTACGACCTCTTCATCATCTGCGACGAGATTTATCACAACATCGTCTACAACGGCCAGTCGACCAAGCCGATCTCCGATCTGATCGGCGACGTCCCGGCGATCGCCATGAAGGGGATCAGCAAGGAACTCCCCTGGCCCGGCTCCCGCTGCGGCTGGATCGAGGTCTACAACGCCGACAAGGATGCGGTTTTCAACCAGTACGTGCAGAGCATCCTCAACTCGAAGATGGTCGAGGTCTGTTCGACCACCTTGCCCCAGAAGGCGATCCCGCCGATTCTCAGCCACCCCGAGTATCCGGTTTACCTCGAAGAGCGCAAGAGCCGCTACGAGCGCTGCTCCAACGTCGCCTACGAGATCCTCAAAAAAGTCCCCGGCATCAAGGTCAACCGCACCAACGGCGCCTTCTACATGAGCGTCGTCTTCGAAAAGGGGAAGCTGACCCACAAGCAGACGTTGCCGATCAAGGTGGAGGAGGTCCGGGCGCTGGTCCATGGGCTGGTCACCGCCCCCGGGGTCTCCCTCGACAAACGTTTCGTCTATTACCTGCTGGCCTCGACGGGGATCTGCGTCGTCCCCCTCTCCTCCTTCTGTACGGCCGAGCAGGGGTTCCGCATCACCCTGCTGGAGCGCAACGAGAAGGAATTCTGCCGTATTTTCGAGGAGATCGGAGCGGCGATCACCGCCTATCTTAAGTCCTGAGGATCACCGGGGGTTGGCATCCTCGGCGGCGATGCTATCATGAACGGCAACGGCGGTCCTTTCGGCCCGCTTCCGGGCACCGTCTTTCCCGCGGGGAAAGGGTTCGCACTGACATGACGACACTGGTCAAGCCACATCTCGAGCGCCCCGTCGAATCGCACCGGGACCTGGTCGACTATCTGGCCCGGGGCGCCCGTCCCCGCCCCTCCTGGGGGATCGGCGCCGAGATGGAGAAGCTGGTCATCGATGCCGACAGCGGCGAGGCGGCCCCCTTTGACCGCATCGAGGCCCTCCTGCTGCGCCTCGAACGCCTCGACGGCTGGCAGGGGATCCGGGAAGAAGGGCACCTGATCGCCTTGATCGGCGCGCGCTCCTCCATCACCCTCGAGCCGGGGGGGCAGCTCGAACTCTCCGGCGCCCTCTGCCCCGACATTCACTGCTGCAACGGCGATTTTACCCGGCACATCGACCAGATCGTCGCCGAGGGGACCCCCCTGGGGCTGCGCTTTCTCGGCCTCGGGGTGCAGCCCTTCACCCCCCTGGAGAAAATCGACTGGCTCCCCAAGGAACGTTACGGCGTGATGGGCCCCTACATGGCCAAAACCGGCGACCTGGGGCAGGCCATGATGAAGCAGACGGCCGGGCTGCAGGTCAACCTCGACTATGACGACGAGGCCGACTGCATCGCCAAGCTCCGTCTCGTCCTCGCCCTCTCCCCCCTCTTCTACGCCCTCTTCGCCAATTCCCCCCTTCGCGGCGGGGTCCCGAGCGGTTTCCTCTCAACCCGCGGCGAAATCTGGTCCCGCACCGATTCCGACCGCACCGGGCTTCTCCCCCAACTCTTCGCCGACGGCGCCGGTTTTTCCACCTATGTCGACTACGCCCTCGACGTGCCGATGTATTTCATCATGCGCGACGGCCGCTACCTCTCCTGCACCGGCGAGCGCCTCACCTTCCGCCGCTACCTGCAGCAGGGGTTTCGGGCCCAGAAGGCGACCCTCGGCGACTGGGACCTCCACCTCTCGACCCTCTTTCCCGAGGCGCGGCTGCGCCCGCAGATCGAGGTGCGCACCCCGGACAGCCTGCCGCCGCACCTGACAATGGCGGTCGCGGCCCTGGTCAAGGGGCTCCTCTACGACCAGGAGGCGCTTTCGGCGTGCTGGACAATCTTCGCTCGGCAAAACCAGGAAGAGCGGGGCGAACTCTATGGTCAGTCGTGGCGTCTCGGCCTCAAGACCCCCATGGGGAAGCGGACCCTGCGGGAGGTCGCCGTCGAGGTCCTCGCTCTGGCTCGCGCCGGCCTGGCGCGCCAGGGGGCCCGAAACGGCCGCGGACTCGATGAAACGATCTATCTCGACGGAATCGAGGAGATCGCCGAAAGCGGCGTGACCCTCGCCGAACGGCTCCTCTCCCGCTGGCACGGCTCCCGGGACGAGAAGGTGGCGCTCCTGGTGGAACACTGCGGGTTCGGCGTCTAGGAACTGTGCTTCCGCACAGGTGGCGACAGCAGGAGTCTCCCCGGATTTTTACGGGAATCCCCGTGGAAATCCTCGCCCTTTCCAACTATGATCGGAACCGTCGAAGGCCTGTTGTGGCAGGCGGGCCGGCGATACCTTCTTCGTTGAGTACCTTCGCACTACGTGATCAGGGCCGGTTCAAGGGGATGCCTCCCCTCAAGAACCGGCCCTGACTACGTTTTATCCCCTTCCGACCCTTTCCCCCCTTGAAAAGGAGGGACGATCCTGCTTCAATGGAACCTACCCCGCTCTCCAGAGGAGATTCCATGAGACAGGCCGCCTTCGACCCGCAACTCGCCCGTCACGCCATCGACACCATCCGCCTGCTGGCCGCCGACGCCGTCGAGGCGGCCAATTCGGGGCACCCCGGGACCCCCATGGAGGCGGCTCCCATCGCCTACCTCCTCTACAGTCGCCATCTGCGCCACAATCCGAAGAATCCCCGGTGGCCCGGCCGCGACCGCTTCATCCTCTCCTGCGGTCATGCCTCGGCCCTTCTCTACAGCATCCTCCACCTCACCGGTTACGATCTTCCCCTGGCCGATCTGCAGCGCTTCCGGCAGATCGGCAGCCTCACGCCCGGGCATCCCGAGTACGGCCATACCCCCGGCGTCGAGACGACGACCGGTCCCCTCGGCCAGGGTTTTGCCGTCGGCGTCGGCATGGCCATGGGGAGCCGTTTTCTCTCCGGCGAGGTCGATTCCGGGCTCTTCGATTACCGCATCTATGCCCTGTGCTCCGACGGCGACCTGATGGAAGGGGTGGCGTCCGAAGCGGCCTCCCTCGCCGGCCACCTGCGGCTGGGGAATCTGATCTACCTCTACCTCGACAACCGCATCACCATCGAGGGGGGGACGGACCTCTCCTTCAGCGAGGAGGTTGCGACGCGCTTTCTTGCCTACGGCTGGCAGGTGCAGCACGTCGAGGGGGAAAATCTGCCGGAGATCGACGGCGCTCTCGAGGCCGCCAAGGGCGACCCCCGGCCGTCGCTGATCATCGCCCGCACCCACATCGGCCAGGGGGCCCCCCACAAGCAGGACAGCGCCGAGGCCCACGGCGCCCCCCTGGGGGCCGAGGAGCTGCGCCTGACCAAGGCCGCTTTCGGATGCGACCCCGATCTCTCTTTCGTCGTCCCGGCGGCGGTGCGGGAGCATCTCGGGGCCGCCGTTTCCCGGGGCGCCGAGCTGGAAAGACAATGGTGGGATGAACTGGGGCGGCGCCAGGATCTCGATCCGATCCCGTTTGCGCCCTGGCAG
>Ga0299906_10005122_pt1 | contig 10706 bp, 7 predicted proteins | sample RVTome_14_FD_200259 | JGI IMG/M metagenome (GOLD analysis project Ga0299906, IMG submission 200259) | Soil microbial communities from uranium-contaminated site in the Upper Colorado River Basin, Wyoming, United States - RVT145D125 (version 2) ... | reverse complement strand
ACGGTCCGCGACGCCGCGGATCGCCGCCATCAGCGTCTCGCCGTCGCGATAGAGGAAGAACCCGATGAACACCGCCAGCGTGAGCTGGAGAATCCCTTCGCCGAGCACTTTCCCGACCGCGACCAGAAACGCCCGCCCGGGCTCCGCGAAGCGCCGCAAGAGGGCGAAAACCTCGTCGCGGCTCGAGATGAGCCGGGTCCAGTATTCGGCGAGCTGCTCGCCGACGTACGGCGCTCCGGCGAGCCACGCGGGCGGGTCGGGCGGCCCCTCGGCGAACGCCTGCCTGATCCACTCGATGACCCGCGGCACGTCGTCGACGAGCGCGCCGACGAGCAGCACGAATGGGACGAGCCCGATGAGCACAAGCAGCAACGTCATCAGCGCTGCCGCGAGCGTCGAGCGTCCGCCGAGCTTGCGGCGGATCCACGCGTAAACCGGCCAGCTGCAGGCGGCGACCGACGCGGCGAACAGCGTCGCGGCGAGGAACGGCTGCAGGACGACGTAGCAGCCGACCACCAGGATCGCGACGGCGGCGATCTGCGCGAGCTGCTCGATGCGGCTGCGTTCCATCATGAGGCCTGAGTGGCCGGGAGTTTAGCGGAGCACGCGCGACGGCGCGTGAGAGAATCGCGCGAGCTCCGCTTCGCATCGCGCGCCGTGCCCGTCGCCGTCCCGATTCCGTACCGCCGGCTCGCCGGAATCTACTTCGCCTATTTCGCGTTCGTCGGCGCGTTCGCGCCGTACTTCGGCCTGTACCTGCAGTCGATCGGGCAGGCGGCGTGGCAGATCGGGTTGTTGCTGTCGCTCCTGCAGCTCATGCGCATCGCCGCGCCGTATTTCTGGGCGTCGCTCGCGGACCGGTACGGCTGGCGCGCGCGGCTGCTGCAGGGGACGCTCGCCGCGGGGCTCGCGGCGTACGCCGGCGTCTTCGCGACCACCGACTTCGCCGGGCTCTTCGTCGCGCTCGCCGGCTTCGCGTTCTTCTCGAGCGCGACGATGCCGCTCGTCGAGGCGATCACGCTCGCCGGGCTCCGCGGCCGGATCGAGCGCTACGGCGGGATCCGGCTGTGGGGGTCGGTCGGCTTCATCGTCGCGGTGCTCGGCGCCGGCTGGGCGCTCGACCGCGTGGCGATCGCCAACCTGCTGTGGATGCTCGCGCTCGCGCTGGCGGCGACGCTCGCGCTCGCGTGCTCGTTGCGCGATCGTGCGCGGCTCGCGCCGCCGGCGCACGAACCGGTCTGGCGGCAGGCGCTGCGCCCCGAGATCGTCGCATTGCTCGTCGCGAACGTGCTCATGAACGTCGCGCACGGACCGCTGTACGCCTTCTACAGCATCTATCTCGCGCAGGTCGGCTACAGCCGGTCCGCGATCGGCCTGCTGTGGTCGCTGGGCGTCGTGGCCGAGATCGGGGTGTTTCTCGCGGCCCCGGTCTGGATGAAGCGCTTCGCCGCCCACGACGTCCTCGCCGCATGCTTCACGCTCGCGGTCGTACGCTTCGCCCTGATCGGCTGGGGCGTTGCGAGCTTGCCGCTGCTCGTGGTCGCGCAGGTGCTGCACGCCGCGACGTTCGGCGCGTGCCACATGGCCTCGCTCGCCCTCGTGAACCGGTGGTTCACCGGTACCCGCCAGGTCCGCGGGCAAGCCCTCTATCTCTCGATCTCGTTCGGGCTCGGCGGTTTCATCGGCGCGGCGGCGAGCGGGGCGGCGTGGGACGCGATCGGCCCGGCCTGGACCTTCACCGGGGCGAGCGTGGCGGCCGCGGCCGGCTTGCTCGTTCTGGCGCGGCAGGCGAAACTGCTGCGGCGTGCGTCCGGTCGCCGAGTCGACGTGGCGACGCCGTCATAGCCGCAACCGGAGGTTGCTCGTGTTTCCTCGATCTCTCAGGCGCTTAGCTGCCGGGGCCGCGATCGTGGCGGTGACCGGGTGTGCACAGACCACGCAATCGGGCGCGGTCGGGGTCGACCGGCAGCAGGCGTTGCTCGTCTCGTCGAAGCAGGTGGACCAGGCGGCGGCGCAGCAATACGCCAAGATGATCGGCGAGGCGCAGAAGAAGGGCCTGCTCGACCGCGACCCGGCGCAGGTGCAGCGCGCGCGGACGATCTCGAGCCGCCTCATCGCCCAGACCGGGGTGTTCCGCAAGGATGCGTCCGGCTGGAAGTGGGAGACCCACGTAATCACCTCCAAGGAGCTGAACGCCTGGTGCATGCCGGGCGGGAAGATGGCCGTCTACACCGGCCTGATCGAGCAGCTGAAGCTCTCCGACGACGAGCTCGCGGCGATCATGGGCCACGAGATCGCGCACGCGCTGCGCGAGCACGGCCGCGAGCGGATCTCGCAGCAGCTCGCCACCAGCGTCGCGGTCGGCGTCGCGAGCGCGGTGCTCGGGCTCGGCGGGAGCGGCACGCAACTCGCGGACATGGTCGCGCAGGTGACCTTCACGCTGCCGAACTCGCGGCTGCACGAGCAGGAGGCGGACCGGATCGGCGTGGAGCTCGCGGCGCGGGCCGGCTACGATCCGCGCGCCGCGGTCAACGTGTGGAAGAAGATGGCGCAGGCCGGCGGCGGCGCCCCGCCGGAGATCCTGTCGACGCATCCTTCGCCGGCGAGCCGGATCAAGGACCTCGAGGTGTACTCGGAACGGGTGATGCCGCTCTACCAGGCTGCCCGACGGGCCGGCTGAGCTCGCGCACTCCGCCACGCTGCGTCGCACAAGTCGGCGGCGGCGGCCGGTGGAAGGGGTGGTTCCGCTATAATTTCCTATTGTTCAGGCCGCACCAATGGCGCCGCAGACCCTCTACGACAAGCTCTGGGCAAGCCACACCGTTCACGCCGAGGACGACGGCACGACGCTGCTCTACATCGACCGGCACCTCGTCCACGAAGTGACCAGTGCGCAGGCGTTCGAAGGCCTGAAGCTCGCCGGGCGCAAGGTGTGGCGCCCGGGATCGATCGTCGCGACCGCCGACCACAACACCCCGACGAAGGACTGGGACCAGGGGATCGCCGATCCGACCTCGCGCGTCCAGGTGGACGCGCTCGACGCGAACCTGCGCGACCTCGGCGCGAAGGCCTATTTCCCGTTCCGCGACCGCAATCAGGGCATCGTCCACGTGATCGGCCCCGAGCAGGGCGCGACGCTGCCCGGCATGACGGTGGTCTGCGGCGACAGCCACACCAGCACGCACGGGGCGTTCGCCTGCCTCGCGCACGGGATCGGCACCTCCGAAGTCGAGCACGTCTTCGCCACGCAGTGCCTCCTGAGCAAGAAGTCGCGCAACATGCTGGTGCTCGTCGAAGGGCGGCTGCCGCGGGGCGTGACGGCGAAGGACGTGGCGCTCGCGATCATCGGCCGGATCGGCATCGCCGGCGGCACGGGCTACGCGATCGAGTACGGCGGCAGCGCGGTGCGGAGCCTGTCGATGGAAGGCCGGATGACCGTCTGCAACATGTCGATCGAAGCCGGTGCGCGCTGCGGCATGGTCGCCGTCGACGAGGTCACGATCGAGTACCTGAAGGGGCGGCGGTTCGCCCCGAAGGGCGAGCTGTGGGAGCGTGCCGTGGCGCATTGGCGCACGCTCCGGAGCGACGACGGCGCACGCTTCGACCGGGTGGTGACCATCGATGCGCGCGAGCTCAAGCCGCAGGTGAGCTGGGGCACGTCGCCCGAGATGGTGGTGTCGATCGACGGTCGCGTGCCCGACCCTGACAAGGAGAAGGATCCGACCCGGCGCTCGGGGATCGAGCGCGCGCTCGAGTACATGGCGCTCGCGCCGAACACGCCGATGACCGACATCCGGATCGACAAGGTGTTCATCGGGTCCTGCACCAACTCGCGCATCGAGGACCTGCGGGCCGCCGCGGGCGTGGTGCGCGGCCGGCGCATCGCGTCGAACGTCAGGCTCGCGCTGGTCGTCCCCGGCTCGGGACCGGTGAAACAGCAGGCCGAGCGCGAGGGGCTCGACCGCATCTTCAAGGATGCCGGGTTCGAGTGGCGCGAGCCGGGGTGCTCGATGTGCCTCGGGATGAACGACGACCGGCTGTCACCGGGCGAGCGCTGCGCGTCGACCTCCAACCGCAACTTCGAAGGGCGGCAGGGCCCCGGCGGGCGCACCCACCTCGTCAGCCCCGAGATGGCAGCGGCGGCGGCGATCACGGGGCATTTCGTCGACGTGAGATCCTGGAGCTGACCCGATGGAGAAGTTCACGGTCCTGAACGGCACGGTCGTGCCCCTCGACCGGGCCAACGTCGACACCGACGTGATCATCCCGAAGCAGTTCCTGAAGTCGATCAACCGCTCGGGCTTCGGGCCGAATCTGTTCGACGCCTGGCGCTACCTCGACATCGGCGAGCCCGGAATGGACCCCGCACGCCGGGTGCCGAACGCCGACTTCGTGCTGAATCACCCGCGATACAAGGGCGCGACCATCCTGCTCGCGCGGCAGAACTTCGGCTGCGGCTCCTCGCGCGAGCACGCCCCGTGGGCGATGCTCGACTTCGGGTTCCGCGCGGTCATTGCGCCGTCGTACGGGGACATCTTCTTCAACAACTGCTTCAAGAACGGTCTCCTTCCCATCGCGCTGCAGGAATCGGAGGTCGACCGCCTGTTCCACGACGTCGCGGCCTTCCCGGGGTTCCGGTTGACGGTCGACCTCGCTCAGCAGACGGTTGCTTACGCGGACGGCAGCCGGGCGTTCCGGTTCGAGGTCGATCCGTACCGCAAGTACTGCCTGCTGAACGGGCTCGACGAGATCGGGCTCAGCCTGCGGCACGCGGACAAGATTCGCGACTTCGAGGAACGCCGCAAGGCCGAGCAGCCCTGGCTGTTCGGCTGACCGATGAAGATCGCGGTGCTCCCGGGCGACGGCATCGGTCCCGAGATCGTCGCGCAGGCGGTCAAGGTGCTGAAGGCGCTCGCGCTGAAGGGGCTCGAGCTCGAGGAGGCGCCGGTCGGCGGCGCTGGCTTCGACGCGGTCGGCGATCCGCTCCCCGCGCCGACGCTCGCCCTCGCCCAGGCGGCCGACGCGATCCTCTTCGGCGCGGTGGGGGGGCCGCGGTACGACCAGCTCCCGCGCGCCCAGCGCCCCGAGCAGGCGCTGCTCCGGCTGCGAAAGGAACTGGGGCTGTTCGCGAACCTGCGCCCGGCGACGATCTATCCCGAGCTCGCCGGCGCGTCGACCCTCAAGCCCGAGGTCGTCGCCGGGCTCGATCTCCTGATCCTGCGCGAGCTCACCGGCGACATCTACTTCGGCCAGCCGCGCGGCATCCGCGCGCGCGAGGACGGCGAGCGCGAGGGCTTCGACACCATGCGGTACTCCGAGTCGGAGATCCGGCGCATCGCCCACGCGGGCTTCAGCGCGGCGCGGAAGCGCCGGCGAAAGCTCTGCTCGGTGGACAAGGCGAACGTGCTCGAAACCTCGCAGCTGTGGCGCGAGGTCGTTACCGAGGTGGCCGTGGCTTACCCTGACGTCGAGCTGTCGCACATGTACGTCGACAACGCCGCGATGCAGCTGCTGCGGGCGCCGAAGCAGTTCGACGTGATCGTCACCGGCAACATGTTTGGCGATATCCTTTCCGACGAGGCGTCGATGCTGACCGGCTCGATCGGGATGCTGCCGTCGGCCTCGCTCGACGAGCGCGGCAAGGGGCTGTACGAGCCGATTCACGGCTCGGCCCCCGACATCGCGGGAAAGGACGTCGCGAATCCGCTCGCGACGATCCTGTCGGCGGCGATGATGCTGCGCTACAGCTTGGACCAGGACGACGCCGCGCAGCGAGTCGAGGGCGCGGTGCGCGAGGTGCTCGCCAAGGGCCTGCGGACCGCGGACATCCACGCGCCGGGGACGACGCGGGTGGGTACGACGGCAATGGGCGCCGCGGTGGTCGCGGCGCTCGGGTAGACGAGGACGAGGGCGGGACGAAGATGAGACGAGTCGGGTTCGTGGGCTGGCGCGGCATGGTCGGCTCGGTGCTGGTCCAGCGCATGCGCGAGGAGCGCGACTTCGACCACATCGACCCGGCGTTCTTCACCACGTCGAACGTCGGGGGCCAAGGGCCGGACATCGGCCGCGCCACGGGCGCGCTCGGGGACGCACGCTCGCTCGAGGCGCTGAAAGCGCTGGACGTCGTCGTGACTTGCCAGGGCGGCGAGTACACGAGCGAGGTGTACCCGAAGCTCCGCGCTGCGGGCTGGGCGGGCTACTGGATCGACGCGGCTTCGGCGCTGCGCATGAACGCGGACGCCGTCATCATCCTCGACCCGGTGAACAGCGACGTCATCCAGGACGCGCTGGCCCGGGGCATCAGGAACTACATCGGCGGGAACTGCACCGTGAGCCTGATGCTGATGGGGCTCCACGGCCTGTTCAAGCACGGTCTGGTGGAGTGGCTGACCGCGATGACGTATCAGGCGGCCTCGGGCGCCGGGGCGCAGCACATGCGCGAGTTGCTCGCGCAGATGGGTGTCGCGCACCGCGCGGCCGCCGACCTGCTTGCGGATCCGGCCGCCGCGATCCTCGAGATCGACCGTCGCGTCGCCGACGCGCTGCGATCGGAGCAGCTGCCGAAGGACCAGTTCGGCTGGCCGCTCGCCGGGAGCCTGCTCGCGTGGATCGACAAGGACCTCGGCAACGGCCAGAGCCGCGAGGAGTGGAAGGCGCAGGCCGAGGGCAACAAGATCCTCGGCCGCGCCGCGAACCCGATCCCGATGGACGGGGTCTGCGTGCGGATCGGCGCGATGCGCTGTCACAGCCAGGCGGTCACGATCAAGCTCACTCGCGACGTGCCGCTCGACGAGATCCACGCGGTGCTCGCCGCGGCGAACCCCTGGGTGCGGGTCGTGCCCAACGAGCGTGAGGCGAGCCTGCGCGAGCTCTCGCCGGCGGCGGTGACGGGTGCGATGCACGTGCCCGTCGGGCGGCTGCGCAAGCTCGCGATGGGGCCGCAGTACCTCGCGGCGTTCACCGTGGGCGACCAGCTGCTGTGGGGTGCCGCCGAACCGCTGCGGCGTATGCTTTCGATCCTGCGCGAACACGCGGAACCCCGGTCGCGCGGCCCGGCGCGGACGCCGGCGACCGCCTGATCAAGGCGCGTTCGGGGGCTGGGTTTTCGTGCAGTACCTGGGCATCGGCGTGAACGCGCTGCGAGGTGCGAAATGACTGCGAAATAGTTGGCTTACGAGCGTTTTTGAGGAGGAGGATTAGCTTGCATGGCTAAACCCCTGATGCTATGTTAGTTACCTCGATCGAAGTCCCCGAGGGGGGCACGGTGAGAAACCGAACGACTACAACGAGACTGCTCGCCCTGCTGACATTGGCCCTGCTGCCCCTGGAGGTGCCGGCGGCCGGTCTGGGGCGGCTCGCCGTCTCGTCCGGGCTGGGGCAGCCGCTGCGCGCCGAGATCGAGGTCGTGTCCCTGCAGCGGGCCGAGGCCGAGTCGCTGAGTGCGAGGATCGCGACGCCCGAGGCGTTCCGCGACGCGGGGGTCGAGTACGGAGCGGTCGTGCCGCGGGTGCGCACGGCGCTCGAGCGCCGGCCCAACGACCGGTACGTGATCGTCCTCTCGACCCCGCAGCCGGTCGAGGAACCGTTCCTCGATCTGCTCGTGGAATTGAACTGGGCCTCGGGCCGGCTCGTGCGCCAGTACACGTTCCTGCTCGACCCCGTGGACTACCGGGGGCCTCAGCCGATCGCCGCCGCGCCGGCCAAGCCCGCGGTCACCGAGGTCCGGCCGATCGACGCACCACGCCCTCCGGAAGTCAGCGCGGCCGCACCCGTTGCCGCGCCGCCTGCGGCGGCGGCGGAGCCGGCGCCGTCGTCGCCGACGGCACCAACGCCCGCCGAGACGCCTGCCGCGCAACCGCCGCCCGAGCCAGCAGCGGTCGCGCCGGCACCGGCCACACCCGCACCCGCACCAGCGACGCCCGCACCGGCTGCGCCAGCGCCGGCCGCTGCCGCCGCGTCGGCCAGCGGGCCGGTCGCGACCTACGAGGTGCAGAAGGGCGACACGCTGAGCAAGGTCGCGCAGCAGTACCGGCCCGAGGGTGTCACGCTGCAGCAGATGCTCGTCGCGCTCTACCGCGCGAACGAGGAGGCGTTCATCCGGAAGAACATGAACCTCGTGCGCGCGGGGCGCGTGCTCACGATTCCGGACCGGGAAGCGGTGGACGTCATCGCCGCCGCCGATGCCGGCCGGATCGTCGTCGCGCAGTGGCAGGACTTCAACGACTACCGCGCCCAGCTGGGCGGGGCGATCGCGGCGGCACCGGCGCGGACCGAGCCGCCGCAACAGCGCGCGGCCGGCCAGATCACCGAGCAACCCGAGGCGACCGCGGCGGCGCCGAAGGCGGCCCCGCGCGACGAGCTGCGCATCTCGAAGGCGGACGAGGCGAAGGGCGCGAAGGCCGCCGCGGCGGCCCGCGCGGACGATCTCGCGGCGCGCGAGCGTGCGCTCCAGGAAGCGAACTCCCGCGTTGGCGACCTGGAGCGGAACGTCAAGGAGCTCCAAGGTCTGGTCGAACTGAAGAACAAGCAGCTTGCCGACCTGCAGAAGCAGGCGGAGGCGGCGAAGGCTGCAGCGGCGAAGGCCACCGACGCCGAAGCCGCGAAGGCGGCGGCGAAGGCCGCCGCAGCGACGAAGGTCGCCGAGGCTGAGGCCGCAAAGGCTGCGGCGGCGAAAGCCGCCGAGGCGGAGGCCGCGAAGACTGCAGCGGCGAAAGCCGCCGAGGCGGAGGCCGCGAAGACTGCAGCGGCGAAAGCCGCCGCAGCGGCGGCGGCTAAGGCGCCTGAGCCGGCGAAGGCGGTCGACGTCGCGAAGGCGCCCGAGGCGCCGAAGGCGGTCGAGCCAGCGCCGGCCGCACCGCCGAAGCCCGAAGCGCCGAAGGCCGAGGCGCCCAAACCGCCCGCCCCGCCCAAGGCCGCGGCGGCACCGAAGAAGCCGGCGCCACCGCCGCCCCCCGAGCCGAGCCTCGTCGAAGCGATCCTGGACGAGCCGCTCTACCTCGCCGGCGGCGGAGGCGGGATCCTCGCCCTCCTGATCGGGGGGTATCTGTGGCGAAAAAAGCGCAGCGCCAAGCTGGAGAATAGCCTGCTCGGCGTGACGACCACCGATTCGAGCTCGGTCTTCGGCACCACCGGCGGGCGCAGCGTCGACACGGGCGGCAGCTCGCTCCAGACCGACTTCAGCCAGAGCGGGATCGGCGCGATCGACACCGACGAGGTCGATCCGGTCGCGGAGGCGGACGTGTACATGGCCTACGGCCGCGACGCTCAGGCCGAGGAGATCCTCAAGGAAGCGCTGCTGAAGGACCCCAACCGCCAGACGGTGCGCGTGAAGCTCCTCGAGATCTACGCGGCGCGCAAGGACCTGAAGGCGTTCGAGACCACGGCCGGTGAGATCTACGCGGCGACCGGGGGTCAAGGGCCCGAGTGGCAGAAGGCGGTCGAGCTCGGGCTCTCGATCGACGCGAGCAATCCGATGTACGGCGGCGGCGGCGGCGGCGGCCGGCGGGAGACCGGTGGCCGCGCGCCCGAGCGCGACACCGTGGTGCTCCCGGCCGCGGGTGGCGCCGCGGCGGCTATGGCGAGCGACCTCGCCTTCGACCTCGCCGGCGGCAAGGCACTGCCGTCCATCGACTTCGACCTGGGTGGCGGCGGCCGCGCCGCCGCCCCGGCGGTGCCCGACCTCGCGCTCGACGTGGCGAGCCAGGCCCCGGCGGATCTCGGCTTCGACCTGAACCTCGGTGGCGACTCGCAAAAGCCCGCCGTCGAGGAGGCGAGCGATTTCTCCCCGAGCGGCACCTTCATCATGGACGCGGCCACGAAGAAAGCGGTCAGCGACATGGTCGAGGCGCAGGGCGCGTCGCCCGGGTCGCTCGACATCGATTTCGAGCTGCCGGGGACGAAAGGCGGCGCGTCGCCCGGGGAGCAGACCGCCAGGATGCCGGCCGCGGCCAACGTCACCGAGATCGACTTCAAGCTCGGTGAGCCGACCAAGCCGGCCGCGGCCGCAATGGATCTCGGCGGGATCAGTTTCGATCTCGGCAAGGGCGGCGGCGAGGGTGCGCCGGTCGATGCCCGGTGGCAGGAGGTGGCCACCAAGCTCGACCTCGCCAAGGCGTACGAGGAGATGGGCGACAAGGACGGTGCGCGCGAGCTGCTGAACGAGGTGCTGAAGGAGGGCGATGCGGCCCAGCAGCAGCAGGCGAAGCAGATGCTCGCCGCGATAAGATAGGCGCTGCCGTTCGCAGCAGTGTCCCGAGGGCCGCCGACGCGGCCCTCGTCCTTTGTGAAGGCTATGAGAATCGCGATCGGGGTGGCCTACGACGGGCGGAGCTTCGCCGGCTGGCAGTCGCAGCCCGGCGGCAACACGATCCAGGACCGCCTCGAAGCCGCGCTCACCGCGATCGCGGACTCGCCGGTGCGCGCCGCGGCCGCCGGGCGGACGGACGCGGGGGTGCACGCGACCGGGCAGGTCGCCCACTTCGACACCGAGGCGGCGCGGCCGGAGACCGCCTGGGTCCGCGGCGTGAACGCGCAGCTCCCGGAGGCGATCGCCGTGCAATGGGCGCTGGCGGTCGAGGCCGAGTTCCATGCGCGCTACTCGGCGACGAGCCGCAGCTATGCCTACGTCCTCTACAACCACCCGGTTCGTCCGGCGGTGTTCGGCGGCCGCACCGGCTGGTTCCATCTGCCGCTCGACGTCGACCGGA
>Ga0299906_10005121_pt1 | contig 10708 bp, 9 predicted proteins | sample RVTome_14_FD_200259 | JGI IMG/M metagenome (GOLD analysis project Ga0299906, IMG submission 200259) | Soil microbial communities from uranium-contaminated site in the Upper Colorado River Basin, Wyoming, United States - RVT145D125 (version 2) ... | reverse complement strand
TACTCGTCTACGAAGCGCACGGGAATTCCTCTTGCGGCGCGGCGCCGCCGGACAGCTCGTCGAGCAGGTGGGGGAGCATCGCCTGCACCTCCTGGGTGCGGTGGACCGAGTCGGACGGGACGACGAAGAGGAAGTCGACCTCGCCCTCGCGGGCCAGCCGTCCGCCGTCGCCGCCCGCCAGGCCCACGGCGAGGAGTCCGCGGCGCCGGGCCTCGGCGAGCCCGGCGATCACGTTCTCGGAGCTTCCGCTCGTGGTGACGCCCAGCGCGACGTCGCCCGGACGTCCGAGCGCCGCGATCTGCCGCGCGAAGACGCGCGCGAAGCCGACGTCGTTGGCCAGCGCGGTCAGCACCGCGGGATCGGCGGCGAGCGAACGCGCGCGCCAGCGCGGCGCGCTCGCCGTCGAGAGCCAGCTCGCGATCCAGTCGGCGTCGGTCTGGCTGCCGCCGTTCCCGAAGGAGAAGAGCCCGGAGCCCCTCGCGCGCGCCCCGGCGAGCGCCGAGCCGCAGCGCTCGAGCTCGGAGGCGTGACGCTCCACGGTGACGTCGCGCAGCGCAGTCAGCGTCGAGAGCTTCGCGCGGCCCGATGCGCGCAGGTCGCGACCCACCGCCTCGGCGTCGCCGCGGCCCGCACCGAGGAAGGGGTAGAGGGACTCCACGCCCGTCTCCCCGCCGGTGTCGGAGGGCGCGAGGCGCTCGGACTCCTCGAGGTGCACGTGGCAGAGCTCCCAGAGCAGATGGTAGAGCGCGACCCGGGACTCCTTGGCGAGGCGCGGGTCGGACGCGCAGGGATCGAGCACGTGCTCCGCCGAAGTCGGGGCGCTCGCCGCCGACGCCAGCGCCACGGTCCGCAGTCCGCGCGCGCGCGCCTCCGCGAGAGCGCGCCAGGTCTCGGGCGCGGGCTCCGACCCGACGATCGCGACCGCGACGTCGCCCGGATCGCCGAGGCCCGCGCACGCCTCGCGCGCCGGATCGAGGGCCAGCGCCGCGACCGCGCGCTTGCCGACGATCACCGGGTGCAGGAACTCGAGGGCCAGGTGGCGCGCGTCGGGCAAGGCGCTCCCGGAGCCGAAGACGAGGAGCTGGCCGCCCGCCGCGATGCGCTCCGCCAGATCGACGCTGGCGGCGGCCACCGCGTCGATGGCGTCGGCGAGCCGCTCGGTCTGGCGCCGTCGGAGGGCCAGGGCGCGCGCGAGGACCCGCTGCGCGGGGGGCGCGTCGGAGCGCGCATGCGGCGCGGAGGAGCCGACGCGGTCGAGCGAGATCCCGGTCAAGCGCGTTCCCCCTTCAATCGACGCCGCTCTGCTCAAAGGCTCGCGTCTCCTCCTCCAGGGCGTCGCCCATGCCTCCCAGCATCCGGAGCGTCGCCGCGGCCTCCTCCTCGTCGATCACGGCGAGCGCGAAGCCGACGTGGATCAGCACCCAGTCGCCCACCTCGACGCCGCCCTCCCCCTGGAGCAGCTGCACCGAGACGTTCCGCTTCACGCCGTTGACGTCGGCCTTCGCGATCCCGCCCGAGGGATCGACGATCTCGATCACGCGACCGGGGATTCCGAGACACATTGGGGATCCCCCTGTTCGACGTCGCCTCGGAAGCTAGTGCTCCGCGTGTCCGTTGCCCTTGCTCTGAGGCCTCACATTGGCCATCACGCCCTGGAGCAGCACCGCGCCCGACGAGATCAGGCTGCGGAACTCCTCGGACTCGGAGATCGCCTTCCAGGCGTTGCCCGGGGTCATCGCGTCCGGTCCCTTCTCGGCGGAGAGACCTTCCCTCATCTGGCCCAGCCACTGCTGCGCCATCATCATCAAGCTCCCGCGGAGCGCCTGGAAGTCCTCGGACGCGGTGATCTCCTCGAGCGCCCGCCGCAGCTCCTCGAGGCGCTCGGGACCGTCCTTCGCGCCGGCGTAGTACCCGAGGATGAAGCCGATGAGACCGCCCATGGTGCCCCCCCTGGCGCGTGTCGTTCGAAGTCGATTCCAGGCTACGCGATCCGGGACCCGCGGCACAATCGGAATCGCGGCCCCGCTCAGTCGCCTGTGGGGAATCGGGCGCGCGCCCGCGCGGCGGCGACCACCGCCTGGCCGTAGCTGAGTCCCCCGTCGTTGGGCGGGAGGGCGGCGTGGAGCAGTACCCGGAAGCCGTCGGCCTCGAGCTGCGTCACCAGGCGATCGAGCAGGAGCTGGTTCTGGAACACCCCACCCGACAGCGCCACGACCCCGACGCCGCGCCGCTCGCGCAGCGCGCGGCAGGCCTCCGCGGTCGCCCGCGCCAGACCGTTGTGGAGCCGTGCGGCGATGCGGGCGGGCGGCGCGCCGGCACCGAGATCGGCGACGACGGCGCGGATCAGAGCGGCCCCGTCGAGCTCGAGCAGCGCCCCGTCGCGGACGGGCATCGGATAGGCCCCGGCCTCCGTCGGATCGGCCAGCTGCTCCAGCGCGATCGCGGCCTGACCCTCGAAGCTCACCCGATCACGGAGCCCCACCAGGGCGGCGACGGCGTCGAAGAGGCGCCCGACGCTGGAGGTCGGCGGAGCCTGGATGCCGCTGCGCAGCAGCGCGCCGATCGCGTCCCAGCGGTCGCGGTTGCGCCGCACCACCTCGAGCCCCGCCGGGAGGGCCGCGCCGAAGGCGGCGTCGAGGTGTGCCGCTGCCATCCGCCAGGGCTCGCGGATCGCGGCGGCCGCGCCCGGCATCGGCACCGGGGCGAGGCGCCCCACGCGCTCGAAGTCGACGAGGTCGGCGACGAGGAGCTCCCCGCCCCAGAGCGTTCCGTCGGTCCCGTAGCCCAGGCCGTCGTAGCAGACCGCGAGCGCCGGGCCCTCGCAACCCGACTCCGCCAGGCAGGCCGCCGCGTGGGCGTGGTGATGCTGCACGCCGACGAGGGTGAGGTCGGGATTCGCGAGGGCCAGCGCCTGGGCGTGCTTCGTCGAGAGGTACTCGGGGTGCAGGTCGCAGGCGATCACGGCGGGCGTCACGTCGAAGAGTCGCGCGAGGTGGTCGATCGCCTCGCGGAAGGCCTCGAAGGCGCCCCAGTTCTCGAGGTCGCCGAGGTGATGGGAGACGTACGCGCGCGCGCCCTTCGCGAGACACAGGGTGTTCTTGAGCTCCCCGCCGCACGCGAGGATCGGGGCGGGCGCCGCGAAGGGGAGGGGGAGCGGCGCCGGCGCGTGGCCCCGCGAGCGCCGCAGCGGACGCGCGACGCCCCGGTGGACGCGCACGACCGAGTCGTCGCAGCGCACGTGGATGGGCCGGTCGTGGGTGAGCCACGCGTCGCAGAGCGGAGCGAGGCGCTCGCGGGCGTCGTCGTCGCGATAGGCGATCGGCTCGTCGGAGACGTTGCCGCTGGTGAGCACGATCGGCGCGCCGACCTCGCGCGCGAGGAGGTGGTGCAGCGGTGTGTAGGGCAGCATCACGCCCAGCCAGCGCATGCCCGGCGCGACGCCGTCGGCGACGGGAGCGTCTTCGCGTCGCGGCGCGAGCAGGATCGGACGCTGCGTCCCGGTGAGGCAGCGGCGCCCGACGTCGTCGAGGTGCACGAGCCGCTCGGCCGCCCCGAGGTCCGGCGCGAGGAGGGCGAACGGTCGCTCCTCGCGCCGCTTGCGCGCGCGCAGCGCGGAGACGGCTGCTTCGTCCGTGCAGGACACCGCCAGGTGGAAGCCGCCGAGGCCCTTGATCGCGACGATCGCCCCGCTCGCGAGGAGCGCGGCCGTGCGCGCGATCGGGTCGCCCGGCTCCTGCTTGCCGTCCCGCCCCCGCAGCACGAGCCGCGGGCCGCACGCCGGACAGCACAGCGGCTGGGCGTGGAAGCGGCGATCGGTCGGGTCGGCGTACTCGCGCGCGCAGTCGTCGCACATCGCGAAATCGCGCATCGTCGTGGCGGCGCGGTCGTAGGGGACGCCGGTGACGATCGTGAAGCGCGGTCCGCAGGCGGTGCAGTTGGTGAAGGCGTAGCGGTGGCGCCGGTCCGCCGGGTCGAGGATCTCGGCGAGGCACGCCTCGCAGGTGGCGGCGTCGGGGGAGATCGGCGCGCGACGCTCGCCGTCGGCCGTGCTGCGCTCGATGCGGAAGGAGGTCTCCCCGAGCGGCGGCACCGCCACCCGGGAGATCCCCTCGATCCGCGCCAGGGCCGGCGGGTCCTCCTCGAGCGCGCGGGCGAAGGCGTCGAGCGCGTCGCGCGGGCCCTCGACCTCGATCCACGCGCCGCGCTCGTCGTTGCGGACGAAGCCCGTCAGCCCGCACGCGGTGGCCGCCCGATGCACGAAGGGCCGGAAGCCCACTCCCTGCACGGTTCCCGAGATCCGGAGGCGCGTCCGCTCGACCACCCCGAGATCCTACCCGCGCGAGGGGGTGGCTACGAAGCGTCGGATCCCGCCCCCTTCCCGATCGCGTCGACCTTCGCCTGGAGCTGGATCCGGTCGAGCGCCTCGAGCGGCAGGCTGGTGAAGAGCCGGATGCGGGCCTCGAGCTCGCCGTAGGCGCGCTTGAAGGCGAGGACGATGCGATCTTCCGGTCCCTCCGCCGCGGCCGGATCGGCCACGCCCCAGTGCGCCGTCATCGGCTGGCCCGGCCACACCGGACACGTCTCGCCCCGCGCGTTGTCGCAGACGGTGAAGACGAAGTGCAGCTCGGGAGCGCCGGGCCGGGCGAACTCGTCCCAGCTCTTCGAGCGGAGTCCGGAAACGTCGTAGTGGAGCGACTCGAGCAGCGCCAGCGTCCGCGGGTGGGGCGCGTCCTTCGGCTGGCTCCCCGCGCTGAACGCCTCGAAGCGATCCCCGCCGAGGCGCGCGAGCGCGCACTCCGCCATCAGGCTCCGCGCCGAGTTGCCGGTGCAGAGGAAGAGGACGTGGTAGGGAGGGCCGCTCATGCCACGGGATTCTACGAGGCCCGCCGCGTCTAGACGAACGCGCGCACCAGGCGTGAGAGCCGGCTCCCCTGGGACGCCAGCACCTGGGCCTTGCGGTACGCGTCGACCAGGCGTCGGGTCTCGTGGCGCCAGTCGCACGCCTCGGCCCGCTCCCGGGCGCGGCGCGCGAGCCGCTCGCGGTGCAGCGGGCTCGCGAGGATCTCGTGCACCGCCTTCACAGCCTCCTCGGGCGCGGCCGGCTCGTAGAGGATCCCGTCCGAGCCCGAGTCGACGAGGTCGGGGATGCCGCCCGCGCGCGCCGCCACCACTGGCAGGCCCGAGGCCATCGCCTCGAGCACCACGAAGCCGAGGGTCTCGGTCGTCGACGGCATCAGGAAGACGTCGGCGCTCGCGAAGGCGGCCGCCAGCTGCTCGCCGCGCAGGAAGCCCAGGAAGCTGGCGCGCTCGCCCCCGAGCCGCTCTTCGAGGCCGGCGCGCGCCGGGCCGTCGCCGACGAAGGCCACCTGCACCTCGGGCAGCGCGTCGTGGAGATCCGCCAGGCGCTCGAGGCGCTTCTCGGGCGAGAGGCGGCCCGCGTAGAGCACCACCGGCCGATCGGGACGCCCGCCCGTGAGCCGCATCCGCATCTCGACGCTGCGCCGCCGCGGGTGGAAGAGGTCGGTGTCGACGCCGCCGCGCCACAGGTCGACCGGCTCGATGCCGTGCGCGAGGAGCTCGTCGCGCGTGAAGCGCGAAGGCGTGAGGTTCAGGTGCGCGGCGCCGTGCACCCGCTCGATGAGCGGCCAGATGATGGGCTGGAGCCAGCCCAGGCCGTAGCCGGGGAGGTAGCGGGGCAGGTCGGTGTGATAGGAGGCGACCAGCGGCAGGCCGACCGCCCGCGCCGCCATCACCCCCCAGACGCCCAGGCAGCAGGGGCCGACCGCGTGCACCACGTCGGGTCCGAAGCGCCAGAGCTCCCGGAGGATGCGCGGGTCGGGTGCGGTGACCTGGAGCCCGGGATAGGGCGGGAAGGGCGTGCCTGGAACCCGTACCACGCGCGCTCCCGCGTGCTCGTCGACGCTCCCGTCGGGGGCGAAGACGAGCGCCTCGTGCCCCTCGCGGGCGAGGTGGCGCAGCGTGTGATCTAGGCGGTTGGTGATGCCGTCGATCTTCGGCGGGAAGACTTCGCTGAACAGGGCGATCCGCATGGGTCTCCTCCGTGGGACGTCGGAAGGTCGTGGCGTTCGCACCTCCAGAACGTCGGTTCGGACTGGGGCGAACCCGTGGGGATGGGTCGAACTTCCGCTGACGACCCGACGTCGCCATCGGGTCGCTCCCGTCACGCTCCGGTGACGGGTGCGCTCGGGCCGTCGCGCCATGGCGGCGCGGCGGCCCGATCAGGGCGCGATGCGCACCTGCACGGCGCCGCGCTCGCCGGCCGTCACGGAGAGGCGCCACGCGCCGCTCCTGGGATCGCGAGCGAACGCCGGCGCGGGGTCGGCGACCGGCAGCAGCGCGTGGGCCTCCCCGCCCGAGGCCGCCACCTCGCGGAGCTCCCCCTCGGACCACCCGTGGATCTCGACGCGCTCGCCCACTCCGCCCAGCACGTCGAAGCGGAGCGCCCCGTCGTCGAGGCGCACGCCGCGCACCCGGCGGTCGCCGAGGCAGGCGTGCTTCGCGATGTCGCCGAAGAGCGCGATCCCGCCGGGCAGCACGGGACACAGCACCTGGTAGGACCACTCGCGCGGCGCCAGCGAGAAGGCGAGAGCGTCGTCCGGCTCGAGGCGCGCGAAGGCGCCGCTGCGCCAGTCGCGGGCGACGACGGGACCCCGCGGCGCGACGTCACCGAGCTCGGCGAGCGACAGCTCGTCGCGCAGCTCGCCGGGGGCGAGCGAGGCGTGGAGGGCGAGCAGGTAGACCCAGTCCCCCGCCGGGTGCCGCGAGACGGTCTCGCCGACCAGCAGCGCCGGCGCCTCGAAGCAGCTCTGGCGGTAGCAACGCTCGAGAGCGGCGATCGGCGCGTCGGGCTTCACGAGCACGCCGTCCTCGCGGCAGGTGCGCATCACCAGCGCGCGGTCGCTGCGGCCCCGGCGATCGCCGATTGCCACGGGTCCCGCGCACAGCGACGCGAGCAGCGCCTCCACCTCGGCCAGGGGATCGCCGTCCCAGCCGCTCCCCTCCCGCGACGAGAGGAAGACGTCCTTGAAGGCCGGGAGGTCGAGAGCGCGGGCGAGCGCGTTGCCGTAGAGCAGCCAGCACCAGAGCGCGGCGTTGCCGAGCAGGTAGCGGTAGTCGCCGCTGGTGCGGACCGCCGCCACGCGCGGGAGCGCGACGCTTTGGGCGAAGTCGGCGGGAGAGGCCATGCACCACAAGAGTGACAGCCCGTGCTCGGCCGCCGCGTCGTCGAGCGCCTCCTGCCAGGCCCGCGCGCGTCCCGGCGCCTCGCGCAGGCCCCGCACGCCGAGGAAGCACTCGATCAGCCAGTCCTGCTCCACCTGCACCGCGCCCCAGTCGGCAGCCTGGGCGAAGAGCTCGCGCCACAGCGCGCCGGAGACCGGATGGGCGCGATCTCCGTCGCGCCAGGCCTCGTGGCGCTCGAAGTAGGGCGAGGCGCTCGAGAGGTGTCGCGCGTGCAGGACGAGGGGCAGGCCGCCGAGGCGGCGGCGGAGGTCGCCGAGGCCCTGGGGCAGGATGTCCGCGCGCGGCTCCCAGGCGACGGCGCCCGTGGGGGGGACCTCGGTCTCCGGGGTGGGATCGATCGGGCGCGACTGCTGGTGCGGGTAGAACCAGGAGTCGATCTCGACGCAGCCGACGGGGACGTCGGCGTCGCGCAGCTCGGCGAGGGTCTTCTCGAGGGTGGTCGGCACGTCCAGGCCGGGCTCGCGGCGATACCAGTAGGCGGCGCCGTTGTCGGTCCAGTACGACAGACGCGAGAGGCTGGCGTCCGCATAACGCGAGCGCCGCGGCGTCCGGTGGCGCTCGCGGAGGAAGCCGCCCCACGCCTCGAGGGCGCGCCGCGGGCCCGCCGCCGCCCACACGGCGAGCTCGCTCGCGAAGCCGGCGGGTGCGCGGTCGAGGTCGCCGTGCCAGCCGCACGCGACGCCGCGCTCGCCGCCGGCGTCCCGCCGCGGGACGCCGATCACCTGCTCGTGGAAGGCGTCGAGGGGGGCGAGCAGCAGGCCCGCGCCCTCGGGCGTCCCGAGCCAGAGCGGCGACACCGCCGCCGGACGCGGCGGCACGTCGAGGGAGGGGAAGTGCGCGAGCGAGGGGTCGGAGAAGACCGGCAGGGCGAACTCGGTGTAGAGATGCGCGAAGGCGCGAGCGCCGTCGGGCAGGCCGCCGGGGGCGCGGCGGTCGGGTCGCAGCCAGGGCCAGGCCACGGTGACGTCTTCGAGGCGTTTGCGTGAGAGACCCTCGAGGTCGTCGGTCGCCTCGAGGCGGAAGACGAGCAGCGCGCGCTGCGCGTAGGCGCGGACGGTGGTGCGCACGGGGAGCGCGAGTCCCGTCCAGGAGAGCTCGAGACCGCGGTAGACGCCGAGGTCGTCCTCGCCCGCGAAGGGCGCCGCGGAGGCGCGTGGCAGGGAGCGCTCCGCGGTGGCGAAGCCGATCTCCCCGAGCCAGTCGGGGTGACGCCAGGCGATCCTTCCCCCGCCCGCGGCGTCGAAGGACAGCGCGAGTCCATCCGCCGCCTGCAGCTGGGCCTCGCTCACGGCCGCGCATTCTCGCGCAGCGGGGAGGGTGCGGCCAACCGGTGGCGCGGATAGGCTGCGCGCGCCATGGAGAGCGTCGAAGCTCGCGCCCGCGCGCGCGTCGGGCTGCTGGGAAACCCGTCGGACGCGTTCGGGGGGCGCGCGCTCGCCTGCACGCTCCCGGCCTTCGAGGCCAGCGTGCGGATCGCGGCGGCCGAACGCTTCGAGATCGCGCCGGCCGAGGAGGACGCGCTCACCTTTCCGGACCTGCGCGAAGCGGTCGAGGCCTATCGCAGCTTCGGGAGCGAGGGCGGGAACCGGCTGCTGCGCGCCGCCGCGGTGCGCTTCCTGGAGCACGCCCCCGATTGCGGCGGCGCGCCGCCGGGGAGGCTCCGCTTCCGCATGGCGTGGCAGACGCGCATCCCGCGTCAGGTGGGTCTCGGGGGATCCAGCGCGATCGTCGTGGCGGCGCTCCGCGCGCTGGCGGCGTGGTTCCGCCTGGAGATCGCGCCGCTTCGGCTCGCCGAGCTGGCGCTGGCCGCCGAAGTGGAGGAGCTGGGCATCGCGGCGGGTCCGATGGATCGCGTCACCCAGGCCTTCGACGACCTCGTGCTGGTGGACTGCGACGAACCCTTCGCGGACGGCTCGGTCCAGGTGATCGGCGCCGGAATCCTCCCGCCGCTCTTCGTGGCCTGGAATCCCGCCGGAGGCCGCGCGTCCGGTCGCGTCCACGCGAGCGTGCGCGAGCGCTTCGTGCACGGCGATGCGGTGGTGCACGCCGTGATGCGCGAGCTGGCGGCGCTCGCCGACGAGGGTCTCGCCGCCCTGCGGCGCGGCGACGCCGCGGCCTTCCGCGCCTGCCTCGACCGCAACCTCGCGCTGCGCTGCCGGGTCTACGAGGTGGACGCGCACAGCCTCGAGCTCGTCGCGATCGCCCGCGACTTCGGAGCGTCGGCGAAGCTGTCGGGCTCGGGCGGCGCGGTGGTGGGGGTACTCGCCGATGCCGGGCGCCGGCCGGCGCTGGCCGAGGCCTATCGCCGGGCGGGCTACGACTGCGTGGCGCTGGCCGGTCGCTGAGCTGTGCCGCGGGATTCAGCCCGCCCCGAAGCCGAGCTTCGCCCCGTGGGCCTCGAGGTAGGCGCCGAGCGCCTCGATCGTCGCATCGTCGTAGCGGTCCTCGAGTCGACGGATCCGGTCGCCCTCGAAGGTGGCGATCTCCTCGAGCTCGAAGGAGAGGTCCGGGGCGAGGGGCGAGGTGTAGTCGGCGCGTCCGCGGATCCACACCTCGACGCCCTCCTCGCGCGGACCCTCCAGGAGCGTCACCTCGCGCGTCGCGAAGCGGCGGTCGAAGGCGTCGAGGGCCTTCTCGAAGTAGCCGAGCACGGCGGCGCGGCCGCGCACACAGCTCCCCTGCTCGGGCGTGAAGGGCGGACCGAGGCCGCCCTCGTACTCGGCGTCCTCGGTGAAGTAGGGCTCGACCAGCGACCAGTCGTCGCTGGCGAAGGACTTCTCGAAGGCGGCGGCGTACTCGGCGAAGCGCGGGATCTTGGACATCGGGGATCCTCCGGGCGCGAACGCCATTCTACCCGGCGGTGCCGCGTCGCGCCGTCGACGGAGGGGCGCATCGCCCGACGCCTCACCGCCTCTACATCGCGACTCCATCCCGTCGCCACCCGCGGAGGCTGCGCCTGCCCTACGATCCCTCCCCGGCAGCCGCGACGACACCCGACAGCTGAGCGGACCCTGCTGCGCGGAAGACCGGGACGCCGCTGCCTCCGAGGGCCCGACCGAGAGGGTCGGGCCCTCGCTCCGTTGGCGGGGTCATCAGGCGCCGCGGAGCGCGTCCGAGAGCAGCACCCAGATCAGGCAGTAGCCCGCCACGATCATCACGTGGAAGAGCTCGTGGAAGGAGAAGACGCGCGGCCACAGTCGGGGGCGCCCGGAGACGAAGATCACGGCGCCGGTCGAGTAGAGGGAGCAGGCGAGCACCAGCTCGGGGGTGCGGTCGGGAAAGCGCTCGGAGAAGGCGAGCAGAGCGGGGACGCCGAGCAGCGCCTGGAGCACCTGGAAGGGGATCGACGCCTTCTCGTGGATGTGCGGGAGCCAGGTCTTCTGGGCGGCCCCGATCACCGCGATCGCCCAGGCCGCGCCGATCAGCAGCTCGCGCTCGGCGTCGC
>Ga0299906_10005120_pt1 | contig 10708 bp, 13 predicted proteins | sample RVTome_14_FD_200259 | JGI IMG/M metagenome (GOLD analysis project Ga0299906, IMG submission 200259) | Soil microbial communities from uranium-contaminated site in the Upper Colorado River Basin, Wyoming, United States - RVT145D125 (version 2) ... | reverse complement strand
TTGCCCGAGCCGGTACCGCCGGAGATGAGCAGGTTGAGGCGGCACAGCACCATGGCGCGCAGCACGCCGATGAGGTCTTCGGTGACGCTCCCGATGCGCAGCAGGTCGTCGACGAGCAGCGGCGTGGCGCCGAAGCGCCGGATCGAGAGCAGGGGGCCGTCGAGCGCGAGCGGCGGGATCACGGCGTTGACGCGGGATCCATCGGGAAGACGGGCGTCGACCATGGGAGAGGACTCGTCGATGCGCCGGCCGACGCGAGTCACGATGCGGTCGATGATCTGCATCAGGTGCTCGTCGTCCCGGAAGATGACGTTGGTCGGCTCGAGCTTTCCGAAGCGCTCGATGTAGACCTGGCGCGAGGTGTTGACGAGGATGTCCGAGACTTCGGGATCGGCCAGCAGGGGCTCGATGGGGCCGAGACCGTGCACCTCGTTGAAGACCTCCTCACGGAGGACTTCCCGGTCGCGCTTGCTCAGCGGGACGGCCTGCTCGTCGATGAGCTGCGCGATGACGCTGCGGAGTTCCGCGTTGGCGCGGTCGAGGTCGAGGTGGGCGAGGTTGTCGAGGTCGATGCGTTCGACCAGCTCACGGTGAATCCGGAGCTTGAGGTCCTGGTAGGAACGGTCGATGGCGCTCGCCCGCGGCTGCGGCGTCGGCTTGATGATGACCTCGCGCTCGGTGGCGGCCTTGGCCCCGAGTCCGATACGTTCGCGGAGCTTCATGAACGTGCCTCCCTAGAGAAGAATCGGCGCAGCAGGCCTCCCTTGCGCTTGAACGCACCCGCATCCGTGCCGGCGATCTTGGCGGCGAGCTCCGTCACCGCCTCGGCCAGCCCGCCACCGCTGGTGCCGTTGAGCGGCGTCCCGGAGTTCATGGCGGCCGACGCGGCCGCGTCGTCGCGGGGAACGATGAGGTACGGCGCGCGGCCGATGGCCTTGACGGCATCGTCGATCTGCACCGGTCCGGGCTGGAGGCGGCTGACGATCAAATGGATGTTCCCGTAGGGGACGCCCAGGCGTTCGAGAAGCTCCACGGAGCGTTGGGCGGACCGCACGCCGGGCACCGTGAGGTCGCTCAGGACGAGGACCTGGTCGGCCTGCTCGAAGGCCGCGACCGTGGGCGCCGTCAGGGCGCGCGCCGTGTCGACGATGGTGAAGGCGTACTGGGTGCGCAGGAGTCGCAGGGCGAGGGTGGCCTCGTTGTGTCCGACGACGTCGGCGTCTTCGATCTTGTCGGGCGCGGCGAGCACGAACAGCCCGGCGCCGTACCGGGTCATCGCGGAATGTAGGAAGATCTCGTCGACCTCGCTGGGCGCGTCGCCGATCGCCGCGATGGACTGGGATGGGCTGAGGTTCAGGAATGCGGCGACGTCGCCGCGGTGCAGGTCGAGGTCGACGATGGCCACCTCGCCGGTGGCGATTTCGTGGAGACGGACGGCCAGATTGACCGCGAGGGTCGTCGTCCCGAGGCCGCCACGGACGCCGTAGAGCGTGATGACCTGTCCGCTGACCCGCCGGCCGGACGGGCCGGTGGCGAGCTGTGACGCCTTGATGAGGACCCGTGAGAGGTCCAGGGGGTTGAGCGGCAGCGTGACGAAGTCGGTGGCGCCGCGCTGCAGGGCGGTGCGCATGGTCGCCACGCTGGTATCGGAAGAGGCCACGAAGACGGGCGTACCCGGACTGGACTCGTGGACCTCCTGCAGGAGCGAGAGGCCGGCCGGCTCGGCGATCTCCAGACAGACGATGTCGACGGCGCGGCCGTCCAGGCGGTCGACTGCCTGGTCGGAGCGGCAGAAGGCGACGCCGATGCCGAGTTCTCGGGCAACCGTCTCGATCTGCACCCGATCGGTGGCGTCACCGGGCCCGATCCACAGGAGGTGCTGTCTATTGTCCATCCGCTCCTCTGACTTCACTTACATGACGAGTGTCGGCCGATAGCTCACGCTACAAAAGCCACCGCTGCCGGACTGGTCGGAACCGTCGGAATTGCAGAAGAATTCCAGATCGACGCCCTTGTCCGAGCCGGCGGCCTGCACGCGGGTCATGCGGAACTTCGCGAAGCCGACGACCTCGCGCGACTGGTTGCACTTGAGGGTCCCATCCGGATCGCACTTCACGATCGGGATGGTGAAATCGGTGATTCCGGCCCGCATGCAGCCCCGGAGCGCCTGCAGGACCGAGGCGTTGACGCCATTCGAGACGTTGATGAAATCGCCCTTGTTGACGAGGGGGCCGGGGGCCCCATCGCACTGCGCACAGCACTGTTCCGGTAGCAGGCTTCGGGTGCGATCGGAGCTGGCCGAGCTGTCGTCGAGGCTCGTCCAGCAGGCCGTATCGACCTGGTCCGGAGCGAGGACCGCGCGGGGCGGGTTCGAGCAGTCCTCGGGCCCGTCGAACGCGTCGAACGTGCAGTCGCCGAAGGTGATCGGCATGACGGGCTGTCCCGAGGACGGGCACTGAATGCCGCTCCCCACGGCCTCGCGAAAGACCGTGGAGGCGTCGTCGTCGCCGGGGAGGATGGGCGAGAAGAGGTTGTTCACCGTGGCCGTGGTGCGAACGCGGATGGCATCCGCGTCGTCCGGTCCCCCGACGACTTCGAACTCTTGTGTCGCGCGGTCGAAGGTTCCGTATTCGATGGAAATGATGTTCCCTTCGGTGGCGGCTTCCCCCGCCACCGGGTTCGAGAGCACGGTGTTTCGCGCCACCAGCGCCGGGTCGACGGAAGGGTCGTTGAATCGGTACTCGAGCAAGGCGGCGGCGCCGGCCGCCGCCCCGACATCGGCGAGGATCTGCGTCTCGTTGGCCGTGAAGGTCAGACGGCCGACGTCGACGCCGAGGACGGCCATGGCGACGATGGTGAGCATGGCGATTCCAGTGAGTGCGAGCACGGCACCGCGCTGACGACTTCGACCCGTCCGATGGGTACGCGACGTATGCATTACGAAATCCTCCCTTGCGGAACGACTGCCTGGCTCAGGGCATGCCAGGCAGGGTGGCGCCGGTGCCGATTCCGGGCAACCGAGGCCGGGTGGCCTTGGCCGGGTCGGGCTTGGTGCGAATCTCCTCGTTCGTGAGTGGGGCCCGGTCGGTCGGCAGTTCCAGCGTCTCTCCCGCGGGGATGGGGTTCACGATGTGCGGCGTGACGATGACCATCAACTCGGTGACCTCGTCCTGGTAGTCCGTCTGACGGAAGAAGTAGCCCACCCACGGGATGTCCTGCAGGTACGGCACGCCCCGCACCTCTTCGATGCGGGCCGTCTGCAGGAGGCCTCCGATGACCAGGGTCTCACCGTCCCGCAGGCGGGCGCTGGTCGAGGCGCGGCGCGTGCGGAAGGTCGGGATGCCTTCGACGGGACTGTTGAAGTCGGGCTGGCTCACCTCGGGGGTGACCGTGAGGATGATGTCACCCTCCTCGGAGATCCGCGGCATGAAGTTGACCAACGTGCCGAAGGGCTTGAACTCGATCTCGGCGATGAAGCTCGAGACGATGCGGATCGGGATCTCGCCGCCCACCTGGAACACCGCCTGCTGCCCACTGAGGGCCAGGATCTTCGGCTGCGCGAGGATGGTGGCCAGGCCTTCGCCCTGGAGGATCTGGATGAAGGCGGTGATGTCCTCGTTCGGAAGACGGAACGCGAACGTCGGCCGCTCCTCGAGGGTCGTGAGCGGGAGAATGCCCGGGTCGCTCGGCAGCAGGGCCGTGCCGCCGCCGTCGAGCGGGATGATGCGCGTGCCGGGCGTGAAGCTGGTGCTGTCCACGGGACCGCGGCCGCCTCCCATGAAGAAATTGCTCGAGAAGGTGCTCGACGAGCTGAGGAAGTCGACGCCGTGCTGCTCGAGGCTGGTACGATTCACTTCGGCGACCGTCACCTCGAGCATGACCTGTTCGTCGATGAAGTCGGCGACGAAGATCGTGTGCGAATCCGTCGCGCCGTTCCGGTCCCAGACGACCAAAGTGGTTCGCCGACGACGGGAGGCGCGGTCAACGTACTGCCACGAATCGTCTTGCTCGACGTCTGGGCGACACCGGCCGACGTGACGTGGCGCTCCTTGGGCAGCTCCTTGCCGTTGATCATGAGCGTCGTCGGGTTGAGCACGACGATGCCGGCGAGCTCCGGGTTGGCGATCGAGACCCGCTTCACCGGCGCGTCCAACTTGACGATACGGCTCTTACCGGACTGCACCCAGATGGACGCCCCTGGCTCGAGCACCTGGGTGCCGCGGCGATCGCTCATGTCCGCCGCGCCCTTCTGCCGTTCGAGGCCCTCTTTGAGAGCTCGACCGGCACTCCATTCCGCGAGTTGGTCTTTGAACTCCTCCGTCAGCGGAACCGAGTGTGGGCCACAGCTCACCAGGACCACCACCGCCACCGCCATTACCGCTTCCTTGCGAATCCTCCCCCGCATTGGATCCTCCCTTCTTTGCGTCCGAGGTATGAGTTCTGAGTATGTCGAATCTATGTGTGCTTGCTACAGAAGGGGCTGCCTCGTCAGCTTTTCGCCCAATAGGATTTCCACGGACGGACCGCTCGGTCCGCGCCGCCTCGCCCCGGACGGAGGCCGGCGGGCCTTCTCGTCCGGTGAGAAGAGTGTACGCCGCGATATGCCCGCGGTCTTGACCGTTTCGTTGTCTGCGTAGCTTCTGAGCGCCAGGCGGATGATGTCCTGCCGGCTCGCGAGCGTGAGCTTCTCGGCGTCCTCGGGCGAGACCAGCAGGGTGACGGTCGGCACCTCGACGGGCTTCTCGTCTTCCTGCTCGATGACCTTGCCGGTCGCCAGGACGCGAACGTTCTGCAGGATCAGCTTGCTGCGCTGGTCGTCCTGCTCGCCGTCCGAATCGGTGGTGCCGGAGACGAGGACGTCGACCCGGCTGTTCGGCGTGATGAAGCCGCTCACGCCGGTGACCTGATCGACCTTGACCGACATGGCTCGCATGCCCTCGTTGATGAGCAGCGGGAGCAGCCCGGCGCCTTGGTTGATCAGCTTCGAATCGACGATCGGCTGATTCCTCTCGAGGCTGACGCGTGCCACGCGCCCGACCACGTGTTCGGGGTTGCGGATGGCACCCTCGGGCTCCAGGTCGGCCGGCCAGGCGGCCAGGCGCACCTGGCTCTGCTCGATCACCGAGCCGACCGGAATGTCGGTGTCGGCCACCATCACCTCGATGGTGGCGCCGCCGACGGCGCGCCGCGCCTGCTCGAGCTTGGCGCGCTGGTCGTTCAAGTAGCGGTACACCAGCGCGGCGAAGAGCGCGCCGAGCACCAGCGACATCATGAAGATCGTTCCAGGCCTTCTCATCTTCCCCCCAACCCGCGTTCAGAGAACGCGGCTCCCATCATCCGTTTTCGGCTCTGAAGGTGACCATGCGATCGAAGTTCAGCGCCCCGTCGCCAAACCAGGGCTCGAATCCAAAGAGGTACGGCACCGGGCCCGTGACGGTCACGCTGACGCCGTCCCCCAGGCCGTCCGGTAGTTCGGCTCGGGTGACGGTGACGGCGAGTCCGCTGCAGACCTCGGCGGAGACCACGTCGCAGATCAGGTCCTCGACGTGGTCGCGCACGGCGGGATCCGAGAGCGAGCCCCCGGAGAAGGCGCTCAAAGGCTGCACCGACGCGAAGCGCGCGCCGTCGCGCGCGGCATGCGTGATCATGTTGGCGATCATGAACATCCGGCCGAACTCGATGATCCCGAAGAGCATGACCACCAGGAGCAGGACGACGATGCCGAACTCCGCCAGCGCCTGCCCGCGGCGATGTGTCTCTGCTCGCTTCATGGTCAACCTCCGAATGCTCGCCCGTAGCCCAGGGCCGCGACCGTTCCGAGCGCCAGCGGGACGCTGTAGGGGAGGGCGATTGCTCCTGGGTCAGAGGCCGGAGCTTTGAGCGGCACCAGCGAGCGTGTCGCCAGCGCCGACCGCAACATGACGAACGTTCCCATGAGCTTCTCGCGCAGGAGTCCTCGCCTCGCCAGCACCCACATCATGACGAGTCCACCCAATATCATGCCGGCGGCCATCGCTGCGAGGACCACGCGGGGCCCGACGAAAGCACCCACGGCGCCCATCATCTTCACGTCGCCGCCGCCGATGCCTCCGAGCGCGAAGGGCGCGAAGAGGATGACGGTTGCCGTCAGCAGGCCGGCGGCGGACCAGGCGAGGCCCGGGCTGCCCGCGAGGGCCGTGTTGACGACGAGCCCGGCCACGATGGCCGGGAAGGACAGCGCGTTCGGAATGCGCCTGGTGCGGACGTCGCACGCCGCGCAGAGCGTCAGAAACGCCAGCAGCGGATATGCGATTGCGATATGGATCATTGGGAACTGCACGGGGAAGCTGCAACCGACCGGAGGGAAATGGCAAAGGCCATTCCCCTCCCGTCTGAGTTTGGCCGGTTCGTGTCGATCAGTTGCCGGCGGTGACGGCCGACTGGATGTCGCCTTCCGCCTGCGTCCAGAGCTGGTTGACCAAGCCGGAGATGATGACCGCGGCGGCCGCGGCCCCACCGGCGATCACCGCGAGGGCGATGCCGTACTCGGCGAGATCCTGACCGGACTCGTCCCACACCAACTTCTTCATCAGACTCAACATTGCGTTTCTCCTTCCCGGGGGTTCCTGACTCCCCGACCATTACGTTTGTGCCCTAGCGACTGGATTCTCGAAGTCGAGCCGCTCGTGCTTCCCGGGCCCACCGGGCATGCAAGGCCGGTACCGCCGAAGCGCCACGGTGGAGACTCGCACAGCATCCGCCACCCCACCCGATTCCGTGGAGTTTGGAAGTGACCAACCCGACGACGCAGCACGTTAGCAGGGAAATCGGGAAAGGCCCAATGTTTGATAGGTCCCGTTCTGAAGATTCTCACGAGCAAAGAGCGTGCCCAGGCAGACGTGCGGGATAAACCATGCGCGGATGCGCTGGGACGAGAACCCGGGTTCCTAAGGCACGTGCCATACGGGCCTCTGGTTCATACGCCCTTTGGGCGGTCGGCCTGTGTCGTCCCCCTGGCACAGGTGTGCCGGGGTTGGCGCGGGGCTGGTCCCGCTGCGTCGTTTTCAGCGGCCTGATTCCGACGCGTCCGTCAAAGCACTGTCAGTGTCGGGCCGCGTAGGCATCACCACCCACAGCACCAGATAGATGATGACACCCATCCCCCCACCGATGAGGGCCGACAGGAGGAAGGCCAGGCGCAGAATGGTGACCGAGATGCCGAACTCGCGAGCCAGGCCGCCGCAGACACCGGCAATCTTGCGCTCCGTCGCGGATCGGTACCAGGTGCGTCCCAGCGTGCCGTTCCCGACGATACTTCCGCAATATCGACACTTTACGGCCTCTGCCTTGATGTCTTCCGCACATTGGGCGCAGCGCTTGGTGCCTCGCGGCGCCAGGACGTCGGTGCCGCCGGTGTCGGTGTTCATGTCGATTCCTCCAGCAGGGCCCGCCGCTGCCGATTCGCGAACAGCGGGACCGAGGCGTACGTCAGGCCGAGCAGGAGGGTAAGGAAGGTCGCCTGGCCGGCAACCAGGGCCAGGCTGACCGCCGACGGGAGCAAGGTGCTCAGCAGTTCGTGCAACCCCCACAAGGACAGCAAGTTCAGGGGGACCAGGATGGGGAGGGGGAGGAGTGCGGCGGCCACGACCGCCGCCAGGCTCGGCAGACGGGGGCTCGTCTCGGCATGATGGTCGAGGATCGGCGCCGTTCGCTGCTCGATCGCCGCCCACAGCAAGGCGGGCGCGGGGCCGGGGTCCGGCGCGGCCCGGAGCGCATGGCCGAGACCCCTCAGGGACGGCAGGTCCCGCCCGCAGTCGGCACACCCGGCCACATGCCGCTCGAAGGGCCGCGCGTCTCCCATGAGGAGGGTCAGTCGATGCCGGTCGCAGTCGCTCATGTCTGAATCTCGACCAGGGTGCGCAGCCGCTCCACGGCGGCGTGGGCCCGGCTCTTCACCGTCCCCGGAGGGATGTCCAGGATCCCGGCGATCTCCGCCTCGCTCAGGTCGTGGTAGTAGCGCAGCACCAGCACCGCCCGCTGCGCCTCCGGAAGCCGCGCCAGCAGCCGATCGGCGTCTATGGCCGCGTCCTGGGCCGCTTCCTGCGCTGCCGGCCCGTCCCCCGGGGCGCGCGCGTCGCCGACCGGTTCGGTTGGGCGCTGTCGGCGGTGCCAGTCCCGACAGAGGTTGACCGCGATCTGGAAGAGCCATGTGGTGAACCGCCGGCTCGGGTCGAAGCGCCCCGCGTGACGGGCGACGCGGACCCAGGTCTCCTGGTAGACGTCGTCGACGTCCCGGTTGCCCGCGGCGCGGGCCAGGTAGCGCGCAATGAACCGAAAGACGCTGCCCTGGTGCCGATCATACAGGCTCCGGAACGCGTCGTGCTCTCCGCGTGCCACGGCGACCATCAGCTCCTCGTCGGATTGCATCCTTGGGGGCAGGTCTTCCCTACCACCCGCATCAGGCCGGTCCAGACCTCGCGGTGTGGCGTTCCCCGAGGCGCCACTGGCGAAGAGCCTCACGGGCGCGTCCGAGCCACTCCTCGGCCGGTGACTCAGCACCCTGGCCGGCCGGCAGGAGGAGCCAGAGCGCGCCGTACAAGAGCGGGCCGATCAGGTGGACGAACGTGAGGGCGACGAAACCGATGCGGACCCACCCGGACGGAACGGCGAGACCCCGCGCCGTGGCGGCCGCTACGCCCGCGAGGCGGCGATCCGGTTGGTCTCGGTGCCAGCGGCCGGGGTCGAGGGCGAAGAGCCGGGTGCGGCAGTAGCGGCAACGGATGGCCTCGCTGGCGATCTCTTCCGCACAGTACGGACAGTGCCGTGTCGTCTCCATGATGGTCGTAGTACGCGCCGGCAGTCGCGTTGGTTCATGGCCCCGGCTAAGATCCCGCCGCCCATGAGTTCGTCGATGAGTTCGTCGATTTCGTCCGACACCAGCCGGCCCGACATCGCGGGGGTCACCCCCGACGGCCTGGCGGCCTGGTTGGAAGCGCACGGGGAGCGGCCGTACCGGGCTGGGCAGATCTTGGCCTGGGTGCACCGGCGGGGCGCCGCGTCCTTCGACGACATGACCGACGTCGGCCGGGCTCTCCGCGCCGAGCTGGCACGGTCGTTTCGCCTGACGTCGCCGAGCCCCGTTCGAGTCGAGCGAGCGACCGACGGAACGACCAAGCTGCTGTTCGACTTCGACGGTCCCCCGCGTTCGGCACTCGCCGAGACGGTGGTCATCCCGCAGCGCGATCGCGACGACGGGGCCCGCGACCGCCTGACCCTGTGCCTCTCGAGTCAGGCCGGCTGCGGCATGGGATGCGAGTTCTGCGCGACGGCCGCCCTCGGTCTGACACGCAACCTGACGGCCGTCGAGATCGTCACGCAGGTCGCGGCCGGGGCCCGCCTGGCGGCACCGGCGCCGGTCACCAACCTGGTCTTCATGGGGATGGGGGAGCCGCTCGCCAACTATCCCGCGGTGCGCGACGCCCTCGGCATCCTCACGGCGGAGTGGGGGTGGGGAATCTCGCCGCGCCGCATCACCGTCTCGACCGTCGGGTTGGCGCCGCTCATCCCGGTGCTCGTCGCCGAGACGCAGGTGAACCTCGCCATCTCGCTGCACGGCACCACCGATGCGCAGCGCGAGCGCCTGGTGCCGCCGGCGCGGCGCTATCCGCTCGGCGTCCTGATGGCGGCCTGCCGCGCGGTGCCCTTGCCGCGGCGCAAACGCATCACGTTCGAGTACGTCCTCCTCGCCGGGGAAAACGACGCGGACGCCGACGCGCGCCGCCTGGTGGCCCTCATGCACGGCCTGCCCGCCAAGGTGAACCTGATCCCGTTCAACGCCTTCCCGGGGACGACCTTCCGGCCGACGCCCCCGTGGCGCGTGCGGGCCTTTCAGCGCCTGCTGCTCGCCGGGGGCGTGAGCGCGACGGTCCGCGAAACCCGCGGGGCCGACATCCAGGCCGCGTGCGGGCAACTCGCCGGCGGCCGGCACGCCGCCTGACGTGCCCGGCATCGGCGTCATCGTGAACCCGCACGCCCGCGGGAACCAGCGCGATGCGACGGCGCGCGCCGAGCGCTTCGCGCGGCTCGTCGGCCCGCTCGGGCTGGTGCGCGTCACGGAGACCCTGGACGAGCTGCGCCGGGCGGCGCACGAGTTCCGGGAGCGCGACATCGACATCCTCGCGGTGTGCGGCGGCGACGGGAGCGATCATTGCACGCTGACGGCACTGCAACGCGAGTACGGCGAGCGCCCGCTCCCGCTGCTGCTCCCGCTGCGCGCCGGCACGATCAACTACATCGTGAACGACACCGGCGGCCTGCGCGGCAGCCCGGAGCAGGTGCTCGGCCGCGTGCTGCGCGACTACCGTTGGGGTCACGCGCATCTGACCACGGAGCGCGACGTGTTGCGGGTCAACGGGGCCGAGCTGGGCTTCGTGCTCAGCTTCGGGACCGCCGTGAACTTCCTGCGCGCCTACTATGCTCGCGAGACCAAGGGGCCGCTGCACGCCGCGGGGCTCCTGGCGCGCATGATCGGTTCGGCGGTCTTCGGCACGCGCATCGCCCGGGCGACCGTGCAGGCGGTGCCGGCCGACATCGAGTGCGACGGCGAGCCGCTGCCGTTCCGGCAATTCACGTTCTTCTTCGCCGCCACCGTGAACCAGATCGCCCTCGGGTTCCGGCCGACGTATCTCGGCACGCGCAAGCGCGGGTATTTTCACGTCGTGGGCGGCCC
>Ga0299906_10005118_pt1 | contig 10708 bp, 8 predicted proteins | sample RVTome_14_FD_200259 | JGI IMG/M metagenome (GOLD analysis project Ga0299906, IMG submission 200259) | Soil microbial communities from uranium-contaminated site in the Upper Colorado River Basin, Wyoming, United States - RVT145D125 (version 2) ... | reverse complement strand
AGCTCGAGCTCGAGCTGGGTCACCGACCGCGAGACGCCGGCGCAGAAGAGCAGGTAGACGAAGTGGCTGACCTCCTCCGCCAGGGTGCAGAAGGGGGCGAGGTTGCCGGAGCTCAGGCGGACCCTCGGGTCCTGGGCGGCGAGGCGGCTGCCCACCGACCCCTCGAGCACCACACCGAGGGAGAGCTCCCCCGCCTCCTGGGTGATCAGCGTCCGGCTCCCTCCACCAGGAAGCCGCGCCGCCCGCTCGTGGGGGATCAGGTACTCGGATACCGGGGAGTGGGGCTCGAGGCCGTAGAGCTGCTCGAAGCGGCGCTGCATCTCCACGGCGAGCTCGGGGAGCGTAGCCGTCGCGCCGCTCAATGGATCCACCGCTCGTCGTCGTGCCCCTGGGGCACCGCGCCCCCCCGGGCGAGCTCGAGCGCCGTGCGGGCACTCCCGGTGCGCCGCCAGCGCTCGTACAGGCCGAGCAGGCTGTCGTCTCCGGCGCCTCGCGTCGCCTCCGCCACCTCGCTCAGGACGTCTGCAAACTCGGAGAAGCGCTCTGCCAGCTCGGCGAACACGTCGGGAGCCACGGCCAGCGTCTCCTCCCGGGAGAGGTGCGCGTAGGCTCGCCCGCCCAGCCGTCTGTAGTAGCGATGGTCGACGGCCCGGCCCAGATGGGCGTCAGGAAAGAACCCGGTGATGAAGAGCGCTGCATCCCCCAGGGCCCGGAGTCGCCGGGCGCGCTCGAGGTCCGAGGCCTGGAGCGCTCGCGCGTAGAGGATCGCGAGGGGCGTCTCCACGTAGCCCGGCTCACGGGCCGGGAGGCGGTCGCAGCGCATGCAGGATGCGAGCAGGCTGACCAGGTAGTACTCCGTGAAGGCGGACGCGCTCACGCGTTGGTTGCGCATCGCCTCGACCACGCCGCGCCGGAAGAACTCGATCGGAGTGTCGTTGGCCAGGACGCTGTCTGCCATCGCTCCCTCCTCGGGTCCGCCACCCATTCCGATGCTTGCACGAACCGTGCTAGCAATCGCTGCCGTCGACTGCTGTGGCCTAAGGTCCCTCGGCGGCGGGGCTTGCGCGGGCTCGACGCGGCCAATCCCGCGACCGGACGTGGACACGATTGTGGCCAATCGGCGGCACGCCGACAAAAGAGTGTCAGCGGCGCCCGTCGGCTCCGGGAACGCTCCAGCCGACGCCCAGGAGCCGGCTGTGCTCCACCTGGATGCAGCGATCCATCACGACCCGCACTCCGGCCTGGCGCGCCGTGCTCGCCGCGCGCTCGCTGACGCAGCCGAGCTGGAACCAGAGAGCCGGCGTGCCTGCGGCCAGGGCGTCTTCGACGACCTCGGGTAGCGCCTCGCTGCGGCGGAACACGTCCACGAGGTCGACCCGACCGGGAATCTCCGCGACCGTCCTGTAGATCCTCAGCCCCAGCACCTCGTCGCCCCGCGGGTAGACGGGTACGACGTCGTAGCCGCACTCGAGCAGGAAACGGGCGATCTGGTTCGAGGCGCGCCAGGCCTTGTAGGAGAGCCCCACCACGGCGATGCGCCGGGCGTCCGCCAGGAGGTCGCGCATCTCCGTGTCACTGGAGGCGTCGTCGTGCCGGAACAAGGGCTACTCCACGAACGTGACCTTGTTGATCTCCCGGAGCGTCGTCACTCCGGTCCGGGCCTTCGCCAGCGCGGATTCGCGCAGGAAGGTCATCCCTTCTTCCCGGGCCACGCGCTTGATCTCGGCCGCGGGCCGGCGGGCCAGGACCATCTCGCGGATCCGGTCGGTCACGTCGAGGACCTCGGCGACCACGGTGCGCCCCGCGAACCCGGTGGCCCCGCACTCGTCGCAGCCCCTGGCCTCGAAGAAGGTCTCGCTCGCGTAGCGGGCCGGGTCCAGTCCCGAATCCCGCAGCAGCTCCGCCGGGGCGTTCCCCGGCTCACGGCAGGCCTGGCACAGCACCCTGACCAGTCGCTGCGCGACCATGCAGTTGAGCGCCGACACGAAGTTGTAGGGCTCGACGCCCATGTGGATGAAGCGGCCGATCACGTCGAAGGCGTTGTTGGCGTGGACCGTGGTGAAGACCAGGTGGCCCGTCAGAGCCGACTGGACGGCGATCTGGGCGGTCTCTCCGTCCCGGACCTCGCCCACCATGATCTTGTCGGGATCGTGGCGCAGGATCGAGCGCAAGCCCCGGGCGAAGGTGAGCCCCTTCTTCTCGTTCACCGGGACCTGGGTGATGCCCGGGATCTGGTACTCCACCGGATCCTCGATGGTGATGATCTTGTCCTCGGGGCTGGCGATCTCGCTGAGGGCGGCGTAGAGGGTCGTGGTCTTCCCGGAGCCGGTGGGGCCGGTCACCACCAGCATCCCGTAGGGCTCGGTGACGTACTTGCGCAGCTTCTCGAGGTCGCCCTGGTCGAATCCCAGGACGCCGAGGTTGAGGCTGCGGAAGGACGCGTGCAGCGACTCCTTGTCCAGGACACGGATCACCGCGTCCTCCCCGTGAACCGAGGGCATGATCGAGACCCGGAAGTCGACGGTGCGCCCTTTGGTCTTGAGCCGGAAACGCCCGTCCTGGGGGACGCGCTTCTCCGCGATGTCCAGCTCCGACATGACCTTGATCCGCGAGATGATCGTCTCGTGGTGGCGCTTGTCGAGGGGCTGCTCCAGCGCCGGGTAGAGCACCCCGTCGATGCGGTACTTGATCTGGACCTCGCGGTCCTTCGTCTCCACGTGGATGTCCGAGGCGCGGCGGTCGAGAGCACCCAGCACGAGCGAGTCGACGAGACGCACGATGGGGCTCTCCGACGGGAGGCTCTGCAGGTCCACCACGTCGAGCTCGTCGTCGTCGACGAGCTGTAGCCGCAGCGACTCGCTGGCCCGCTCCAGCAGGATCTCCCCACCGCGATGTCGCTTGAGGATCCCCGCGACCCGGTCCCCCGGGGCCACGGCGGCGTCGATGGGTCGGGCCAGGTGGTACTCGACCTCGTCGATGCGGGTCGCGTCCTCCAGCCCCCCGAAGGCCAGGACGAGCCGGTCCTCGTCGCGACCCACGGGGACCATGGAGTAGCGGACCATCAGCTCGAGGGGAACCTCCTGCCAAAGGTCCGGATCGTCCCGGTAGCCCGTCAGCGGCTCGAACGGGAGCCGCAACCGCTCGGCCTGCTGCCGAGCGCGGAGCTCGTCTGAGCCGCGGGCGCCGGCGGCAGCCTTCAAGGTGGCGGCGTCGGACATGGCGAAACCTCGACCTGCGGGATCGTAGCACGCGGCCCGGATCGGCTTTTGCAGGTTGTTTACAACTCTCGACCATCCGTCCCGCCTCCCCGTCCGTCACAAGCGGTGGAAGGCGGGGAATCGGTCCCGCCATCGGAAAGGGGTCGAAAGGCGATGTGGCGAGCCAAAGCGGGATGGATCGGAGGTCTCTTCAGCGGCGCGGCACTCGCGCTGGCTGTGAGCGGGGCGGCGGTCTCCCCCGCACCGCCGCCGGTGGCCCACGCGGCGCCCCGGGCCGCGGACGCGGCCGTCTCCGTCCTCGAACCCACCTCCTATGCGGGCGTGGTCGAGAGAGTGGCGCCGGCCGTGGTGACGATCCGGACCGTGGCCGCGGTCCGCACTGGCGCGGCGCTCCCGCTTCACCGCTTCTTCTTCGGCGATCCGGGCGACGAGGCGCCCCAGCGGCGGGGCGGACTCGGGTCGGGGGTGATCGTCAGCCCCGACGGCTTCGTGCTCACGAACCACCACGTGGTGGACGGGGCCCGGCGCATCGACGTGGAGCTGAGCGACCGCCGTACCCTCGTCGCCGAGCTGGTGGGCACGGATCCCCCCAGCGATCTGGCCGTGCTCAAGCTGCCAGAGACCGGCCTCCCGAGCGTGCCGCTCGGTGACGCGGACCGGATGCGTGTCGGCGACGTGGTCCTGGCGTTCGGGAACCCCCTCGGCATCGATCAGACCGTGACCATGGGGATCCTGAGCGCCAAGGGTCGGAGCACCGGCCTCGGCGACGGAAGCTACGAGGACTTTCTGCAGACCGACGCTCCCATCAACCGCGGCAACTCCGGCGGGGGCCTGGTCAGCACCCGCGGAGAGCTGGTAGGGATCAATACCCAGATCGTCTCCGGAAGCGGCGGCAGCATCGGGATCGGCTTCGCGATCCCGGCCGGGATGGCCGCCGACGTCATGCGCCAGCTGATCGATTCCGGCGCCGTGCGGCGCGGGCGCCTCGGAGTCGCGGTGCAGGCCGTCACGTCGGACATCGCCCGGAGCCTCGATCTGCCGCAGGTGCGGGGTGCGCTGGTCAGCTCGGTGGACGAGGACGCACCGGCTGCGGAGGCCGGCCTCCAGCCGGGGGACGTGATCCTGAGCCTCGACGGGGAGCCGGTGGCGGACTACAACGACCTCCGCAATCAGGTGGCCAGCCGCTCACCAGGAACCCGGGTCGACCTCGGCGTGCGCCGGGACGGCCGGAGCCTGAGTCTCCGAGCCACCCTCGCGGAGATGTCGGCGCTGGCCCCGGCCGGGGACGCTCCCCGGAGTGCCTCTGAGCGGGGTCGCTTCGGAATGAGCGTGATGCCGCTGACCCCGGAGCTGGCTCGGCGCCTCCAGGCCGAGCCGGATCGCGGGCTCGTCGTCGCCGAGGTCGACCCGGCCGGGCTCGCCGCGTCGGCGGGCCTGCGACGCGGAGATGTGATCCTGGAGGCGAACCGCAAGGCCGTTTCCGACGTCAAACAACTCGAGGCGGCGCTGGAGGAGTCGGGAGACCGGCCGGCATTGCTGCTCGTCAGGCGGCAGGGTGCGTCCATCTTCCTGACCCTGTCGTCTCAAGGGTAGAGCTTTCTTCTCTCCTCGAGCCGCCAGCGGCACTCGCTACCTCCCCCGCGGGTGTCGCTGGCGGCAGAGGGTTTCCTCCTCGCAACTCGTGACCTCTCCGAACGTTCCCCGACCGGATCCCGACATCCCACGAGCTTTCCAGAACTCCCGGAGCGCAGCCTGCGTAATCGAGGTAGGGATGGCAAGGAGAGGGCAGATGAAGCACTTGACGGGAGCGGGCTTGCTGGTGGCGTCGGCCTTGGTGACTCCGGTTGCCTGGAGCGCCGAGCCGACATCATGGGTACACGTCCGGGTCGAGGACGGAGACGACGGCGGTCGGGTGTCCGTCAACCTGCCCCTGAACGTGGTGCGGACGGCTCTCAAGCTGGCCCCGGAGCACGTGGTCAGGGAGGGTCGGATCCGCCTGGACCACCACGGCGACCACGACGTGAGGGTCACCGACCTGCGGGAGCTGTGGCGGGGCCTGCGCGAGGCGGGAGACGCGGAGCTGGTCAAGGTGGAGGACGGCGACGAGACGGTGCGGGTGGAGCGAGCCGGGGAACGGGTCCTCGTCCACGTGGACGGGCACGGCGAGAGCGTTCGGGTCGACGTGCCGACGAGGCTCGTGGACGCGCTCCTCTCCGGCGAAGGCGAGGAGCTGAACCTCGACGCGGCCCTCGAGCACCTCGAGACGCTGCGGGGGGACATCGTCCACGTGGACGGCGGCGATGCCAGGGTCCGGATCTGGGTCGACGACGGCGCGGAGAGCTGAGCCATGCTGAAGATGATCGCCGCCGTCACCCTGGGCGCCCCGATCGCCCTCGCGGCCACCGCAGCCGGAACCGGCGTCATGGTGGTCGACGTCGACCCCTCGGACGGGCCTCACATCGTCGTCCCCGTGCCGCTGCTGGCCGTCCAGATGGCCTCAGTCTTCCTGCCCGAGGAGGCCCGGCGCGAGCTGGACCTGACCGAGCACCTGGACGGCGTCGATCCCGCGGCCTTCCGGGAGCTGGTGGCCGCGCTCCGGGCCGCCCCCGACGGCGAGCTGGTCAGGGTCGAGGACCGGGAGGAGCTCGTGATCGTGGCGAAGCGGGGCGATGCCCTGGAGGTCACGGTGGACGGCGCCACCGAGCAGGTGGACGTGACCGTCCCCTTGAACGTGGTCGAGCGCGTCGTGGGGGACGACGGCCGGATCCGCATCGGAGAGGTCATCCGGGAGCTCCGACACACCCGCTTCACGAACCTGGTCGACGTCCGCGACGGCGACGACCGGGTCAAGGTCTGGATCTTCTAGCTCCCCCCCACCCAACCCTCCTCCGGCCGGCGGCGTCTCAACCCGCAGGCCGGCGATGCGCGGCGCGAGCGCGGGTGCCGGCCGGAGGAGGGAGCGGTGATCCACCCATCGACGATCGGCAGAGCCGTGCTGGCCCTCGGCGCCCTGGGGGCGGTGGCGCCCGCGCACGCGGAGCGCGAATGGTGCGGGGAGGAACGCTGGGACCGCGCCTTCTGCGAGGTCCGCGAGCTGAGCCTGGAGGGCCGCTCCTCGCTGCGGGTGGACGCGGCTCCGAACGGCGGCATCGAGGTGCGCGGCTCGGATCGCGCCGACATCCGCCTGATGGCCAAGGTGACGGCCCACGGGAGGGACGACGCCGACTCGCGGGCGATCGCCTCCGAGGTGGAGATCCGGACCGACGGGACGATCCGGGCCGACGGTCCCTCCCTGAGTCGCGGGCGACACTACTCCATCAGCTATCGCCTGGAGGTGCCCCGGAAGATCGACCTGGACCTCGCCTCCCACAACGGCGGGATCGCCGTGCGGGGCGTCGAAGGGAGTCTCCGCTTCGAGACCCACAACGGCGGCATCTCCCTGGAGGACCTCGCGGGAGACGTCACGGGGGGGACCCGGAACGGCGGCCTCTCCGTGAAGCTCGACGGCGCGCGCTGGGAAGGCCGGGGCCTGGACGTGGAGACGCAAAACGGCGGCGTGCGCCTCGTCGTCCCCGAGGGCTACAACGCCGAGCTCGAGACGGGTACCGTCAACGGCGGTGTCGACCTGGACTTCCCGATCTCGGTCCAGGGAAAGATCGCCCGCCGCATCGAGACCACCCTGGGGGCGGGCGGCGCCCCGGTCCGGGTGGTGACGACGAACGGGGGCGTGCGGGTCAGCCGGCGCTGACAGGGCATCAGGTGAAGCGCACGCTCACCAGCTTGCTGACGCCGGGCTCCTCCATGGTCACGCCGTAGAGCTGGTCGGCGATCTCCATGGTCCGGCGGGAGTGGGTGATCAGCACGAACTGCGTCCGTTCCTTGAGCCCCTCCAGCATCCGGACGAAGCGCCCGACGTTCGCGTCGTCGAGGGGAGCGTCCACCTCGTCGAGGATGCAGAACGGCGACGGCTTGTACTGGAAGATGGCAAACAGCAGCGCGATCGCCGTCAGGGCCTTCTCGCCTCCCGAGAGCAGCATGACGCTCTGGAGTCGCTTCCCGGGGGGCTGTGCCATGACGTCGATGCCGCTCTCGAGGATGTCGGACTCGTCGAGCAGGCTGAGGCCGGCCGTCCCGCCCCCGAAGAGCTGACGGAAGACCTCCCCGAAGTGCTGGTTGATGACCTGGAACGCCTCCCGGAAGCGCTCCTTGGAGGTCTTGTCGATCTTGCGCACCGCCGACTCCAGCTCGGCGATCGAGTCGAGCAGATCCTGACGCTGGGCGGTCAGGAACTCGTGGCGCTCCTCCAGCTCGAGCTGCTGCTCCACCGCGAGGACGTTGACCGGACCCATCTTGTCGATCCGGGTCCGGTACTCGGCACGCTCCACCTCCAGATCGTCCAGCTCCCGGGCCTGGTCGGCCTCCGTCAGAGCCGCCGCGCACTCGGAGGCCGTCTGCTCCACGGCCTGGTGTGACTCCCGCGCCAGATGGTCCAGGTCGGAGCCGGTTCGCGCCCGCGCGACCTCGAGCTCGGTCACCGCCTCCCTCAGCGTGTCCCGCTCCCGGCGGCGTTCCTTCAGGGCGGTCTCCCGCGCCTCGAGCTCCTCCCGCAGCTCGCGGACGCGGTTGTCGCTGTACGTCACCTCGGCCGTACACCGGTCCCTCTCGGCGAGGGTCTCGGCCAGGAGCCTCTCGCACTCTGCCCGCTCGGACCCGAGCTCGGCCTGCCGCCTGGACATCTCCTGCGCGCGCTGCCGAGCCGCCCCGATCCGCGACTGGAGCTCGTCGCGGTCGGCGGCGAGCCGCTCGCACTCCGCGCCGACTGCGGTGGACCGCTCCCGCAGCGCCGCGAGCTGGCTTCGCGCTTCCGCCGATCGGCTCTGGGCGGCCTCGTGGCCGCTTCGGGCCTCGCCGATCGACGCCCCGAGCAGCCCCAGCCGCTCGCTCGCGGCCAGCTTCTCGGCGCCGGCCGTCTCGAGCCCGGCCTCGATCTCGACGAGCTTGCGCCCGGCCTCTCCCTTCGCCTGCTCGGCCTGGGCGTGCTCGGTATCGACCACGGAGGTCTTCCGCTCGAGTCGGCGCCCCTCTTCCTCGGCTGACGCCAGCTCGTGGCGAACGGCCACCAGCTCCTTGTCGCCGTCGTGGATCCTGGCCACGAGCTCCCGGGCCCGGGTCTCGGCGTCGCCGGCCGCCGCGGACTGATCCCGGGCGCGCTCGCGTACCCCGGCGAGCTGACCGTCGACCGCCTCGAGTCGGTCGACGATCTCCCTGATCTGCCGCCTGGGTGCCAGAACGCCGCGGTTGACGGGTCCGCCCTCGACCATTCCGCCCCGGAACGACTCCCCGGCGAGCGTGACGACGGGGACGCCGGGGTGGCGCCGGCGCAGGTCCAGGGCCTCGTCCATGCCCGCCACGACGAGGGCGTTGGGGAGGGACGCCCGGATCTTCCCGGCGTGGGCCCCAGTGACCCGGTAGAGGTCGCTCAGGAGGCTCTTCGCCGCCGGCTCCTCGCGCTGGACCCGGCGCAGGCACTCGCAGTCCTGCTCCTCCTTGGCGGTGCTCAGCGGGAGGAACGAGGCCCGGCCCTCACCGGACTCCTGCAGCAGGTCGATACCCCGCCGGGCGTCCTCGATCTCGGGGACGATCGCGGCCTGGAGCCGATCGCCGAGAAAGGCCTCGACGGCCTTCTCGTGCTCCCGGTCGGTCTCGATCAGGTCGGCGACGACGCCCTCGATGCGAAGGGCCTCGCGGTGCTCGAGGAGCAGTCGCACGCCGGCATCGAAGGCGGCCCGCGTGGCGACGATCTCCTCGAGGGATGCGAGCCGGCCGGAGAGCCCATCCCGCTCGCTCTGGAGCGCCTCGGCTTCCCGAGCTGCGGCCTCTGCGGCCTGCCGTGCCCGGCGACCCTGCTCCGCGGCGTCGTCGTGCTCTCGCACGAGCTGTCGGAGCCTGGCATCGGCCTCCCCGCGCCGCCGCTCGGCGTCGCCCAGGGCCTGGGTCACGCGCTCCCGCTCGCGGTCCAGCTCGGCGCGCTCCGCGGCCAGCTTGAGCAGCTCGGCTGCGGCGCGCTCGGCGCTCCCCGCGACCGACTCCCGGGCGTTCTGGAGCGTCGCGATCCGGCTCAGTGTCGCGAGCTGCCTCTCCCGCAGGCTCTCCTGCTCGGACTCGATCCCGTGCAGGCGCTCGGCCGCCTCCCGCACGGCGCGCTCGGCCTCGCCCGTCTCCCGCTCCGCCGCCGCGACCTCCGCCGAAAGGCGCTCCGCGTCGGCCCGCCGCCGCTGCAGAGCCTCGGTGAGGGGCTCGATCCGGGCCTGGAGCTCACCCTCCTCCCGCCGCGCCTCGTCGGCCCGCGCCTCGGACTCCGCCATCTGCTCCTTGCAGTAGCGTGCGCGACTCTCGTGCCGGTCGACGGTCAGAGTGAGCTCCCCGAGCCGGTTCCGGGTCTGCTCGAGCCGCCCCTCTTCGTCGTAGAAGGCCGTCCGGCGCGCCGCGAGCTGCGCCTCCTCGGACTCGAGGGCCACGCTCACCGCCTGCTCCCGCTCCACCTCGCTGGCCAGGCGGCCGGCCAGCTCCCGGGCCCGCTCGTCGAGCTCGACGAAGCGGCGGCCGAACACCACGCGCTCGATCGCCTGCATCTCTTCCTTCAGCCGGCGATAGCGGCGGGCCTTGCCGGCCTGGCGCTTCAGGCTCTCGAGCTGCTTCTCGACCTCGTGGACGATGTCGTTCACCCGGAGCATGTTCTGCTGCGCGGCGTCGAGTTTGAGGGAGGTCTGGCGGCGGCGGGCCTTGTACTTCGTGATGCCGGCGGCCTCCTCGATCAGGGCCCGCCGGTCGGCGGGCTTCGTGGAGAGGATCATGCCGATCTTCCCCTGCTCGATGATCGAGTAGGCCTTCGAGCCGAGCCCGGTATCCATGAACAGCTCGTGGATGTCCCGGAGCCGACACGTGCGGCCGTTCATCAGGTACTCGGACTCCCCGTTGCGGTAGAGCCGTCGCGTCACCACGGCCTCGGGCTCCCCGTCCGGGCTGTTGCCGTTCAGGCCCGAGACTCGGAGGTTGACCTCGGCCATCCCCACCGGCTGCCGGGCGGAGCTGCCGTTGAAGATGACGTCCTGCATCGCCGCGCCCCGGAGGCTCTTCGCGCTCTGCTCCCCGAGCACCCAGGAGATGGCGTCCGAGATGTTGCTCTTGCCGCACCCGTTCGGTCCGACGATCCCCGTGACCCCCGCCTGGAAGTCGACCTCCTGCCGGTCGCAGAAAGACTTGAAGCCGGAGATCTCAACTCTCTCGAGACGCATCGACACCCCACCTGAGCCGGCGACGAAGCTGCGAAAAGCACTAGATGTTGCGAATCCCGAGCACTGTAGCACAAGGGAGTGCGGGTGTGAATGCTGGAGCGAGGCCGCCGGTCGGCCCCTCCGGCGAACGGAACCTCTGTCGGACGAGTGGGTTGGAGCAACGAGCGCTCCCGAGAGGAGCGGCGCCAGGGGGTG
>Ga0299906_10005117_pt1 | contig 10711 bp, 13 predicted proteins | sample RVTome_14_FD_200259 | JGI IMG/M metagenome (GOLD analysis project Ga0299906, IMG submission 200259) | Soil microbial communities from uranium-contaminated site in the Upper Colorado River Basin, Wyoming, United States - RVT145D125 (version 2) ... | reverse complement strand
CGCAAAGGCGTCCGCTCCCTGACCCCGCGCGAGATCGCCGGCCTCGCCCTGCTCGGAGTCGTCTTCTTCGCACTGACCCAGGGCGCCCAGTTCGTGGCTCTCGACAACCAACCGGCGGCCACGACGAATCTGGTACTGGCGATGACGCCACTTCTGGTGGCGGCGATGGCGGGCAGGTCTCTAGGTGAACGGGCAACGGCGCGACAGTTGACCGGAGCGATCTTGGTCCTCGGGGGAGCCGCGCTCTACTTCTCGGGATCGCTGGCGGCGACTGCGATCGGGATGGCGGCCGCAATCGTCGGACTCTTCTCCAACGTCGCCGGGTCGCTCCTCGGCAGACAGATCAACCGGGAGCATCACAGGTCCCCCCTGGTGACGACCACCGTATCGATGACCGTGGGGGCGCTGATCCTGCTCGCCGTCGGCTGGGGCGTCGAAGGAGTTCCCGAGGTCTCGCCGACGGCGGTTCTCATCATCGGCTGGCTGGCCGTCGTCAACACCGCGCTTGCGTTCACGCTCTGGAACCACTCGCTCCGCCACCTCACCGCGACGGAATCGTCGGCAATCAACAACACGATGCTCATCCAGATCGCCGCGCTCGCCTGGTTCTTCCTCGGCGAGACCCCCAGCGCAGCCCAGGTGCTCGGCATCCTGGCGGTGACCGTGGGGATCACGATCAGCCAGCGAATGGGCTGGGGGTCCGCTCCTCAGGAGACTCGAGCGGTGCCGCCCGCCGCAGGCGGGGGCTGATCACGCGGTCGGGCGCCGCGAGTGCCGTCGCATCAGAAGTGGATACCCGATGAGGACGATGCCCGCGAAGAGGAACCACTGCCCCGCATAACCGAGATGCGGACCGAGGCCGATCTCCGGTGGATCGGCCTGGATCGGGAAGGGCTCCGGGTCGGGGGCAGGTGCGAGGATCAGGTAGTCGGAGCGCAACCGGTAGGGCGCGAACGCCTGCTGGATCTCGGGGTCGATCCGGCGCACAACCTCGGTCTGACGGTCGGGAACCGACGAGCCCTCCTCGGCCGGCCAGAGCACGCCCGCCGCCTTGACGACGCCTGACGGTGGAGCCGGCACCTCGAGATCGAGCGGAATCCACCCGCGGTCGACCAGCACCGCGAATCCGTCATCCGTCACCAGCGGGGTAAGCACGTGATATCCCGAGACCCCGTTCCGGGATCGGAGCACCAGCATCTGCAGGCTTCCGTCGTACTCCCCGACGGCGACCACCTGGCGGAACGAGCCCTCCGCAGCAGCACCGAGCTCCACCGCGGGGAATGCCTGACCCTCGGCCACGGCGGCGCGCAGGTCGGACTTCTCAGCATGCCGGTCGAGTTGCCAGATCCCCAGCCGGACGAACCCGGCGATGGCGATGAGTGCCAGCAGGTGCCCGACCATCCAGCGGGGGCGGAGAAGGGGATGCACAGCGAGGTCAGATGTCACAGAGCGAGATGGAGCCGGAGGGCTTCGTCGACTTCGAGCATCAGACTCGGGGGAACAGATCCGAGCTTGCTCCCCATGCGATCCATCGACACGGATCGGACCTGTTCTGCCTGTGCCTTCGAATCCTGCTCCAAACCTGTGTCTTGAGCGGGGAGCAGCACCTGAAAGGGATGGACGCGCTCGACGCTGGAGGTGACGGGGACCACGGTGAGGACACCGCGGCCCAACCGAGCCGCCGCGGCGTTGGCGCCGTCGTTGGAGACGACCACCGCGGGACGGTGCTTGTCGGCCTCTCCGGACCGAGCGGCATCCAGATCCACCGACCTGATTTCACCGCGCAGCATCAGCCGCCTACCAGTCCGTCGCCAACCGTCGCTTCCCATTCGCCGGCAGCCCCCGAGCCGGACCACTCCCCCCAGGCCTCGACGTAGGCACTCCCGAGTTCCGCCGCCTGGAGGAGCCGAACCGCCTTGTGGACGACTGCCGATCGCGACTCGTACCCCTGGGATCGGGCATACCGATCCAGGAACTCGACGTCTTCTTCGGGTAGGCTCACACTCAGCTTCATACCTAGATCCTACTTATGGTAGGACTGCTTGCCTACCCCCTTCCAGGACCAACCATGATCCGCACGACACCGCCGGGAAGGCTTCTGGAGGGATCCCCGGGTACCGGTCTGAGATGGTCGACTCCTTCATACTTGCGGACCCATCCGACCACGTCCGAGGGGCCCCATGGCTTACCCCGGTTTCCAGCCGTTGTGTCTCGACGCGATGTGTGATTTGCCCGCCGCCGCGCTATCGTGGTCTTGTGCACGCGATCGCGTGCGACGCCCGTCTTCGCTTCTTCCGTTCCGTCGAGTGAAGTCGCCGCAGGACCAGAGCCTGCGGGGCGTGTCAATACTGACGGATCATGCTCAGAAGGAGCACATCCATGTCCACCAACATCTACGTGGGGAACCTTGCGTTTTCCACCGACTCCGCAGCTCTGCGGAACCTCTTCGCCCAGTACGGCGAGGTCACCAACGCCCAGGTCGTCACCGACCGTGACACCGGTCGCTCCCGCGGCTTCGGCTTCGTCGAGATGTCCTCTGACGAGGAAGCCCGGAAGGCGATTGCCGAGACCAACGGCAAGTCGATCGACGGCCGCCAGCTCAACGTGAACATCGCCAAGGAGCGCTCGCGCTGAGCGGGATTCATTGGTCAGACGAGGGGCCGGAGGCTTGCCTCCGGCCCCGAGTTCGTCTTTGTGCCCCTACTCCTCTTCGAGGCGCACGGCCCTGGCCCTCCGGCTTGATGCCGCGGGAGCCCGCGAAGAAGGCGCGCAGGCGGTCCATGTCCTCTTGTACCCTCCCGGTGGGCATCACCGCCTGGCCGATGCGGACCTTGTAGCACGGCATCGAGGGCCACCGAAACCACCGGCACACCCGCGGCGTGTGCGATGCGATAGAAGCCCGACCTCCAATGAGAGACCGCCCTGCGAGTTCCCTCGGGAGCGATCGCAACCACCATGCTATTCGCCTTGGCGAACCGCTCCGCCATGGCCTCCACCAGGCCCTCGCTCCCGGTCCGCTGCGCGGGGATGCCACCGAGCCATCGCATGAGCGGACCCCACGGGAACCGGAAGAGTCCGGCCTTGCCGATCCACGAGATCCGAGTCTGTGCCACCCGCGCCGCCAGTGGCCCGAGTGGAAAATCCCAATTGGAGGTGTGCGGCGCCCCGATGACTACAAGCTTGGGCGGATCGGGGACGAACCCGACGAACTTCCATCCGAAGAGGCGGAGGATGAAGGAGGCGAGGCAGACGCGCATGCGAGCAAGACGGTAGGCGTCCCGCCTACCCCGGCGCGGGTAGCCTCCGTCCGGTGTGCTTCCGCAACCGTGGGGGGCCATCGTGCTCGAGCCGACGACCGGATACGCCACCCTGGGCGATCAGAGAATCGCATACATGACCGTCGGTGACGGTCCCATCGACTTCGTAGTCAGCCCGAGTTGGTACGGCAGCTTCGACGTAGAGTGGGAGGAGCCGAACGTCCGGATGTTCATTCGGCGCCTCGCGGCCTTTGCCCGGGTTATCCGCTTCGATCGACGCGGTTCCGGGGCCTCGGATCCCTTGCCCGCGGATGCCTTGCCTCCCTGGGAGTCCTTCGCAGAAGAGATGGAATGCGTGATGGACGCATTGGGCTCGGAGAGCGCCGCGATCTGGGCGGACGGCGATGCCGGACCGGTTGGGTTGCTGTTTGCCGCTACCAGGCCGGAGCGGACCCGTGCTCTGGTCGTCTTCCACTCGAGCGCACGCTTCCTCGCCGCCGACGACTACCCGTTTGGCATCCCGGATGGGGACACGGGTGATATAGAGAAGCAGGTGACCGAAGGGTGGGGATCGACCTTCGACGCCGCCCTGTTCGTGCCGAGCAAGGCGGGCGATCGCGACTTCGAGCGCTGGGCGACCCGGCTACAGCGCGCCACGACGACCCCGACCGCAGCGGCGCGGTACATGGCGGCAGCGCTCCACGCCGATGCTCGATCACTGCTGCCAGCGGTGCAAGCACCCACGCTCGTGATGCATCCCGTCGACAGCCGGGTCCTCCCGCCGGAACACGGCCGCTATATCGCCGATCACATACCCCGCGCCACCTTCCTCGAGCTCGCCGGCGGCGACGTCATGCCCTTCTTCGACATAGCAGACGACATCCTCATCGCCGTGGAGGAATTCCTCCACGGGTCCGCCTCGCCCGGGCCCGTAAACCGAACGCTGGCGACAGTGCTCTTCACGGACATAGTCGACTCGACTCGCCTCGCCCAGAGGATGGGCGACCACCGCTGGCGACAGGTGATCGACGAGCACGACGACACCGTCCGCCAGTGTGTTGCCGCCCACTCCGGCAGGCTCGTCAAAAGCACCGGGGACGGGGCCCTCGCCACCTTCGACGGGCCCGGGCGCGCCGTCTACTCCGCCACCGATCTACGGGGGCGACTGGAGCGCATCGACCTCATGATCCGTGCCGGAATTCACACCGGGGAAATCGAGGTGAGAAACGGCGACGTGGGAGGGGTCGCGGTCCACCTCGCGGCGCGCATTCTCAGCGAGGCTTCGCCCGGCGCCATTCTGGTCTCGCGGACGGTGAAGGATCTCATGATGGGAACGACCATCCCACTCGTCGACCGGGGCCTGCATTCCCTCAAGGGCATCGAAGGGGATTGGGAGCTGTACTCGGTGGAGAGCCGGTAGCGGCCCGTCTCACCCGGCCCGGTCCACGAAGAGCGACTGGAGGGCGTGGCCTATCGATCCGTCTGCGTCGAATACTTCGCTCTGGGCGAGACCGACGCCGTTGGGGTCGATGTCGGTCCGTGATCGCAGGGCCAACCACTCGCCTTCGGGGTACCGCTCGAGGTAGACGGTCAGGTCGGCGTTGATGAACCACCATCCGCCGGCGAGCACCCGGCTCAGGCCGTTCCCGAAGTCGGCCAGCGCCGCCACCTGTTGAAGTGGAGTCGCCTGCTCGCCGGCCACCAGAGGGAGCACCAACTTCATCCAGGCGGTTGCCGGGCCCGCCTCATAGAAGTCGCCCTCGACGAACCGCATCTCGACGGCGTGGCTGTGGAACCAGATCCCATCGTCCTCGCCCCGCCATCGCGCCCGCTCGAAGCCCTCCGGCCCATCCGGGATCCCGCGTCGGGGGTGCTCGGGTACGTCGACCTCGCCGACCCGCATCCGGAGCGCCGAGGCGCGGGCCACCGCGACGCCCTCCGCCTCCATCACCGCGTCGACCACCTGGATTCGACGGCCCTGGCGAATCACCCTGGTGTCGACGGAGAGCGGCTTGGTCGGAACCGGGCGCATCAGGTCGACCGTCAGCCGCGTCACCATCATCGGCACCGCGGACTCCACCAGTTCGACCTGACGGGCGAACAGCGCAGCCACCGGGCCGCCGTGGAGAACCTCGTCGTACCACAGGGCCCGGGAGACAGGCCGAGGGACGAATCGATCACCCTCTCGCGCGAAGACCGCTTCGCTCACCTATCCCCCATGAAGCGGCGCAACTCTCGCCGGGCCACCGAGCGCTTGTGGACCTCGTCGGGCCCGTCGGCGATCTGCAGCGTGCGGGCATGGGTGTAGAGCGAGGCGAGTGGGAAGTCTTGGCTCACTCCGGCACCGCCGAGCACCTGAATGCCCCGGTCGAGCACCCAGGTCGCCATTCGCGGCACGGCGACCTTGATGGCCGATATCTCGATTCGAGCCCCCTTGGCACCAACCGTGTCGATCAGCCAGGCAGCCTTCAACACCATGAGTCGGGCTTCCTCGATGCGGATTCGCGCCTCGGCGATCCAGTCCTGGACGACTCCCTGCTCCGCCAGCGGTTTCCCGAAAGCGGTTCGGGTGAGCGCCCTCCGGCACATCACGTCGAAGGCGCGCTCGGCCATGCCGATCAGGCGCATGCAGTGGTGGATACGGCCCGGTCCGAGCCGGGCCTGGGCGATGGCGAACCCGCCGCCCTCCTCGCCGAGGAGGTTGCTCCTGGGTACCCGTACCCCGTCGTAGAGGATCTCGGGATGACCGCCCCGCTCGTGGTACCCGAAGACGGTCATGTCTCGCAGCACGGTCACGTTCGGGTCGTCGAGGGGGACCAGCACCATGCTCTGCCGGTGGTAGGTGTCGGCGTCGGGGTCGGTGACCCCCATGACGATCGCCACCTTGCAGCGAGCAGACATCGCACCACTCGACCACCACTTTCGTCCGGTGATGACGTAGTCATCGCCCGCGGTCTCGATACGGCAGGCGATGTTGGTGGCGTCGGAGGACGCCACCTCAGGCTCCGTCATGGAGAAGCACGACCGAATCTCCCCCTCCAGAAGGGGAACCAGCCACTGCTCCTGCTGCACGGGGGTACCGAACATGGCGAGGATCTCCATGTTGCCGGTGTCGGGGGCGGCGCAGTTGGTCGCCTCGGGGGCGATGTGGGGGCTCCACCCGCTCATCTCGGCGAGCGGGGCGTATTCGAGCACCGACAGCCCGGCACCCCACTGTTCGTCCGGAAGGAACATGTTCCAGAGCCGGCGTCTCCGGGCTTCCGTCTTGAGGTCCTCGATCACCTGAGGATGGGCGTGCGGGTCGCTCGCTGCGGCCATCTGCTCCGCGTACTCCGCCTCGGCAGGGCCGACGGCCTCGTCCATGAAGGACCGCATCCGGTCCTGCCACTCGAGCGCCCGCGCCCCGAATCCGAAGTCCATTGGTAGTCAGGGTAGGGATTGGCGATTGGCCATGGCGCGATTGGCGATTGGCGATTGGCGATTGGCGATTGGCGATTGGCGATTGGCGATTGGCGATTGGCGATTGGCGATTGGCGATTGGCGACTGGCGATTGGCGACTGGCGATTGGCGATTGGCGACTGGCGATTGGCGATTGGCGACTGGCGATTGGCGACTGGCGATTGGCGATCCCCCGGCCTCCGGGGGATCGTGCCGAGCGGAGCGAGGCGGAGGGGTCGGTCCTCCCCCGGCCTCCGGGGGAGGTGCCGAAGCGGAGCGAGGCGGAGGGGGTGGCGGAGACAGGCGGCGGGTTCGACGGGTTGCGCGTCTTCTTCTCAGACCGTGAGGCGTCGGAGACGACCGGGACCGCCCACAGGTCGGCGACCCCCCTCCCCCCTTCGGGGTACTCCCCCCGCTCCGCGGGGGGAGACGCCGACCCTCTAGGGTCTCCCCGTGACCAGCCCCGCTACGGCCCCGGCGCAGTGCTATCGCCATCCCGACCGGGCGACGCGGCTGTCCTGCTCCAACTGCGGCCGGCCCATCTGTATCGATTGCGCGATCGACACACCGGTGGGCCAGAAATGCCCCGAATGCGCCCGGCCGGAGGGACGCCATCGAGTGATCACCGCCCAGGCGATCCGCCAGGGCGGGCGCCGCACCGCGCCGGTGACCTTCACCATCATCGGGATCTGCCTGTCGGTCTTCCTCCTCGGAGAGTTGGATCCGCAGCTCGGATTCCGGCTGTTCGACGAGGGAGCACAGCAGGCCGATCTCATCAGGGCCGGCGAGTGGTGGCGGCCACTCACCTCGATGTTCCTCCACGCCGGCCTGGCGCACGTCGGGTTCAACATGTGGGCGCTCTACCTGTTCGGTCCGGCGCTGGAGCGGCGCTACGGATCGATCCCCTTCGCCGCCCTGTACCTCGCATCCGGGCTGGGAGGCAGCGCCCTCTATCACGTGATCGGCCGGGGCAACCCCGCGGTGGGAGCATCCGGTGCCATTTTCGGTCTGATGGGGGCGCTGATCGTGACGCTGTACCGGCAACGGCACGACCGGATCGGCCGGGCGATCTTCTCGCAACTGATCCTGCTCCTTGCGATCAACCTTGCCCTCCCCCTGGTGATCCCCAGCATCGCCTGGGAGGCCCATGTCGGCGGGCTGGTCGCCGGCGGAGGGGTGGCCTTCGCCTGGGATCGCCTTCCGATCACCGGCCGCGCCGCCATCCCTCGCCAGCTCTCGGTCGCCCTTGCCGTGGTCGCGGTGGCGGTGGGGGCGCTGCTGATTGGATGAGTAGAGCGAAGGGCGAACCGCCAAGACGGAACCCGAGCATCGCCCGCCTTGCCGCCTGCCGCTTGCCGCCGAATCCTTTCCCGTCGGTCGATCAGTGGACCTCCTTTCCGGTAGGGGGAGCATCGGGAGAGCACCTTCGCGCAGCCCGGCCGAAGACTGCGAGCGGGCGGCTCTAGGGGATGATCCTGCCCCGCCACGCCGGCGGCCTGGGCCGTCCGGCGTGCTCCAGCAGGATCGTGGCGTGCTCGCGGTAGTGACCGGCCGCCGCGCCCATGTCCCACCCGTCGAAGAGCTTCGGTCGGTCGGGATCGCCGTCGGGAGGCAGAGCCGAGACGGCGTCCACGATCTCCCGGTGTGCATCCTCGTACTCGGCTCGAGCGGCGTCCGGCGCGACCCCCCGCCATTCCGCATGGACGGCGTCGTTGAACCTCTGCCAGTTCGACGGGTATGGCAGCCGCGGGGCACGCGACACCACTCGGGCGTAGCGACGTTCCCAGGCGGCGAGATGAACCAGATGCTCGCCCAGCGTCCAGCCTCCGCCAACCTCGCGACGCAGGTCGCGGTCACGATCCAGCAGAAGCCCGAGATCGGCGAGCACGGCTTCGAACCGGGCGCGCCGGTCGCGCAGCAGGTGGAGGAATTGGTCGCGATTCACTGCTCGCGGACCCTTTCGTAGGCGGTCGCGAACCGTCGGAACCCGAGCCCCTCCCAGAATCGGTCCGAGCCCTCGCGGCCGGCTTGCAGCAGCCAGGTGATCTGCGGATCGTCACCGGTCATTGCCGCGACCAGGGCGCGACCCATCCCCCGCCGACGGTGCCCGGGATCCACGACGACCATCGAGAGGTAGCCGTTGGAGGTGTGTCGTCGGTGACACATCTCCCAAAGCCGACGACCTCGCCGTCCGCGGCGGCCACGACGGCGCGGGTGGCCGATTCCACGATCCGGCGCAGGCGTTGCGGGTCCTCGACGCGAGCACCCCACCCCTCGGCGAGGAGGAGGTCGCGGATGCCGTCGAGGTCGGCACGAGTGGCGGGGCGGATCATTGAGAGATCGTACGTCGGGAGCCGAGGGGTGCGAAAGCCGTGTGCCACCGCCGGCGGCAGCCCTCCGTCGTAGTCTCCCCGAGACGACCGAGACGGAGGAACACATGGTCGCACTGGCCGCCGATCCCATGGCGCCGCCCGATCGCGGGCTGCGCTACTTCCTGCGAAATCAGACCAGATGGTCCGCGGCGGTGCTCGCCCTGGGGGCGGCACTGCTGGTCTTCTTGATCGTGGGCTCCCTGGCGGTGCTGACCGACCATGGCTGGACCCGCAGCTGTCCACCCGACGTCACCCGCCTCGAGTGCTCGCCTTCCGACCCGCTCGCCGAGGGCATCACCTCCGATGCATTCGCCCTCGTCTCACAGATCGCCCTCGTTGTTTCCATCGCCCTGGCGGTGGCCGGATTCGTCACTTTCCGTCGGATGCCGAGCCGGCCGGCGCGCGAGGCCACGATCTCGGGGGCCTGGCTCGCCATCCAAGTGATCTTGATGGCGCTGCTCGTGCTGTGGTTCCGCGGCACCGACGTCGACCGGTTCGCCCGCAACTTCCTCAACTTCAACACCGTCGGCAGGCGGGCCGGGCTCGCCTGGTCGCGGATCGCCGACGGCTTGGGGTCGACCGCGGGCAGGGCCCTGGCCTGGTCGGCGATCATGGCGAGCCTCGCCGCCGTCTGGGTGCTCCTCCGCAAGGCGTCCCGGGCGATCGTCGCCTGGGCGGCGGCGGCGGGCGCCGTCGTGGGCGTGCTCTGGGGAGTACTGGGGACGGCGCCGGTTCCATCATTTGCGTCCGGCGCCAAGAACACGCTGGTGCTCTCCCTTGCCGGGGCGGCCGTGGGATTCGGGCTCGGGCTGGTGATCGCCCTCTTCTCGATGTCGCAGAGGAGGGTGGTGCGAGCCCCGGCGCGCCTCTACATCAACTTCTTCCGGGGCACCCCGCTGGTCTGGCAGGTCTCCTTCGCCGGGATCGGGATCGTGCCGGCGCTTCGGCTGGGCCTGTCGATGTACACCGTCGCGATTCTGGTCCTCGGGCTCAACCTCGCCGCCTACTCGGCCGAGGTGTACCGGGCCGGCATCCAGTCGCTCGAGCGCGGCCAGATCGAGGCATCCCGTTCGCTGGGCCTCACCTACATGCAGTCGATGCGCTATGTGATCGTGCCCCAGGCGATTCGCCGGGTGATCCCGCCGCTGCTCAACGAGTTCGTGATCCTCGTAAAGGACACCTCACTCGTGTTCGTGCTCGGGCTGACGATCGCCCAGAAGGAGCTGCTCGGCGTGGGGCGCGACATCTACGCGTCGACCTTCGATGCCACCGCGTGGCTCGGGTCGGCCGCGGGCTACCTGATCATCACTCTGCCGATGATCCGGATCGTCACCCTCGTCGAACGACGGCTGCGCAGCGGCCTCACCAGCGTGATTGGGTGAGGCTCGCCTCCCGCCTCCCGCCTCCCGCAGGAGCCGCACCGTTCATTGCGCATTGCGCATTGCTCATCGCGGGCTGAGCGCAGCGAAGGGCTATCGCCGGAGGCCGCCGACAGGCGACCGACCTACCCTTCCGGCATGAACACCGACGGCTCGCTCGTCAGGCTCGACGGGATTCACAAGTGGTTCGGACACCTCCATGTGCTGCGGGGGATCGACCTCTCGTTCGTCCCCGGCGAGGTGGTCGTGCTCATCGGCCCCTCG
>Ga0299906_10005116_pt1 | contig 10712 bp, 9 predicted proteins | sample RVTome_14_FD_200259 | JGI IMG/M metagenome (GOLD analysis project Ga0299906, IMG submission 200259) | Soil microbial communities from uranium-contaminated site in the Upper Colorado River Basin, Wyoming, United States - RVT145D125 (version 2) ... | reverse complement strand
CCGAGGAGCACCTGGAAAAGCGCGCTCGGCGGGGCCGCAAGGGCAAGTTCAAGAAGGTGCTGCGCAAGGTTCGCGACGTGGAGCCGGAGGAAGAGGATCGTCTGTGATCCCACGTACCTTCTGGCGGGACGGGGCTGCCCCTCCTGTGCGAGAATGACCCCCGCCGTGCTGGGGGAACCAGGGAGAACCAAATGAAGCTCGGAATCGGAGCCATCGCCTTCGGGCCGCAGGCCCGCGTGAACCTCGACCTGATCAAACGCGCCGAGGCCCTCGGCTTCGACTCGGCCTGGACCGCCGAGGCCTACGGCAACGACGCCGCCACCACCGCCGCCTGGGTGCTCTCGAACACCACGAAGATGAAGTGCGGCACGGCGATCATGCAGATGCCGGCGCGCACGCCCGCCATGACGGCGATGACCGCCATGACCCTCGACCACCTCTCGGGCGGCCGCTTCATCCTCGGCCTCGGGCCCAGCGGACCGCAGGTCGTCGAGGGCTGGCACGGCGTACCCTACGGCAAGCCGCTCACGCGCACGCGCGAGTACATCCAGATCATCCGGCAGATCCTGGCGCGCGAGAAGCCGGTCGAGTTCCACGGCGAGCTCTACGACATCCCGCAGACGGGCCCCGGCACCACCGGCCACGGCAAGCCGCTGAAGAGCATCCTGCACGGCAACCCGCAGCTGCCGATCTACACCGCCTCGATCTCGCCCAACGGCATGCGCTGCGCGGGCGAGGTGGCCGACGGCGTCTTCCCGATGATGCTCGACCCGGAGAACTTCGACTCCGTGTACCTGCCCTACCTCGAGGAGGGCTTCGCGAAGGCCGGCGGCGGCAAGAGCCTCGCCGACTTCGCCGTCGTGCCCGCCGTCACCGTGATCGTGAGCGAGGACATCGAGAAGGCGCGCATGCCCGTGAAGGGCCACATGGCGCTCTACATCGGCGGCATGGGCGCGCGCGACAAGAACTTCTACAACGACCTCGCCAAGCGCCTCGGCTACGAGGAGGCCGCGGTGAAGATCCAGGACCTCTTCCTCGACGGGAAGAAGGCCGAGGCCGCTGCCGCGGTGCCGGACGACCTCGTCGACGCCTGCCACCTGGTCGGCCCGAAGGAGCGCATCCGCGAGCGCCTCCAGGCGTGGAAGGAGGCGGGGAAGAAGCGCTGGGTCGACACCATGCAGGTGGGCACGCCCCAGCCCGAGGCCCTCGAGCTGCTCGCCGAGGAGCTGCTCTAGATGGCGGAGCTCCAGGCCCGACTCGACGGGAAGGTCGCCCTCGTCACCGGAGGCTCGCGCGGCATCGGCCTGGGCATCGCCCGGGCCTTCGCCGCCGCGGGGGCGAAGGTGATGATCACCTCGCGGAAGGCGGACGCCTGTGAGGCGGCGTCGAAGGAGATCGGCGCCGCCACCGGCGGGACCGTGCTCTGGGAGGCGGGACACACCGGCAAGCCCGAGGATGCCGAGCGCGTGATCGGCGCGACCCTCGAGAAGCTCGGCGGGCTCGAGGTGCTGGTGAACAACGCCGCCACCAATCCCTACGCCGGGCCCACCATCGACGTCGACCTGCCGCGCTGGGAGAAGACGCTCCAGGTGAACCTCACCGCGCCGCTGCTGTGGACCCAGCTCGCCTGGAGGGCGGCGATGCAGGAGTCGGGCGGCTCGGTGATCAACATCTCGAGCGTGGGCGGGCTCGCCACCAGCCCGATCCTCGGCGTCTACGACGTCACGAAGGCGGCGCTGCTCCACCTGACCCGGCAGCTCGCCGCGGAGCTGGGTCCGAAGGTGCGCGTCAACGCGATCGCGCCGGGCCTCGTGAAGACCGACTTCGCGCGCACCCTCTGGGAGGACGGCAAGGGCGAGGTGGTGGCGAAGGCCTACCCGCTCCGGCGCCTGGGCGAGCCCGAGGACGTCGCCGCCGCGGCGCTCTATCTGGCCGCCGAGACCGGCCGCTGGGTGACGGGGCAGACGCTCGTGCTCGACGGCGGCGGCCTGATCGGCTTCAGCCGGCTGGGCTAGGCGGTGGCGGAGCCCCTCGAGATCGACGTCTTCTGGTCGTTCCGCAGCCCCTGGTCCTACCTGGCGACGCCGCGTCTCGCGGCGTGGCAGCGGAAGTACCGGCTCGTCGTGCGCTTCCGCCCGGTGTACCCGATCGCGATCCGCACGCCGGAGTTCTTCGACCGCGTGCACCCGCTCTGGCCGAGCTACTTCATGACCGACGTCTTCCGCGTCGCCGAGTTCCTCGGGCTTCCCTTCGCGCGCCCGAACCCGGACCCGGTGGTGCAGGAGATCCGCGACGGCCGCTTCGCCACGGGTCGCGAGCAGCCCTACATCCACCGGCTCACGCGCCTGGGCGTGCTCGCCGAGGAGCGCGGTCGAGGCATCGCCTTCGCCGACGAGGTGTCCCGGCTGATCTGGTCCGGCACCGCCGACTGGCACGTGGGCGAGCACCTCGCCGAGGCTTCCGCGCGCGCCGGGCTCGACCTCGGAGAGCTCGACGAGGCGGCCCGGAAGGAGCGCGACCGCATCGAGGCCGCGATCGAGGCGAACCAGGCCGACCACGAGAAGGCCGGTCACTGGGGCGTTCCCACCTGCGCCTTCCGCGGCGAGCCCTTCTTCGGACAGGACCGCCTCGACGTCCTGCTGTGGCGCCTCGAGCAGAACGGGCTCGAGGAGCGCTAGCAAGCCGGCGGAGCCGGCGCGCAGCGAGGCGGAGCCGAGCGAAGTCGGAAAGGTGGCCTCGATGCCCGCGGACTCGCAAAGCCCCCGCCATCCGGTGCTCCGCTTCCTCGCCGACGCGCTCTCGGCGGGGAACCTGGTGTGCGGCCTGGTGAGCATCGCCTGCGCGTACGCGGGTCGCTTCGAGCTCTCCCTCGGCTTCCTGCTCGGCGGCGCCGTCCTCGACGGGCTCGACGGTCTCGCCGCGCGGCGCTTCGGCGGGACGCGCATCGGGGTCTACGCCGACGACGTCGCCGACGGCGTGAACAACGGCATGGCACCCGGCGCCGCGCTCTTCTTCAAGCTCGGCGGGGTCGAGGGCGTCGCGGTCGGCGCCGCCTACACCGCCTTCACCATCACGCGGCTCGTCTACTTCACCGTCGCGAAGGGGACGGGCGATCCCGCCTACTTCCACGGCGTCCCGAGCACGATCGGCGCGCTGATCGCGCTGTCCTCGATCCTCGTCTTCGCCGAGGAGCCCGCCCTGATCGGTCTCGGCGTCGGCGTCGCCTGCACCCAGATGGTGTCGTGGCGGACGCACTACCGTCACCTCGGCCGCGCGCTCGCCTCGCGCGACGTGCCGCCCGTCTACGCGGGCGCGGCGCTGGCGGTGCTCGTCGGCGTGGGCCTCGCCTGGGGCGTGCGCGGCGCCAGCGCGATCATCCTCGCGGCCAGCGTCGCCTACGGCTTCCTCCCGAGCGCGCTCGGCCTGCGCGCCGCGCTGCGGGCGCAGCGGGGGGGCGACGCGTCGGGCTAGGTCCGCCCCCGGCCGCTCCGGCGCCTCTCGGGTGACACGGAGGCGGAAGCCTCTACTTCGCCGCCTTCGACGTGGCGCTTCCGCAGGAGGGCCTCGTCTCGCTCGACTTCGCCCTCGAGAACGCCGCGGCGGGCTTCGCCGTCGACGAGCACTTCGACACGGCGGCCGCAGCGGCGGCCTACTTCCAGGACCTCGCCCTCCAGCTCGGCAGTGCCGGCGGCGGCCTGGATCGGGTGCTCGCGCGCCTCGATGCCGTCCTGATCGACGGCTCCACGCTCGGGATCTCCTTCGGTGTGGCCGCGAGCGTCCCCGAGCCCGGAAGCGGCGCGCTGCTCGCCCTCGGCATGCTCCTGCTGGCCGTGCGGCGGGACCGCGCCAGCCACGGATCCGCCTAACGCGCCGCGCCGAGGGCGCCGTCGCGCACGGCGGCGAGCAGAATCTCACCGGCGTGCGCGACGGCTCGAGGCGGAGAGGACGAGCAGTCCGCAGTGCCCCTGGACGTCGTGGATCCAGCACCCCACCTGCCCCGACGGATGGAGATCCATTGTGTTTCGGGAAGCGACTCACTCATCGGACCGCAGTGCGCAGAGTTGAGCCCTCTCTCCACCCAAACCGCCAGAAAGATTGATGAATCGCGATACACATCGGGGCGAAACGACCCATGGCCGGCGCGTGGTCAGCGCGCCTCGGCGCGCAACGCCTTCACCAGCCCGACGCACACGAGGAGCATCACGGCGCAGAAGGGCAGGCCCGTGTCGATCGCGGCGGACTGCAGCGCGGACAGGCCGCCCGCCACCAACAGCAGCGCGGCGACCACGCCCTCGCTCACCGCCCAGAAGACGCGCTGCCACACGGGCGGGTTCGGTCGCCCGCCCGAGGTGAGCATGTCGACGACGAAGGAGCCGGAGTCGGACGAGGTGACGAAGAAGATCGCCACCACGACCGCCGCGAGCAGCGACGTGACACGAGCGAAGGGGAGCTGGCCGAGCACGGCATAGATTCCCGTGGCCAGGTCCTCCTGCACCGCCGTCGCGATGGCGGCGCCCCGGACGTCGAGCTCGATCGCGGTCCAGCCGAAGACGGTGAACCACGCGAAGCTCACCAGGGAGGGAACCAGCAGCACCCCGAGCACGAACTCGCGAACGGTGCGCCCGCGCGAGATCCGGGCGATGAAGGTGCCGACGAAGGGGGCCCACGCGATCCACCAGGCCCAGTAGAAGATCGTCCAGCCCCCGCGCCACTCGGCGGGGCCGAGTCGGGAGGGGTCGAGGCTGAGCGGTGCGAGCTGCACGAGGTAGTCGCCGACGCGGAGCGGGAACGCCTGGAGCAGCGCCGCGGTCGGGCCCGCCAGGAGCACGAAGAGGAAGAGCGCGCCCGCGAGCGCGACGTTCAGCTCCGACAGGCGGCGGATGCCGCGGTCGAGCCCGAGCACCAGCGAGGTGGTCGCGCCCGCGGTGATCAGCGCGATCAGGCCCACCTGCACGCCCACGGAGTCGGGCGCGCCCAGCAGCACCGAGAGCCCCGCGTTGATCTGCATCGCGCCCAGGCCGAGCGACGTCGCCAGGCCGAAGAGCGTCCCGAACACCGCGATCACGTCCACCGCGTGCCCGAGCGGGCCGTGGATGCGCTCGCCGAGGATCGGCTCGAGGGTGGAGCGCACGGCAATCGGGAGCCCGCGGCGATGGGCGAAGTAGGCGATCGCCAGACCCATCACCGCGTAGACGCCCCAGGCGTGCAGCCCCCAGTGGAAGAAGGCGAGGGTCATCGCCCGGGCGGCGGCACCGGGAGTCGAGCCCGCGCCGAGGGGCGGGCTCGCGTAGTGGAGGATCGGCTCGGCGACACCGTAGAACATGATGCCGATGCCCATCCCCGCGCTGAACAGCATCGCGAACCACGAGGCCCGGCTGAAGGTGGGACGCTCGTCGTCGCGTCCGAGCCGGATCCCTCCCGTGCGTCCCAGGGCCGCCCACAGCGCGACCCCGAGGAAGAGCGCGGTCGACGCGACGAAGAGCCAGTCGAGGCGCGAGACGATCCAGCCCTGGAGCCCGACGAAGGCGGCGCTCGCGGCGTCGGGCATGGCGACGCCGAAGAGCAGGACTGCGAGCACCAGGCCTCCGGAGGTCAGGAAGACCGCGGGCTCGATGTGCTCCCAGAGCTCGTCCGACTTCGTTCGGCTGCGCCTCGCTGCGCGCTCGCTTGCATCCGCCGACCCCTCCCCCGAGCGCAGGGCTAGCGCTTCCGGAAGTGGAGGATGCCCCAGGTGAGATGGCCGCGATCGGCGGCGTCGACCCAGTGCTGGAGCCCCTGGCGCATGCGGCCGACGTAGTCGGGGCCGCAGCGCCGCGTCATCTCGTCGCGTCTCGTGTCGAGCTCGGCGGCGACGGTCGCGTAGTGGCGGCGCAGCTGGTCCGGCATCGCGACCCAGCGCACCTCGTCGAAGCCGAGCGCGCCCAGCGCCTTGCGGTAGAAGGCGGGCGACGCCAGCGAGTCGAGGTGGATGCGGTCGAGCACGGGCTGGAGGACGCCCTTCGGGCAGTCGTCGGTCTGCATCGGATCGGTGAACAGGAAGTCGCCGCCCGACTCGAGCACCCGGGCCACCTCGGCGAGGACGCGCTCGCGGGCCCCGCTGTGGAGGATGGCGTCCTGCGACCACACCACGTCGTAGGCGCGGGCGTCCGCGGGAACCGACTCGAAGCTCGCGTGCACCACGCGCACCCGGTCCTCGAGGCCGGCCTCGGCGCAGCGCTGTCGGTTGGTCTCGTTCTGCACCTCGGAGAGGTTCAGGCAGTCGACGCGGCACTCGAAGAGCGAGGCGAGATGGCGTCCGGCGCCGCCGTAGCCGGCGCCGAGGTCGAGCACTCGGGTCTCGCGGGACAGACGCGGAAGGAGCCCGGCCATCTTCGCCACCGTGCGGCGGCTCGCGGCCTGCACCGTGTCGCCGGCGCCCTCGTAGACGCCGATGTGGATGTCGTTCCCGCCCCAGATCTCCGAGTAGAACGAGTCGGCCGAGTCGCTGTCGTAGTAGGTCTCGGTCTGCGCGGCGACCGACGCGGCCCCGCTCCTGCTAGACATCGATGTGCTTCTCCGCGACGTGGACGAAGAAGTCCGGGTCGGCCTCCTGGTAGGTCTCCTGGAAGTCGCCGTAGGTCTTCACCGCAGCGAAGCCTGCCTCCTTCAGCAGCCGGCGCGTGTAGTTCTTGCGCAGCGGGAACATGTTGAGGCGGTACTTCGAGCCGTCGGGGAACTGGTACTGGAAGCGCGCCAGCCCCTCGTCGACGTGCTCGGGCTCGGCCACCACCTCTTCGCCGCAGTAGTAGTACTTGTGCTTGCTGTCGAAGCCGTGGTCGAGGATGGAGTCGTAGTTGCGCTGGTCGAGGATCAGGATGCCGTCGTGCTTCAGCGCCGCGTAGAACTCGGCGAGGGCGCGGCGCCGGTCCTGCTCGTCGAAGAGGTGGGTGAAGGAGTTCCCGAGACAGATGATCGCGTCGAACTTCCCGTGCACCTCGCGGTTGAGCCAGCGCCAGTCGGCGTGGATCGTCTTGAGGATGAGGTGACGCTCCTTGGCGTTCTCGAAGGCCTTGGCGAGCATGGCGGCGTTGCCGTCGACGCTCGTGACCTCGAAGCCCGCATCGAGGAGCTGCACCGAGTGGAAGCCCGTGCCCGTGGCGACGTCCAGCACCTTCTCCTTTCCGCGCCCCTTGAGCATCTCGACGAAGAAGTGCCCCTCGCTGTCGGCGCGGGCGTCCCAGTCGATCAGCTCGTCCCACTTCTCCACGAAGCTCTGGATGTACTCGGCGTGGTAGTGGTCGGTCTCGCGCATCGCCTTCGGGTCGGAGCCGAAGTCCTGGCGGATCGCGCGGAGGGAGCGGGCGGCGGCGGCGCGCGCCGTCGCCGGGGTGGCAGTCATGCGGACCTCTCGGTTCGGGTGGGGCCGGACGCGGAGCGGGGCGCCGGCGTCGCGCGAGACTAGGCGAAAAATACATCGGACACAATCTAAACGGGGATGGGTTCCATCCGATTCGCAGGATCTGGTAAAATCCAAATGATCCTGATTAGTTATGTCCGAAGATGCCCGTCCGGTGGCAAGCGCCTTCGCCGCCAAGGATCTCCCGATATTGATCGCATGCGAAGCATGTCGGGAGACTAGGACTGGCTCGCCTCGTCGACCGGACCGGTCTCCAGGATCGGCGCGGCGTCCAGCGCCTCGGCATCCATCATCGAGGCGATCCGCTGGAGCGCGGAGAGCAGCGCGTGGCGTTCCCAGGCGTCGAGGCGCTCCAGCTCGTCGCGGAAGCGGTCCTGGAGCTGGGAGGGCACCTCGCGCAGCAGCTTCGCGCCTGCCTTGGTGAGGCTGATGACGACGCTGCGGCGGTCGTCCTCGGAGCGGACGCGGCGCACCAGCTTCCGCTTCTCGAGGCGGTTCAGCACGCCGGTGACGGTCGGCTGGGAGAGGTGGACGGCGCGGGCCAGCGATCCCGTCGACGGCGCCTCGAGCCGATCGACCTCGCGCAGCACCGCGAGCTGCGGCCCGGTGAGCGCGTGTCGCTCGAAGAGACGCCGCGACTGCAGATCGATCGCGCGGATGATCCGCCGGATCGCGGCGACGATGTCGTCCTCGAGGTCGCGGGTGTCGGGCACGCGAGGCGCTCCCCGGCGGGATCATCCCTCAGGCGCGCGGCGGCGTCACCGGGGCGCGGGCCGTGCGGATTCCGGTCAGGTCTTCGATCTCATGACACGCCCGAGGGGCAGCTGCCACCTCTTCATGATGCGGTTGCTCGCCCTCTGCCTCGCGCTCGCCTTGGTGTGCCTGGAGCCGGCGGCGGGCGAGACGGTCACGGTGGTGGGAGCGCCGGGCGCCGGCGGAACCGGCGGAGCCCCGGGCGGGGACGGCGAGTCGGTGACGGCCACCGCGTCGCTCCCCGGCGAGGATCACGACGTCACGGCGCTGGGCGGAGCCGGCGGCCCGTCGGACACCGGGGACGGCGGGGACGGCGGCGACGCCAGCGCCGAGGCGATCGCGACCGACGCCTCCCGCGTCGAGGCCACCGCGACCGGCGGCCGGGGCGGCGCGAGCGCGGAGGGCGTCGCCGGCAGCGCCGGCGACGCGACTGCGAGCGCGAGCCTCGAGACCGACACCGCCGCGGAGGTGACCGGCTTCGTCCACGCCCGCAGCATCGGCGGCGACGCGGCGCTCGCCACGCTGACCGTGGTGAACGAGGGCACCGGCCCCGTCGACCTGACCGGCGATTCCGGCGGGGCCCACGCCGTGGGCGGGTCGGTGTCGCGCGCCGAGGCGCACGGAATCGGCGTCGGGGACGTGAGCGTCGAGGCGACGGTGGTCGACGATTTCACGAGGATTCCGGGCCAGATTCCGGGCGGCGGAGGCGGAGCGACCACGGCGATCGCGAACGCGGAGTCGAGCGCGGGGAACGCCGTCGCCGACGCCGTGTCCGCGTCCGGCGGGGACGCGACGGAGGATGCGGTCGCCGTCGCCACCGCGCTCGCCGCGGGCGATGCGACGGCCACGGCGCACGCGCTCGGCAACGACGAGGACGGCGGCGCGATCGCGTCGGCGCGGGCGGTCTCTTCGGGAGGGGGCGCCGTCCTCGCGCACGCGACGGCGGACACCTGGCCGCTCTTCTCCGACTCGGCGGGGCGATCGGTCGCCGAGGCCTACGGAGAGAACGCCGGCGCGGGCGAGGTGCACGTCGTCGCGGAGGCGATCGCGAACCTGGGGTCCGGCACGGCCAGCGCCGAGGGGCACTCCACGGGAGGGGGCGACGTCCGCGTCGAGGCGCTGGTCTCGAGCGAGTCGATCGGCCTCACCGAGCTCCACGACGCGGCGCGCGGATCGACCAGCGGAAAGCTCACGTTGATCCAGGGCGTCAACTTCGACTTCGGCCTGGTGCCCAACGGGGCGAGCGCCGCGTCCTCGCTGGTCGCGAGCAACCCGGGTGGCGGCGACCTCGATCTCTTCGTGTTCCTGCAGGCCGGGCTGTTCGGCGACGCGACCGTCGGTGACGTCGTCGGAACCTCCGACACCGGCGCCGACGTCAGTGTCTGGGTCGGAGCGGGAGGCGGTCACATCGTGCACGATCCCATCCACCGGATCCACGGCGAGTCGAACGGTGGGGACGTGTCGGTGCGCGCGGGATTCGGCCGCGTGGGCTGGCAGGCGCCGGACGATCCGAACGGCGGATCCATCCATCTGGTGGACGTCGTAACCGGCGACACGACCGGCGCGCTCTCGCTCTCCCAGAGCGCCAGCGGGGGCAACGGCCTCCTCATCAGCGACGACGCCTCGGGCGGCGACGCCTCGAGCGAGCTCACGAAACACACGGCCTCCGAGTCGCTCTCGCTCTACGGCGAGGCCCTCGGAGGTCAAGGGGCGTCAGGGAGTGGCCGCGGCGGCAACGCGACGGTCCGCCTCGACGGGACGAACACCGCGGGGCCCGTGAGTGCCGAGGCCTACGCCCGGGGCGGCCGGGCCAGCGTGGGGACCGTCGGGGAGGCCGTCGTCGAGATCTCCGCCACCACCGAGGGCGGCGGCCACGCGGTGTCGATCGGCAGGGAGCTCCTCCCGTTCTTCTCCCCGGTCCGGAATCTATCCACCGGCGCGGTCGGCGGGGACGACAACATCGCCACGCTCGCGAACGACGCCGGCAACGCGCGCAGCCACTCGGTCGGGACGAGCCTCGGAGACGCGTCCGTCACGATCTACGACAGCGCGATCGGAGGCTCGGCCTACCGACACCCCTTCTTCGAGCTCGAGTCCTCCGGCGGCGACGGGCTCTCCGTTGCGGAAGCCTCGGGCGGCGGCGTCTCCGCCGTGTTCGCCAAGGCCGAGGCCCGCGGCGGGCACCGGCGCTCGGCGTCGGGCGGCGCCGGCGACGCCGAGGCACGCGCCAGCGCGACGGGGCTCGGCGAGGTCACGGCCTGGGCGGTCGCGCGTGTCCAGCACGCCTGGGAGGACACGCTTCCCGAGGACGCAGGCACGGCGACGGCGCGAGCTCGCGCCGGCGGTGCCAGCGGCTCGGCGCGCGCCGAGGCGACCGCCTCCTTCGTCAGCGTCGCGCCCCGCGCGCAGCTCCGCGCCCAGAGCGAGGCCCTCGTCGCGTCCGCCCGCGAAACGGCGGCCTGGGTCACCCACGGCGCCGCGCTCGCCGATGCACCCGTCGTCGGCGACCTCCACGGCCGCGCGCTCCTCGTCGGCGCTCCCCTTACCGCCGACGTCGCCGCCG
>Ga0299906_10005114_pt1 | contig 10714 bp, 11 predicted proteins | sample RVTome_14_FD_200259 | JGI IMG/M metagenome (GOLD analysis project Ga0299906, IMG submission 200259) | Soil microbial communities from uranium-contaminated site in the Upper Colorado River Basin, Wyoming, United States - RVT145D125 (version 2) ... | reverse complement strand
GGCCACCTGTACACGGCCGCGCACTTCCTCGACCGCGGGCTGGTGAAGCCGCCGCTGTTCATCCAGTCGGTGTTCGGCATCCGCGGGGGGATCGGTCCGCACCCCGAGGACGTGCTGCACATGAAGCGCACCGCCGATCGCCTGTTCGGCGATCAGTACCAGTGGTCGGTGCTGGGCGCCGGGCGCAACCAGATGTACATCGCCACGCAGTCGGCGGTGATGGGCGGCAACGTGCGCGTGGGCCTGGAGGACTCGCTCTGGCTCGGCAAGGGCCAGCTCGCCCGGAGCAACGCCGAGCAAGTGTCCAAGATCCGCCGCATCCTCGAGGAGCTGGGGCTGGAGGTCGCTACGCCGGACGACGCGCGGCGCATCCTCAAGCTCAAGGGCAGGAGCAACGTCAACTTCTAGACGCGGGGAGGGAAACAGACAACCGGCTGCGCTGGCCCCGAGGCCTACTTCAGCCCGCCGGTCCTCATGCCCCCGTTGCGGAAAGGACACGATCCAAAGCCGCCGCGGGGGTCAAGATCTCCACGCCGCGCAGGGAGCGGCCGTAGAGGCGGCCGAAATCGGTCCTGTCACCGGTCACCAGAACGTCGGCGCCCGCCTGCACGGCAGCCCCGAGCACCGGGGCGTCCTTGAGGCCCAGGCCCTGGGCCAGCGCCCATTCGATGTGGTCCCTGGATGGCTCCGCGCACACCGTCAAGGACGACAAGAGTTGCTCCAGCAGCGGCAGACGCTGCGGGCGTTTACGGGAAAGGTTTCGCCGCGCCTCTTCGATCGTGTACGGCGAAGCGATCAGCTCACACAGCCCGGCTCGCGACAGCCGAAAAAGCGCCTCCGGCTTGCTCCTGTCCAGGTACGCTGCGCTGAACAGCACGTTCGCGTCGAGAAAGACGCGCATTTCACTTCTTCTTCGGCTTGCGCTTCCTTAGAGCGGCCTCGACTCGCGCTTCCTCTTGCGGCGTGATGCGGGAGGCTTCCGAGAACTCCTCCACCCTGGCATCGGTGTAGATCTCGATCGGATACACCACCGCCTGGCGCAAGACGATAGCGCCGTCCTCGGTCGCCTCGACAACCAGCGGGGCTTCATCGGGAATGCCCAACCGCCGCAGAATCCTTTTGGGGATGGTGACCTGTCCTTTCTTGCCCAGCTTGACCAGCTCCATGTCGGCATCTCCACAACTTCGATAGGCATTATATCGGACTTCCTGCTTTCCGGGATAGCGGGTCGAGGCGGTTCACCCTATCGATTTCCTGTGCCAGGATGAGCGTACCAACATCGATTGGAGACCAAGCGGATGAGACTGCATCGCATCGCCGCCATCCCCGGCGACGGCATCGGCCCGGAGGTGATCGACGCCGGCCTCGAAGTGCTCGAGGCGCTGGCGCAGCGCGACGGCGGCTTCCAGCTGCGGATCGAGCGCTTCCCCTGGGGCAGCGACTACTACAAGAAGACCGCCCGCATGATGCCCGAGGACGGGCTCGAGCGGCTGAAGGCCTTCGACGCCATCTACTTCGGCGCGGTGGGCTCCGAGGACGTGCCGGACCACGTGACGCTGTGGGGCCTGCGCCTGGCCATCTGCCAGGGCTTCGATCAGTACGCCAACGTGCGCCCCACGCGCATTCTGCCCGGCATCGAGCCGCCCCTGAAGCTCGAGCAGCCGGGGGACATCGACTGGGTCATCGTCCGCGAGAACAGCGAGGGCGAATACTCCGGCCAGGGCGGCCGGTCGCACCGCGGGCTGCCGGAGGAGGTGGCCACCGAAGTGGCGATCTTCACCCGCGCGGGCGTCACCCGCATCATGCGCTTCGCCTTCGAGCTGGCGCGCAGCCGGCCGCGCAAGCTGCTCACCCTGATCACCAAGTCCAACGCCCAGCGCCACGGCATGGTGCTGTGGGACGAGGTGTTCTACGAGGTGGCGCGCGGCTACTCCGACGTCAAGACCGACAAGATGCTGGTGGACGCCGCCACCACCCGCATGGTGCTCAAGCCCCGGTCGCTGGACGTGATGGTCGCCACCAATCTGCACGCGGACATCCTGAGCGACCTTGCCGCCGCTCTGTCCGGCAGCCTGGGCATCGCGCCGACCGCCAACCTCGATCCGCAGCGGCGCTTCCCGTCCATGTTCGAGCCGATCCACGGATCGGCCTTCGATATCGTCGGCAAGGGCATCGCCAACCCCATCGGGACGTTCTGGAGCGCGGCCCTGCTGCTCGAGCACCTGGGCGAGAAGGCGGCAGCGGCTCGGCTGATGGGCGCGATCGAGCAGGTCACGCGCGACCGCGTGTTCACGCCCGACCTCGGCGGCAAGGCGACGACCGCGGACGTGACACGCGCGGTGTGCGGCGGGCTGCAAGCCGGCGCACACCGCTGATCCCGGACTGTCAAAAACTCTGCTAGGTTTGCCCTATATGGATGCCGTTCGTCACCGAAATCAGTTCCGTATGACATTGATCATCCGGTACTTTACCTGCCCGACGAGCGGTCGTTAAAGTCGCACGTCGCCGGCCGATAACAGCCTCAAGTCCGGTCGGGCCGGTTTTCCGTGCCCGGCCGCAAGCACAGCTGCAAAGGGCAAACCCATCGAAAGGTGGGGACGCAAAGTCACCGGTCTAAAGGGCGTAACAGCCCCATGACAGCGGGATCGCCAGGTGCTTGGGACGCGGGCGCCGCCTTTATGCGCGGTGCTGCCTTCCATGGACGCTCGGGAGACGCTCGTACTCTCCCCGGCTGTCCGCCCCTGCATTCCCCGTTCTCGACCGTGGCCGCGCCGCCTGGCAGCGCCAGCAACGGAGAGCGGGCGTGTCGAAAGCTTCAAGACATCGGATGCACAGCGGCCTCGCGGCGCGCGAGCACGGCTTCTCGCTTGTCGAGCTGATGGTCGTGGTGGTCATCGCCGGCATCCTCGCCAGCATCGCCTATCCCTCCTACACCGCGCATCTGGTGCGGGCCAACCGCAGCGCGGCGCAGAGCCTGATGCTGGACGCCGCCGCCCGCCAGGAGCGCTTTCTGCTGGACCGCCGCGGCTATACCGACGTGCTGGGCGCCGGCGGGTTGAACATCAGCCTGCCGCAGGAGGTGTCGACCAATTACAACATCGTCCTGGCGGTGGACAACAACGCCACCCCGCCGATCTACACCATCGTGGCCACGCCGCTTCCCGGCTCGCGCCAGATCAACGACGGCGCGCTCACGCTGACCAGCCAGGGCACCAAGCTGCCCGCGGAGAAATGGCAATGACGCCGCGCCGCGCACTCGGCTTCACTCTGCCCGAGGCCATGCTGGCGGCGCTGGTGCTTTCCGTCCTGGCGATGCTCGCGCTGCCGATGCTGAGCGAGATGGTCATGACGCACCGCGTGCGCAGCGCCTCGTTCGAGCTGCTGTCCACGCTCAACTACGCGCGCAGCGAAGCGATCAAGCGCAACGACACCATCACCGTGGCGGCGACTGGGCCGGGCTGGGAGTCCGGCTGGCGCGTCACCGAGCCGGGCGGCAGCGTGGTGAAGCTGCAGCCGCAGCTCACCGCCGGCCTGCGCATCACCGGGCCGGGCACGGTGGTCTACGAGCGCGACGGGCGCCTGCCCCAGACCGGCGCCAGCGCCCTCTTCAGCGTGCAGGTCGAGCCCCCGCGCGCAGGCGTCGAAGGACGCTGTGTGCGCATCGATCTGACCGGACGCGTGAACAGCCGCAAAGGAGCCTGCTGATGAACCGACCCGCCTCCACGCCGCCGCAGCGCGGCTTCGCCATCATCGAGGTGCTGGTGACCCTGGTCATCGTGTTGCTGGGGCTGCTGGGCGCCGCCGGCGTGCTGGTGCGCAGCCACCAGTCTTCGATGGAAGCCTACCAGCGCACGCAGGCGCTGGTCCTGGTGGAAGACATGCTCGACCGCCTCAGCGCGAACCGTCCCGTCGCCGACTGCTACGCCGTCACCGACGCGGCGGCGGGCGCACCGCATCTGGGCACCGGCTACGCCGGCACGCCGAGCTGCGGCTCGGGCACGCCCGAGCAGCAGGCCACCGCGATCCGCGACCTGCAGCAGTGGAGCCAGCTTCTGCGCGGCGCGGCGGAGACCGACGCCGGCGGCGCCTTCGTCGGCGCGATGATCGGTGCGCGCGGCTGCGTGAGCTACGACGCCGCCTCCGACACCTACTCCGTGACGGTGGCGTGGCAGGGCCTGGGGCCCACGGCGGCGCCGCCCGACGAGATCCGCTGCGGCGTCGGCCTGTACGGCGACGACGCACAACGCCGCGCGGTAACCCTCGCCATGCAGATCGCCGACCTATGAACACGCAGCGCTTCGCACCCGCATGCCAGGCGGGCATCTCCATGGTCGAGATGATGGTGGCCGTGACCCTCGGGCTGTTCGTCCTCGTCGGCATCGGCTTGACTCTGACCAGCACCAGCCATTCGCGCACCGAACTCGACCGCGCGTTGCAGCAGATCGAGAACAGCCGCTACGCGATGCAGATGCTGGCGCACGACCTGCGCCACGCAGGCTACTACGGGCGCTACGTGAGCGAGCTGCCCGTGCCCGCAGCGATGCCCGATCCCTGTGCGGCGAGCCTGGCCGCCCTGGAGACCGGCATGGCGCTGCCGGTCCAGGGCTACGACGCCCCCGCGACCGTGCCGCCCGAGCTGGCTCCCTGCCTGGCGAGCGCCAACTGGGTGCCGGGCACCGACATCCTGGTGGTACGCCGTGCCCAGGCCAGCGAGCCGATCGATCTCCCGGCCGCCTCGCCGGGACAGGTATACCTGCAGACCACCGCGTACCCCAGCGGCCCGCGCTACTTGCTGGGCACCGGCTCGAATCCGGCCGCCTTCACCCTGATCGAGAAGCGCGACGACCACTCGGGCGCGACGGTGCCCGCGGGGCTGCTGCCTTACCGCGTGCACGTGTACTTCGTCAGCCCCTGCGACATACCGACCACGGGCGACACCTGCAGCGGCACCGACGACGACGGCGGACGCCCGATTTCGACGCTGAAGCGCCTGGAGCTCGCCGCCGACGTGGGCGGCAACCCGGTGATGCGCACGGTGCCGCTGGTGGAGGGCATCCAGGATCTGCAGATCGATTACGGCATCGACCAGCCTGCGCCCGGCGCCAGCGTCGGCGACGGCGCGCCGGACACCTACACCGCTGCGCCCGCGACCCCCTCCGATTGGGGCAACGTGGTCGCGGTGCAACTCAACCTGCTGGCCGCCAACACCGAGCCCACCCCCGGGCACGCCGACGGCAAGCGCTACAACCTCGGCCTGGCGGGAACCGTCGGGCCTTTCGGCGACGCCTACAAGCGCCACGCGCTGTCCGCGGTGGTGCGCGTCAACAACGTGAGCGGCCCCCGGGAGCAATAGCCATGGTCCTTACCATCCGACCCATGCAAGCGCCACGCAAGCAGCGCGGCGCGGTGCTGTTCGTCGCGCTGATCATGCTGGTCGTGTTCACGCTGCTCGCGGTGTCGGGCGTGAACTCGAGCGTCGCCAGCCTGCGCGTGGCGGGCAACTCGCAGTCGCAGATCGAGGTCAGCGCCGCCGCCCAACTCGCCCTCGAGCAGGTGGTCGACCAGGTGACCAACTTCCAGCACGCCACCGACACCCCGCCGCCCACGCAGAGCATGAACGTGTCCATCGCCGGGCTCAGCTACCCGGTGACCGTGACCCTGCAGTGTCTGGGGTCAGCGCCGGTGGCCGGATACAGCGCCTCCTTCGCGGCCTCCGCCCCGACCGAGTCCTACTGGGACATAAGCGCCAGCGCCAGCGACCCGCGCAGCGGCGGCGGCGCCGTGGTGCACCAGGGCGTGAAGGTGACCCTGAGCCCGGGCCAGTTGTGCCCGACCTGATCGCCCAATGGACTGAGCCAGGCGGGCCCCACCCGCACCTTCGCGGAGCGCGCAAATGAAACCAATCCTCGCAATCGGCCTGGCGACGCTCGCCGTGGCATCGGCGGCGGCCGTCCGGGCCGACGATACCGACATCTTCCTGACGCCGCCCGGCGCGGGGGGCAGCACGGCGCCCAACGTGCTCATCGTGCTGGACAACAGCGCGAACTGGAGCGCCAACTTCGACGCCGGAACCAAGTTCACGGCCGAGATCGGCACGCTGGCGGCTGTGGTCGGCGCCCTGAGCGACAAGCTCAACGTCGGCCTGATGCTGATGGACGAAACCGGCGCGGGCACCAGCGCACCCACGAGCGGCAGCTACGTGCGCTACGCGGTGCGCAACATGAGCCTGGCCAACCGCCTGGCACTGAGGAACCTGTTCACCAACCTCGGCCAGAACGCGGACAAGACCAACAACGCCTCCTGGGGCTTCGCCATGTTCGAGGCCTTCAAGTACTTCGGCGGCGGAACCGGCGCGCCGCAGAACACCACCCACTTCGGGCGGGATGCCTATTCCGGTTTCGGGCAGCCCAAGCGCGACTATCCCGGTAACCCGCTCGCCAACACCGCGGGCGGGCTGCCCGCAAACGCGTTCGCCTCGGCGATGAGCCGCACCTATTTGAGCCCGATCACCGACAGCTGCCAGAAGAACTACGTCATCTTCATCGGCAACGGCATGCCGCAGGCCGGCGGCGACGGTGGCAACCCGAGTGCGGCCACGCTGCTCGCCAACATCGGCGGCAGCACCACCACCATCCCGCTGTCGAGCAGCGGCGCGCGCAATAACATCGCCGACGAGTACGCGCGCTACCTGTATCAGACCGACGCCGGCAGCCCGGCCGGGACGCAGAACATCATCACCTACACCATCGCGGTGTACGACCCGGCGCAGATGACGGGTTCCGACCCGGACATGATCATGCTGATGAACAGCATGGCCAACCAGGGCGGCGGGCGCTACTTCGCCGCCACCGACACGATGACGCTGCGCAACGCGCTGGAAACCATCCTCACCGAAGTGCAGGCGGTCAACAGCGTGTTCGCGTCCTCCACCTTGCCGGTGAGCGTGAACGTGCGCGGCACCTATCTCAACCAGGTTTACATGGGCGTGTTCCGCCCGGACGCGGACGCGGCCCCGCGCTGGATGGGCAATCTGAAAGAGTACAAGCTCGCCGCCTCCAGCACCGACCAGCTCTACCTGGCGGATGCGAACGGCAACCCGGTGGAGAACAGCACCACCGGCTTCGTCACTCCGAGCGCGATCAGCTACTGGACGCAGCCATCGGCGTTCTGGGGCTTCCAGCCGTCGGGAGCGGGCGGGGCATCCGACTCGCCCGACGGCGACATCGTCGAGAAGGGCGCGGCGGCGCAGGTGTTGCGCAGCACTTACCCTGTCTCCCAGGCCGCGCGCAAGGTCTACACCTGCAGCACCTGCGGCGGCGGCGCGGTGCTGTCGAGCACGCCGTTCGACACCGGCAACGCCGCCATCACCGCGGCGTCGCTCGGGGTGAGCACGGCCGCAGAGCGCGACCGCATCATCGACTGGGTGCGCGGCCAGGACCTCGCCGACGAGAACGCCAGCGGCGCGACCACCGACGTGCGAGCCTCCATCCACGGCGACGTGCTGCACTCGCGCCCCGCGGTGGTCAACTACAACCGCAACGGCGACGACAACGACATCGTGGTGTTCTACGGCGGCAACGACAGCCTGGTGCACGCGGTGAAGGGCGGCCAGAGCGCCAGCGGCGGCGAAGAGCTGTGGGCCTTCGTCGCGCCGGAATTCTACGGCAAGCTCAAGCGCCTGGCGGACAACACGCCGAAGATCTCGACCCCTGACCCGAAACCGTACTTCTTCGACGGCATGTTCAGCGCCTGGTACTCGGACGTCAACGACGACGGCAAGCTGTCTTCCGGCGACGGCGACAAGGTGTACCTGTTCGTAAGCGCGCGCCGCGGCGGACGCCTGCTGTATGCATTCGACGTCTCCGACCCGAACGATCCGCGCGTGATGTGGAAACGCGGCTGCCCGAACGCGACCGACAGCACCGGCTGCGACACGGGCTACGGCGAGCTCGGCCAGACCTGGTCGCTGCCGCAGGCGGTGAAGGTGCGCTACACCAACAACCCGGTGCTCCTGATGGGCGCCGGCTACGACGCCCTGGCCAACGACGCACTGCCCCAGACCGCCGCCACCATGGGCCGCGGCATCATGGCCATCGACGGGGTCACCGGCAACGTGATCTGGCATGCGGGCGCGGCGCCCACCGGCGCGACTTTCACGCGCACGGTCTCGGGCATGGATCACAGCGTCGCCTCCGACCTCGCCGTGCTGGACCGCAACTTCGACGGCTTCGCGGACCGCGTCTATGTCCCCGATACCGGCGGCAACGTCTGGCGCGCGGACATCGACGACGCCAACCCGGGCAACTGGAACGTGACCCTGTTGGCATCGCTGGGCGGCACGGGCGCGTCGGCGCGCAAATTCCTGTTCCCACCGGACGTCGTCTATGCCAACGGCACCCAGAACTTCGACGCGGTGCTGATCGGTTCTGGCGACCGCGAGCACCCGCTCGACACCAGCATCAGCGACCGGTTCTACATGCTCAAGGACACCAACATCGGCCCGGTGAGCACCGACCTGGGCATCGTCGAAAGTCAGCTGTTCGACGCCAGCGCCAACCTGATCCAGGACGGCACCACCGCCGAGCGCTCGGCGGCCAAGCTGGCGCTCATCGCCGCACGCGGCTGGTATATCGCACTGGGCAGCGGCGAGAAAGTGGTGAGCAACTCCATCACGCTGGCCGGCACGACCTTCTTCGGCACCAACCGGCCCACCCCGCCCGCGCCCGGGGTGTGCGCGCCCAACCTGGGTGAGGCGCGGCTCTACAGCGTGAGCTACCTCGACGGGTCGGCCACGCTGGAGAACAATGGTTCGGCCGGCCTGACGGTGGGCGACCGCTACCGCGTGCGCGCCGGCGGCGGCTATCCGCCGTCGTTCGTGCCGATCTCGGTGCAGCTCAACGGCAAGATCCACCAGGGCGTCATCTCCGGCACGCAGGTCATCACCGCACCGGTGCAGGCGGGCAAGCGCCAGCGGACGTTCTGGTTCCGCGAGATGGACAAGTGACGCGCACAGTCGCGTAGCCGCGCAAGCGGCGGAATCCGGGGATAAGAAGCGTATCTTCCTCCCATTCCCCGCTCTGGCGAGCCGGGCTGGCGCCCGGCCCTCACCCTGCCCTCTCCCGCAAGCGGAAGAGGGACCTATTTGTCTGTCCGCCGGGGCGGTGTGGTGTTCGCATCCCGCGGCCCATCGCGCAGCGCCGCCTCGACGTACAGCTTCTGCGTCAGCACCATCACCACCACCATCAGCGGCGTGGCGAACAGGATGCCCAGCACGCCGAACAGCAGCCCGAACACGACCACGCCGATCAATCCCAGCGCCGGCGGCAGCGCCACCGCCCAGCGCTGGATCAGCGGCATGAGCACGCTCCCCTCGACCTGCTGAACGCCCAGGTAGAGCAGCACCACGTATAGCGGCGCCATGCCACCTTGCGTGAGGGCCACCAGCACGGCCGGAATCGCGGCCAGGATCGGACCCACGAACGGGACGAACTCCAGCACGCCGGCGATCAGCCCCAAGGACAGCGCCAGCGGGATCCCAAGCAGCCACAGGCCAACCCCGGTGATCAGACCGACGATCACCATCGCCACCAGCTGACCGAGCAGCCACTTCTTCAATGCGGAGCCGGCGGCATCCAGCGCCTGCCCGGCGCGCTCGCGGCCGGCATGCGGCACGAGCCGGATCAGCCCGCGCCGGTAGAGCCCGGGATCGGCGGCGAGGTACAGCGCCAGGAACACGATCAGCACGGTGTTCGCCACCGCCCCCAGCGTGGTGCTGGCGAAGCGCGCGAGACCGGAGACCGCGCCGCGCGCCCCCTCGGCCGAGCGCCGTGCCATGTCCACCAGCGCAGGTCCGAAGGGCGAGCGCTCCAGCCACGCCCGGACCCGCGAAACCGCGTCCGGCAGCAGGTCGGACAGCTCCCGCAGCTGCAGCGCCACCTGCTCGCCGACGCTCCAGCTTGCCAGGATCAGCCCGGCGATCAGCAGGATAACCACCACCGCAAGAGACCATCGTCCACTGAGCGGGGTATATCGGTCGAGCGGATCGGACAGCGCGCGCAGCGCGGTCGCCAGCAGGATCGCGCCGAACACCAGGACGAACACGTCGGCGAGCCGCCAGACCAGGATCGCCAGGGCCACGATGCCCGCCACGACCAGCGCCCGGCGGGCGAACTGCGCCGTGGACGGCGTACTGCTTTCGAAATCTCGGTGCATCTGCGGATAGGGGCAATGAAATCCGCAGAAATGCGGCATGTAGCGTTCCCGGCTCCGAGACGCCTCGCCACGCCTGCACGGAAGAGCGCGGCGCGTGCTTCAATGAGGGCCGCGGCGAAAGGCCACGGAAAACCAGAAGTACGTAGAGTAGTAGTGGAAGCGATCGACAGGCTTCAATGAGGCCGCGGCGAAAGGCCGCGGAAAACACGGCCTCGAAGGAGCAGATCGATCTCGGGAGTGTGCTTCAATGAGGCCGCGGCGAAAGGCCGCGGAAAACCCCGCCAGCCCCGCCCGTAACGTGCAGAGCACCTGTAGCTTCAATGAGGCCGCGGCGAAAGGCCGCGGAAAACTTGCCGAGAAGTCGCAGATTGTGGCGAGATTGATGGGCTTCAATGAGGCCGCGGCGAAAGGCCGCGGAAAACGTTGGAAGCCTACAAGGCGGCCCAGCGCCCGGCATGTGCTTCAATGAGGCCGCGGCGAAAGGCCGCGGAAAACGCGGGCG
>Ga0299906_10005113_pt1 | contig 10716 bp, 11 predicted proteins | sample RVTome_14_FD_200259 | JGI IMG/M metagenome (GOLD analysis project Ga0299906, IMG submission 200259) | Soil microbial communities from uranium-contaminated site in the Upper Colorado River Basin, Wyoming, United States - RVT145D125 (version 2) ... | reverse complement strand
CGAGCGCGGCAGCCCCCTCGATCAGCTCGTAGATCGCAGAGTGCGACATGATGAACGTCACAGGCAGCACGTAGCTCCACACCCCCGTCGACGACGCGACGTGCCGCAGCAACTCAATCGCCGGCCGCGCGATGAGCAGCCCATAAGCGAAATGGATGAGCCGATCGTAGTGATTGCGCTGCCACCCGAAGTGCTTCGCGATGTTCACCCCACTCAGGCTGGCGACCGACCCCCGGGTCATCCCTGATGCAGATCCATTAATTCCTGTCAGGCGCTCGAGGCTGTTGCTGCGGCGCCCGCTCCGCAGCAGCCCGGCCCCATCATGCCGCCCCACGCGCCGTGCATCATCGCCATTGCATTCTGCATGTTGCTCCAGTGCTCCTGGAGCAGGCGCTGACGCGCCTGTGGATCCTGCGTCTGGCTGATCTTTGCCATCTCCTCCCGCATCTTCGCCATCTGCTCCTGCATCTTTGCGAACTGTTTATCGAACTCCGCCGGAGTCTGCGGAGCTTGTTGTGCCTTGGTACCGGTCGTAGGTGAGCTATCCGTCTGCTGCGCAAGTACCGGGCACGACACAAATTATGCATCCAACGCTGCTCAATAGAATAAGCAAATACGCGTATGAGCGTGCGCTGAAAGAGCTCGCTCGCCAGCGGCGCGCGGTACGTCCGTACCATCCATTCCCGGCGCCGCTGCCTAGGGCCGAAATGCCCTCTCAAACCGTCGTTCGTTGCGGATCAAGCCCGCGATGTTGGCAAGCTCTTCGGCGAACGTCTCGAGCAGGTCATCGATCGACACCACGCCCAAGAGCTCGCCGCGCCGGCCGATGACCGGCAGGCGCCGCACGCCGATGCGCCGCATTTCCTGGAGCGCTGCGCTGACCGAGCTGTCCTCCGAGGCGACGACGGGCTGGCGCGTCATGACGTCGCCGACTTTGAGCGTGCGCGGATCGACTTCCTTCGCGACGACCGCAATGACAATGTCCCGGTCCGTGATTACACCGACCGGCTTGAGGGTCTGATCGAGCACCTGCGGCTCCGCGACCACTAAGTAACCGACGTGCTCTTCGCGCATACGCTGTGCGGCCGCCGTCAGGTCCTCGTATTCGCGGATCGTCACCACGTTTCGCTGGCAGATATCACCGATACTCTTGGCCACGTGACGCTCCTGCTTGTGTTGCCCGATTTGCGGATGCTATCCGCAACGTCATTGGTCCGCGTCCGTATAACTACGGTGTCCGGCGCCTCAAGCGAATCGACTTCGCCCCCTCGAGAACGACGAGGAGAGCCAGCACGACGGCCAGGCACACCGCGAGGTCGTCGGCGTGCAACGGACCGAGCGCGAGGAATGCCCTGGCATCCGGCCAGAGGAGTACGCTCGCGAGCGTTCCGCCCGCGAGCCCGAGCCCTCCCCACAGCCACGGATTGGGCCGCCCAAATGCGACGCGCAGCGACGCGCTAAACGTCCGGTTGACGAAGATGAGCGTCACATTGACGCCGACGAGCGCCACGAACGTGAGCGCACGCATTTCGTTCTCCGGCATGCCTCGGCCGGCCGCAACCAGAAATACCGCTGCCGCGGCGACGAACGCAAGAGTGCCCTGCAAAAGGCTCCAGCCCATCAGCGCCGGCGACAGCAGCGGAGCGCGTGGATCACGCGGCGGCCGGCTCATCAGGTCGGCCTCCTCCTGCTCCGCCTCGAACACGATCGAGCACGCCGGATCGATAATGAGCTCGAGGAACGCGATCAGCATCGGCGTGAGCAACAAAGGCTGTCCTAGAAGGATCGGCAGCAGCGCGAGGCCTGCGATCGGAACGTGGATCGCGAGAATGTAGCCCATGGCCTTGCGCAGATTGTCGTAGATCCGCCGCCCCACACGGACGGCGCGCACGATCGAGCCGAAGTCGTCGTCGAGCAGTACGATGGATGAGGCCTCGCGCGCCACATCGGTGCCGCGCCCGCCCATGGCGACGCCGATGTGCGCCGCCTTCAGCGCCGGCGCATCGTTGACGCCGTCGCCCGTCATCGCGACGACTTCGCCGTTTGCCTTGAGCGCATTCACGATGCGCAGCTTCTGCGCAGGCGTGATACGCGCAAAGATCGTCGCCGGTCGGATGCGCTGCGCGAGGCTCGCGTCGCTCATGCGCTCCACTTCCCCGCCCGTCAACAACGCGCCATCGCCGATGCCGGCCTGTAGGGCAATGGCTCGCGCCGTCTCGGGGTAGTCACCCGTGATCATGACGATGCGGATGCCCGCGGAGCGACACTCGCGCACCGCCGCAGGAACGGTCGCGCGCAGCGGGTCGGCGAAGCCCACGAGTCCCAGGAAGGCGAACCGGATTTCGGTGGGTGCGGCCGGAAGCGCCCGACCCTCGATCTGGGCGCGCGCCACCCCCAGTACGCGCATCCCCTGGCGCGCCAGCTCATCGACCTGGTTCCCGAGCGCTTCGCGCTCGCCGCGATCCATGCAACAGAGCTGGGCGATGGCCTCCGGTGCTCCCTTCGCGGCCGCCAAATGCGCCCCGCCTTCAGGGCCCGCCCACACTCGGGTGACGGCAAGCAGCTCGGGCCGCAGCGGATACTCACGCAGGAGTTCCCCGACGCGTGATGCACCGCCGTGCGCCGCTTTGGAAAGCTCATGCAGCGCCCGCTCCATCGGATCGAGCGCTTCCTGCTCGCTCGCCAGACGAGCAGTGTCAAGCAGCTTCGCGAGCGACGATGAGCTTGCAATGCCTGCGGACGCGTCCCCTTGCCGCCAGCACTCTGTTGCGCTTTGCAGCCGGCGCACCGACATCATGTTGTGCGTCAACGTGCCGGTCTTATCGGTGCACAGCACCGTCGCCGCCCCGAGCGTCTCGATCGCGGCCGCGCGTCGCGTGAGAACGCGCGATCGGGAAAGCCGCCACGCGCCCATCACCATGAACACCGTGAGAACGAGCGGGACCTCCTCCGGCAGCATCGACATGCCCAGTGCAATGCCCGCGAGAATCGCCTCGATCCAGGACCCGCGCAGCACTCCGTAGAGCACGATCACCAGCGCGCTCAGCGTGAGACCGACCGCAGCAAAGACGAGCACGAGCCGTCGGGTTTGCACCTGAAGACGGGGCGGCTCGGATTCAATCGCACCGACCGCGCGGCCGATCTTGCCGATCTCGCTGCGCGCGCCGGTGGCTGTCGCCACGGCAAGCCCGGCGCCGCGAATCACGAGCGTTCCCGAGAAGACATGCGGCAGATCATCGCCGCCCGGCGAGGCAGGCAGGGACGGTGAATCGCCCGTGGGCCGCTTGCGTACTGAGACTGACTCGCCGGTCAGAAGCGACTCGTCCACCTGCACGTTCTCGCCCGAGATCAGAATGCCGTCGGCGGGAATTCGGTCGCCCTCGACGAGCACGAGAGTATCGCCACGGACGACTTCGCGGCCGGGAATGCGACGGCGCTGGCCATCGCGAACGACGAGCGCGCGCGGACTCGCGAGCTCGCGTAACGCATCGAGGACGCGCTCGCTGCGGCCCTGCTGAATGACTGCGATCGTCACCGACAAGCTCGCAAAGACGAGCAACGCGAGCGCTTCGCTCAAATCGCCAAGCGCGAGATAGAGCAGGCCCGCGCCCAGCAGCAGCGCAAACATCGGCTCGTGCACCACGTCGGCCACGATGCGCAGCGATGTGCGCCGGTCCCGCGCCGGCAGCTCGTTCGGCCCGTCCCGTGCGAGCCGCAGGGCAGCCTCGCGCTCGCTCAAGCCCTCGCGCGCCGGCTCGGGCACCGCGAATTCCGCGGCAGTCATTGCGAGTCGATCCTCATGCTTGCCTCGCTGAGGCCAGTAGCGCGCGACGCTATACTGGAGCCGTGATGGCCGCTCATCCGCTGGTCGACCTTTCCGCGCTCGTTCTGGTTGTCGTTGCGAACAGTACGCCGGTGCTCCTCTCGGTGCTGCTCGGCAACCGTTGGGCGTACCCTATCGATGGCCGCCGTGCGCTGCCCGACGGGCGGCCAATCTTCGGATCGCACAAGACATGGCGCGGCCTGATCGGCGGGACCCTCGCGGGCGGCGCAACCGGCGCGCTGCTTTCCGCAGGCTTTGCAACCGGCGCCGTATTCGGCCTGCTGGCGCTTACGGGTGATCTCCTGTCGTCGTTCATCAAGCGGCGCCTCGCCCGACCGAGCGGGCGCGATACGCCCCTCCTCGATCAGCTTCCCGAGACCCTGCTGCCGATGCTCCTGCTGCATGATCGGCTCTCGTTGGGGGCAGGGGCGATTCTTGGCACGGCCGCACTCTTCACCCTGCTCGACCTGGTTGCAGCGAAGGTGTTCACCTTCCGTCGCGCACCGTCCCGGTAGCCGGCAGCCTCGCCATTTTGTCCGGCGTGCAACACTGCCGCCTATCGCGGCTTTCCCCAATGCCGAGGGGGGCTTGCCAGCAGCAACCGGCGGTTTCCTTCGACGAGCCGCGGCGTCGCTCGCGCCATCGTGTCGGCCGGCAGCGAGTAGACCGCGCCGGCATTCACGGCCTTGAGCCGGGTCCAGCGCCGCCACATGCCCATCGGGTCCGCAATCGTGTCGTCGGTGCTGACAATGACCTCGGGATTCGCGGCGATCACCGCTTCGAGAGATGCTCGAAATCCGCCGCTGCGGTACCGGCGATCTGCGACGTGCCCGCGATCTCGCCGATCGTGCGCAGGGCCACTGGCACGTCGGCCAGGCGGAAGGTCGAGATCTCCGAACCGCCCGATGGCCAGACGTGAAGTCTGGTCTCGTTAGACCGGAGTTTGCGCCCATCGTTTTGAATCATATCGACGTATCCGGCGGCTGCGTTCACCATGACGCCCTTGGGTCGAAGCAGCGCGACAACGGGTGGCATCGGAATGAGAAGACCTCTGTTCACGCGGGTCACGGGCAGGCGCCGCAGCACATGCGGTGCGGCGCTTGCGCTGGGTCTATTGCTGGTCGGTTGCGAGGGCGGCAGGTTCAGTGCTGATCTGGCCACGGATGCGCCGGGCGACCCTCAGATCGCACGAGTGGAGGTCAGCCTCCTCGGTCTGGAGTTCCGCAAGTCCGATGGCACTAACGCAACCCTCGAATTCAACACGGGTGAGATCGTGAACCTGCTCGATCTCCTGAGCGGCAGTCCACTACGGTTGTTCACGTCGGAAAAACTGCCAGACGGCACATATACGGGCGTACGCCTGCTTTTCGACCCGGCCCAGGATGCGGTTGCGGTCACAGCAGATGGCAACGAGTTTCCGGTGTTACTGGCTGACGGCGCCTTTGCCGTCGCCGACTTCACGGTCAACCAGAACGATAGCAGCCGGGAGTCCCTGACCCTGACGCTGGATCTGCGGCAGTCCTTGAGCTTCGACGACGGCAATGACGAGTACACGCTGACACCCCTGTTGCGTTCGGTTCGCACCCGCGAGGCGGCGCAGATCGAAGGGAACGTCAATGTGACTTGTCCCGTGGGTACTTCATTGACGCAGGGCGGCGCAGTCTATCTGTTTGTGGGCGAGGATGTGACGCCGGACGATCTCGACGACGCTGTGACCGAACCGTACGCCACGAGCAGCGTCGTGGTCGATTCGGCCAGCGGGCAGCTTACTTATGCATTGCGTTTTCTGCCGGCAGGCAACTACACGCTCGCGCTCACCTGCAGGGGTGATGCGGACGACCCGGGTGCCGATGACGACCTGGAGTTCCGCAGCATTTCGAATGTGCAGATCGACGCGGGCGATATCGTGACACGCAACCTCAACTGAAGCGCCGCCGCGATCAGCAGGAGGCGCAGCGCGCGGGTCATCCAGGGCCCTGCTCAGTCTCGAAGCGCATCAGGGCGCGCAGCAGCGGCCAGTCGAAGGCGATGCCCGGATCGGACTTCCGGCCCGGCGCGACGTCACTGTGGCCGACCACCCGCTCCGTGGACAGGCTCGGGTAGGCACGGCACAGGGCCGCGATCAACCGCGCAAGGCGCACGTACTGCAGCGACTCATAGGGGCCCGCGTCGGTCCCCTCGAGCTCGATGCCCACGGAGAAGTCGTTGCAGCCGCTGCGCCCCTGCCACTGCGACTGCCCGGCGTGCCAGGCGCGGCGATGAAAAGGCACGTACTGGACGATCTCGCCGTCACGGCGGATCAGTGCATGCGCGGATACGCGCAGTTGCTCGATCCCGGCGAAATACGGATGCGCGTCGGCCGGCAGGGTATTCATGAACAGCGCGTCGATCCACGGCCCGCCGAACTCACCGGGCGGCAGGCTGATGCCATGAACGACGACGAGCTCGGCGACGGTCCCGGCGGGGCGATCGTCGCAGTTGGGGGATTCGACCTGCCGCGCCGCCGCCAGTCGCCCGGTCGCGGTATCGATCCGCATGACATCAGCGGCCCCGGCCGGTCGAGTGTTGCTGCGCATCCCGGCATGATGCCCGGCGGCTGTCGAACAGCTGCGCGCTGCGGAAACGTCTAGAATTCCGGGCGCGGCCGCAACCCGGGAACCTGATGGACGCGATGAACGAGCTCGTGGAGCGCGACCTGCACGTCGTGTGGCACCCGTGCACCCAGATGAAGGACCACGAGTGGCTGCCGATGATCCCCATCGCGCGCGGCGAAGGCGTCTGGCTCTACGACACCGCGGGCCGCCGCTACCTGGACGCCATCAGCTCCTGGTGGGTCAACCTGTTCGGCCACGCCAACCCGCGCATCAACGCGGCGGTCGCCGGGCAACTCGGCCGGCTCGAACACGTCATGCTGGCAGGGTTCACGCACGAGCCGGCCGTGGCGCTGGCAGAGCGGCTGATCGGCCTTGCGCCGCGCGGCCTCACCCGCTGCTTCTACGCCGACAACGGCTCGAGCGCGATCGAAGTGGCACTCAAGATGAGCTTTCATTTCTGGCGCAACTGCGGCCGCACGCGCAAGCGTCGCTTCGTGACGCTCGCCAACAGCTACCACGGCGAGACGCTCGGTGCGCTCGCCGTGGGCCATGTCGAGCTGTATCGCGAAATCTACCAGCCCCTCTTGATGGACGTGCTGACCGTGCCCTCCCCCGACGGCTATCTGCGCGAAGATGGCGAATCCCGGGAGGACCACAGCCGGCGCATGTTCAACGCGATGCAGGCGACGCTCGAGCGGCACCACGAGGAGATCTGCGCCGTGATCGTCGAGCCGCTGGTGCAGTGCGCGGGCGGCATGCGCATGTATGACCCGGTCTATCTGCAGCTGCTGCGGGCGGCCTGCGACCGCTATGGGGTGCACCTGATCGCCGACGAGATCGCGGTCGGGTTCGGCCGCACGGGCACGATGTTCGCCTGCGAGCAGGCCGGCATCACACCCGATTTCCTCTGCCTGTCGAAGGGCCTGACCGGGGGCTACCTGCCGCTGTCGGCCGTGCTCACCGGCGAGACGGTGTACGCCGCCTTCTACGACGAGTACGCGAGCCTGCGCGCCTTCCTGCACTCGCACAGCTACACCGGCAACGCACTCGCCTGCACCGCTGCGCTCGCGACCCTCGATATCTTCGCCGCCGACGCCGTGATCGAGCGCAACCGCGGCCTCGCCGCACATCTCGGCCGGTGCGTGCAGGAGCTCGGCGACCTGCCGCACGTCGCCGAGGTGCGGCAGACCGGGATGATTGCCGCCGTCGAGCTGGCGCCGGGCGGCGACCGGCACGCGGCATACGACTGGCGCGAGCGCCGCGGCCTGCGCGTCTACCGGCACGGTCTCGAGCACGAGGCGTTGCTGCGGCCGATCGGCAACGTCGTTTATTTCATGCCGCCCTACGTCATTGAACCGGCGCAGATCGATGCGCTTGTCGCGATCGCGCGCGCCGGGATCGAGCTCGCCACATGCGACTGACCCGCGTGCATTGCGATCTGCCGCTCGCCGCCGGTATCGAGGTCTCGTTGCCCGAAGCCGCGGCGTATCACGCCGTCCGCGTATTGCGGCTGCGTCCGGGCGACGCGCTCGTCGTCTTCGACGGACGCGGCGCGGACTTTCGTGCCGAAATCGCCTCCGTTGCCGATGGCGACGTTCGAGTGAAACTGCTCGAGCGTCTCGCTGCGCTGCCCGAGTCGCCGCTCAGGATCACGCTCGTGCAGGCGATATCGCGCGGCGAGCGTATGGATTGGACCCTGCAGAAGGCCACGGAACTTGGCGTGCACACGATCGTCCCGGTGTTGAGCGTGCGCAGCGTCGTGCGGCTCGACGAGCGGCAGGCAGAGAGCAAGCTGAGGCATTGGCGCGGAATCGTCATTGCGTCCTGTGAACAGTGTGGGCGCAGCATCGTGCCTGAGTTGCAACCGCCGCAGGAGTTGCGGGCTCGGCTTGCGGGTGACGCACGCGATGGCCAGCGACTGGTGTTGAGTCCTGACGGACCCACCGCCCTTGCCGGCCTGACGAGCGTCTCCTCGCGAGTTGAGTTGCTGATCGGTCCCGAAGGCGGGTTCGATGACGCTGAGCTCCACGCCGCCGAACGCGCCGGGTACACGCCCGTGCGGCTCGGACCACGTGTGCTGCGCACCGAAACCGCCGGAATCGTCGCGTTGACGGTGCTGCAGGCATTGTGGGGCGACCTGCAGTAGGAAAAGAGAAGGACGCCGGGATTGTGGGTAGTGCGGAAACAGCGGCTGCGAGCGAACGATCGCCCGCCGGCGCAGTGGGGCTGACGCCCTGGCAGCGACTGAGGAACATTTTCGGCGGATCGGCCGGCAACCTCGTCGAATGGTTCGACTGGTTCGCGTACGCGTCGTTCTCGGTCTATTTCGCCTCGGTCTTCTTTCCGGAAGGCGACCAGACCACCCAGTTCCTGAAGACCGCCGTGATTTTCACCGTCGGCTTCATCGCACGGCCTATCGGCGCCTGGCTGATGGGCATCTACGCCGACAAGGCCGGACGGCGCGCGGCGCTGACCCTGTCGGTCTCGATGATGTGCGCGGGATCGCTGGTCATCGCCCTGACGCCGGGCCACGCGGTGATCGGCAATTTCGCCGCGGTCGTCCTCGTCCTCGCGCGCGTGCTGCAGGGGCTCAGCGTCGGCGGCGAATACGGCGCGTCGGCGACCTACGTCAGCGAAATGGCGGGCAGGAACAACCGCGGCTTCTGGTCGGGCTTTTTGTACGTGACCCTGATCGCGGGCCAGCTGCTCGCGCTGCTCTTGTTGTGGCTGTTGCAGAAGATCCTGACCGAGCAGCAGCTCCACGACTGGGGCTGGCGCATACCGTTCTTCATCGGCGCGGGCCTGGCGATCGTGGTCTTCTGGATCCGGCGCGGCATACACGAGACCACGTCCTTCCACAACGCCGGCGTATCGGTGAACGAGCGCGGCAGGACCATGATGCTGTTCACCAGATACCCGACGGAGACCGCGATGATCGTCGTGCTGACGGCGGGCGGCGGCCTCGGCTTCTACGCCTACACGACCTACATGCAGAAGTTCCTCATCAACAGCGCCGCTGGCCCCATGGGCGAAGGATTCGCCAAGGAACAGGCCTCGCAGATCATGACCACGTGCCTCGTCATCTTCATGATCTGCCAGCCGCTGGTGGGCGCAATGTCCGACCGGATCGGACGCAAGATCACCCTGATGGCGTCGTATGGCCTGGGCGCGTTGGCAGCCTATCCGATCTTCACGGCGATCGAAGGGTCGACCACCGTGTTGCAGGCCACGATGCTCTGCTTCATACCGCTGGTGATCCTGTCGGGCTACACCTCAATGAGCGCAATCGTGAAGGCCGAGCTGTTCCCCGCCCACGTCCGGGCGCTCGGCGTGGCGATGCCCTATGCGGTCGCCCAGGCGATTTTCGGCGGCAACGCGGAGACCCTGGCCCTGAAGTTGAAGGACGCCGGCCACGAGAGCGCGTTTTTCGTCATCGTCGCGGTGGTCCTGGCCGCCGGCTTCGCGACCGCGATCCTGATGCGCGACACCAAGAAGCACAGCCTGATCAAGGAGGACTGATCGCGCCCCTGATTTCGCGTTACCCTCGCACGTGTCGCGAGGGCAGGACACGCCCGTTCCGCCCACCCCGCATGTATCCTTGGCGACCTGCCGCAACGGGTGAAGCGCACCGCGCCGCCCCGGCGGACCGGAGGAGTCGAGGATGCGCTTCACGCTGATGCTGGGGTTTTCGCGTTACCAGGATTCCCAGGTCATAGCGCGCGCGGCAGAGTCGGCCGGCTTCACGTCCGTGTCCATGCCGGACAGCCTTTTCTACCCGCAGAAAACGGAATCGGACTACCCATACGCCGACACGGCGATGGTGCGGCAGTACATCGAGGCCACGCCGTTCATTGAGCCGTTCACCGCGATCGCCATGATGGCCGCGGTGACCAGCACCCTGCGATTCTACCCGGGCGTGCTCAAGGTGCCCGTCCGGCAGCCGCTGGTGCTCGCGAAAACGCTGACGTCGCTGTCCGTGATGATCGGCGAGCGGCTCTCGCTCGGCGCGGGACTCAGCCCGTGGCGGGAGGACTTTGCCTACAACGGGGTCGACTTCGACAAGCGCGGCAAGCTGATGGACGAATGCATCGCGATCCTGCGGGGCGCGATGACGGGCGGGTATTTCGAGCACCATAGCGAGAACTACGACTTCGGTCCGCTCAAGATGTCGCCCGTGCCGGTCCGACCGGTGCCGATCCTGGTCGGCGGGCACGCGAAGCCCGCGCTCGCGCGCGCCGCGCGGCTCGGCGATGGCTGGATCGCGGCGAACACGGACTTTGCGACGCTCGAGGGCCTGGT
>Ga0299906_10005111_pt1 | contig 10717 bp, 7 predicted proteins | sample RVTome_14_FD_200259 | JGI IMG/M metagenome (GOLD analysis project Ga0299906, IMG submission 200259) | Soil microbial communities from uranium-contaminated site in the Upper Colorado River Basin, Wyoming, United States - RVT145D125 (version 2) ... | reverse complement strand
TCCGGCGAGTCGGTGATCTTTCTGGCGAGGCGCGCTGACGGCGCGGGCACGGCTGAGCCCGCCGGTCTTACGCAGCTCTATCCCCTGTTCTCATCTGTGCGCGCGGTGCGCACGTGGCTGCTCAACGACCTGTTCGTGCATCCCGATCACCGCCGCGCGGGTGTGGCCCGGGCGCTGATGCTGCGCGCGATCGAGCACTGCCGTGAGACGGGCCGCGCCGGGCTGGAGCTGGCGACGGCCGATGACAACGTGCAGGCCCAGGCGCTCTACGAGGATCTCGGCTTCGTGCGCGAGCGGGGCTACCGGCATTACGCGCTGACCATCAGCCCCCCGTGAACACACCGGGGGCATGGCGCGAGCAGATGCGCACACGCCCTCGATCGCGCACAGACCGTTCGGACCACGCCGGCGGCACAGGGGCGAAACACGGACCATACACGTCGTTCGCACTTCGCCCCTCGTGTATTCACGTGGGGCGAATCCATCGGCGCCGGCGACTGGCGCATTCGGTCCTCGGCCTTCAGCTACACTGCACGCCCCATGGCCTCCGATGTCGCGACCCCACATCTGCCCGGCCTGCTCGTCGTCATCTCCGGCCCCTCGGGCGTCGGCAAGACGACGATCGTCCGCACGGTGCGGCAGCGCCTCGACGCCGTCTTCTCCGTCTCCGCCACCACCCGCCCGCGGACCAGCCAGGAGACCGACGGCACGGACTACTACTTTCTGACGCCCGGCGAGTTCCAGTCCATGGCCGCGCGGGGCGAGTTCCTCGAGCACGCCACGGTCTTTGGCCAGCATGCCTACGGCACGCCGCGCAGGCCCGTGGAGATGGCCATGGTCGACGGCCGCATCGTCATCCTCGAGATCGATGTGCAGGGCGGCATCCAGGTCCGCCGGGTCATGCCCGACGCCCTGCTCATCTTCATCATGCCCCCGACGGAGGACGACCTGCTCAAGCGCCTGCGCGGCAGGGGGCGCGATGACGAGGCCGCGATCCAGCGCCGCTACGCCGAGGCCCGCGCCGAGATCGAGAAGGCCCGCGGCAGCGGCGTGTACGACGAGTTCATCATCAACGATGACCTGGAGCGGGCCATCGACGCCGCCTGCGCCGTCATCGAGCGCCGGAGGGCGGGATCGGGGCTGCGTGTACGCGAGGAGGGCCGATAACGACGGACGTCGGCCCGGCTGCTCGCGTGCCACGGCCGTGCCGGCCGTGCAGGGGGTCCGTAAGCGATCGTTGACACACCGGCACGGCTCACAGAACCGTGGCACGCCGGCATGTGCCGCGCATCACCGAAAACACTGCCGATCCGGCCGGGCCGGCTGTTACACTACGGCGACGCCCGAGCGGAACGGTCCCATGCCCGGCATCCGGGGGCCGACGACCACGCGCCATGTGTCCCATGACCGCCCCTGCCCGAGATGTCACCCACCACCCCGATCGCGTGCCCGCCCGCCTCGGCGGCGGCGTCGCGTGCGCCGGCGCGCTGGCGTGCCTGCTGCTCGCCGCCGGCCCCGCCCGCGCCGATCAGGTCCGCAACATCCGGGCCCTGAACCCCACTCCCATCGCCGACCGCAACGGCGTGCTGCTGCTGTCGCTCGCCGCCGAGCAGGACGGCGACCGCTGGCCGGCGACGATGCGCCTGCTGCTCGACGACGGCTGCGCCGTCGAGGGCCGCGTCATCTGGATGCTCCTCGACCCCGTGCCGCGCTCCGAGGTGCACTGGACGGATGACCCGCGGCGGCTGCGCGTGCGCGAGGTCCTGCCGACCGACGACTCCTCGACCGTCACGCCCGGCTCGGCGCTCGGCCCGCACCTGGCGGTGCGTCTGCCTGGGCCGATGCGCGGCTCGATGCGCCTGAACCAGCAGACGATCACCCCGCGCTGGATCGATCCGCCCTCGGGCATCGGCCGTTTCGTGGCCGACCTGCCCACGCTCCCGGCCGGCCCCGCGCCGGACCTGCCCGATGCGACCTCGCCGTTCGAGTACTGGCGGTGGGTGCTGCTCTCGCACAAGCTCAAGGTCAACACGCCGCGCTTCGCCTTTTCCGAGGTCGAGTCGATGGTGGCCGACTACTTCGCGGCCCTGTGGTTCTGGGGCCTGGAGCGGCTGCGCCAGGCCGATGCTTCGCTCTACGCCGAGTGCGTCAACGCCCTGACGCGCATCGCCCGCGACCGCGATCGCGCCTTGGCGGTGTGGGAGGCCCACCCCGGTCGCATCGGCGAACTGCTGGGCACGATCGTCGATGCCCGGCGCGACGGCCCGCGCCTGGTCGAGGCGGTGCGGCTCTGGCTCGATGAGTCCGAGCCCCTGCTGCTGTGGACCGAATCGGAGCACGCCGATCACGTGCGGCTGGCCATCGTCAACACGACATCGAGCGAGATCGTGCCGCGCTTCGCCTGGATCCACACGCCCGACATTCCCATGGCGGTGCCGGTGCCGCCGGGCGAGCTTCTGCACGTGCGCATCGACCGCGCCGTCGAGCCCGAGCCGGGGCCGCTGGCGGTGAACCGGCCCCTCGAGCCGCGGGCGCACGTCCTGCTCGTCGATTACGAGAACCGGCAGTTTCGCATGGAGTTCGCGCCCGCAAGCATCGTCGCGCGGCCGCCGGGCGTGGTGTTCGGCCCTTTCCGCCAGCCGCTGACGCTCGGCGAGATTCAGATGCGGCAGTTCGCCGCGGTTCCGGCCGAGCGGGCCACGATCGCGCAGTTTCGCCGTCTCGACGATCGCTGGGAGATGTTCTTCGAGTGCCGCCGCGTGCCGGCGCTGGCGGGCTCGCCGCCGACCGCACTGCCCGGCGCGGCAGGGCAGGCGACGCCCGGCGCCCGCCGGCTCGAATCGGTTACGCTGCTTCTCGGCGATGAGGCGTCCGGCGGCGGGCCGCACGTGGTGCTCATCGTGCCCGAGACCGGGGCGTGGCGGCTGGAGCGGGGGCTCGATGACGGCACGCTCGAGGTTCATCGCCGCGCCTACGACGACCGCTGGTACTGCCGCATCGTGATCCCCGACCAATGGCTGCTGCCCACGGAAGGGCCGGCGACGCTCATCGGCTGCCTGCGGGGGCACGGCGATGCCGACCAGGTGGAGACGAGCCCGCACTCGAGCGTGCCCTGGCGCGCTGAGCCGGGCCGGAGGGCCCTGGACCTCGGCGGCTGGAGCAGCCGCCCGCCGCTGGCGCCGCTGGGCGAACGGGCCGGCGGCTCGTGATGATGCATCTATAAGGGAGCGGGTGCCTGTGGCGAAGGTCGCTTCGGCCGTGCTACAGCATTGGGCGAACGGCCGCCCTGCGCCTGTGAAACGGTCGCCGCGGCGACCTCATACACGGGCACCCAACGTTCCGAATCGACTGAACTGAGTCGAGAGTGCGTTCAGACAATTCGTAGCGGGTGCCATGGGCAGAATCGCTGCTCTGAGCGATCCTGCCCGTGCGATTGCAGCATCGACAGCCAGTAGTGGAATCGCACGGGCATGCTCCGAGGACTCCGCATGCCCATGGCACCCAACGCTCCGAATTGACTGAGCCGGGTCTAGAAGGTGACGGAGATGCGCCCCCCGACGTAGTACGCCGGGTCGTAGTCGTCCTTGAACAGTCGCATGCCATCCTCATCCTCGATCTCCAGCTCACCGTCGAAGAACACGCCGGCGACCGCGCTGATGCGGAAATCGGGATCCGGGAAGATGCTGAAGCGCGCCTGCACCACCAGGGCCGTGTTCTCGCCGATGCCGTCCGGCGCGATGTCGCGATCGTCCAGCCGGAAGCGGCTGAAGGCGTAGCCGACGCCCAGGCCGGCCTCCATTGTCTCATCCAGCGTGCACACGGCCTCGATGCCGGCCATCATCGCCTCGCTGGTCGAGGTGAGCCGCCACTCGGGCGTGAGGCGCCAATCGAGAATGATGATCGGAAAGATGCGCGGGTCATCGTCCTCCAGCCGGTCCATGACGCCGAGCCCCGCGCCGACGGTCACCTCGCTGCTGGCGCGATACGACGCCCCGAAGAAGCCGCCGTAGGAATCCGATTCGTCGAACTCCGCCCCCGACTCCCGGGCGAACACCGCGATCGGGCCGGCGAAGAGCGTCCAGTCGTCGTTCAGGCGGCAGGTGAAGTCGAGACGCACCTCGAGGGTGTGGATGTCGTCCCAGGGGTCGATGGCGCCGATGCCGGCGCTGCCCCCGAAGTCGTAGTCGTCGACGGTGTACCCGACGTTCAGGCCGATGCTGAATTCATCGGTGCAGATGGCGCGAAGGCCGAGGTCGAAGGCGTAGCTGTTCAGGGAGAACTCGCCGCCGGCATCCACATCCGCATCGAACTGGAAGCGCCCGGTGGCGCCGATGTCGATGAGCAGGTCGCCCGGCTGCGGTCCGGCGGGGCGCGCCGGCGCCTCGTCCTGCGCCGCGACGCCCGCCGCCGGCAGCAGCGCCAGCGCCATGACCCCGGTGATGCGGCAGATCCTGTGGAACATCATGCCTCGCTCCCTGGTGATGGCCGGTCGGCGCCCGGCCGGGTCCCGCATCACCCATCGGCGCAATGGATAGCCGTTCATGACGCCTTTCGCAAGCGCTGGCAGTACAGCAGCCATTCCGCCACCAACAGCGCAAAACCGACGCCCACCAGCCACGGCCAGAGCTCCAGCGGCACCGTCTGCGTCGCCGAGGCGGCCGCCGCCTCCGCCGCGTTGACCGTCACCGACGTCCGGGGGCGCACATCGGACTCCTGCTCGCTGAGCACGCTCACGGCCACCTCGTCGTAGGGCGGCGCAGCGCCGTCCACGCGGTAGAGGCCCGCGCGGCGGAGCGGCGGCAGCGTGGTGGCCTCTGCCCGCGCCGCGTTCACGCTCGTCTCCAGCGGCCCCGACACCGCCAGGCTCGCGCGGCCGGGCTCGGCCCGCACCGACACCGGCTCGCCCGGCGCGAAGGCCAGCCCGCCCTGCACCGAACCGGCCAGGGTGAGATAGTCCAGCACGTTCTGCATGAACACGGTGATGCTCACGTGCACCGGCCAGTTGCTGGCCGGCAGGGCGAAGCCGACCAGCACGTGCCGCGCTCCCCGCGTGCGCAGCAGGCCGATGACCGGCCCGCGCTCGCCATAGGCCAGGGCCGTCGCGCCCGCGGGCAGCACGTAGCCGCCGAAGCCGCGGTAGACGACCGTGTCCAGCGAGACGAAGCGCATGAGCGGGTGCTGGCGGTCCCAGCTCAGGATGCGTGAACTGGCATCGTCGTCGGCATCCGTGGTCGCCAGCCCCGCGGGCACGCCGCCCACGGTCAGACTGGCGATCGCCGGCAGGCGATGACCGCTCACGCGATCAAACACGATCAGGTCGTAGAGCGCCTCGGATTCGAGCCGCTCATCGCCGATGGCCTCGAAGTCCTCGCGCGGCATGGTCTCGATGACCTGCGGCTGCATCGCGCTCAGCAGGTCGGCCAGGAAGGGGTCCAGCCCGGCCACATCGTGCACGAGGGCGATGCGTGGGCGGGCCGGCGGCGGCATGACCAGCCGCGCGACATCATCGGCGGCGAGGTCGTCGCGCACGTTGTGGGCCAGCGCCAGCAGGGCCCGCTCCTGAAGGTCGATGGTGAAGGTCAGCGTGGTCTCGCCGGGCCCCTCCGGGCCGGCCGCGGGCAGCTCCACCAGCTTGGCGGCGGGCGACTCGCCGTCAATTGTCAGCGTGGCCACCGCACTGAGAGGCGAGCTGCCGGCGTTGACCAGCCGCGAAAAGACGAGCACGCGGGCCGGATCTTCGTAGTCCCGCCGCGCGCTGAACGCCGCGATGCCCACGTTGTGCGTCTCGTCGGCCGCACCGGGTCCGACGCGCACGAAGCGGAACGTGCCGGCGCGAAGGCGGAAGGTCTGCTCGTCGGCGACGCGGCTCACGCCCCCGTCGGAGATCAGCACCACATCCGGCGGCAGGTCCGAGGACTCCTCGCCCCGCGCCGCGAACGCGCCGGCGAGCTGGAGCGAGGCATCGAGGTCCGCCGCCTCGTCCGTGGGCTCGATGCCGTCGATGGCCTCCAGCAGGATGTGCCGGTTGGCCTCGAAGCCGGTGGCGACCGCCGCCGTGCGCCCGAAGGTGATGATCATCATCTGGCTCACCTCGCGGCTGCGTCCCATGCGCTGCACGATGTCGCGGGCCGCCTGTTTCGCCTCGTCCAGCCGCGTGCGCTGGGGCCCCGCGGCCGCGTTCATCGACGCCGAGCGATCGACGAGCAGGATCATGCGCGGCGCGGGGCGCGAGCCGACCTCGATGCGCGGCTCGGAGAGCGCCAGCACGAGCAGCAGGACCATCAGGAGCTGAAGCACGAACAGCAGACTGGCGCGCAGCCGCTGAAAGGGCACGTTGACCTGGAGGTCCTCGAACGACCGCGTCCACAGCAGGGTGCTGGCGATGCGCATGGGCTGCCGCCGCAGCTTGAGGATGTACAGCAGCAGCAGGAGAGGGATGGCGATGCACGCGGCGATCAGCGCCGGCCACGGATTCGCGAACGTCACGAGGCCATCTTAGCCCCCGGTGAACACACCGGGGGCGGTGCGCGAGCAGCCGCAATAGTCGATCGAATGTGCAACGCCGACCGGCGTGATCCGGGGGCGGTGCGCGATCGGTTGCCATTGACGGTCGGTTGTGCAACGCCGCCCGACGTGGTCCGGGGGCGGCCCTGTGCATCCGGTCGCCAACGGTTGTCGATCGCGCAGCGCCCCCGGTGTGGTCACCGGGGGCTAATTGGCCGCGTCGCGGATCCACCGCCATGCCTGCTCCACGTGCCGCCGTTGCGTCAGCGTCGCGCCGATGGACATGCGGATCGCCACCCGGTCGCGCAGCTTCGTGTGCGTGACATACATGCGGCCCGAGGCGTTCACGCGGTCGAGGATGCGCTGCGTCATCGCATCGCCGTCGCGGTGGGCGAAGCACACCAGCGTCAGCGGGTGCGGGGCGAGAATTTCGAATCGCCTATCCGCCCGCACCCACGAGGCGAACTCCTGAGCCAGGGCGATGTGATGCCGCACGTGCGCCTGGAGTCCGCGCATGCCGTAGTGGCGGATCACGAACCACAGCTTGAGCGCCCGGAAGCGCCTGCCCAGCGGCACCTGCCAGTCGCGGTAGTCGAAGACCCGCCCGGATTCACTCGCCTGGTTGCGCAGATACTCCGGCAGCACGCTCAGGGCGTTGATCAGCGCCGCCCGGTCGGCGATGTAGAAGCAGTCGCAGTCGAAGTTCGTCAGCATCCACTTGTGGGGGTTGAAGCAGTAGCTGTCGGCCGATTCCAGCCCGTCGTGGATGAAGCGGTACTCCTCGCACAGCGCTGCCGTGCCGCTCATCGCCGCATCGACGTGCAGCCACAGGCCGTGGCGCTGTGCGATGGCGCCGATCGCGCCGACCGGGTCGAGGCCGTTCGACGATGTCGTGCCCACCGTGGCCCCGATGAAGAACGGCGTGCAACCCGCGGCCCTGTCGCGCGCGATCGCCTCTTCCAGCGCCCCCGGATGCATCGCGAACGTGTCGTCGACGTCGATCCGCCGCAGGTTTTCGCGGCCGATGCCGATGATGCCGGCGTCCTTCTCGATGGAAGAATGCGCCTGACTCGAGGTGTAGGCGGTGAGCGTGCCGTCGATGCCGCGCGCGTTCGTCCGCCCGCCCGTGGCCCGCTCGCGCGCGGCAAGCATGGCGCACAGCGATGCGCTCGACGCGGTGTCCTGGATCACGCCCCCGCCGCTCGTGGCGGAGCAGAACTTCTCCGGCAGGGCGAGCATGTCCACCAGCCAATCCAGCACGTGCGTCTCCAGCTCCGTGCACGCGGGGCTCGTCGCCCAGAGCATGCCCTGCACGCCCAGGCCCGCCGAGAGCAGCTCGCCGAGAATCGCCGGGGCCGAGGTGTTGGCGGGAAAGAACCCGTAGAAGTGCGGCGACTGCCAGTGCGTGACTCCCGGCAGCACGATCGCCTCGAAGTCGCGCATCATCGCCTCGAACGGCTCGCCCGCTTCCGGGGCCGCCGCCGGCAGCCGCGCGCGAATCGACCCCGGCTCGACCTGGGCCACGACCGGGTATTGCTCGATGTTCTCAAGGTACCGCGCGATCCAGTCCACCAGCGCGTGGCCATGCTCGCGGAACGCCCCGGCCGACATGTGCGGCACATCACTCATCGCCGCCACGATAACAGGCTGCGCCGCCGCGAACACGAGCGATGAGGAAAACTGAAAACAGAAAACAAAAAGCGATCCACGGGCATCACGCCCCCGGTTGACAGCACACGCCTCTCCGATGGCATGCGGTATGCCAGTTTCTGTTTTCTGTGTTCTGCTTTCTGTTTTCGGTCCGGCGGTCGCGCTCAGTTGAGCAACTGCACGCTGGCCCCGTCGATGATGTACAGACCCACCAGCCAGCCGTTGACGATGTAGGGGTCGATCTTCAGCTTGCCGTCCACGACCCCGTAGGGCGTGTAGGCATCGCGCTCGGCCATCATCGGCTCGCTCAGGGTCGCCTCAATCGAGTCGTAGGGCGTGGGCGGCACGCCTACGCAGCAGCCGTCCCACTGGTTGAGCATCACCAGCGACTCGGACACCTCGCCCACCAGCATCGGGAACGCCAGGTAACCGGTAATGCGCACGTACTTGTCGTGCAGGTTCTGGATGCGAGGCGGGACCTCCTCCTTGCCCTCGCGCGGCCGGTAGGTCTCGTACGCCGACGTCAGCAGCTCCCAGGTGATGCGATACGGGTCGTCCTTCGTGCCCGCACCCTTGACCGTGAAGCGGTCATCCGCGGAGGCCACCACTTCATCCGACTTCGGCGCGGGCGCTTCATCGGGCTTCGCCGCGCCGCCGCCCGTCTCCGTGCTCGTGGCGAGCGCGGCATCGGTCGTCGCCGGAGCCGCCGAAGGATCGGCCATCGTCGTGCCGCTGTGCGAGTCGGCGGCGGCGTCACCGGGGGCGGGGGCGGGGGCGGGCGCCGGCGCATTCTCAGTCGCCAGCGGGTCATCATCATCGGTCTCATCGCCCGCGGCGTCAGTTTCCACAGGCGGCGGCGCCACCTCGAGGCGCGGCGCCGGGACGGCCTCGATGATCGCCGGCTCGCTGCGCAGCGCCACCTGGATCGAGGCGCTCAGCTTCTCGATCTGCTCGGGCGGCGCCAGCAGCAGGATCATCGCCACCAGCATGATCAGGGCCATGAACGACCAGAAGATTCGCATCGCAATCGCCTCCGCAGGGACGCCAAGTATACGCCGTTACCCGAGCGGCCTGAGATTCTCCACCACCGCCGTGCGGTACGCCCGCAGGGCGGGAATGAGGCCGGCCAGCGCCGCAAGGGCGATCGTGGCCAGCAGCACTGCCGCCATCGCCTGCATCGGCAGGCCCGCATCGATGACCAGCCCCAGGCGCCGGTTCATCACGATCGCCACCGCCTCAGCGCCGAACCACGCCAGCACGATGCCGACGATCGCTCCGGCCACGCCCAGGATCGCCGACTCCGTCACCACCAGCCCGAAGATCCGCCGCCGGCTGCACCCCAGCACGCGCAGCACGGCGATCTGCCGCCGCCGCTGCTCCATCGAGTTGTAGAGCGCCAGCATGATCGCGATGCCGCTGGACACCATGACCACCGCGGCCATGGCCAGGAAGATCTGGTCCACGTTGCCGATGATGGCGAACAGCCGGCCGATCTCCACGTTCGGGTCCGCCACCGTGATGCCCAGCGCCGGCTGAAGCGCCCGCACCTGGTTGAACGCCGCCTGCTGTGACGGCGACATTGCCGCGCCCTCGCGCGAGGCCACGCGCAGGTAGATGCCGGTGATCAGCCGGTCGGCGTCGGTCAGGTCGGCGGCCGTCGTCGTCTCGACGTGGCCCGGTTCGCGCTCGCGGCGATCGTGGGCGTGGATGATCCACGCCGAGTCGAGGTCGGTGAACAGGGCCCGGTCATGCGGACCGCCGGTGCGATCGAGGATGCCCACGACCGTGTAGGCGAAGTCGGCGTGCTCGTGCGCCCCCTGCTCGTCCTCATCGTCATGCGCATCGGCCTCGGCCTCATCCGGCGTGCTCGTCCGTTCGCGAGACTCGCCGCTGCCGTGCGTCAGGACCAGCTCCTGCCCCAGCGACAGGCCAAGCGTGCGCGCCGCATCCGCTCCCGCGACGACCTCGAAGGGCCCGCTGAACGTTCGTCCGGCGGTGAGCGCCCAGTCCTGCTCCAGCCCCGGCCTGAAACGGCTGAAGAACTCCGTCGTGCTGGCAAGCACCGGGTGGCCGCGGTAGCTGTCGCCCTGCTGGATGGGAATGGCGTACTCCAGCGGCGTCGTCATCGCCTGCTGAAGCCGCTCGTGCGTCGCCCAGTCGATCGGATTGCCCGGCGCCTTGGCGTAGAAGACGCCGTTGAGCACCGACTGGAGGGCGCTGGGATCGCGGCTGACGAGCATGTGCATGTTCCCGTTGCCGCGCATGAACGCCTGCTGGCCCGCATCGGGCATGGTCAAAAGGACCAGCATCAGCCCCACCGCCGTCGCCACCGTCAGCGTGGTGATTACCGTGGAGAACAGCCTCGAGGTCAGGCTGCGGCGGACGATCTTGAAGTCGGTCATGGCCATGGGGTCAGACTCGAAGGAGATTCACCACAGAGGCGCAGAGGTCGCAGAGAAGAAAAAGGGGTCAAGAGTCAGGGGAGGAGACTGGCGGCAGGATCATGCCGCCATAGGTGTTTCTCAGTTTCTGTTTTCTGTTTTCTGTTTTCTCTCCATGTCCT
>Ga0299906_10005110_pt1 | contig 10717 bp, 10 predicted proteins | sample RVTome_14_FD_200259 | JGI IMG/M metagenome (GOLD analysis project Ga0299906, IMG submission 200259) | Soil microbial communities from uranium-contaminated site in the Upper Colorado River Basin, Wyoming, United States - RVT145D125 (version 2) ... | reverse complement strand
ATGAGCCTGCTGTTGGTCGAGAAAGGGCCGGGCTTCAAGGTGGTGCGCAAGCTCGACAAGCTCGGCTATCGCGGCATCGACACGGCGGAGCTCCTGTTCGAGGATTGCCGGGTGCCGGCAACGAACCGGATCGGTCTGGAAGAAGGTCATGGTCTCCAGCAGGTGCTCGCCGGGCTCGAGCTCGGGCGCATCAACGTCGCGGCGCGCGGAGCGGGCCTTGCGCGCGCGTGCCTCGAGGAATCGCTGCGTTACGCGCAGCAGCGCCGGACCTTCGGCAAGCCGATTGCGGAGCATCAGGCGATCCAGATCAAGCTTGCCGACATGGCGACGCGGGTCGAAGCGGCGCGCCTGCTCGTGGAGCATGCCGCGTGCGCCTACGACGCGGGCGGGCGCTGCGACCTCGAGGCGGGCATGGCGAAACTCTATGCGACCGAGGCGGCGCTCGAGAACAGCCTGGAGGCGATGCGCATCCACGGCGCCTACGGCTACTCGAAGGAGTTCAACATCGAGCGCTACTACCGCGACGCGCCGCTGCTCGCGATCGGGGAAGGGACGAACGAGCTGCAGCGCATCATCATCGCGCGCGAGCTCGTCAAGCGGAACCCGGCGTGATGCTGCCGCTGAGCGGAGTACGGGTGCTGGCGGTCGAGCAATACGGGGCGGGCCCGTTCGGCACGATGTTCCTCGCCGACCAGGGGGCGGAAGTGATCAAGATCGAGAACCCCAACGACGACGGCGACATGTCGCGCGCGGTGGGGCCGTACTTCTTCGCGCCCGGCGACAGCGAGTTCTTCCACAGCCTGAACCGCAACAAGAAGAGCCTCACGCTCGATCTCTCGCGCCCGGAAGGACAGGCCGTGCTGCGCGATCTCGCGCGCAGCGCAGACGCCGTCGCCTCCAATCTGCGCGGGGATGTGCCGGCGCGGCTCGGGCTCGTCTACGAGAGCCTGAAAGCCACGAATCCGAGGATCGTGTGCGCGCACCTCTCCGCCTACGGGCGCAGCGGCCCGCGCGCCGACTGGCCGGGATTCGACTACCTGATGCAGGCGGAAGCGGGTTACTTCTCGCTGACCGGCGAGCCGGGCGCGCCGCCGGCGCGCTTCGGCATCTCGATCGTGGACCTGATGACCGGGCTCGGGCTCGCGTATGCATTGCTGGCGGCGCTCACGGCTGCGCGCGCCACCGGCGCCGGACGCGACATCGACGTGAGCCTCTTCGACATGGCGCTGCACAACACGTCGTATCTCGCAACCTGGTATCTGAACGAGGGCGTCGTCACCGGCCGCCTGCCGCGCTCGGCGCATCCTTCGCTCACTCCGTGCCAGCTCTATCGCACGCGCGACGGCTGGATCTACATCATGTGCAACAAGGAGAAGTTCTGGCCGGCGCTGTGCACGAAGCTGGGGCGGCCGGAATGGAGCGCAGACGAGCGCTTTCGCATGTTTCCGGACCGGCTGCGGCACCGCGATGCTCTGACCGAAATGATCGATCGCGAGCTCGCGACCCGCACCACGCAGGAATGGCTCGAGCGTTTCGCAGGTGTCGTGCCCGCGGCGCCGATCAACGACCTCGCGCAGGCGCTCGAGAACCCGTTCGTGACCGAGCATGGCCGGCTGCAGACGCTGCCGAACCGGCAGCGGGGCTCCTACCGGATGGTGGCGCCGCCGGTGCGCTGCGCGGGCGAGGAGCCACCGGCGCGCCCGGCGCCGGCGCTCGGCGAGCACACCGACGCTCTGTTACGGGAACTCGGCTATGACAGCGTGCGTATCGGCGCATTGCGGAGCGCGAAGGTCATCTGATGACAGATAACGCGGCGCGGCGCGACTACCAGCACATCGAGGTGCGCCCGATTGCCGGCGCGCTCGGCGCCGAGGTCGAGGGCGTGGACGCCGCGCGGCCAGTCGGCGGCGAGGTCGTCGCCGAGATTCGCCAGGCCTTTCTGGACCATCTCGTAATCTTTCTTCGAAACCAGAAACTCACCCCGCAGGCGCAGCTTGCCTTCGCGCAGCGCTTCGGGCAGCCAATGGAGTACCCGCAATTGAAGGGGCTGCCGGACTGTCCGCTGATCACTCCGGTGATCAAGCTCGAACACGAGCGCATGAATTTCGGCGGCATCTGGCATTCCGATACGACCTACCTCGAGCGCCCGCCGATGGCGAGCATGCTCTATGCGGCCGAGATCCCGCCCTATGGCGGCGACACGCTCTTCGCCAACCAGTACCTCGCCTACGAGACGCTGTCGGAAGGCTGTCGCAAACTGCTCGACGGGCTCGTCGGCGTGAGCAGCTCGCTCAAGGCGGATGCGTCCCGCACGCGGGAAGACCGGCTGCGGGCAGCGGGAATGGAGCACAAGGCATTGATCGCCGAGCATCCGGTGATCCGCACCCATCCGGAGACGGGGCGAAAAGCGCTTTACATCAACGTCGGGCACACGACGCACTTCAAAGGTTTGACCGAGGACGAGAGCCTGCCGCTGCTCGAGTTCCTCTTCGCGCACCAGGTGAAGCCCGAGTTCACGTGCCGTTTTCGCTGGCAGCCGGGCTCGCTCGCTTTCTGGGACAACCGTTGCACCCAGCACAACCCGGTGAACGACTACCACGGCTTCCGGCGCGTCATGCACCGCGTCACGCTGGCGGGTGACCGGCCGGTCTGAGCCGCTGTGGATCCGCGTGCGCGAAGCCGCGCCAAGCGCCTGTTTTCGCGGGTGAAATCCCGCGAATTCGCTTCATTTCAAGGCCTTATCGTGGTATCCTCGCGCGTTGAACTCGAGCAACGAAACGCAAGGGAAGCTGAATGGCGGTTGAGCGTACTTTGTCCATCATCAAGCCCGATGCCGTAGCGAGGAACGTGATTGGCAGGATCTGCGCCCGATTCGAGGAAGCCGGATTGAAGATCGTCGCCGCGCGCATGACCCGGCTCGCGCGCGCGCAGGCCGAGGGCTTTTACGCGGTGCACAAGGAGCGGCCGTTTTTCAAGGAACTGGTGGATTACATGATTTCCGGCCCGGTGGTGATCCAGGTGCTGGAAGGCGAGGACGCGATCCAGAAGAACCGCGAGCTGATGGGCGCGACCGACCCCCGGAAGGCGGCCAAGGGCACTATCCGCGCCGACTTTGCTCAAAGCATAGACGCCAATGCGGTGCACGGCTCGGACTCGCCGCAGACCGCGGCCGCGGAGATCGCCTACTTCTTCCCGAAACAGGAAATCCATTCACGCTGATGCCGATCCAACTTTTCACGCCAAGCCGACTGTCGATACAGTGGCCCAATGTCCCCAGTGGCAGGGGCACCGGCGTTCGTAGATACAAGTTGGAACGGCACTGAGCGCATTGCCCCCATGACCGTCAATCTGATCGGGCTGGACCAGGAGGCATTGCGGGGCTTTTGCGCCGGGCTGGGCGAGAAGCCGTACCGCGCGCGCCAGCTGCTGCGCTGGATCCACCATGCGGGGGTGGACGATTTCAGCGCGATGACCGACATGTCGCGGCCGCTCCGCGAGCGCCTCGCGCAGAGCGCGTCGATCGCCGCGCCGCGCGTGCTGCGCGACACCACCGCCGCCGACGGCACGCGCAAGTGGCTGCTCGACGTCGGCACCGGCAACGCGATCGAAACCGTTTTCATCCCCGAATCAAATAGGGGCACGCTGTGCATCTCCTCGCAGGCGGGGTGCGCGCTCGAATGCTCGTTCTGCTCCACCGGCAAGCAGGGCTTCAACCGCAATCTCACCGTGGAGGAGATCATCGGCCAGCTGTGGCTGGCCAACAGAAGTCTCGGCCGCGGCGTGACCGAGGAGCGGCCGATCAGCAACGTCGTGATGATGGGCATGGGCGAGCCGCTCGCGAATTTCGAGAACGTCGTAGCCGCCATGCGGCTCATGCTCGACGATTCGGCCTACGGGCTCTCGCGCCGGCGCGTCACGCTGTCGACGGCGGGGCTGGTGCCCGGCATCGACCGACTGGGCGATGCGTGCCCGGTCGCGCTCGCGGTCTCGCTCCATGCGCCGAACGACGCGCTGCGCGACGAGCTGGTCCCGATTAACCGCAAATACCCGATCCGTGAGCTGCTCGCGGCGTGCCTGCGCTACCTTTCGAAGGCGCCGCGCGATTTCGTGACTTTCGAGTACGTGATGCTCGAGGGCGTCAACGACAGCGCGGGCCATGCGCGCGAGCTCGCCGCGCTGGTGCGCGAGGTGCCGTGCAAGATCAATCTCATTCCCTTCAATCCGTTCCCCGGCGTCGGCTACCGGCGCTCGGGCCCGGAGGCGATCGCCCGCTTCCGCGACGTGCTGATGCAGGCGGGGCTCGTCGCGACCGTCCGCAAGACCCGCGGCGACGACATCGCCGCGGCGTGCGGGCAGCTCGCGGGGCGCGTGCAGGATCGTACCCGCCGCACCCTCAGCCGCCCGCAGGAGCTGTCTCGATGAAGGTCGCCGGCATAGTGGTGATGGTTGCGTGCCTGGCGTTTTCTGGCTGCGCCTCGCATCCAGACGGATCGGACCTGAAGTCCGCAACGTCCACCACCGGCGACGAAAGCAACGAGCAGCTGCGCGCGCGCGTCCACACGGAGCTCGCCGCGAACTACTTCGGAATCGGCAACGTGGGAGTTGCGCTCGAGGAGGTACGGGAGGCGCTGCGCGCCGACCGCAACTATGGCCCGGCGCACAACGTGGCGGGCCTGATCTACGCGCAACTGAAGGAGGATCGCCTGGCCGAGGAGAGCTTTCAGCGCGCGCTCGCCATCAACCCGAACGATTCCGATGCCCGTCACAACTACGGGGAGTTCCTGTGCCAGCGCAAGCAGGAACGCGAGGCGATCCGGCAATTCGTGCTGGCCGTGCGCAATCCCCTCTATGCGACACCCGATCGCTCCTACGTCAACGCCGGCGTGTGCGCGAGGCGGGTGGGCGACGCGGCGGGCGCCGCGGAATTTTTCCAGCTCGCGCTCAAGGTGCGCGCGAACCAGCCCCAGGCGCTGTACCAGATGGCGGACCTGGCTTATGCCCGGGGCGATTACGGCGAGGCGAAGAGCTATCTCGGGCGCCTGACGAAGACCGCGCCCTCGAACGCGGAAACCCTCTGGCTCGGCGTGCGCGTCGAGCGCCGGCTGGGGGACCGCAATTCCGAGGCGAGCTACGCGCTGCAGCTGCGCAACCGGTTTCCTGATTCGCGGGAAGCCCGCGCGCTCCTCGCGGGCCAGTATGAATGATTGACGCTGGCGACATACAGACACCCGCCACGCCCGGGCCGGGCGTGGCCCCGAATCTCCGGCTGAGCCAGGCGCGCGAGGCGCAGAACCTGACCACCGCGGATGTCGCGCGCCGCCTGAAGCTCTCGGTCGGGCAGGTCGAGGCGCTTGAATCCGGGCAGTACGAGCAGCTGCCCGGCCCGACTTTCGTCCGCGGCTTCATTCGCAACTACGCGCGGCTGCTTCGTCTGGACCCGGAAGAGCTGGCACGGGCAGTCTCCGATCTTCTCCCTGCGCCCGCGCCGCACCCCGAGAGCCCGCCCTCGAGGGATATCCCGTTTTCGGTGGCCGGGCCCCGGCGCTGGCCGCGCTATGCCGCTGCCGCGTTGGTGGTCGTCGCGCTGCTCGCGGGCTACGAGTTTTACTTCGACGAGGGAACCGATACCATCGTGCCGCCGACGCGGGAGGTTGCGGCGCTTCCCGCCCCGCAGGAACCGCAGCGCGTGGCTTCCGCGAACAAGCCGCGGGAAGTCGTTCAGGCGGCTCAACCGGCCGCCCCCGCGGCACGCCCCCCGCAGGAAGCCGCAGCGACACCCGCGAAGGCCGCCCCGAGCGCGTCACCCCCCCGCGAAGCGGTCACGCATCCGGATGCGCGGGAGCTGACGTTCGTCTTTGACGAGGAGTCCTGGGTGGAGGTCCGTGACCGCGACGACCAGACCCTCCATTCGAATCTGAATCCGGCCGGCACCACGCGGCGCGTGAGAGGTTTGCCGCCGCTTCATATCGTGGTGGGCAACGCGCAGGGCGTGCGCATGACGTATAACGGTCGCGAGATCGACCTCGCGCGCCACACCAAGATCGACGTCGCACGGCTGACACTCGAATGAAGTGCTATACGGATCACGGCCCGGCGCCGCGCCGGAAAAGCCGCCCGGTGCGGGTAGGGCACGTTGCGATCGGCGGCGATGCGCCGATCGTGGTGCAGTCCATGACCAACACCGATACGGGGGACGTGGCGGCGACCGTGCGGCAGGTCGCCGAACTGGCGCGCGCCGGATCCGAGATCGTGCGCGTGACGGTCAACAACGCCGAGGCGGCGGCGGCGGTGCCGCTGATCCGCGAGCGGCTCGACGCGGCGGGCGTCAACGTGCCCCTGGTCGGCGATTTTCATTTCAACGGGCATCGCCTGCTGGCGCAGCACCCGGCATGCGCGGAGGCGCTGGCGAAGCTGCGCATCAATCCCGGCAACGTCGGGCGCGGCGCGAAGCGCGACGAGCAGTTCACAACCCTGATCGAGTTCGCGTGCCGCTATGGCAAGCCGGTGCGCATCGGCGTCAACTGGGGCAGCCTCGACCAGGAGCTGCTCGCGCGGATGATGGACGAGAATGCGCGCCTGGCGCAGCCGGAGGATTCGGCAGTCGTGACCCGCGCCGCGCTCGTCGCTTCCGCGCTGGACAGCGCCCGCCAGGCCGAGGCGCTCGGGCTCGCGCGCGATGCCATCGTCCTGTCGTGCAAGGTGAGCGGCGTGCAGGATCTCATCGCGGTCTACCGGGACCTCGCGGCCCGCTGCGACTACGCGCTGCACCTGGGTCTTACCGAAGCGGGCATGGGCTCCAAGGGCATCGTCGCCTCCACGGCAGCGCTGGCGGTGCTGCTGCAGGAGGGCATCGGCGACACCATACGCATTTCACTCACGCCCGAACCGGGCGGAGACCGCACCCGCGAAGTGGTGGTGGCGCAGGAGATCCTCCAGACCCTGGGGTTGCGCTCGTTCGCCCCGATGGTGATCGCCTGCCCGGGATGCGGGCGCACCACCAGCACCTACTTCCAGGAGCTGGCCGACCGCATCCAGAGCTGGTTGCGGGCGCAGATGCCGCAGTGGCGCGGCCGCTATCCGGGCGTGGAGAACATGCGCGTCGCGGTGATGGGCTGCGTGGTGAACGGGCCGGGCGAAAGCAAGCACGCCAACGTCGGCATCAGCCTGCCGGGATCGGGGGAGAACCCGGTGGCGCCGGTCTACGTGAACGGCGCGAAAACCGTGACGTTGAAGGGCGGCCAGATTGCCGCGGAGTTCCAGAAGATCGTCGAGCAGTACGTCATCGACCATTACGCGAAGGACGCCTCGGCGGACAAGAGCAAGCCGGCGAAAGACGCCGCACGCGTGTAGTCCCGCGGGTGACGAGTGGCCGGTGGAGCGCTGCGCCACCGGGCGCGAGTCGCGAGCAACGAGTCACGAGCAACGAGTCACGATGCCCTCCAAAAAGATACAGGCAATCCGCGGGATGAACGATGTCCTGCCGGACGAGGCGCAGCTGTGGGAGTTCTTCGAGGACACCGTGCGCGACTGGCTGCGGGCCTACGGCTACCGCAACCTGCGCACGCCGATCCTGGAAAAAACCGACCTCTTCGTGCGCTCGATCGGCGAGGTGACCGACATCGTCGAGAAGGAGATGTACACCTTTGTCGACGCGCTGAGCGGAGAGAGCCTGGCCCTGAGGCCGGAGGGCACCGCCGCGTGTGTGCGCGCGGTGATCGAGCACAACCTGCTCTACGCGGGCCCGCAGCGCCTGTGGTACTGGGGCCCGATGTTCCGCCACGAGCGGCCGCAAAAGGGGCGTTTCCGGCAGTTCCACCAGGTCGGCGTGGAGGCGCTGGGATTTCCCGGCTCCGACATCGATGCCGAGCATCTCGCCATGTGCGCGCGGTTGTGGCGCGCGCTCGGCATTGACGGCATCGAGCTCGACTTGAACACGCTGGGCGACGCGCAGTCGCGGGCCCGCTACCGGCGCCGGCTGGTCCACTACCTGGAGAACCACGAGCGCCGGCTCGATGCCGACTCGAAGCGGCGGCTGCGCGCCAATCCGCTGCGGGTCCTCGACAGCAAGAATCCGGAAATGACCGAGCTGATCGCGGACGCGCCGAAGCTTGCCGACGACCTGGACGAGGCGTCGCTCAGGAGTTTCGAGGATCTGCAAGGACTGCTGCGCGAGAGCGGCGTCGCCTTTCGCATCAACAGCCGGCTGGTGCGCGGGCTCGATTACTACAACGGCGCGGTTTACGAATGGGTGTGCGAGCGGCTCGGCGCGCAGAACGCGGTGTGCGCGGGCGGCCGCTATGATGCGCTCGTGGAGCAGATCGGGGGCAAGCCAGCGCCCGCGTGCGGTTTCGCGCTGGGGATCGAGCGGCTGCTGGCCCTGCTCGGGGACGGCGCGGTCCGACCGGTGGCGGGTCCCGACGTCTACCTGCTGCGCCAGGGGACCGCGGCCGGGCGCTACGGTGCACGCGTGGCCGAGGAGCTGCGCGACAGCGGCCTTGCCGTGGTGCTCCACTGCGGAGGGGGCAGTTTCAAATCGCAGATGAGGCGGGCGGATGCCAGCGGCGCGCGCTACGCGGTCATCGTGGGCGACGACGAGGCGGCGGCCGGCGTCGTGAGCGTGAAGCCCCTGCGCGAGGCCGCGCAGCAGGTCCGCGCATCGGTTTCCGAGGCGATCGATCTCATAAAGGGAAAGGCGTAAATGGCCTACGACCCCCAGGAACAGGAACAGCTCGAGGAGCTGAAGGCGTGGTGGAAGGACTACGGCAGGCTGGTGATTCTCGGCGCCGCCCTGGGCGTGCTCGCGGTTGGGGGCTTCCAGGGCTGGCGCTATTACCGGCACAGCCAGTCGCTCGCGGCCGTCGCGCTCTACGAGCAGCTCGAGCAGGCGGAGCGCGCCGGAGACCGCAAGAAGGTGCGCGATATTGGGGGCGAGATCGTGGCGAAATACGCGTCCACGCCGTATGCCGGCTTTGCCGCCTTGAGCGCCGCCCGCGCGAGCTTCGAGGGCGGGGAGCTGCCCGCAGCCAAGGCGCAGCTCACCTGGGTGGTGGAGAACGTGCGGCGCACGGAGCTGAGGGATATCGCGCGGCTGCGGCTCGCCGGTATCCTGCTCGACGAGAAGAGCTACGCAGAAGCCCTGAAGCTCCTCGAGGCGAAACCGGAGGAGTCGATGACCGTGCTTTACGCGGATTTGCGGGGCGACATCCTGGTCGCCCAGGGAAAGAACGCGGACGCGCGCAATGCCTACCAGCTCGCGCTTGACCGCAGCGAAGCCGGAAGCCCGTACCGCGCCACCCTGCAGCTCAAGCTCGATTCCCTCGGCGACTCCAAGTGAACCGGCGGTCCGCGGGACCGCATTCGATTCCCCGTTCACCGTTCTCCTGAAATGGCGCCTCGATTTCCCCAAGGGCCGTGGCTCGTGGCGGCGCTCGCGCTGCTCTCCGGGTGTGGCGGCGCCCCGGTGCAGAAGCCGGCCGAGCTCACCGAATTTTCGCCCACGGCGACGTTGACGATGCTGTGGCAGGGCAGTGTGGGCTCCGCGCGGAAGGACGTGTTCTATCCGCGGGTCTCCGGCAACCTCGTCTTCGCGGCCGGGGCCGACGGCGGTGTGACCGGATTCGACAAGGCAAACGGCAAATCGGCGCTCGCCGTCGACGCCGAGGAGCGCATCTCGGGCGGCGTTGGCGCGGACGAAGGCCTGGTGCTGCTCGGCACGCCCAAGGGCCGGGTGCTCGCGTTCGACCGCGAGGGCAAGCCGCGGTGGCAGACGCAGCTCTCCAGCGAAGTGCTGGCGCCTCCGGAAGTGCAGGAGGGCATTGTCGTCGCGCGCACCGGCGATGGCCGGATTCACGGGCTCGACGCCGCCACCGGCAAGGGAAAATGGGTCTACCAGCGCACGACGCCCCCGCTGTCGGTGCGCACCCATGTCGGCGTGGTGGTGCGCCAGGGCGGGGTGTTTGCGGGATTTCCGGGCGGACGGCTGGTGGCGCTCGCGCTCGCCAACGGCAATTTGGGCTGGGAAGCGGTCGTCGCGCTGCCGCGGGGAACGACCGAGCTGGAGCGGGTCGCGGACGTGACCAGCCTGCCCGTGGTCGACGGCAAGCAGGTGTGTGCCGCGGCGTTCCAGGGACGGGTGGCCTGTTTCGACGCGTCTCGCGGGACCCTGCTGTGGGCGCGCGACGTGTCGAGCGGCGCCGGCATCGCGGTGGACGCGCGCTACCTCTACGTGACCGATGACCGCAACGCCGTGCAGGCGCTGGACAAGACGAGCGGCGCCAGCATCTGGCGCCAGGACAAGCTCGCCGGCCGCAACGTGAGCGGTCCGCTCGCGCTCGGCCGGCACGTCGTCGTCGGCGATCTCGAGGGCTACGTGCACCTCATCTCGCGCGAAGACGGCTCCTTTGCGGCGCGCATCGAGACCGACGGCAGCGCCATACTTGCGCCGCCGATCGCACTCGATGCGACGAGCTTCCTGGTGCAGACCCGCTCCGGCGGCGTCTTTGCAATCACTGTCAAGTGATTGCCGAGGGAGGAGGGATGAAGGATGAGGGATGACCTCGGGCCGGTATTGTCTTACGCTCCGCCCTCATCCCTCCGCCCTCATCCCTGAATCATGCTCCCCATCGTAGCCATCGTCGGCCGGCCGAACGTCGGCAAGTCCACGCTGTTCAACCGGCTGACGCGCAGCCGCGACGCGCTTGTCGCCGACGTGCCGGGG
>Ga0299906_10005109_pt1 | contig 10718 bp, 7 predicted proteins | sample RVTome_14_FD_200259 | JGI IMG/M metagenome (GOLD analysis project Ga0299906, IMG submission 200259) | Soil microbial communities from uranium-contaminated site in the Upper Colorado River Basin, Wyoming, United States - RVT145D125 (version 2) ... | reverse complement strand
CACGCAGGTCCTCAGGCTCGTACGGCCAACCCGCGATGAAGGCGCGCAAATTGAGGCGCGCCGTGACCTCGTCCTCGCTGAAGTAGAGCGTCGGGAAGCTGGCGGGAGGATTCCAGCGTCCGCCTCGTTCGGCGGCATACGTCGGATCGAGCGGGTTTCGCCAGCTGCGCTCGGCGATGCGCCACCAGGTCCAGCGGTCGGCCAGGTGTTCCTCGATGAATCTCACTTAGGGCTCGCGCAGAAATGACTTCCTGCACCGAGGGCGCCCAGGCGCCATCCTCGCCAGGCGCGCGACCGAGGCATAGCCAAGCCTATGTCGCAGGGAGCGCAACGCCGCGAGGATGGATGCATGGGCGACCGAATGCGGAAGTCATTTCTGCGCGAGCCCTTAGGACTGCGAGCGCTCGAAGGCGAACATCTCGCGACACGTTGCGAGAACCGCCCGGCTCTGGCCGTCGGCGAGGAGATCCAGCAACGAGCGGTCGTTCATCCGCGCGACTGGCCGGCGCACCACCGCCGGAATCCGGTCGCGCTTCAAGTAGTGCACCAGCAGGTCGGTCGCCGCGGCGAGATCGGCGACCGCCTCGCTGCGCTCGACCGGCACGCCGGTATCGATCCACTTGCTCACCGCCTGCCGGCTGACGCCAAACAGCCGCGCGGCCTCCGACTGGCTCAGCCCCCACACCGCCAGCGTGCGCGCCAGCGACTGCCCGGCGCGGCAGCGGTCGAGATACTCGGCGAACTCGTCGAGCCAGCCACGCCGCTCTTCATGGGCGGCCGCCACCAATGACGCCGCCTCGCGCGGATCAAGGTCGATAATGTCGTCGAGCTGCGTTGCGGGTTGGCCCATGCGCCCTCTCTTGCTGCAACCATATGTCAACCGCTACCTCATGTCAACCGCCCGCGTGGTGGCGGCGGTCGCGGGGCGAACGGCGCGAATCCATAGACCGGCGACGGCGAAGCTACGTGGCCGACCAGTCGAACTGCAGGCTGCCGGAGCGCTCGAGGATCGCTTGCCACCACTCCGGGTTGTCGACGTACCAGCGCACCGTCTGCTCCAGACCGGTGTCGAAGTCGATCTCGGCCTTCCAGCCGAGCTCGGCCTCGATCTTGGCCGGGTCGATCAGGTAGCGGCGGTCGTGGTTGGGGCGGTCGGCGACGTGCTCGATCCACTCGTCGGGCTCTTTGCCGAGCAGCCGGATGATCCGCGACACCAGCTCGAGGTTGGTCAGCTCGTTGCGGGCGCTGATGTCGTAGATGGGCAGCCTGCCGGCGTCGGTGGCGGCGGCGGCGGTGATCTCGACCTTCGGGGCGTGCACCATCGCCAGGATGGCGCGGCAATGGTCGCGCACGTGCAACCAGTCGCGCTTCTGCAAGCCGTCGCCGTAGACCGGCGCCTTGCGGCCGCGGACTACGTTGGTGATCACCAGCGGGATGAGCTTCTCGGGAAACTGGTAGGGCCCGTAGTTGTTGGCGCAGTGGGTCAGGACGATGTCCATCTCCGGATAGGTCTGCATGTAGGCGCGCACGAACAGGTCGCCGGCCGCCTTGGCGGCGCTGTACGGCGTCTTGGCGTTCAGCGGGCTGGACTCATCGAAGCAGCGCTGCGCCGCCGGCAGCTCGCCGTAGACCTCGATCGTCGAGACGTGGACGTGGCGGCGCACCGGCACCTTGCGCGAGGCCTCGAGCAGGCTCTGGCAGCCGAGGGCGTTGGAGCGGGCGAAGTCCGACGGGGTCACGACGGCGCGGTCGTTGTGGCTCTCGGCGGCGAAGTTGACCACCACCTCCGGCCGGTAGCGCTCGTAGATCGCCGTCATCGCCTCGAAGTCGCAGATGTCGGCGACCTCCAGGTCGATGTCGTCGATGACCGCGTCGAGGTTCGCCGGATTGCTGGCGAAGCCGAGGTTGTCGACCGCGACGATCCCGTCCCCCGGGCGCTCCGCGCGCAGGAAGTGAACGAAGTTGGAGCCGATGAAGCCACAGGCTCCGGCTACGAGGTAGGTGGTCATCCTGGTCCTGGAACCCGGCCGCGATGGCAGGACCTGCGAGCCTATTGGGGCAGCGTCCTGAAGCACGCCGTGAGCGGCTAGTGTAGCGCATCAACGTTCAAGCGAGCCGCGCGCCCCAACCCCCTCGCCCGGTGACGTCATCTCACAAATCTGACGTACGCCCGGCACGCCCACAAACGTCAGGATCGGATGATCCCGGCGCTGCCACCAGACCGTGGCTTGATTCGACCGCGCGGCGACGAGCCTTCGCGTGTTGTCCAGCACGTCCGGAGTGGATGCACCATTGCCGGTCGCCATACGCGCGGTTAGAGTTGCCCCAAAGTCCGGACACTCCCCTGGGAGGCACCCATGCGCACAACCCGCCCGATCCCCACCGTTCTTACCTCTGTCGCCATTGCCGTCGTCCTCGGCGTCGCCGGCATCACCCCCGCCGCCGAGCCCCTCGCCCCCGCGACGCCCCAGGGCGGCGGTCAGGCGCCCACCCCCGAGCGGCAGCCCGGCCAGGGCGCCGGGCCGTTCGAGACGCTGGCCATCCGCGGCGTCATGCTGATCGATGGGTCGGGTGGTCCCCCGGCCGGGCCCACCAACATCATCGTCGAGGGCAACCGCATCGCGCGGGTCGGCGGCAGAATCCCCGACGATGTCGACTACGTCGTGGAAGCCGACGGCATGTACCTGATGCCCGGCTTCGTCGACCTCCACGTGCACGCCGGCGGCGGCGGCAAGAACCCGCCCGAGTACGCCTACAAGCTGTGGCTGGCGCACGGCGTGACCACGGTGCGAGGCGTCTCCCTCGGCCCCCGCGGCTGGACGCAGCGCGAGAAGGAGCGCAGCGAGCGCAACGAGATCGTCGCGCCGCGCATCTTCGACTACCAGCGCCCCGGCGGCGTCGACACCGCCGAGCAGGCCCGCGCCTGGGTGCAGGAGGCCGCCATCGAGGGGATCGACGGCATGAAGCTCGGCTCCATGCGGCCCGACATCATGGAGGCGCTGCTGGACGAGGGCAGGAAGGTCGGGTTGGGCTCCACCGCCCACCTGGCGCAAGGCGGCGTCGCCCAGATGAACGCCATCGACGCCGCCCGCCTCGGCCTCGGCACCGTCACGCATTTCTACGGCCACTTCGAGTCGCTCCTCAAGGATTACGTGGTCCAGCCGTGGCCGGTGGACATGAACGCCAGCGACGAGCAGCACCGCTTCGGCCAGGTCGCCCGCCTGTGGGACAAGATCCACGAGCCCGGCAGCGAGGAGTGGTGGGCGTACCTGGAGGAGCACAAGGCGCTCGGCACCACGTTCGACCCGACGATGACCATCTACTCGGCCAGCCGCGACGTCATGCGCATGCGCGAGGCCGAGTGGCACGACCAGTACACGCTGCCCAGCCTCTGGGACTTCTACACGCCGAGCCGGGCCAGCCACGGCTCGTACTGGTTCTACTGGACCACCGGGGACGAGGTCGCCTGGCGCAACTTCTACATCCGCTGGATGCAGATGCTCAACGACTACAAGAAGATCGGCGGCCGGGTGACCACCGGCTCGGACTCCGGCTTCATCTACCAGACCTACGGGTTCGGCTATGTCAACGAGCTGGAGATGCTGCAGGAGGCCGGCTTCCACCCGCTCGAAGTGATCATGGCGGCGACCATGAACGGTGCACTCACCCTGAATGAGCCCAAGGGCACCCCGATCGAGTTCGGCGTCGTGCGCAGCGGCCTGCTCGCCGACATGGTGATCGTCGACGCCAACCCGCTGGAGAACCTCAAGGTGCTGTACGGCACCGGCGCCGTGAAGCTCAACGACGAGACCGACCGGGTCGAGCGGGTCGGCGGCGTCCGCTGGACGATCAAGGACGGCATCGTCTACGACGCCAAGCAGCTGCTCGCCGAGGTCGCCGGCATGGTCGAGGAGCAGAAGCGGGAGAGGATCACGGCCGGCGGCCGCTAAGCGCGCGATCGGGAGCCGACGTGGATCGACACTCGCGGCGCGCCGCACCCTCAATCTCCAAGCTCCAGGCGCCCCGTCGTTCGATCGAACTCGGCCGGGATCTTGTCCTCGGTATACCCAAGAGCCTGGTAGACCTCGCGGACGATTCGGAACGCGCAGCGATCGGGCTCCTCGATCACCTCGTGGACGAAAAAGGGATGCGGTTGGTGCAGTAGCACGTCCCGAACCTCGGAATCGCCGGGGCCCTGCATCAGAGCGTCGGCGACGATCTCATCCCGCAGGTACCCGATGCTCCGAGGCGAGTGCGGCCGGAGACGCCAGGCCGACCCGTTGAACAGCCCCAGGTCGGCGAGAACCAGGCTTTTCGGCTGCAGCACACCTCCAGGTTCGAGCGCATCTCGATAGACAACGCCCGCTAGGCGGAACGTCGACACCGTGTACTCGATGAACGCGAACGGGTAGATCTCGTTCTCCTCGCCCTTCCAGTGAAGGTTCTCGATCGGGACCTCCAGCTCGAGCGACCCGTTTCTCCACAAGGTCATGCCGTTCTGTTGCAGGCGGTCCTGGGACAAATCCGGTTCCCGATAGAGCGTAATGGCGTTCCAGCCGGCAGCGCGGTTGTTCGAGGCCGCCGCACTCGTAAACAGGTGCCTGTACCGCTCGTCCTGGAGATCCAAATCCAGCGGGGACGGCGTACCCGCGTACAACCAGAGAATCGAGCGACCGGCGCGCTGCAGCTCCCCGCGGCGGGCTCGCAGGCGATTCCTCAACTCCTCGACGGCAACAGCCTGGGGCTGCCGGTCTTTGCCGAAATCCTCTTCGAGCTCCGCCCGCGTCATGTATCGAGCCCGCGCGTCGAATCGCTTCAGGTAGTGTCGCGCGTGCCGCCGCACGAGAGCGTACGGCCGCCGACCATCCCGGGGAGTCAGGCGCAGCCTGACCGCCTGTCTCTTGCAGGTCTCGTCGACCGCGACCAGTGTTGCATCGATTTCTTCGTGCGTCGGCGGTGGTTCGATCGAATCGACGAGGTAGTCGAGGATCCGGCGTCTCTCCGGCTCCGCGTTTGTAAGTCCTGGGGCCTTCACGGCGATCCCTTCGCTCTCCTCGATACCGATCCACAGGGCCCCCCCCGCAGCATTGAGGAGCGCGACGGCTGCGCGACCGATGATCGCCAGATCGCCAATCGCGTCGCTTCCCTTGAACTCCAGCTCGGCTGACTCGCGTCGCCCCAGTGGAAGCTCGTTCACGCCGGGCCTCCCGCGCCGATGATCGATGGGTCCTGCAGGAACTCCACCAACGGAATCACCTGCACCCCTCGGTCGTCTGCCGCCGATTCCGGGCGCACCGGGGCGCCCCCGTGAAGCAGGTAGGCGGCCGAAGCCCCCAGGTCCTTCGCCGCCTTGCGGAGGGTGGCGAGCTTCTGTGGCTGCGGCGGTCGCGAGCTTGTGACTTCGAGCAGAATCCGCAGTCCTCCCAGCTCGACCAGGAAGTCGATTTCCGTCTTGCCCGGCTTCAAATAGCGGATCTCGCCCTGCCCGGCGATCTCCCGAAGGTGTCGAAACGTCACCGCTTCGAATACCTTGCCGCGAAGCCGAGGATCATCGGGATCCAGCAGCGAGAAGGCGCCGATGAGTCCGTGGTCCGCCGCGTAGATCTTCGGCTTGGAGCGCAGAGCGGCGGTGGGACGCCGGTGGAAGCGATCGACTCGTTGCACCAGGAGGGTGTCTTCCAGGTACTCGAGCCAATTGGAGACAGAGGTGCGCGTTGCGCCGAGATCTCTCGACCGCTCCGTGTCCGAGAAAACCGCTCCCGAATCCCGCAGCAGATAGATGAGAAGCGCTCTGACGCGGGGCAAGTCGATCCCGAAGGCTGCGAGGTCCCGCCCGATCACCCGATCGGCGACGTCGGCGCGCAAGCGTGCTTGAGCTTCTTCCGGGTGAATGGCGCCCCCCTCGAGGAGCGCGTGCTCGGGGAAGCCGCCGATCCGAAGGTATCGCTCGATCAGCAATGTCATGCCGAGCCTGTCGCGAGCCTCCTCGAAGAGCTCATCCGCGCGCCCTTGCAACTCCACGAACTCTCGAAACGTCAACGGCTCGAGGACGAACTCATCCCAACGGCCTGCGCCAGACTCCCGCGTGCCGGCCCGCAGCAAGCTGGCGGATGAATCGGTAACCACGAACTTCGCCGCCTCGCGATCGACCGCATTCTTGAGCCAACGATCCCAGTTCGCAACCTTTCCGAACTCGTCGAAGAAGGCGAAGCGTGGCAGGCGATCGTCGATCGGCGGCAACACGTCCATCAGCTCCCATGGGTCGGCGCTCGGGAGCGGTTGCCGATCGACATCGAAGTCGAAGTGGACGATGTTCTGCGGCGGGACGCCGCCGTCCAACAGACCGTCGATGCACTGCCGCAGGATCGTGCTCTTGCCGACCTGTCGCGGGCCGAGAATGACCAGCGCACGCCGGTCGAGGCGAGCCATCAGCCGTTCCTGGATCGTTGACTGCAGGTATCGAGGCCGGAGGACAGGCCCCGGCAGCCGGGCGCGGGGGTCGCGCCACCACGGGTTGAGCCGCTGAAGTGCTTCGATAAGCATAGTACACTCGACAATATGAGTCGTAGAACGTATTGTGTACTATACATTATTGCAGAACGAGGGCCAGCCCGGCCTGGGTGGGTCAGTCGTTGTGCGGGTGATGGCGCTGCCGCCGACGCACGAGCCAGCCCCGCCGCGGTGCATCAGGAGCCGGCCACGCCGGGGTGCGTCAGGAGCCGGCCCGGCCGGGGTGCGTCGGGAGCCGGCCCCGCCGGGGTGCGTCAGCCCATGGGCGGGAACTCGGGGAACTGCGGCAGTTGGTCGTGGATCTCGTCCCACGGGGCCTTGGAGGCGACCATCATGTGGAACTGAGGCCTGATACCGGGATCGTCAGCGAGGGTCCCGGCGCTCACGTACATGAAGTTCTCGCCCGTGCCGTAGATTGCCGAGCCGCACTGCGAGCAGAAGTGGCGGCTCGTGAAGCCCTCCTGGCTGAACTCTTTCACCAGCTCTTCGCCTTCGGTGAACTTGAGGCTGCCGGGCGGGATGACCACCGCGGTGACCCCGGCGGTGCCGGTCTGGCGCTGGCAGCGGCTGCAATGGCAAGTGCCCATCGCCGTGGGCGCCTCGTTGATCTCGAACTTCACTCCTTCGCACAAGCAACGTCCGTGCAGCGCCATGGATTCTCTCCTTGTCGGGGGCGGCGGTTCTTGGTGGCAGCGACAGACTCAGATCCGTACATCTTACGCGGTCGGAAGCACAGCGGATCGGGCCGACTTGCCGCAGCTGTGCGGGATGCCACAACTCGCGCCCTTTGCCTTCAGCGGATGTAGCGGTTGGGCTCGTAGCGGTTGAACGGCTGCACCAGCACGGCGGCGAAATCGGTCTCGCTCATCAGCCGGTAGATGGGCACGCGCTGCGCCCGCTGCCCGCCGCCCCGTCCGCCACGCCCAGGAGGCCCGGCTTCTTCCGGATCGCCGCCCCCACCCCCGCGACCCCCGCCGCCTTGCCCACCGGCCTCGCCGGTAGCCCGGAGCACGTTGTCGAGGTAGCCCCAGGTCACCAGGTTGTCGTTGGTCTCGGGCTCGAGGATGTAGCTGATGAAGTTCGACAGCGGCTGGCCGCTGGGAACGAAGAAGGTGCCGGCGGGGAACTCGACGGTCTCGGTGACCTTGTCGGCCACCACGGCCTTCAGGTAGTGGGCCTGGAAGTACTGGGTTTCGGCGACGGCGGTGGCATCGTAGGCCTCCACCTCGAGGCTCGCCGGCTCGGTGAGCCGCTGCACCGCGATGTCGTGCTCCAGCAGGATGGGCACGACCTTGGTCAGGCTCGGCGGGATCAGGTATCCCCACGGCCTCGTGGTCGTACGGGTGGGCTCGAACAGGGTGAAGATCGGGCCGTTGACCAGCTCGTAGTCGGCCTGCTGCGCGCCGCCGCCGCCGCCCTGCCCGCCGCCGCCGCCCCGGCCGCCGCGGCCACCGCGGCCGCCGCCGGTCCGGCGCCAGAAGTCGTCCTGATACTTGGCCACCTGCCGGTACTCGAGGACGATCTGGTCGTCGTCGGCATCGTCGTTGCCCAGCCGGACGGCGCGCTCGCGAGCGCCCCGCACGACGGCCAGCAGATCCTCGGTCTCCTCGGCGGCGAAGCGAATCAGCTCACGCTGGCCGATGTACTGGCCGCGAACCTGGTGCCGGTAGCGCTCGCCGTCGGGAATGGCGACCACCTCGGTGCCGTTGTCGGTCACCCTGTGGCTGCTGCTCGGGGTCTCGAACAGGAAACCGACGCTGTTGGCCAGCGTCGCGAAGACGTGCTGCTTGCGGGGCTCGACCGACGTCGGCACCCAGCCCTGGACCCCATCGACCGTGCCGGTGCCCGTATACCAGAAGCCGTCGTAGTCCTCGGCCCGCAGCGCGGCGCGGACACGGGAGAGAATGCGGTCGTTGCCCAAGGCGACGATCTCCTGGTCGCCGGCCGGGTTCATGTTCGTCTGATACGTCAGCGTGTAGGGGGCCGAGCCGCCGTGGTGGGTGTCGACCCAGATGTCGGGCTGCCACTCCTGGATGACCTGGGTCACCAGGGCGTGGATCTCCTGCGACTCGAGCTTGATGTAGTCGCGGTTGAGATCGAAGCCCTCCTCGTTGGTGCGCCGCCGCACCTCGGCGCCGTCGGGGTTGATCGTCGGCACCACCAGCACCACGACCTCGTCGAGCAGCGGCCGCAGATCGCCCATCACCAGGTCGCGCATGATCTCCATCGCCGCGTCCTTGCCCGCCACCTCTCCTCCATGAACGTTGTTGACGATCAGCACGATCGGCTTGTCGGACTTGGCGAGATCGGAGGGCCGGAACACCGCCGGGCTCGTCAGCATGCACAAGACGACGTCGCGACCCATGAGGGTCTCGGTGAGCTTGACGACGTTCATCAGGTCGCTCCGCGACTCGAGCTCGTAGACGAACTCCATCAGCGGCTCGTAGAGCGTCCCGCCCTGCGAGTAGTCGACCCGCTCGGCGGGGGTTTGCAGCTGTTGGGACGGCGCCGGGACCGGCGCCCGGCCATGGACGGTCGCCGCCGGCAACGCCAGCACCAATGCCAGCAGCAGGGTCGCGGCAATCACGGAAGGGCGAAGCTTCATCGGGATCTCCTGGTGGGCGTGATCACATGTGACTGCCGAGTCTACCCTCGCGGCGGGAGGCGTGCCCGATCGACACCGGTCGATCTCACCGCCGGATGGCGAGATCTTCCGCCGGCTGGCGGCTCGGCTGGTATTGGACGTGAACCAGGTGCCAGACGGCGACCGCTTCGCCGTCCCTGGTTGCCGGGACGAAGCGCCAGCGGTCGACGGCACTCTGGCGCGCCGAGTCCTTGAACGCGCTCTCCGTCGCGGCCGGCGTGATACCCGGATCCACCTGGAGCACGCGCGCCTCCGCAACGGACCCGTCGGCCAGTACCAGGCAGTGGACGCTGACCCGGCGCGCCACCAACCCGATCGCGTTCAGCGTCGTGCGGTCGAAGGCGAACGATACCGAGTCAGGATCGAGCTGCGGCCGGATCACGTCGTCGGTGAGCGGGACCGTCTCGATGCCGGCCGCGGCGGGTTGCGGCCCCGGGTCGGCGGCCGCCGTGTATTCCGGAACCTGATCGAACTCCCCCGCGCGCAACCGAATGTCGGCCTCGAATGCGTCGCCGACCTCCCAGCCCGCGGGAGCTGCCGGGCCCGGCGCGGCGTCGCGCCCGAACGATACCAGCCAGTACTCAGGGCCCAGGTTGCCGTACCAAAAAGGCGTATCCCAACCGTCGAGGGTGGGGACCGCCGGCATGAACGGAGCCAGCTCCTCGAGGGCCTGCGGGTACGAGTTGCTCGACTGGTGGAATACCTCGAGCGCGGCGGCGATGTCGGTCATGGACCGGATCGTGTCGAGCTGGCGGTCGCTCTCGACGTCGGGCTCATCCACCGGCGCCGGCTGCGGGCGGGGTGGCAGCGCAAACACGAGCGTCGCGGTCAGCGGGTACTCGCGCGGCTCGCCGTTCACCAGCGCCGGCTCGTACTTCCACTGCTGGACCGCGTCGATTGCGGCCCTGTCGAGCAGGGGATGGAGGCTGTTGGCCACGGTGGCCGCCTTCACGTCGCCGTTCACGTCGATCGTCGCCTCGACGGTCACCTCGCCCTCGATGGCCAGGGCGAATGGAATCTCGGGGTAGTCCGGCCTTATCGCGGAGATGCGGCTCGGCGCCCGCGTCTCGCCGATCGGGGCGGCCTCCGGCTCGTTCGCCCCGGCAACGGGCGGCTGTTCGCCTGCGGCCGGCGGCGTCACGGGAGGCTCGGCCGCGGCGGTTGGCTCGGTGGCTGGGGCAACCGGATCGTCGGGCGGCTTCTCGGCGGCGGGCTTGGCGGTCTGATCCTCGGCAGCGCCGGCCGGCTCAACCGTTTCCGTCGAAATCGGCGGCGGCGCGGCCCCCTGTGGGGGCGGGGCGCCCTCCCCTGCGTCCGCGATGGTGGGTTGCGTCGCCTCACTGTCGATCGGCGGCCCAGCCAGCGAATCCGCCGCCGTGAGGCCCGGCCGAGAGGTCCCGGTCTCCGGCGTCCCCGCCGGTCGGCCCCGGCCAAGCCGTCCCGTAGCCACGGCGATGACGAGCCCTGCGACGATGACCACCGCGGCGGCGATGCCCGCCCCGATGAACAACCGTCGCCGGACGTCGGCGCCAAGGGTCACGGAAGGGAGGCTTACCTCCGGGAG
>Ga0299906_10005108_pt1 | contig 10718 bp, 8 predicted proteins | sample RVTome_14_FD_200259 | JGI IMG/M metagenome (GOLD analysis project Ga0299906, IMG submission 200259) | Soil microbial communities from uranium-contaminated site in the Upper Colorado River Basin, Wyoming, United States - RVT145D125 (version 2) ... | reverse complement strand
CTCACCGGGGTCGGCAGGACCACTCCGGAAGTGGCGGCGGCCTCGGTCGCCCTCGATCAGCTGTTCGACATGGCACTGCTGCTCGCAGCGCTCGTGCCGAGCCTCCTCCTGCTCGGGGGGGCGGGCCTTTGGGCCGTGGCGTTCGGAGCGGTCGCGGTCACCACCTCCGTGGTGGCGATGCTCCACCTCGGGAGGGCAGTGCAGTGGTTCTCAGGGGTTCTCGCCACCCTGGCTACCCGGCTCGGGAACCGCGGCGGAGGCGTGGGCGCCTTCTTCCGACGCAGGTCGGAAGGCCTGGTTCGCCTCTCACGGGTCGAGCACTTCACGACTCGCCAGGCGACGATCCTGGCTGCGGCGACCCTCGCTCGGTACGCGCTCAACGCTGCGATGTTCTGGTCGCTCGCCGAGGCACTCGAGCTGCCGATCAGCTTGTGGACGTTCGTGCTCGCAGGGGCGGGGGTCCAGCTGTCGCTCGTCGCCGCCATCACACCTGGAGGACTGGGGATCATGGACCTCGGGTGGGTCGGCCTGCTCACACTCGGTGGAGCATCCTCAGAGGCGGTAGGGCTGTTCATCGTCGGTCAGCGTGCATTCCAGTACACGTTCTTCCCCGTCATGGCAGGCCTCAGCTACGTCACCGTCTTGCGGAGAGGCGATCGTGCCGTCGCCGAGGACCCGAGCGAGGAGACGGCACCCGGGTAGGCTGCGACGAATCGCCTGCTCCGGACCCCACCCATGAGCGATGCTCCTCTCCCCGTCCTGTTCCTGCTCGGTTCGGGCCGCAACGGCAGCACGGTTCTCGCCAACTTGCTCGGCTCGGCGAACGGCGTGGCGAACGTCGGCGAGATCCACTGGATCTGGGAGCGGGGCGTCGCCCAGAACCGGCTCTGTGGCTGCGGCGAGCCCTTCCTCGAATGCCCTTTCTGGGGAGCCGTGCTCTCACCAGCCGAGGAGCAGGCGGCAGCCGCAGCCCACGAGGCTGGGAGGCGGGCGACACTCGAGGGCTTGCGCCCACTGCGGTTGGTCGGGCGGCATTGGACGAGGCGGGCGTCGGAAGCGCAGCGCCGATACGTGTCCCGCACCGACCGCTTGTATCGCGCCGTCGCATCTGTAGCCGATGCCGGTGTTCTCGTCGACTCCTCCAAGCGACCGGTCTACGCCTTCGCCCTGACGAAGGCCCCATCGCTCGACGTGTACGTGGTTCACCTCGTGCGCGACCCGCGCGCAGTCGTGTTCTCGTGGCGGCGCAGGAAGGTGAACCCAGACATCGTGGGCGGCGGTCTGATGGCCGTTCATCCTGCGTGGAAGACCGCAGCAGGTTGGACCGTGTGGAATCTCATGGCTGAGCTGCTCGGAGCGAAGCGCAGGGGCCGCTACCTGAGGATCAGATACGAGGATTTCGTCGCGGACCCGCTCTCGACGCTCCAAACGATCGGAGACTTGGTCGGCACGGCCGTCGCCCCCGACTTCACATCACCGACCGATTTCGAAGTGGAGCCGAGCCACTCGATCTCGGGGAACCCGAGCCGCTTCGACGTCGGCACGGTCCGCCTCAGCGAGGACATCGAATGGATCGGCGGCATCGGGCGTCGCGATCGAATCACGACGACCGTGCTGACCTGGCCTCTCATGTTGCGGTACCGCTACCCGCTCAGGAGGCGGTCGGGCAGCGGGCGGTGACGCTCACGAGCGGAGCCACACCTTGAGGATCGTCGCCAGGAATCCGAGTGGATAGCCGAGGCGGGCCGGCTTCTTGCTCTCGCCGTGGCTGCGACGGCGAATGTGCACCGGCACCTCGATCATGCGCAGGCCCTTCATCGCCGACTCCATGATGATCTCGGGTCCGTTGAACCGGTCCTCTCTCAGGTCGAGGAGGGCGAGCTTCTCCGCCCTGATGGCCCTGAACCCGTTCGTGCAGTCGGTTATCTCCGTATCGCCGAGCAAGTTGATGACCTTCGTGAAGATCTTGATCCCCACGTCACGGACGCCGCCGGCGTCGTCGTAATCACCGAGAAACCGCGACCCCTGCACGTAGTCGGCCTCACCCGAGAGGAGCGGGGCGAGGAGCACCTCGAGCTGATCCGGCCGGTGCTGGCCATCGGCATCCATGGTGATGACGATGTCGGCGCCCCTCTGCAGCGCGATCGCGAATCCGGTGCGGAGGGCATCGCCCTGTCCCCGGTTGACCCCGTGGGTCGCCACCGAATAGCCGGCCCTTCTCACAACGCCCTCCGTGTCGTCGTCACCTCCGTCCACGACGATGATCGGATCGAGGGTGTATCCCTCGACATCGGGCGGGAGGTCATGGAGGACCCCGCCGATCGCCTGCTCCTCGTTGAAAGCTGCGATCACGACGGCAGCGCTGTCGCGATGATCGGGGTCCTCGTTCTCGCGTTGGAACGACTTGACGGCGTCGTTCCGCACGAGCGACCCGAATCGAACCTCCAGGTGGTGGAGCCGGGATCTCGTCCGAAACAGGATGGCCGCCATGACGCCGGTGACGACGACGAGGGTGGCGGACAGCCTGTTGGGGAGCCGGAAGAGCGAGCTGGAGAGGTCGGCCAGAGCAGGCGCTACCGAGAGTGCGATCGTCCCGCCGGCCGCGACCATCCACAGGAGGGTGTCGCCTCGCGAGAGCCGCTGCCGGCTGCGGAGTACGAGGGTGAGCGCGAGTACGAGCACCCCGATGACGATGCCGACGATGCGCACCGTCACCTGGAGCGATCCTCACGGGACGTCACACCAACTCCTGGCATCTGATGCGAATGGTACCGACCGGAGCCGGCTACGGACCGAGGCTGCACCGGGACCCGAGCAGAAGGTGCTCGGGTACGCGGACCGTCAGGCGTCGGGGTCGCCCGGCAGCGGATCGGACGGGTTCTCGCAGTAGAAGGGATCCTGGTCGCGGGCGGCGTGATAGAAGTACTGGGATCCGTCGACGTCGAGGACGGCACGCCAGCCGTCGACGAGCGCTTGCGTGTAGCCGACTCCGGGCTCGGGGCATCCGATGGCGCCGTTCGGCCAGACGACGTCCTCGGTGAGCAATATCTCGATCTCGCCCGGGTCGATGTCGAGCCGCTCCGCGAGATCGGCGATCGCCTTGGCAACCGGGCCGGTCATGGCCCCATCCTCATCCGGCGGTGCGGTGGTGTCCACCGGCGGCGCCGTCGTGGAAGGTGGCACGGTTGTCGTGTCGTCGGCAGGCGTCTCGGTGGTCGTCGGCGCTGTGGTGGTGCCTGGTGTGTCCGTGGATTCGCCGCATCCGGCCAGCAGAGCAGCGGTGACGGCGACAACGGCGAGCAATCGGATTCTCATGGTTCCCTCCTCGTCTCGTCGTCGATGGGACGGCGCAGGCTCATAGAGAGTTCCCTCCCTTGGTGGCCACGAGCACCCTGAAGTCCCCGAGGCCCCTGGGATGCATGATGGTCTCGGCGTCGCGTAACTCGGAACGCACCGCCAGCCGCTGCCACTCGTCACCCGACCTGGCGAGGTCGAGCTCGCGCCTGCGCAGGTCCGCCAACCGGTCGCGGAGACCGTTGGCGCCGAGGTACTCGTCCTGACGGTGGATCTCGACGGATGCTCCTGCGCCGGCTGCGACGTCGGCGAGTGCCGTGAAGTTCACGTCGACCGTGATGTCCGTCGCTCCAGGTTCGAGAAGTGGATCGGGGCCGAGATGGTGGGATCGGTACGTGCGAAGAGTCCCCGTCGACCGGCGGGGCTGCAGTTCTTCGGTTGTGCCGCCGTAGTCGAAGACGATGACGGCTCCGCGCTCCACGAATCGCAACGCATGTTCGAGCCACCGGCCTGCCGCCAGCTGCACCTCGACGATGACGCCGTCAGCGGGCGAACCGCCGAACCTGTCGGCCCACACCTCCACATCGGGGCGGGCAGGAGCCGAGACGAGCTCGAGACGCCGGCCGTCGAGGCCGACCCAGCGCTCTTCCCAACGCCCCGAGACGCTGACGACGATGCTGACCGGCAAGTTGTCGACGAGCTCGTTTGCAACGACGACACCCTCGACCGTCCGGTCCTCGGGAATGGCTTCGAGCACGCGATCGGCGACGTCGTGTAACGCATCCCTGGCGGCGGGAGACACCTCGACGGCAAGCACTTCGTCCGGTCTCCTCTCGAGCGCTCCGAGGAGCGGCCGCAAGAGGGAGCCCGACCCGGCACCTGCCTCGACGAGCGTGAAAGGCCCACCCAACGTGCGCTGGACCGCCGCCACGGGACGTGCCAGCGTCCTGCCGAACCACGGGCTCACCTCGGGGCTGGTGAGGAAGTCGCCGCGATGCGTCGACCGGACGACGTCCGAAGAGAAGAATCCTCCGTCCGGCGAGTAGAGAGCCAGCGCCATGAATCGCTCGAACGGAATGGGCCCATGCCGAGAGATCTCGTCTGCGATCGAGTCGAGGACCACGACGTGGAAGCGTAGGTGCCGCCGCGACAACGGCGATCGCAGATAACGTCTCGAGCGTGAATCGAGGACTCTTCGCCGCCATGACGGTCCTGTTGGCGTCGTGCACGTCGCCCGCATCGACAACGGGCGTTGCGTCGTCGACCACCGTCGCAACCATGCAATCCCCGGCGACCACCGCCTCGACGGCCGTCGAGGCCACGACTTCGACGCAGACGACCGCCTCGACGGCCGCCACGACCACGACCACGACCAGGACGGCGTGTCCAGCTTTGGGCGGCGAGACATCGGAGGGAGCCGAGATCACCGACGTCGTCCTGGCCGCCTATCCCGTCGAGGGAGGCGACGCCGTCTGGTCGATCCCGCTCAACGGCGAGCTCATCTCGATGGCGATCGGCAACTCGCTCCTCTTCCTCGGGTCCCTCGACGGAGTCGTCACTGCTCTCGACCCCGACACCTGCAGGCAGGAGTGGCGCCGGGTCGTTTCGCCGACTGCGCTGCGAGTGTCGGCGACGCCGGGCGCCGTGGTCGTCGACGGGCTCGGCGTTCTCGCTTCGCTCGACCCGACGACGGGTGAGGAATTGTGGTCCGTGCAGCCTCCGATCCCGTTCGGCGTCGTGGCGGGGGTCTTCGGCCAGGGGATCCTGATGACCGTCGAGGGCTACGGAGCCATGACGTTCGATCTGGCGACGGGCGGCCTCCTCCTCGACCTGCCGTTCGAGAACGCCCCTCTACGGACCGTCACCGCAGACGAGTCGCAGGTGTACGCAGGAGGAGCCGGGATCATCGTGAAGCCCGTCACGGGTGGCGACACCGTTTGGGAGTCCGACGTCGACGCCGACGTCCTGGTGTCAGACGGCGGGCTCCTGTTCGGCGCGACGGACGAGGGCCTCGTCACGGCCATGGACGCCGCGTCCGGCGAGCCGCAATGGCAGGTCCAGCTCGACGGGATCTCCGGGTATCTCGCCCCGCCGGCGGTCGAGCACGACGAGGTCCATCTACTCGACTCCGACAGCCGGCTTCACCACCTGGCGGTCGAGGATGGATCAGAGGTCTTCGTCGGTGAGCTGCCTGCTGCGCTGGCGTTCCCCGAGCTCGACGACGGGTTGGTCCTGGTCGAGGAGCTCGGCGTCGTGACGGCGATAGACCTCCAGCACAGAGAACGATGGGGATTGGAGACCGGGGCGAACGGAGTCGACCGGTTCACCAGGGTCGAGGTGTTCCGCAACCTCGCCATCGCGCTCACGTACTCCGAAACTCTCCTGTAGCTTCGCCGCGGTGCTGCCGTCGAGGCGCCCCCCGGTCCGCTGCGGGAGGCGGCGGCCGGCAGGCATCGGCGGCGATAACCTGACGCTCGGTGCACGACGGGACGGAGGTGGGCGAACGTGGCGAAACCGGTGATCCTGGCGATCGACGACGACCCTCAGGTGCTGGCGGCCGTGCAGCGGGATCTGCGCACGCAGTACGGGGCCACGTATCGAATCATCGCGGCAGGCGGCGGGGCGGACGGCCTCGACACGGTCGCTGAGCTGAAGCGCCGCGGCGACGAGATCGCCCTGTTCCTGGTCGACCAGCGCATGCCGGAGATCTCGGGAACCGAGTTCCTCGGACGGGTGGAGCCGACCTTCCCCGACGCCAAGCGGGTGCTTCTCACTGCTTATGCCGACACCGAGGTCGCCATCCAGGGGATCAACACCGTCGGGCTCGACCACTACCTCATGAAGCCATGGGATCCTCCCGAGGACAGGCTCTACCCGGTCCTCGACGACCTGCTCGACGACTGGGCGGCGGATCGGCCGGCGCCGTTCGACGGAGTGAGGGTGCTCGGACCTCGCTGGTCTGCCCTCACGTACGAGGTCAAGGACTTCCTGGCGTTGAACCAGGTCCCTTACCGCTTCATCGACGTGGAGCGCGCCGAAGGCAAGTCGCTCCTGGACGTCCTCGGTGCCGACGTCGAGTTGCCGGTCATCACGTTCCCCGAGGGCGACCACCTGTCCCGTCCTGACAAACGGGCGCTCGGCACGAGGATCGGCCTCCAGACGGCCCCGATCGACGCCTTCTACGACCTCGTCATCGTCGGGGCTGGGCCGGCCGGCCTCGCAGGCGCGGTGTACGGCGCTTCCGAGGGGCTCCACACCGCCGTCATCGAGCGGGAGGCCACGGGAGGCCAGGCCGGGACCAGCTCCAAGATCGAGAACTACCTCGGGTTCCCGAACGGGATCAGCGGCGCCGACCTCGCAAGGCGGGCCACCGCCCAGGCGAAGCGACTCGGCGCCGAGATCATCAGCCCGGTCGAGGTCGCCGCCGTCCGGATCGAGGAGCCGATGCGCGTCGTCGAGCTGAGCGACGGCGCCGAGGTACGTGGCAGGGCCCTGCTCATCGCCTCCGGAATGACGGTCAGGAGGCTCGACGTGCCCGGCTACGACGACTTCGCCGGGGCGGGGGTGTACTACGGAGCGAGCGTTTCCGAAGCGGCCAACTACCGGGGCGAGGAGGTGTTCATCATCGGCGGCGCCAACTCCGCAGGGCAGGCGGCCATGATGTTCTCACGCTTTGCGGCCAAGGTGACGATCGTCGTCCGCGCCGAGGCGATCGGCGAGAAGATGTCTGCGTATCTCGTGGATCAGGTCGAGGCCCGTGAGAACATCGAGGTCCTCACGAACACGGTCGTCGAGTCGGTGTCCGGCGGGAGCCACGTCGAGAAGATCACGTTGCGCAACGCGGCGACGGGAGACGAGGATCAGCGCCAGGCGAGCGGCGTTTTCGTCTTCGTAGGGGCGCGCCCGCACAGCGATTTCTGCCGCTCCCTCGTCGAGTGCAACCCGCAAGGATTCATCGTGACCGGCTCCGACCTCGTGGTCGACGGCCGTCGGCCGAAGGGCTGGCCCCTCGATCGCGACCCATTCCTGCTCGAGAGCTCGGTGCCTGGGATCTTCGCAGCCGGCGACGTGCGGCACGGCGCAGTGCGCCGGGTTGCCTCGGCCGTTGGCCAGGGCTCGATCTGTGTGTCGTTCATCCACCGCTATCTGGAGACGGTGTGAACCAGATCGACCGGGATCGACTCCGGGGAGTGCCCCTCTTCTCAGATCTCCCGGATGCCGATCTCGACTTGCTCGGCGAGAGCCTGGTCGAGATGACGCTCGAGGACGACGAGGTCCTCTTTCGCGAAGGCGACGAGGGCCGAATCGCATACGTCGTCACGGAGGGCGCCGTCGAGGTGTTGAAGGCGTCGGACCGGCGGGACGTGCTCATCGCAGTCACGGAGGAAGGCGGACTGGTCGGCGAGATGGCGCTCCTCCAGGGGCACCCTCGTCTCGCCACGGTGAGGGCGCGCGGCAAGACGAGGCTCCTCGCCATCGACAAGGTCGACTTCGACCGCCTCCTCGATTCGAGTGCTGCCGCATCCCGGGCGGTGTTCAAGCTCCTCGTGTCGCGAACCAGAGAGCTCGAGGAGCAGATTCGCCAGAACGAGCGAATGGCCCAGCTCGGGACGCTCGCCGCCGGTGTCGCCCACGAGCTGAACAACCCTGCCGCGGCCGTCAAACGAGCAGCAGAAGGTCTCGGGTCGGCCATCGACGCAGACGGCGACGCCGTGGCGGGGATGTGGCGTGCAGAGGTGGATGAGGAGCGAGCCGGTCAGGTCGTGGCGGCCTTCCACCACGCCAAGGAGATCCTCGAGCGTGAGCGCCCTCCCCTGTCCGCACTGCAGCGCAGCGACGAAGAGACAGGCGTCGAGGAAGCCCTTGCTTCGCTCGGTGTCCCCGAGGCGTGGGCACTCGCTCCGGACGCGGTTGCCGCCGGTTTCCGAGCCGAGGACCTGGTGGAGCTGCGGTCCGATCTCGGCGAGGCCGCTGAGCGGGTCGTCCGTGCCGCCATCGCCGACGCGGCCGCCAAGCGCCTCGCCGCCGAGATCGCAGAAGGGGCCGCCAGGGTGTCGACGATTGCTCTCGGCCTCAAGTCCTACGCGTACCTCGACCGGGCGCCGGTGCAGGACGTCGACGTGCAGCGGGGCATCGAGGACACCATCGCCATCCTCGGCCACAAGCTGCGCCAGGTCACCCTCGAACGGGACTTCGACGAGGACCTGCCGAAGATCACCGCCCTCGGGACAGAGCTGAACCAGGTGTGGACGAACCTCATCGACAATGCGGTCGATGCGGTGTCCGAGGTCGCCGGAGGCGTGGTCACGGTTCGTACCCGCCCGGGTGAAGGCACCGTCGTCATCGAGGTGGAGGACAACGGTCCCGGGATACCCGACGAGATCAGACCGCGCATCTTCGACACGTTCTTCACCACGAAGCCGCCGGGAAGCGGCAGCGGCCTGGGCCTCCACATCGTCAGGAACATCGTGGTGCTCGAGCACAACGGAGACCTCACCGTGGAGTCCGAGCCCGGTCGTACCCTGTTTCGCGTGGAGTTGCCCGTGGAGGGCGCCGGCTAGAGGCGCCGGCAGAGCCGCCCGGCGAGGTGGAGCGCGTAGGCCGGGGACGGGCATCCTCCGAGCCCCCCAAGGTCTAGCCATACTGTGCCGCCGCACACCGTGTCGAGGAGGCGCTCCGTGTTCCAGACGCCGTGGCAGGTCGCGATGCGAGCTCGCGACCCAGAAGAGGAAGGCAGGGTCGCCACGACCCAGATGCGTCAGAAGATCGTCGTGGCGTGCACCGCCGGCGGAGGAGCAGTTGCCGGGAATCCTCCGGGACGGACCACCAGGAGTCAGTCGGCCGGGACGAGGCGAATCACGATCTCGGACGACGTGCCGACAAGCGTCAGCGCATCGTCGAGTGCAATGAAGCGGGGGTCCTCTCGCAGGGTTTTGAGGAGTTCGTCTTCGAGGTCCTGGGCCTTCTGGTCGCTGCATGTGTCTGCGGTCGTTCCGATGCTCACCACTATCAGCCGATCACCATCGAGGGAATATCGGCCGTCGAAGTCGTTGCAGCCCCCGCTCCCAGTCACGGTGTCCTCATCGAATCGAACCAGCGGCGTCCGTCCCGCCACCGGTGGTTGCCCATCAATCGACGAAACCAGCCAGGCGGTTCCTGCCAGCGGGTTGGCGTCGACGGTTGGGCTCGAGTCAACGGCGCACGATGTGGCGACAACGACGGCAGCGACCATCGTGAAGAGCGCGGCCCTGTTCGAAGTCACACTAGAAACCGGTCGAGAGCACTGCTGCCACCCGGCGGCGGCGGCGAGTTGCACAGGTTTGGCCATCAGTACCTCCAAATGGCGTTCCCATCGTTGTTCGGTTTCCAATATGAGCATGTCAATGGCCGCCAGTAACCGTCCGCCCCGGACGGCGGCGTAGGCGGGCGGCCCGGTATCAGAACCCTGAGGCGAAGTCCTTGGTGAGGGTCGCCAGGTCGGCGATCCAGGACGGGTTGATCCCGATGGCGATCGTCCCGATCACGGTGAGCACCATGGCGAAACGCAGGCTCGGACCGATGGGACGACCACCGATCTCGACGGCGGGGACGGTCTCCGGCACGGAATCCATGAACGCCGACTTCACGACCTTGGCGTAGTACACGAAGGCGATGACCGAGTTGACGACTGCGATCACCGCCAGGGCGGTCGCCGCCCCACCACCGACCGAAAGCACGGAGCGGAACATGACGAACTTGGCGAACCACCCGGCGAGCGGGGGAATCCCGGCGAGCGAGAAGAAGAAGACGGCGAGCATGGTCGCGATCCCCGGGCTATACGAGAAGAGGCCCGCCCAATCGTCGATCTCGGCGCTCTCGAGCTTGTTGGCGCCGGCGATGACGACTGCGAACGCCCCGAGATTCATGAAGGCGTAGATGAGCAGATACGTGACCGAGGCAAAGAAGGCCTCCTCGAGCTGGGCGCCGGTCACGTCGGAGGCGACGGCTGCCCCGAACGGGACGAGGATGAAGCCACCCTGGGCGATCGAGGAGTAGCCGAGGAGGCGGACGATGTTCGTCTGCCGCAGCGCGGCCAGGTTGCCAACCGTCATCGAGAGCGCCGCCAGCACCCACAGCACCGGGCCCCACAGCGACGCCACTTCGGCGAAGGCCAGGAAGCAGATCGTGAGAAGGCCGACGAACCCCGCAGTCTTCGAGACGACGGAGAGGTACGCCGTGACAGGGATGGGCGCTCCCTCGTACGTGTCAGGCGTCCAGAAGTGGAAGGGCACGGCCGACACCTTGAAAGCGAAACCGAGCAGCGTGAAGATCACGCCGACGATGAACAGCGGCTCGTCGACGAAAGCGGCCGAGGCTGCCCTGATCCCCGTGAACGTCAGCTCGGCCGTCATCCCGTACACGAGGGACATCCCGAACAGGAGCAA
>Ga0299906_10005107_pt1 | contig 10719 bp, 11 predicted proteins | sample RVTome_14_FD_200259 | JGI IMG/M metagenome (GOLD analysis project Ga0299906, IMG submission 200259) | Soil microbial communities from uranium-contaminated site in the Upper Colorado River Basin, Wyoming, United States - RVT145D125 (version 2) ... | reverse complement strand
GCGCCGCGGCCGGCGCGAAGATGTCCCGCCCGTGGAACGTCCGCGACACCGGGTGCAGCTTGACCTCGTCCGAGATGATCCTCACGGCGCGGGAGGCGCCCCCGAGCTCCACCCACGCCAGCGACAATAGGCCGTTGTCGGGCCCGACGAGGAGCGCGCCCATCGACGCTTCGACGGCGATCGGACGGCGTTCCGTCCCGACGCCGGGGTCGACGACCGCCAGGTACACCGCGTCGTCGGGCATGAAGCGGACGGAACGGGCGAGCGCGAGCGCCCCCTGGTCGACGTCCTGCCGGGGCACCTGGTGCGTCAGGTCGATCACGCGCGTCTCGGGAGCGATCCGCGCGATCACGCCGTGGCACACGCCCACGAACTCGTCCACGAGCCCGTAGTCGGTGAGGAACACGATCGGGCGCGTCACGCCGGCGCGTACACCTGGAGGTAGTCGAGGATCTTGGTCTGCAGGATGCCCGACTGGCTGCCCTCGAGCAGGTCGGTGCCGTGGTCGTCGGCCGGGAGGATCTCGACGCGCTTGGGCTGCGGCGACTGCGCGTACAGCGCCTCGGCCGCATCCGCCGCGCCGTTCGGATCGCCGACGCCCGCGACGAAGAACTTCGCCGCGGTCACGCGCGCCAGGACCTCGGCCGTTGCGGTGAGCCCCTCGAACGACACCGGCGCGGACAACGACACGATCGCCGAGACGCCGACCCCCTGCTGCGCCGCGGCGACGAGGGAGGCCGTCGCGCCCATGCTCGCGCCCATCAGCACGACCGTCGTCGCTCCCTGCGAACGCAGGAATTCGATCGCGGCGACGACGTCCTGCCAGATCCGCCCGATCTCCTTCTCGCCCTCGGAGCACCCCGCCACGCCGCCGGGACAGTACCCGCGGAAGTCGAACGTCAGCGCCGTGTACCCGTCCTCGGCGAGCCGCTCGGCGAAGCGCCACCACGAACGTTGGTCGGCGGGGTACATGTGCGACAGCACGACGCCGACGCGGCCCTCACCGAACAGCCGACCCGCGAGCCGGACGCCGCCCGGGGCCGCGAACGAAACCGCGCGCGAGTCCTCGGACGGGGCGGAGGGCGTGTCGCGGCCGCCGCACCCAGCCGCGAGCACAGTGGTCGCGATCACGGGAAGCAGCAGCAGCTTCTGGCGGGCGGTCCGGGGCCGCGCGCCGCGCATCGCCGGGTCCTTGGCCTACCGACCCTGCTGACGGCGTTGCCAGCGGGTCCGCTTCAGGAGCTTCTTGTGCTTCTTCTTCCGCATCTTCTTGCGGCGCTTCTTGATCAGCGACGGCACGCGGTTCCTCTCATCCACATCATCCAGATCCGAACAGGTTCCAGAGGTCGACGCGCTTGGCGCGGGCTCCGTCCTCCAGACGAACGGAACCAAGTCTAAGCGCCTTGGGGCCCTCTGCCACCGGCGATATCAGACGCAGGACGCCCTCGTCGGGCGCGTGCTCCAGGTACCCGATCCCCAGGTATCCGCCCGCACCGTCGGACAGCCCGACGAGCAGCCGGTCGAGCTGCGCCAGATCGAACAGCGGGGGCAGCGCGGGCATGAAGACGGTGGGCTTCACGCGCCACCGGTGCAGCTCGCCCGCGAAGTACGCTCGCATCGCCCGCTCGCGGTTGTCGGCGCGCTGCTCCACGGTCGTCGGGACGACGCTGGAGTGGATCCCGAGCGGGACGACCTCGGTCTGGAAGAACCGCTGGATCACGCCGAGCAACGGCTGCAGCTCCTCGCCGCGCTGCAGTCCGACGACGAGGTCGGGCTGGAGCATCTCGACCTTGTGGTACTTCAGGATCTGTCCGTAGACGCCGGAGACGAGCCCGCTCGTGTCGACGACGACGAGGTCGGCGCCGAGCTCGCGCGCCTGGGCGTGCAGCCGAGCCGTCCCCGTGACGACCTGAAGCAGGTGACCCTCCGGCGACGTCGACCCGACGAACGAAAGGGCATCGGGCACCGACAGGACCTCGGGGCTCAGGTCAGCCTCGGTCCGTACCACCTTCACGGTGACGGTGGCCGGCGGGCCGACCGTCTTCTGCCCGACGTCTGCGTCGAGGTACGCGGCGGTGCGCCCCGCGCGGACCGCGCTCTCCAGCAGCGCGACCGCGAGCGTGCTCTTGCCGGAATCGAGCCCGCCGACCAGGACGACCGTCCGCTTGTGCACGGTCGCCTCGGCGACGAGCGCCTCGTGCTCGTTCACTTCCGCCTCCTGCTGGGGTCACCCCTGGCCGGAGGCCGGTCTCGACGTGTGGGGATCGGTCAGCCGCTGCGCGGGCCCTCCCGCGCCCGGGGCCGACGAGCGGACAGGGTCTCGTTCGCGACGACCGGGTCGCCGCAGATCACGCGTTCGAACCGAGCCTCTGGGATGGGTCGTTTGCCCATGAGGCGACATCCTACCCTCGGTCGCGTGGCCGAGCGCCCTACGGCAGACGGGACGCGATCGACTGGAAGCACGGCCAGTACGTGTCGGGCTGGACGTTGTCGTCCATCACGATCACGACCTGGGTCCGGCCCTGCGCCTTGGCCACGACCAGCGCCGGGTCGTTGACATCGGCGATCGAGACGGTGTCGATCCCGGCCTCGATCGACGCGCCGGCGAAGCCGTGATCGGCGAAGACCAGGTCGGGCGTCGCCTCCGCGAGCATCCGCCGCATCGGGTCGCCGCTGTGCGTGTGACGCGCCGAGGTCTTGTCGGTGAGCATCGCGACGCCGTTCAGATAGCGGACCTGCCAGACGTGGTGGCGGTCCCCCTGCCTCCACCGGATGCCCTCGTACGGCTTGATCAGCTCGACGCCACGCATCCGGAGCTGCCGGCCCACCTCGCCGTAGAGATGCGCGAGCCCGACCGGGTGGCCGGTCGCGAGGATCACCCGCTCGCCCCGTCGGCACGCGAGCGCGAGCCGGTCGCCGACCGCCTCGCATCGGTCCAGGACGTTGCCCGGGTCGACCGGCACCGGTCCGAACAACGCGTCGTGGTCCGGTTCGAACCCGGCCTCCGCGCCCACCAGCTCGAGGACCTCGCGGGGCGAGTAGGCGATGTCGACCTCGCTCAGCCCGAACTGCTTGTCGGCGTCGCCCTCGGTGAGGAGTCGGATGTTGCGCAGCACGTTGTCGAGCGCGTGGCTGACCTGCGGCCCGGCGATCGACGCGACGAGCAACCCCTCAACCAGCTCGTGCCGAGGGTAGCGCCCGGGCTCCCACCGGTCGTCGAGAGCGGGCAGCTGCGCAGCATGGGATCCGATAACGTCCATCGACATCCATCGTATCGGGGGCCCGTGTGAACGAGTTCTCGCTGGAGGGACAGGTCGCGATCGTCACGGGCGCCGGGCGCGGCATCGGCCGGGCGATCGCGAAGCGGTTCGCCGCCGCGGGCGCCTCAGTGGCCGTCGCTGCGCGCACCGTCGACGAGCTCGAGTCGTGCGCCGCCGAGATCCGCGCGGACGGCGGCCGCGCCTTCGTCGCGCCGACCGATGTGTCGAACGAGGACGACGTGAGGCGGCTCGTCGACCGCACCGTCGGCGAGCTCGGCACGCTCGACGTGCTGGTGAACAACGCCGGCGCGGCGCCGTTCCTCGCCACGTTCCTCGAGACCCGACCCGACGGGTTCGACAGGTACTTCGACGTGAACTTCCGCTCGGTCGTGTATGGGATGCGTGCGGCCGCGCCGGTGTTGCTGGAGAAGGGGTCGGGCGCGATCTGCAGCATCGCGTCGATCGACGCGTTCATGGTGGAACCCCAGCTCGCGTACTACAACGCCGCGAAGGCGGCGGTCGTGAGCCTCACGAAGAGCGCCTCCCTCGAGTGGGCGAGCAGCGGCGTCCGCGTGAACGCGATCGCGCCCGGATGGATCGACACGCCGATGAACCAGGCCGAGCGCGACGACCCCAAGGCCGAGCGCGCGATCCTCTCGCAGGTACCGATGGGGAGGTGGGGCCGGCCGGAGGAGATCGCGAGCGCCGCCCTGTACCTCTGCTCGCCGGCCGCCTCGTTCGTCACCGGGAGCGTCCTCGTCGTTGACGGAGGCCAGACCGTGACGAGCGCGCGGGAGCTCTGAGCGTGGACCTGCGCGGTTCGGTGGTCGTCGTCACCGGAGCGTCGTCCGGGTTCGGCGAGCTCACGGCCAGGCGGTTCGCGAGCGAGGGCGCGAACGTGGTGCTCGCGGCCCGCCGGCTCGACCGGCTCGAGGAGATCGCTTCGTCGCTGCAGGATGACGACGTGCGGGCCAGGGCCGTGCGTTGCGACGTGACCGACGTCGACGACATCGGCTCGCTGCGAGACGCGGTCCGCGGGGAGTTCGGTCGGTGCGACGTGCTCGTGAACAACGCGGGCGTGCCGGGGGGTGGTCGCCTCGCGGACCTGTCCGTCGAGCAGATCCGGCAGGTCATGAACGTGAACGCGCTCGGCGTCATGCTCACCACCCGGCTGTTCCTCGACATGATGCTCGAGCACGGCCGCGGCCACATCGTGAACGTCGCCTCGCTCGCTGCGTACTTCGCCGCGCCGGGGACCTCCGTCTACAGCGCCTCGAAGCACGCCGTCCGCGCGTTCTCGGAGGCCCTGTACTACGAGCTGCAGCCGCTCGGGATCCTCGTTACCTCGGTGAACCCCATCTTCGCCAAGACCGAGGGGTTCCCGATGACCAACACGCCGAAGACGCTCCAGGTCAAGCCGGACACCGTCGCGCGGGCGATCGTCGACACCGTGAAGCGCGGCCGCGCACCCGAGGTCAACGTCCCTCGCGGGGTGCCGCTGCTCCAGACGTTCAGGATCCTCACGCCGCCGCTGTACCGGTGGGGCGTGCGCGGCGTCACTCGCAGGCTCCGCTCGACCCCCGCCGGTGGAGACGGCCGGCAGAACGTCTAGGCCGAGGGTCTGAGACACTGGACCGATGCGAGCCCGCTCCACCCTGCTCGCCACCCTGGTGTTCCCGCTGCTCGCCGGCTGCACGACGGCCACGCGCGACGACGCCGTGCGCGAGCGGATCGTGTACGTCGCGATCGGCGCGAGCGACACCGTCGGCGTCGGCGCCGAGGACCCGCGCGCCGACGCGTGGCCGTCGGTGTTCAGTCGCATCGCGTTGCCGCAGAACGCCGAGTACCACAACCTGGGGATCTCGGGTGCGACAACGCAAGAGGCGCTCCGCTCCCAGCTCCCGAAGGCCGAGCGGCTCCGGCCGACGATCGTGACCATCTGGCTCAACGTGAACGACCTGACGCACGGCGTGATGCCCGACGTGTACGAGGAGCGCCTCCTGCGCTTGCTGACCTCGCTCCGCGAGGTCGGCGCCCAGCAGATCCTCGTCGCGAACACGCCGGTGTTGGAGGACCTCCCGGCGTATCGGTCGTGCCTGGAGCCCGGGGCGGTCGACGTAACGTGCCGGTTCCCGGGCTTCGTGCCGCCGCCCGAGCTCGTCCGGTTCGCGGTCGACGCGTACAACGAAGCGATCGAGCGCGCGGCGGAGGCGGCCGGCGCGATCGTCGTCGACCTCCACGCCCTCGGCAGCGCGCCGGCCTCACACCCCGACTGGGTCAGCGCCGACGGCTTCCACCCGAGCTCCGAGGGCTACCGCGTGGTCGCCGAGCGGTTCGCGGACGCGCTCGGCGACGCCGCGGCCGATGCCGCCTGACGCACCGCGCCGCCGACGCGGTGCACCTTGAGCATGTTCGTGTGGCCGATGCCGGCAGGGGACGAGGCCGCGAGGACGACGGTTGCCCCGTCCGGGACGAGTCGGTGTTCGCGCAGGCCCACGTCCATCAGGGCGATCATCTCGTCGGTGTCGGAGGGACGACGCGCCAGCAACGGGACGACGCCCCAGAGCGGCGCGAGCCTGCGTTCGACGATCGGCTCGGGCGCGAACGCGTAGATCGGCACCCCCGGGCGCTCCGCCGACAGCAACCGGGCCGTACGGCCGGTCCCCGTGTAGCACGCGATCGCCTCGACCGCCCCGTCCGAACCTGCGATGCCGGCGGCCGCGTGCGCGACGGCCGCCGCCTCGTCGGTGTGGGCGCAGGCCGGCTCGGGCGCCAGGAACCGTGCGCCGCGCCGCTCGGCCACCTCCGCGATCGTGACCGCGGCCCTGGCGGCCTCGATCGGGAACTCGCCGATCGCGGTCTCCCCCGACAGCATGATCGCGTCGGCGCCGTCGAGCACCGCGTTCGCGACGTCGCTCGCCTCGGCGCGGGTCGGGCGGGGGGCATGGACCATCGACTCGAGCATCTGGGTCGCGACGATGGCGGGCTTGCTGGCGGCGCGCGCCGCGACCAGCATCTCCTTCTGGAGGATCGGGATCTCCTCCATCGGCAGCTCCACGCCGAGGTCGCCGCGCGCGACCATGATGGCGTCGGCCCCTCGGAGCACCTCATCGATCGCCTCGACGGCGGGGCGTGTCTCGATCTTCGCGACGACCGGAAGGGCGCGATCGCCCATCAGCGTGCGCAGGTCGGCCACGTCGCTCGCCGCTCGCACGAACGACTGTGCGATCAGATCCACCTCGAGCTCGAGCGCGCTCGCGAGCGCCCGACGATCGCGGTCGGTGATCGCGGGAACGCCCAGACGCTCGGCCGGGACGTTGACGCCGGCTCGCGAGCGCACATGACCGCCGCGCACGACCTCGCACGTCACCGTTGCGTCGCGGACCGACCGGACCAGCAGCTCGGCCGCTCCGTCGGCGAGCAGCACCCGGTCGCCGACCTCGAGGTCGCCCGCGAGACCGGCGTACGTCGTCGACGCCCCGCTCGCGTCTCCCGGCACGTCGTCCGCCCGCAGGTCGAACCTCGCACCGGGCTCGAGCGACACGCCATCGGCCGGGAGCTCGCCGAGCCGGATCTTCGGCCCCGGAAGGTCCGCCATGACGGCCAGCTCGCGCCCGAGCGCCTCCGCCGCAGCCCGCGCGTCCCGGACCGACGCCGCGTGTGCGTCGGGGTCACCGTGCGACATGTTGACGCGGAAGACGTCGGTCCCTGCCTCCGCGAGCGACCGCACGCTGTCACGGCCCGCGGTCGCGGGCCCGAGCGTGCACACGAGCTTGACGCGCCGCCCCATCACGCCTCCACGCCGAGTCGGGGGAACGCAGAACGGCGGACCTCACCGATCAACGCACGAGCCTCGGTATCGACGTCCGGTTCGTGCAGTGGCTCCTCCGAGAAGGTCGTCGGCACCGCCGCGCGGAGCGCGAACTCGACGTCCTGGATCCATGACTCCGGCAGGTGATCGGGCAGCTGCGTCTCGCACATCTCCGCGAAGTACAGCGTCCACGCACGCGGCACGACACGCGCCCACTGGTACCCGCCGCCGCCCGTCGCGACCCACCGGCCGCCCGCCGTCTCGTGGGCCAGCTCGTGCAGGCGCTCCGCGGCCTCGCGGTACACGCGCGTCGTCAGCCGCAGGTGCGCGAGCGGGTCGGTGTGATGCGTGTCGCACCCGAGCTGCGTCACCAGGACGTCGGGCTTCCACGACCGCAGCAGCGCCGGGACGACCTCCGTGAACGCCTCGAGCCAGGCGGTGTCGCCGGTCCCCGGCGGCAGCGGGACGTTGACCTTCGTCCCCTCGGCCTCGGCGGCGCCGCGCTCGTCGACGAACCCGGTGCCCGGGAACAGGTACTCGCCCGACTCGTGGATCGAGATCGTCAGGACTCGCGGATCGTCGTAGAACACCGCCTGCGGTCCGTCACCGTGGTGCACGTCGAGGTCGACGTACGCGACCCGCTCGACGCCGTGCCGGAGCAGCCATGCGATCGCGACCGCCGGATCGTCGTACACGCAGAACCCGGACGCGCGCGAAGGCATCGCGTGGTGGAGGCCACCCGCGGCGTTGAACGCGTGCGCCACCGCCCCATCGATTACGGCCTTCGCCGCGACGAGCGACGCGCCGACGACCAACGCACCCGCCTCGTGCATGTCGGGGAAGATCGGGTTGTCGCCCGGCCCGTACCCGAACCGCCGCCAGTCGCCGGGTTCGCCCCCGCCTGCGCGGCGCGTCGCGTCGATGAACTCGGCGGTGTGGACGAGCCCGATCTCCTGATCGGTCGCGAGACGGCACCCGAGAGTCTCGACGTTCGGCCGGTCGAGCAGGCCCGTCTTCGAGATCAGGTCCCAGGTGAGCAGGACGCGCTGCGGCCGCAGCGGGTGCGCCGGGCCGTGGTCGTAGATCCGGGCCTCGGGGCACAGGACGAGCCCGGCTCGCCCGCTCATCCGATCGTCGCGAGCGCCGCCCGGGCGCGGTCGACCACCAGACCGATCTCCTCGTCCGAGATCGTGTACGGCGGGCCGAGCATCACCAGGTCGCCGTCGGTGCCGTCGACGTGCCCGGTGCTCGAGTAGAGCAAGAGACCCCGTTCGCGCGCCGCCGTGACGATCCGTTCCGTGACCTGCTCGGAGCGGGCGAACGGCCGCTTCGTGTCGCGGTCGGCGACAGGTTCGATCCCGATCATCAGCCCGATGCCTCGCACGTCGCCGACGACGCCGCTGTCCCCGAGGGCCGACGCGAGCTCCTTGATGAGCCGCTCCCCCTGCAGGCGACTCGCCTCGACGAGCGCGTCGTCGCGGAGGCGCCGCAGGACGGCGTGAGCGACCGCCGCACCGACGCCGTTGTGCGACCACGTGAACCCGTGCACGAACCCCCTCGGCTCGACGGTCTCGAACACCTCGCCGGTGCACGCTGCGAACCCGAACGGCCAGTAGCCGCTGGTCGACCCCTTGCCCGCGGTGAGGATGTCCGGCCGGACGCCCCAGTGGTCGCACCCGAACCACCGACCGGTCCGGCCGAAGCCGGTCATGACCTCATCGGCGATCACCAGGACACCGTGACGACGACACACGTCGACGACCGCGGACCAGTAGTCGCCGCTCGGGACGGCGGCCGCGAGCGTCGCGCCGCCGACGGGCTCGGCGATGAATGCCGCGACGCGCTGCGGTCCGATCCGTTCGATCTCGGCCTCGAGCCGCTCGGCGTGCCAGGCGCCGCACGCGTCGGGATGCGACGGGTTCCCGCAGCGGTACTCGTACGCGGCCGGCACGTGCGCGAAGCGCCCGAGCCACGGCTCGTACGGGGCCTTGAGCGTCCGCTTTCCGCCCACGTCGAGCGCCCCGAACGTGTTGCCGTGGTACGAGGAATCCCGGCCGATCACGACGCTGCGATCCTCGCCCCGCGCGAGGTGATAGGTGCGCGCGAGCTTCAGCGCTGTCTCGACGGCCTCGCTGCCGCCGCTGACCGGATAGATGCGCGGATCGTCCATCGGGAGCAAAGGCGCGAGCTCGTCGGCGTAAGACTCGAGCGCGTCGGTCGTGAACATCGTCCCGTGCACGTACTGCACGCGCGACGCCTGGTCCCGCATCGCCTCCAGGATGGTGCGATCGCCGTGACCAACGTTCACGACGATGGCGCCGCCGGCGCCGTCGAGGTACCTGCGCCCGTCGGCGTCCTCGATCCAGACGCCGTCTGCACGAACCGCGGTCGGCAGCGTCCTGGTCAGCACCCGATGGAACACGTGACTCATGCGTCCGATCCCTTCGATCGGCCTTCGATCGGCCCTTCGATCGGCCTGGATCCGTTCGAGTCTACGTCCCGGCTCCGAGCACCCTCGGCTCGATCCGCGTCTCGACGATCTCCCCGTCCCGCAGCTCGACGCGGTGCCCCGCGATCCCGTGCCGGTTCGCCACGAGCTCCACGAGCTCGGTGCCGACGAAGTGCGCGGCCACGCCGTCGTCGAGCGCGATCCCCGGCGGCAGCCTGCCGTCGCGGACGAACCGGTGGAACGCCGGGCGCCGCCCCGGTTCACCGTCGTAGTGCGGACACAGGCTCCCGGAGAGCAGGCCGAGCAGCTCGTGGATCGGGGCGAGGTCGGGACCGAGCGAATCGGTCACGCCGGCCTCGAACCAGCACAGGCCCCCGGCCGACACCCCGCACAGGACCGTCCCGCGCTCCCACGCGCGGCGCAGGACCTCGTCGACGCCGTGGATCCGCCAGACGGCCAGCATGTTCGCGGTGCTGCCGCCCCCGACGTAGATCGCATCCTGCGCGAGCAGGTGCTCGGCGATCGGCGGGTACGGCACCTCGAACAGCGCCAGGTGCGACGGCTCCCATGGACCGCGCGTGAACGCCGCGTAGAAGCGCTCGACGTACGCCGCAGCATCACCGCTCGCGGTGGGAACGAAGCAGACACGTGGGCGCGCCTTCCCGGTGAGCTCGCGTATGTAGACGTCGATCAGTGGATCGCCGTCAGAGAACCCACCACCGCCCATCGCGACGACATGGCGGTCGGGCATCGCATCCCTACTTCGCGTGGACGCCTTCGGGGTCGAGCTCCTCGCGGATCAGCCGGAGCTCGTCGGTGGTCGGCGGCGGCGTCTCGCCGAGGTCGTCGGCGATCCGCGGCTCCCAGCCCGTGTTCTCGCGGACCTGCTCGATGCTCACGCCCGGATGCAGCGTCCACAGCGTCATCTCGCCCGTCTCTTCATCGAACGTCCAGGTACCCAGGTCCGTGACCACCGAGGTCGGTCCGGTGCCGAACCACCCGCGCGCCCGATCGTGCGCCGGGTCGCCGCTGTGCCCGGGCGAGGTTCGGAAGTGGAGCTCCGGGACGAACGATCGCTGCGCCTGCCGCATGATCACCATGACCTTGCGTGCATTGATCGCGATCTCGCACGCGCCGCCGGAGCCCGGCAGGCGTACCTTCGGCCGGTCGTACGAGCCGATCACGGTCGTGTTGAGGTT
>Ga0299906_10005106_pt1 | contig 10721 bp, 8 predicted proteins | sample RVTome_14_FD_200259 | JGI IMG/M metagenome (GOLD analysis project Ga0299906, IMG submission 200259) | Soil microbial communities from uranium-contaminated site in the Upper Colorado River Basin, Wyoming, United States - RVT145D125 (version 2) ... | reverse complement strand
GCGCGCCCCTTGCCGACCCCGCGACCGACGCCGACGCCGGTGCCGCTCGTCGATGTGGCGATCGTCCCGGTCACCCACTTTCGCTCGCCGCTCCACGAGACGTCGCTCGCCGAAGTGCGGGCGGTCATTCGCGGCAACAGCGAGCGCTACGAGGCGCTCGAGCTCGTCGAGGCCGATTCGGCCGCGATCATTGCCGCGCTCGGTGGCGAGCGACCGGCCGATCCGGCCCGGCTCGTGCTTGCGCCGGATGCGGCGACCCTGGCGACCGACCTCGCCGCGAACCGGAAGCGCCTGGGAGTCCTGCGCGCCGACGAGGTCGGCCCGTCGGTGCGCGCACTCGTGTGGGAGGGGGCGGCGCTGTTCGGCGTGGGCCGGGTCGCGACGCTGGCAGACTGGCCGCTTGTCATGCGCGTCCCGGAGCCGAACGCGCCGCAGCCGGACCCGCCGCAGCCGGCCTACGATCCCGCGGGTGCCTGGACGTTCGTTGCCGGCGGCGACATCCTGCTCGATCGGGGCGTGGCGAAGACGGTCAAGATCGACGGCAAGGGTGTCGACTTCCCATTCGACGGCGGCACCGCCGAGATCACCTCACGCTACTGCTGCTCGTCGTTCGGCTGGGAGCTGCCACGAACGGGCCGGACCGGCAACGAGGGTGCCGTGCGGGCGTTGCTCCAGGGTGCCGACATCGCGATCGCGAACTTCGAGAACCCGGCCCCGAACGACTTCCGCTACCACACGAGCGGCACCGTCTTCAGCGCGGATCCTGCGCTCATCGACGGCCTCGTCAACGCCGGGATCGACTACGTCTCGCTCGCCAACAACCACATTCGCGACGCGGGGGCGCGGGGCGTGATCGAGACGATCGAGAACCTCGAGGCGCGCGGCCTCGCCCATGGTGGGGCCGGCCGGAACATCGCCGAGGCGCGTCGACCGGCACTGCTCGATGCCGGCGGGGTAACCGTCGCGATCCTCGGCTACGACACGATCGCCCGGGGCTATGCCGCCGGGCCGGACCGGGCCGGCAGCGCCCTGCTGACCGCGGCCGTCGTCGCCGAGGACGTCGCTCTCGCTCGCGATGCTGGGGCGGATGTCGTCATCGTCTTCCCACACTGGGGCACGGAGTACGACGCGACGCCATTCGGATCGCAGCGGACGCTCGCCCACGCGGTGATCGACGCCGGCGCCGACCTCGTGATCGGCAATCACGCCCACTGGGCTGGGGCGATGGAGCTCTACAACGGCCGGCCGATCTGGTATGCGCTCGGCAACTTCGTGTTCGACCAGACGTGGTCGGAGCCGACGATGGAGGGCATCACGGTGGAGCTGACCTTTGTCGGATCGCGGCTCGTGCAGGTCACGATGCGCCCGCACATCATCCTCGACAAGGCGCAGCCGAACTTCCTCGATCCGGCCGGCGACGGCGCGGTCGTGCTCGGCCAGGTCTTCGCCGCCTCGAAGGGTCTCCTCGACTGGTAGCCGACCCTCCGCTGGGCCCCTGGATCAGGCGGGCGCCGTGGCTCCGATCGTTCCGGCGCGGACCTTGTCGAAGCACGAGCTGCAATAGACCGGCCGATCATTACGCGGAGCGAACGGCACGATCGCCTGACCGCCGCACGCGCCGCACACCGCGGCGTGGAATTCCCGCGGTCCGCCGACCGCCCGGGCACGCTTGGCGGCGGCCCGGCACGATGGGCACCGTTGAGGGTCGTTCTGCAACCCCTTGCTGGCGAAGAACGTCTGCTCGCCGACCGAGAAGATGAACTCCTCCGAGCAGTCACGACAGGTGAGCGTGCGGTCCTGGTACACCCTCTCCAGTACCTCCAAGGCTCGGGCGCGTGGGCGCGGGTCCGGGCCACGGCCGTCGCCGGTCCAAATGCGGGTGCAGGCTGGGGACGCACGCGCTCGGATCGGTCGGGCTCTCGTGCCCGGGACTCATAGCGGGGAGGATACGGTCGCCGTCAAGCGCGTGAACCCCCGAATTCGCAGTTCGCGACGCAGCGGGTGCACGGAATGCGCATGGCGAGGGAACCATCCGGCCGGGCGTGGCGTCCGGGTGCCATGTCGATCCGTGCCGCCGCACCGCTCCTCGGTTTCCTCATCCTCGTCCTGGCCGCCTGCGCCGCCGGGACCGAGCCGTCGGCGTCGCCGGGCCCGTCCGCATCGCCCGGGGATCCAGGGCAGCCCACCGACGGACCGCCGCCGGTCACGATCGACCATCCGACGGGATCCACCGACGTGGTCCTTCGGTTCGAGGAGGGTGGTGGCTTCGTTCCGCTCGGCTACCTCGTAACGCAGGCACCGGCGTTCACCCTGTATGGCGACGGGACGGTGGTCTTCCGCGACCAGTTCGGCGAGGGCCTTCCGCCCGGCCCGATCGTCCGCGACGTGCCGTTCCGGACGACGGTCCTGTCGGAGGAGCAGGTCCAGGCGCTGCTCGAATTCGCGCTCAACGACGGCGCCCTCGGCATCGCGCGCGAGTCGTACGAGAACAACCTCGTGGCAGACGCGCCGACAGCGATCTTCACCATCAACGCCGGCGGCCTGTCGAAGACGGTGTCCGTGTATGCCCTCGGCCTCGACAGCCCCGGTGGCGAGGACGGCGCAGCGCGCACCGCGTTCGCCGCCCTCGCGGAGCGGCTCCGCGCGTTCGACGCGGGCGGAGACACGGCGGTCTACGAGCCGGAGCGCTACCGGGCCGTCCTGTACGACGCCTTCGGCGGGGGCGCGGCGCTCGCCTGGCCGTGGCCGGACATCGCCCCGTCCGACTTCGTCGCCACGAACGACCCGAACGTTCCCGCGACCGGCTTTCCGAGCCGGGTCCTGACCCGCGACGAGGTCGCGGCGCTCGATCTCGAGGACATCGAAGGCGGAGTCCAGGGGATCATCCTCGACGGCCCGGACGGGTCCGTGTACTCGCTCGCGCTCCGACCACTCTTGCCGGGCGAGGCGGCGTAGGGTCCTTGGCCGCTCGCCGGGGCTCTCAGCCGGCCTCGGCGAACCGTTCTCCGGCGTAGGAGACGAAGCGGGTCTGCTTCTTGCGGAACCACAGGTCGATCTCGCCGGTGGGACCGTTGCGGTGCTTGGCCAGCTTGATCTTGACGACCTCGCCGTCCGCGTCCTGCTCCTCGCCCGCGCGATCCTTCTCGCGCCACAGAAAGACCACGAGATCCGCATCCTGCTCGATCGCCCCCGATTCGCGCAGGTCCGATAGCCGCGGCTCCTTCGACTCGCGCATCTCCGGCTGGCGGGACAGCTGGGACAGCGCGACGACCGGCACGCTCAGCTCGCGGGCCAGCGCCTTGAGGCCGCGCGAGATCTCCGACACCTCCTGGACCCGGTTCGAGTCGCGGCTCGTCGTCGCCGCCTGCATGAGCTGGAGGTAGTCGACGACGACGAGGTCGAGTCCGGATTCCGCCTGGAGCCGGCGGGCCTTGGTCCGAAGCTCCATGGTCGAGATGTTTGGCGTGTCGTCGATGTAGATCGGCGCCTCGGACAGCGCGTTCATGGCAGGTGCGATGCGCGCGAAGTCCAGTTCCTCGAGGAAGCCGCTCCGGAGGCGCTGCGAATCGATGTTCGCGACGCTCGACAGGAGCCGGAGAACGAGCTGCTCCTTCGACATCTCGAGGCTGAACACGCCGACGCTCTTCTTGTCGCGCACCGCCGCGTGCTCCGCGATATTCAGCGCGAAGCTCGTTTTGCCGACCGACGGACGAGCGGCCACGACGATGAGATCGCTCTTCTGGAAGCCCGTCGTCAGCGTGTCGAGATCGGCGAAGCCGGTGCGGATCCCGCTGATCTCACCCCGATGAGCGTGAAGATAGTCGAGCCGGTCGTACGCGTCGTGCAGGAGGTCCTTGAGGACGCTGAAGCCCACCGACACGCGCCGGTTGCTGACCTGGAAGAGCTCCGCCTCCGCCCGGTCGATCGCCTCCTGGATCTCGGCCGGATCCTCGTAGCCGATCCCGGCGATCTTTCCGGCGGCGGCGATGAGGTTCCGGAGCACCGCCTTGCGCTCGACGATCCGCCCGTACTGGACGGCGTGGACGGCTGTGGGCGTCTGGTTCGAAAGGCCCGACAGGTACGCTCGCCCGCCGACCGACTCGAGGTCCCCGGTTCGCTCGAGGGACTCCGCAACCGTCACGATGTCGATCGGCTCGCGGCGCTCGAACAGGTCGAGGACGGCGCGATAGATCGTCGCGTTCGCCTGGCGATAGAAGTCCTCCGGGCGCAGGAACTCCGCGACCTCGACGATCGTGTCGCGGTCGATGAGGATCGCGCCGAGGACGGATTGCTCCGCCTCGAGGCTCTGGGGCGGCAGTCGATCGATCATTGGCTCCCGACGATGACGGCTGGTCGTGTCAGCTCCACTGTCACGGCGCGCACCCCATCGGCGGAAGAGGCTTATCCCCGAACTTCGTCCACGACTTCGCGCCGGCCGCAGGACACCCTGTGGACGCGCTGTGGACAGCCGCCGCATGAGCGAGCGCGCGGAGCGGGCAACGCAGCCATGGGCCGCTCCAGCGGGCAGCCCTAGTCGAGTCTCCGAATGACGCCGATCAGCTTCCCCTGGATCCGCACGTCGTCGTAGAACTGCGGCGGGTACTTGGCGTTGGCGGGTTGGAGGCGGACCCGGTCCTTCTCCTTGAAGAAGCGCTTGAGGGTGACCGCGTTCTCCTCGACCTGGGCAACGACGATGTCGCCGTTGCGCGCCGTCGACTGCGGTCGGATGAGGACGAAGTCGCCGTCCGCGATGTGCGCATCGATCATCGAGTCGCCGCGGACCTTCAGGACGTACGCGTCTCCAGACGGCGCCAGCAGGTCCGGCACGGCGAGCGTCTCCGAGACGTCCTGGTAGGCCTCGATGGGACCGCCGGCCGCGATCTCGCCGACGATCGGCAGCACATGCGCCTCCCGGCCGGTCACCTGTGGGACGAGCTCGCTCGTCAGGCCCAGGCGCAACGCTGCCGTGGGGGTGAGCCGGATCGCACGTGACTGAGCCGCGCCGCGCTCGAGGTAGCCCTCCCGCTCGAGGATGAGCAGATGGTGGTGGACGGCCGACGTCGAGGCGAGTCCGACGGCCTTGGCGATCTCGCGCACGGATGGCGGATAACCGCGGGCGCGCAGCGTTGCCGCGATGTGGTCGAGGATCTTCACCTTTCGCTCGGCGTCGTGCTTGGTCACGGTGCCTCCTGGGTATGGGCGCTGGCGCCATCATACCGAACGGACGTTCGATGTCAACCGTCCGGCAACAACCTAAACGTCTTCGCGCAGGCCGACTCGGGGCGGCTGGTAGACTGCTCGTTCCGCAGCGATCGGCGAGGATGCCACTCCGCGGGCCTGCAGCCGAGGGACGGTCGACGCACCTGATGACAGAACGAACGCGGAAGTCGGTTCGGCGCGGCAAGCGAACGACCGCGGGGGCGATCCGCCGCGCGCTCGGGTTCCTCGCGTTCATGCCGCTGGCGAGCCGGTTGCCGATGTACGCCCGGCTCGTCTGGGTCCTTGTCGTCGATGACCGCACGCCGGTTCCGCGAAAGGCGATCCTCGGCGGAGCCGTTGGCTACCTGCTGTTCGGGCGCGATCTCGTGCCGGACGACGTGCCGCTCGTCGGCGGCCTCGACGATCTCGTGGTCGTCGCGCTCGCCGTCGACCTATTCCTCGACGGCGTACCGAACGACGTGCTGACCGAGAAGCTCGACGAACTCGGCATCGAGCGCGGCGCCTTCGAGCGCGACGTCGCCCAGATCCGGCGCTTCATGCCCGGTCCGGTGCGCCGAACGATCAAGCGAATCCCCGCCGCCGCGGCGTTCATCGGCCGAGCGGCCCAGCAAACCGGCCTCGCCCCAAGGCTCCGACGATGGATCGAATCCAGGGAGGGTTCCCCCGCGTGAAGGTCATTCTCACCAAGGACGTTGCGAAGCTCGGCAAGAGCGGCGAGATGAAGGTCGTCGCCGACGGCTACGCGACGAACTTCCTCATTCCCCACGAGCTCGCCGTGCCGGCCGCCGGCGGTGCCTACCGTGCCTGGCAGCACGACATCGCGAGCCGGGAGGAGAAGCGCAAGCGCGAGCGGGAGGAGGCGGAGATCTACGCTCGCCGGATCGAGAGCACGACCCTCACGATGGGCGTCAAGGTCGGCGAGGGCGGCAAGCTGTACGGCTCGATCACGACGAAGGACATCGCCGATGCGCTCGCCCGGCGCGGGATCGAGATCGATCGCCACAAGATCGAGCTCGACGATCCGCTCAAGTCGCTCGGGACCTACAAGGTCGCCGTCAAGGTCTACGCCGGGATGACGTCCGAGGTGACGATCGTCGTCGAGCCGAAGGGGTAGCGCCGCACCCAGGCGACTGCGATCGCGATCCCGAGGATCCCGATCCCGAGCCCCAGCGCCGCCTCCCAGGGCACGAACGCCTGAACGACGATGTGCCGCCCCGATTCGACCGGGACGAGTTGGCCCGCGAGCGCTCGAAGCGGTTCGACCGCCCTGCCGTCGACCTCGGTGCGCCAGGCCGGCCACCACGCCCGATCGATCCACAGGTAGCCGTCCGAGGGCGCGTCGACATCGACCGTCAGCGAGCCGGGTCCGCGCTCGGTGACGGCGGCCGGCCGGGCATGATCGGCCAGGCGGGCGAGGTCGACCGACGCCTCCGCCGGCCGAACGGGTGAGCCGCTGCCGCCCGCTCGCGCCACGAGCTCGGCCGGCAACCAGTACGGCGGCCGAAGGGCGGCATCGTCCCGGCACACGAAGGCCGCGTCGTCGGGCGCCTGGGCGACGAGGCGACCCGGGCACGGTCGGCCGAAGGTGACCACGATATCGACCCCGAGCGCGCGCCGGAGGACCCCGTCGGGATCATCGCGCGCGGCCTGTTCGGTCACGTCGGCTGTGGCCAGCAGGTCGAGTGAGCTGAACATCCGCAGGTCCGCGATCCCGGCGATCGCGAGCTGGTTCGGCATGCCGGCGTAGAAGCCCGGCGGATCGAGGGTCAGCGCACGTCCCGGATCGGCCGCCGCGACCGCCCGGACGAACGTCGAGTCGCGCGAGGAGAACGCCGCGTCGTCGCGCGTGGGGTTCGGCAGCGGACCGAGGAGCGCGAGCGGAACGCCGACGGCCAGCGCGGCGCACACGCGCACGAGGCGCCGGTCGACCCGCCGGACCGTGGCGAGCCGGACGACGGCGAGGATCGCGAACCCCGCCGCCAGATCGACGACGAGCGGCCAGGGCGCGGTGAGAGCCGCGAGGGCGAGGTCGCGCCGCCCGGCGACCTCATCCGGTCCGAGGAACGTCGACGAGCCGAGGAGCAGCTGGTCGAAGAGCGGGGATTCCGAGACGACGAGGCCCACGACGAGGGCGAACAGGACCACGGGAGCGGCGACCGCCTCGCCCGCCGCCGCCTGTCGCCCGATCCCGCCTACTCGCCCCAGCCGACCGATGCCGACGCCGGCGAGCACTCCGAGCAGGAGGGCGACGAACAGGTAGGCACGAACCGGCGAGCGCAGCGCATTGAGGACGGGCACCGCCGTCCACGGCTCGGGACGGAACGCGGCGACGACCGCGATCGCGAGGAGGACGACCGCGGCGATCGCGAGCGGCCAGGTGCGGCGCGCCCCGAGCCCGATGGCCGCCATGGCGAGCACCGGCAGGCCGACGTACGCGTGCGCTTCGAGGAGCGCGAACGTCCCGTCCGGATACCAGCCGGTGAACGGGTCCCACGCCCCGCCGGCGACGCGCGCGAACGGCGCGGCGAAGGCGAACCCGAGCGGGTCGAAGGGCGTCGCGGCGCTCGTGAACAGGTCGTCGGGGCTGAGCGCGCGGCTGCGCACGGAGAGGGTCGTGAGGAGCGCGGTCGGGATGAGTTGCACGGCCCCGACCGCTGAGCCCAGGAGGCCGAAGCCGAGGACGCGAGCGATGGTCCGGCGTCGAGGGGCCGTGGCCAGCAGCACGACGGCGGCCGCGAGGCCGGTCAGCAGCCACGTGTTCGGATGTCCGGCCAGGGCCTGGATGCCGAACAGGACGCCGGCGGCCACGAGTCCGGCCGGGGTGGGCGCCGGGCGGCGGAGCAGCGGGAGCAGGATCCACGGCGCGAACGCGTACGCCGCGACGAGGTTGTGCCACTCGAGCTTCGCGCTGATCGCACCGCCGAGGACCGCGGTCAGCGCCGCAGCCGCCGCTCCGGCCGGCGAGCCGGCAAGGCGCAGGACGAGCAGGCCGGCGCCGACTCCGGCGGCGGCGAGGTGCACGATCCGGGTGGCATCGAGCGCGGCGAGCGGCGGCAGCTGGAACAGGAGCCAGTTCGGCGGATAGAAGGCTCCGATCTGGCCCTCCGCGTAGAGCGGGAAGCCGAGCCCCAGGCGATCGTCCCAGAGCGGGAGGCGCCCTGCTGCGAGGGCCTCGTGGAACAGGCTGGCGAGGGGGTAATGGATCTTCGGCAGGTCGAGGTTCCACAGCCAGGGTCCGTCCGGACCCTGGACCCGCGCGGCGATGACGGCGGCCGATACGCACAGGACGACGAGCCCGATCGTCACGCGGGCCGTGGCCGACCAGCGGCGTCGGAGGTATCCGGTGAGGCGGCGCGCGGCCAGGGTCACGCCCACCAGTCGAAGTAGGCGGAACCCATGCCCCAGGCGTTGACGAGGAGGCCGATGGCGATCGCGATCCACGCCTCGAACGAGACTCGACCGTGCAGGCCACGAACCGTGAGGAGCAGGAGGAACGGGTAGAGATCCTGAGCGTAGCGGAACCCGAACTGTGCCCCGCCGGGGTCCGCGTGCAGGAGGATCGGCACGAGGATCAACGCAAGGCTCGCCCAGCACCCGACGCCGAACCAGTCCGGCCGGCGAGCCCGGATCGCCGACAGGAAGAGCGGCGTCGTGAGCAGGAGGCTCAGGCCGCCGAGGTGGCGTGACTGGATCCACGGGAAGTCGGGCGCCTGGACCGGCGCCGACAGGAAGAGCGCATAGAGCTTGCGCGGGATGTTCACGACGCTGAAGAACCCGTGCACGTACTGCTGCTCCTGGAGCAGGCCCGGGATCAGAGCGTAGCCATTCTCGAACGGTGATCCGAAGCGGAGGTGGTTGTAGGCGAGGTAGGAGCCGACGGCGACACCGACGGCGGCAACGAACGGGGCGCCATGCTCCACGAGTCCCGACAGGTGGGGTCGGCTGCGCCAGGCGGGCGGGCGGACCGCGTTGATCCAGCCAAATGCGGTGGGATCGTCTTCGCGCTCGCGGACCACTCGATCGATCAGGTAGGCGACGAAGAATGGGGCGGCGAGGACCAGGGTGAGGCGCGACAGGACCGCTCCGGCGAACAGGAACCCGATCAGTCCGGGCCGTGCGTCCCGCTGGCAGGCGCGAATCGCGAGGAGCATGAACATCGTCGCGACGACGTGGGCGAAGTGCCACGACGAGCCGGCCTGGGCGGAGTACCAGACGACCGTCCCGAACCCGAACGCCACGGACAGAACGATCCGGGGGCCGCGCTCGAGGCCCATGCCGCGAATGACGCCGGACGCGATGGCCACGTTCAGGGCGCCGAGCAGGATCGATGCCCAGGCCTGCTCGAAGCCGGGCCCGAAGACCCATACGGCCGGAAGGACGACGAGCGCCGGGGCCGGCGGGTACACGACGTGGAACAGGCCGTCCCGGGCAGGCACGAGCTCGTTCAGGTACGACGGTGCCTCGGTCAACCCGAGATGGCCGGTCAGGAACGCGTCTGCGAGCGGAACGAAGTAGTCGAGGTTCGCGCTCCGGCCGTGGTTCACCCAGGCGTAAACGAACCAGGCCAGGCCGAACAGCACAGCCGGGATGACGAGCGAGTCGACGATCTGACGCCCGCGGCGCCCGTCCCCTTCGGGTCGGGCCGGAGCGCCGGCGACGGTCGCGTCGATCGGTGGTGGCCCCATCGTCCTCCCGCGCTCTCCCGGAAACGGGGTCCGGGCGCGGGCGCGATGATACCGGACGGCATGGCCACGATCCTCCACGTCGACCTCGATGCGTTCTTCGCCGCGGTCGAGCAGCGCGACCGGCCGGAGCTGCGCGGCCGGCCCGTCATCGTCGGTGGCGGTGGGCCGAACCAGCGCGGTGTCGTCAGCGCGGCGTCATACGAGGCGCGACGCTTCGGCGTTCATTCGGCGATGCCGCTCCAGCGAGCAGGCCGGCTGTGCCCGGACGCCGTCTTCCTGCCGGTCGACGGCGCGAAATACCAGTCGGTCAGCCGGGATGTGATGGCGACCCTGCGCCGCTTCACACCGCTCGTCGAGCCGATCTCGATCGACGAGGCGTTCCTCGACGTGACCGGTTCCGCCGCCCTGTTCGGGGATGGGCCCACGATCGCGGCGGGGATCAAGGCAGCCGTCCACGATGAGATGGGCCTGACCGTCTCGGTCGGCGTCGCCACGACGAAGCTCGTGGCCAAGATCGCATCGGACCTGCGCAAGCCGGACGGGCTCGTGGTCGTCCCGCCCGGCGACGAGGCCGCCTTCCTCGCCCCGCTCCCGATCGCGCGCCTGTGGGGGGTCGGCGAGCAGACCGCGGCGGCTCTGCGCGAGTACGGGGTGCGCACGATCGGCGACCTCGCCGCGCTGCCGGCGGAGCTGCTCGTCCGACGGTTCGGGAAGCACGGCGCCGCCCTGGCCGAGCGGGCACGCGGGATCGATGCCGACCGCGTCGTGGGGCTCGGCGACCCGGCCAAGTCGATCGGCCATGAGCACACGTTCGAC
>Ga0299906_10005105_pt1 | contig 10722 bp, 7 predicted proteins | sample RVTome_14_FD_200259 | JGI IMG/M metagenome (GOLD analysis project Ga0299906, IMG submission 200259) | Soil microbial communities from uranium-contaminated site in the Upper Colorado River Basin, Wyoming, United States - RVT145D125 (version 2) ... | reverse complement strand
AGGGGTCGCATCCCTTTGCCAGAGCGCAAAGGGATGCGACCCCTCTTATCATACGCAGCGTGGACGTCACTTTACCTGCCCGCTCCCTCGCCACCGACTTCTGCGGACTGCGATTCGATTCGCCGATCGTGCTGCTCTCCGGCTGCGTCGGCTTTGGCGAGGAATACACGCGCGTCGCCGGCTTCTCGAACCGCGACGCCGGCGCGATCGTATTGAAGGGCACGACACTCGCGCCGCGCCTCGGCAATCCGCCGCACCGCGTGACGGAGACGCCCGACGGCATGATCAATGCGATCGGACTGCAGAACCCCGGCGCCGATCATGTCGTGCGGCGGATCCTGCCGACGCTCGATTTCACCGAGACGCGCTTCATCGCAAACGTGTGCGGTTCGACCATCGACGAATACGTGGAAGTCACGCGGCGCTTCGACGATTCGCCGATCGATGCGATGGAAATCAACATCTCCTGCCCGAATGTCAGGGAAGGCGGCGTGCAGTTCGGCAACTACCCCGAGATGAGCGCGCGCGTCGTCGCCGCCTGTCGCCCGGCGACGAAGAAGCCGTTGATCGTCAAGCTGTCGCCGAACCAGACCGACATCCGCGAGAACGCCAGGCTCTGCATCGAAGCAGGCAGCGACGCCCTCGCCGTGATCAACACGATCTCCGGCATGGCGATCGACGTAAAGACCCGCCGACCGGTCATCGGCAATGTGCAGGGCGGCGTTTCCGGTCCCGCGATCAAGCCGATCGCGCTACTGATGGTCAGGAAGGTGTATGAAGTTGCCGGTCCGCGCCGCGTGCCGATCATCGGCCAGGGCGGCATCGCGAGCGCGACCGATGCGCTCGAGTTCCTGATCGCCGGCGCTTCCGCGGTCGGCGTCGGCACCGCGCTCTTCTACGACCCGCTGTTGCTGCCGAAGATCAACACGGGCATCGCGGACTACCTGCGCGACGCCGGCATGGATTCCGTCAGCCTTCTCACCGGATCCCTGGTCGCGGGATCACCCGGCGACTGCGGCGACTCCTAGTCCGCGCCGTCCGGTGCGGGCAGCTGTACGTTCAGCTGCTTGCTGGTGGGATATGCAAATTCGAGGCCGTGCTTCTCGAATTCGGCCAGCAGCTGCAGGTTGATGGCCTGCTGGATATCCATGTACACGTTGTAACCCGCGTCAAGCACGAAATAGATCGCCTCGTAGACCAGCGCGAAATCCCCGAAGCGGGCGAAATGCGCGCGATCGAAGCGAGTCTTTGGCTGCGCGCGGATCACGGCCTCGATGATGCCGGGCAGTTCCGCGACCTTCTCGCGCGGGGTCTCGTAGACGATGCCGATTTCGAACGCGATGCGCCGCTCGTACAACAGCCCGTAATTCCGCACGCGGGTCTTCAGCAGGTCGCCGTTCGACAGGACGATCTGTTCACCGGAAAGCGAACGCAGCCGCGTGCTCTTGATGCCAATGTGTTCGACCGTGCCCTTCTCATCGCCGAGCACCAGGAAATCGCCGATCTTGAACGGCTTGTCGAGCGCGATGGACAACGAAGCCAACAGGTCGCCGAGGACGTTCTGAACCGCCAGCGCAATGGCGATGCCGCCGATTCCGAGGCCCGCGACCAGCGGCATGATCTCGACGCCGAGATTCGCCAGCAGCATCAGGAGCGCGACGCTCCAGACCGCGGCGATGCCGATGAACCGCAGGATGTTGAGGCTCGCCGCGCCGCCGGCTGCGGCCGCAACGCCACGCCTTGCATCCACCAGGCGGCGCACGAGCGCCGCGCCCCACAGGGCCAGCTGCAGCCAGATCACGATCTGCAGCGCGATATTGATGCCGCGATCGATGCCATCCGGCATGCGCAGCCATCGCAGCGCAAGCCACACGGCGACTGCAATGAGGAAAACGCGGGTGGTGCCCGCGAGCAGCACAAGCGCCGTCTCGAACGGTGCTGCGGACTGGTGCGGCTGGAGCTTTTTCAGGCGTTTCCCGAGCGCGGCTCGCAACAGCGGCAGGATCGTGAACAGCAGCGCGAAGACTGCGAGCGCGATTACCCAGGACTGCAGTGTGTTGCCCAGAATCGTGCGGGTCGCCAGTTCCTGAAGTTGATTCATGTTCATTCGCGATTGACCTGTCGCGGGGCAGTGGAAGAAATAAAAGTAGACCCCACCATCTTATGTTATTCCCGCACTGCCAAAAATGTGACGTGGCCTGCAGATGATGGTATAGAACACGGGAACTGAAGCGACGGCGACAGAGAGCGCCGGGCGACAGGGGATACGGTTTCGGGTGCGTGACACCTCCATGGGATCCGGCTTGCAGGCGGCTTCCAGCAGTCTCAGACACCCGGAATGAAACTGAAACTGCGCGGCGTTGACCGGAAGAATCGTTGCGCACGCAATCTGGGAGCTCGACCCGATGAAGAAGTCGTTAACCGCGGCACTGATGTGCGGCGCGCTCGCATTGTCTTTCGGCCTGGCCACGGCGGGCGCGCAGGACTCGGTTCCCGCAAGCGCAGCCGACAACACCAACCTGTGGTTCGTCGAGCTCCAGGGCGCGCCCGGCGCAGATGGCAATAACCTGAAAAATGTGCGGGCCGAAAAGGCGGCATTCCGCAAGGCCGCGACCGCGGCCGGCGTGAGTTATGTCGAACGGCGCTCGTTCGACGTGCTGTTCAATGGCTTCTCCGTCGAGGTCAGTCCGGCCCAGCGCTCACGGCTCGCCAGCCTGCCGGGTGTCAAGGCTCTGTGGCCCATCGACATCATCGCCGCCCCTGAGCGTCCGAGAGCCGCCGGAGCGAGTCCGGACCTTACGACGGCCATCGCGATGACCGGCGCTGATATCGCGCAGAACACGCTGGGCTTCACCGGCGCCGGCGTGCGGGTGGCCGTCATGGACACCGGCGTCGACTACGACAACGGCGATCTTGGCGGCGACGGCGTACCGCGTACCAACAGCAATGTGTTTCCGACGGCGCGCGTCGTCGAGGGTTTTGACTTCGTCGGCGATGCATTCAACGCGGATCCCAACTCCCCGACCTTCAATCCGGTCGCGGTTCCCGATCCGTTTCCGGACGACTGCAACGGTCATGGTTCGCATGTCGCGGGCATTGTCGGCGCCAGCGGTGAGCTGACGGGCGTCGCCCCAGGCGTCGTTTTCGGCGCATATCGTGTATTCGGCTGCGATGGTTCGACGACGACCGATATCATGCTGGCTGCCATGGAACGCGCACTCGCGGACAACATGGACGTGCTCAACATGAGTATCGGTTCGCGCACCGAGTGGCCGCAGTCCCCGACCGGCGCCGCCGCGACCCGTCTGCTGAAGAAGGGCATGGTCGTCGTTGCCTCGATCGGCAACAACGGTCCTGGCGGCTCGGCGCCGGACGGCCCGTATGCCGCCGGCGCGCCGGGTGTCGGCACGGACGTGATCGGCGTGGCGTCTTATGACAACAGCCACGCGCAGCTGCCGTACTTCACGGTCAACGACCAGAAAGTCGGCTACGTGCCGATGACCTTTGCCGGCCCGACGCCGACGTCCGGCACCGAGGAGATCGTCAACATCGGCCAGGCCTGCACCGTGGACCTGCCATTGCTGGCCGATCCCACCGACAAGGTCGCGCTGGCCTCGCGCGGCGTCTGTTCGTTCGGAGAGAAAGCCACCAATGCGATCAACGCCGGCGCGATCGCCGTCGTGATCAGCAACAATATTCCTGGCGTATTCAATGGCACGCTCGGCGCGCCGATCGACGGCGTGACACCCGTCGTCGGCATCTCGCTGGCTGACGGAGACTTCATCCGCGCGGAGACGGCGCCCGTCATGATGACGTGGACCGACCAGCAGGACTTTTTCGAAAGCCCGACGGGCAATCTGATCTCCGGATTCAGCTCCTTCGGCATGGCCGCGGATCTGACGCTCAAACCGGACATCGGTGCGCCCGGCGGATCGATCAACTCGACGATCCCGCTCGAGCTTGGTGGTCATGGGCTGAACAGCGGTACGTCGATGTCCTCGCCGCATGTGGCGGGCGCGGTAGCGTTGCTGTTGCAGGCTGAGCCGAACATTCCGCTCGGCCTGGTGCGTTCGCGCCTGCAGAATTCTGCCGATCCCACGCCCTGGTCGAGCAACCCGGGTCTTGGCTTCCTCGACTACGCGCATCGGCAGGGCGCCGGACTGCTCGATATCGACGACGCCATTCTCGCGACCGTAGACGTGACGCCCGGCAAGCTGTCGCTTGGCGAAAGCCAGTCTGAACCGCACACGCGGACGCTCACGATCCGCAACCGCGGCTCCTCGGACGTGACTTTCGATCTGTCGCACGTGACGGCGCTGGTGTCCGGCCCGAAGAACCAGGCTAACTTCACGGCCGTTTCCACGTTCCTCGCGCCGGCAACGGTGGGCTTCAGTGCCGCGAGCGTGAGCGTCCCGGCCGGCGGCACGAGCAGCGTCGACGTGACGATCACCTCCCACCCAGGAGCGCCGGATCAGAGCCAGTACGGCGGGTATATCGTGCTGACGCCGGACGGCGGCGGGCAGATCTATCGTGTGCCGTTCGCGGGATTCAAGGGGGATTACCAGACCGTTCCGGTAATCACGCCATCGTCGCTGTTTACGAATCCCGCTGACGGTTTCCCGTGGCTGGCGCAGCTGGTCGGTCCGAGCTTCTTCAATCGACCGGCGGGTGCGACCTACACGATGGTCGGGGACGACATACCGTTCTTCCTCGTGCACCTCGACCATCAGTCGCGGTATTACGAGTTCGGCGTCACCGACGCGGCGACGGGTAAGCGCGCGCACCCGGTGTTCTCGAACTTCGACCAGGACGAGTTCGTCGGTCGCAATACCACGGCGGGCGGCTTCTTTGCCTTCGCCTGGGACGGCACGCGTGCCCACAGCGCGGGCAATCCGAACCTGCGGAAAGGCGTTCCGGACGGCTCGTACGTCGTGACGCTGCGGGTGCTGAAAGCGCTCGGCGATCCGGACAACCCGGCTCACTGGGAAGTCTGGACCTCACCGGTCGTGACGATCGACAGGCCCTGAGCCTCGGCTCCTGGTGCAACGATCAGGCCCCCGCCAGCAATGGCGGGGGCTTTTTTCTTGCCCACGGGAAAGAGCTAAAAGGGATGCGACCCCTCTTATTCGATGCCGAGCTCGCGCAGTTTCCGCGTCAGCGTATTGCGCCCCCAGCCAATGAGCCGCGCCGCATCCTGACGCCGGCCCCGGACGCGGGCGAGCGCAGCGCGGGCCAGCGTGCGCTCGAACTCGGGGCCCGCGACTTCGAGCAGCGGCGCCCCGCCCGCCGCGAGATGCCGCGCCGCCCAGGCCTCGAGCTCGCGGCACCAGCCATCGGCCCCCAGCGGTTCCGCATTCTCGCCGCCGAGATCCGCGGGAATGTCCTCCTGGCGGATTTCGCGCCCGGGCGCGGTCACCGTCAGCCGGCGCGCAGCATTGACGAGCTGGCGCACATTGCCCGGCCAGTCGAAAGCGACGAGCCGCTCCTGCGCGTTTGCCGCCAGCGTTTTCCGGTCGACGCCCAGTTCCCGCGCCGCGAGCGCGAGGTAATGCGCGAGCAGTTCCGGGATGTCGCCGCGCCGCTCGCCCAGCGAGGGCACGCGGATGCGGATGACATTCAGCCGGTGCAGCAGGTCTTCACGGAAACGCCCCTGCCGGACGCGCGCATCGAGATCCTGGTGCGTTGCCGCGATCACCCGCACGTCGACGCGTACCGGCGCATTGCCGCCGACCCGGTAAAACTCTCCTTCCGCCAGCACGCGCAGGAGCCGCGTCTGCAAGGCCGTGCTCATGTCGCCGATCTCGTCGAGAAACAGCGTGCCGCCATCCGCCTGCTCGAAGCGGCCGCGACGCATGCTGTCGGCGCCGGTGAACGCGCCTTTCTCGTGACCGAAGAGTTCCGACTCGAGCAGTTCCGATGCGATCGCCGACGTGTTGAGCGCGATGAATGGTCCCGCCGCCCGCGGGCTGTGCTGATGCAGCGCCCGCGCGACCAGTTCCTTGCCGCTGCCTGACTCCCCGGTCACGAGCACGGAGAGGCTCGAGCGCGACAACCGCCCGATCGCGCGGAACACGTCCTGCATGGCCGGCGCCTGCCCGAGGATGCCGGCGATGACGACCGCCGGCGTATCTGCGCGGCCGCCCTCGCCCTGTGTCGCCGCCCGGCGGACGAGCGCGACGGCCTCGTCGATGTCAAAGGGCTTCGGCAGGTATTCGAACGCGCCGCCCTGGTAGGCAGCGACGGCGTGATCGAGATCCGCATGCGCGGTCATCACGATCACCGGCAGCTCCGGCCGGTCGCGTCGCACGCGCTCGAGCAGCTTGAGGCCACCGGCTCCCGGCATGCGCACGTCGGTGATCAGCACGTCGGGCTTCGCCGCGGCGATCGCGGACAACGCCGCCTCCGCGTGATCGAATGAGCGCGTGCTCATGCCGGCCTGGCTCAGGGCCCGCTCCAGCACCCAGCGGATCGAGGCATCGTCGTCCACCAGCCAGACGTCAAGCGGCTTGCTCATGCCCGTTCTCCATTGGCAGCAGCAGCGAGAACACGGTGCGTCCCGGCCGGCTGTCGAATTCGATGATGCCCCCGTGCCGCGTCGCGATGTCCTGCGCGACCGCGAGACCGAGTCCGGTGCCGCCGGCGCGCGCGCTGACCAGCGGATAGAAGATGGTTTCGCCGAGTTCGGCCGGAACGCCTGGACCGTCGTCCTCGAACTGCAGCGACGCGACCACGCGGTGGCGCTCCGTGCCGATGGTCGCCTGTCTCAGCGCGCGGCTGCGCAGCGTCACTGCGCCCCGTTCCCCCAGCGCCTGCACGGCATTACGCGCCAGGTTCAGCATCGCCTGCACCATCAGGTCGCGGTCGAGCGCCAGCGGCGGCAGGCTCGGATCGTAATCGCGCTCGATCGATATGCCGGCGGGGGCCTCGGCGCGCGCGAGACGATACACGTGATCGATCAGCTCATGGACGTTCAGCGGCGCGCGGCGCACCGGGCGCGCGGGACCGAGCAGGCTGTCCACGAGCGCGCGCAGCCGATCGGCCTCGCCGATGATTACGCGCGTGTATTCCTTCAACTCCTCGTTCGGCAGCTCGCGCTCAAGCAGTTGCGCGGCGCCGCGCAGCCCGCCGAGCGGATTCTTTATCTCGTGCGCGAGCTGGCGCACCATCAGTCGGCTGCCGCCCTGCTGCGCGAGCAGTGCCGTGTCGCGCGTGATGCGGCTTGGCTGCGTGGTGTCCGCGATTTCGAGCAGCGCGCCGCCTTCCGCCAGCGGTGTCACCGAGAGATCCACGTGATAGCGCGCATCGGCGCGCGCGAACGGCGTGAGCTCGACGCCCCGCATCGCGAGCGCTTCGCCGCTCGCGAGACTGCGCGCGACCAGCGCGTCGAGTTGCCCACCGTTTGAGACCAGGGAACCTGGCCTGCGGCCGCGCGCCGCGGCAGGACTGACGGCGAGCAGATCGGCGGCTGCGGCATTGAGCCAGCGCACGGCGCTGCCTGCGTCGACGACCAGGATGGCGGTCGCGAGCTGATCGAGGATCGAGGCGGGATCGACCGGTGGCAGCCCGGCGGCGTCACGCGACATCGCGCGACCCTTCCGGCCGGTCGGCAGGGATCAGTTCGGGGGCGTGGGCGCCGGACTCGGCGCCGGCGGCCGCTGGCGCGGCGCCTGCGGGCTCTGCGGCGAATTGATCGAGGGCTGGCGCACGTGGAAGGCGATCTGATCGCTCGTAATCAATGCCGTGCCGTTCGGGTCGAGTACGCTCGCCTGCACCACATAGGTGCCGCGCGGCAGGTTCCGCAGTTCCAGCCCGAAACCGCTGGTCGCCGGCCTGCGATTGCCATTGACATAAAATGCCAGCGAGTGACCGGTCTGCATCGAGCCATCCAGCGCGGCTTCGACCCTGACGACGGTGTCCGCGCCAAAGTACACCTGCTCCGCCGACGGCTGGACGATCGTGAGCGATTCGTACATCGGGCCTGCCGGTTCGTCCGGACTGCCGCCGGACGATGGATAGGTGGCGGTCGCCGGGTCGCCCTCGTACGAATTGGGATCGACCACGTTGATGAGCTTCGCGTCGGGCGCGCCCGGCTGATCCGCGTAATGGACGATCCCGTCCTTGTCCACCCAACGCCAGATCTCCTGGGATACGGCCGCCACGGATAATGTCAATCCGGCGAGGATCAGTAGGATGCGCATGACAACAGCATAGCCCGCGGTCCGCCCCACTGACAAAACCGCGGCGGCAGAGTGTGATCCCGGTACCCCCGCCGGCGCGGCCCTGCATTTCAGAGGCTGTAATACATGTCGAACTCGACCGGGTGCGTCGACATCCGGAAGCGGGTCATTTCGCCTTCCTTCAGACCGATGTACGCGTCGATCAGGTCGTCGCTGAACACGCCGCCGCGCTTCAGGAACTCGCGATCCCGATCGAGATGGTCGAGTGCCATGTCGAGCGAATGACAGACCTCCGGAATGTTCTTCGCTTCTTCCGGCGGCAGGTCGTAGAGATCCTTGTCCGAGGCGTCGCCCGGATGGATCTTGTTCTGGATCCCGTCGAGCCCCGCCATCAGCATGGCCGCGAACGCGAAATAGGGATTCGCCGTCGAGTCCGGGAAGCGCACTTCGATGCGCCGCCCCTTCGGGTTCGAGACCCACGGTATGCGGATGGACGCGGAGCGGTTGCGCGCGCTGTAGGCGAGCATGACCGGCGCTTCGAATCCCGGCACGAGGCGCTTGTAGCTGTTCGTGCCGGGATTGGTGAAGGCGTTCAGCGCTTTTGCGTGCTTGATGATGCCGCCGATGTAATAGAGCGCGACATCCGACAGTCCGGAGTAGCGCTCGCCCGCAAAGACGTTCTTGCCATCTTTCTGCAACGACTGGTGCACGTGCATGCCGCTGCCGTTGTCGCCCACGAGCGGCTTTGGCATGAAGGTCAACGTTTTGCCGTGTCCGTGCGCGACGTTCCACAGCGCGTATTTGAGGAGCTGAACCTCGTCGCCTTTCCTGGTCAGCGTGTTGGCAGAGACGTTGATCTCGCCCTGGCCGCCGGTGCCGACTTCATGGTGGTGCACCTCGACCTTCAGGCCGAGCTCTTCGCAGGCCTGGCACATCGCAGTGCGCAGGTCCTGGAAGCGGTCCACCGGCGGCACCGGGAAATAGCCACCCTTCACGCTGGGGCGATGGCCCATGTTGCCGCCGTCGTAGCTCGTGCCGGTATTCCATGCGCCCTGCACCGAGTCGATGTGGTAGCTGCAGCCGTTCAGCTCGTTGCTCCAGCGCGCGCTGTCGAAGATGAAGAACTCGTTCTCGGGCCCGAACAGCGCGGTATCCGCGATGCCGGTGGACCTGAGATACGACTCGGCGCGCTTGCCGAGCGAGCGCGGATCACGGCTGTAGCCCTGCATCGTGGTGGGCTCGATGATGTCGCAACGCAGGAGCAGCGTCGTCTCTTCGAAGAACGGATCGAGCATGGCGGTGGACGGATCCGGCATCAGGATCATGTCGGACTCGTTGATGCCCTTCCATCCGGCGATCGACGACCCGTCGAACATCTTGCCGTCGACGAAGAAGTCCTCGTCGACCATGCGGGTCGGGATGGTGACGTGCTGTTCCTTGCCCCGCGTATCCGTAAAGCGCAGGTCGCAGTAGGTCGCGTCTTTTTCCTTGATGAATTTGACGACTTCAGCGGGGGTCATGGTCCTCTCCGTAATTCTGCTGGCGATGGGTCGCGATCCCTGTGTTGGTGCAAGGATCATGCCAGGCACATCGAACAGCTAATCAATTCATAATCAATGAGATGTAGACGCCATTCAACGAGGCTGCGGCGGGTCCGCACCACGCTGGTGCGCGCATTCTACTGTATGCACCGATCTGGTGCTAACGATCAGCTTCCCGGCTTGAGCTTACGTCTCCACAATCGCCGCGCCATGCGTCTCAACAAGTACATCAGCGAAAGCGGCGTCGCGAGCCGGCGCGAGGCCGATGCCTGGATCACGGCGGGCCGCGTCACCGTCAACGGCCAGCCGGGAGCGCTTGGCACCCGGATTGGCGAAGGCGACGTCGTGCTGGTGGACGGGCGCGCCCTGCCGTCCCGCAAAAGGGACGTCTATATCGCACTCAACAAGCCGCGCGGCATCACCTGCACGACGGAGCGCCACGTCGAAGGCAACATCGTCGACTTCGTCGCGCATCCGGAGCGCATTTTTCCGATCGGCCGCCTCGACAAGGATTCCGAGGGACTGATCCTGCTCACCAACAACGGCGATATCGTCAACGAGATCCTGCGCGTCGAGCACGGCCACGAGAAGGAGTACCTGGTCCAGGTCGAGCGGCCGGTGACGCCGACTTTCCTGTCGATGCTGGCTTCCGGAGTGCGAATTGGCGGCGAAAAGACGATGCCGTGCGCGGTGACCCGCGTGGGCCCCGACACGTTTCGCCTCGTGCTGACGCAGGGCCTGAACCGGCAGATACGCCGCATGTGCTCCGCGCTCGGTTTCAGCGTGCAGAGTCTGAAACGCGTGCGGATCATGCACATCCGGCTCGGCGACCTGCCCGCCGGCCGCTGGCGCGACCTGACCGACGCGGAAGTCCGGCCGCTGCTCGCCGCACCGATCGCGCGGGTGCCGGCCCGCTGAACGCGCGACCGCTATACTTGGCGGCCTTTTGCCGCTCCCCGAACGCATGACCAAAACCGTGAAGATCCTGAGGATCCAGCCTCACA
>Ga0299906_10005104_pt1 | contig 10723 bp, 12 predicted proteins | sample RVTome_14_FD_200259 | JGI IMG/M metagenome (GOLD analysis project Ga0299906, IMG submission 200259) | Soil microbial communities from uranium-contaminated site in the Upper Colorado River Basin, Wyoming, United States - RVT145D125 (version 2) ... | reverse complement strand
ATCCAAATCCTGGCAACGATTGGCTTTGTCTTCCGTGACCGTTTCGATGCCCGACATGAGCGGGGCGGCTGCTTCCTGCTACAATCGGATCGAGTCGCTGCCAGCCTGTCCATGCTACCATGCCCACGCCAGCGACCGCACCGACGGAGGTCCACGACGTCTGTGAAATGGCGGAAATTTGCTTTCGAGCGCTATGAAGTTTCTCTTGCTCCCGACGCGTGGCAGCAAGCAAGACGGCTTAAAGAGGTTCGCTTTAAATCAAGCCGATCAGTTGCCTTAATTGGCTTAATGATCGCTTCGGAGGTTTGGATCTCCGAATCCCTTCGGCACCAGAGCGTGTTGGTAGGTGAAGTAGATGTGAGGACGAGGAAAGGTGACACTGGTGCCGCAAATGCGTACTCAAATTCTCGATGCTCTGCCGAGAACCTATCAGCAGCCGCTCTCGTTGGCGCGCCGTTGCGTTCGATGACACTGTAGTTACAATAATACCATCTTATTGTAATCTCAGCCCAACTCTTTTAAACGCCTCCACCAATGCGCAGAAAGGCGACCTTTTACCATGTTGCCGGGCCTTTTGCGGGATGAGAACGGCAATTGTCGGCCGGAGGCGCGCACGGCGGATCTCATTCTTCCTCACTCAGTGACGGGCAACTGCGCCCTCTTGTGGTATGCTTGGGGCGAAGCGGTCGGATTGTCGTTCAGCGCAGCGATGACCGCGTCGGTGACGAGGCGGGTGGTCGCCTTGCCACCCAAATCCGGGCAATGATTGGCTTTGTCCGCCGTGACCGCTTCGATGGCCGACATGAGCCGGGTGGCGGCTTCCTTCTCACCAAGGTGTTCGAGTAGTAAGGCCCCGGTCCAGAAGGCCCGATCGGATTGGCGACTCCCTTACCAGCGATGTGGAAAGCTGAACCGTGAATTGGCTCAAACATCGACGGGAATTTCCTTTCGGGATTCAAGTTTGCCGTAGACGCGATGCCCAGGGAACCGGCCAGTGCTTCAGATCCGAGAGGATGTCCGCATGCAGGTTTGTCGCCACGATGGTGTCGAGCGTACCGGGTTTGAGCGTCATGCGTGCGGTCATCGCATCGACGAGCATCTTGTCCCAGGTGACATCCGGAAATTCCCGCGCCACCTCGGCTGCGATCTCATCCCACATGACCATTCCGTGGCGCTGAGCATTGGATTTCGTTACGACAGTCAGGAGTTTGCGCGGACGGGAACGTGCCAGTGCGAAAGCGAACCGCATGATGCGGGTAACTCCAACCCGCGTGTAGATGGAAACCTCCGTGCCGACTTCCTCGGGCAGGCCACGGTGCGAGCGTCCGCCCTGTCCGGAGTATTCCCCTTCGGAATTTTCGCGCACGATCACCCAATTGAGATCCTTCGCAGAGACTCCCCGCAGGGGACTTTGGATGCCAGGGAGAATTCGCGTTGGCCGCACGTTGGCGTATTGGTCGAAGGGCTGGCAGATCGCGAGCCGCAGCCCCCACAGTGTGATGTGATCCGGCACTTCGGGCGCGCCAACCGCGCCGAAGTAAATGGCGTCAAAATTGCACAATCGTTCGAGGCCATCTTCCGGCATCAGGACGCCGTGCTCCTTGTAGTAGTCGGAACCCCAATCGAAGGTTTCCGATGCGAGGGAGAAGCGTCCATCGATGGCGGCGCAAGCATGAAGTACTTCGAGCCCGACGGCGATGACTTCCTTTCCGATCCCATCGCCAGGGACGGCGGCGATTTTATAGTTTTTCATATTACTCAGCGGCTAGTTTTGGATTGTGGTCTGATAAAACCGCTCCACCAATGCGTAAACAGTCTCCCTTTACCCTCCTGGGGAGCGCGATTGGGATTCGCTTTTTGAGCGGATCACTGCGGGCGCCGAGCGCCCCGACTTTCGCAGAATACCCTTCCCGCCGACCGCCGCGTCTGGCTCAAAATGACCTGGGTGGCCGCCCAAGGCCTCGCCCTGGAAACCTTGCCAATCGGGCAGGGAAGTTCTACGAGGTGGCCACAGGTGGCAGAAGCGCTTCCCATCACCTCCAGGTCAGCATCACCTCGGGCGTCAGCGAAGCCACTGCGGAGAATTCTGATTTCTTTCATAAAACCGCCTTCGTGCTCGCGCGCTCGATTAAGCGGAATCCGAGGTCGATGCAACGCTTGCCGGATTTCGAGCGTTTCTCGATTTGCGCGATGAGAAGCTCACCGGCCAGACGCCCCATTTCGCGACGGGGAGTGGCAATGGAGCTAATTGCCGGTGTCACCTCGCTGGCGATCTCGAGGTCGTTGAAACCCAGAATGGCGACCTGTTCCGGTACCTTTATCGAGCGTCTCTGACATTCGAAAAGGGCGCCGGCCGCCAAGTCGTCGTTGCCAAAGAAAATCGCATCCGTCTTCGGATACTTTTCCAACGCTTCCGAAAGGAGTCGTCGACCGACCCCGATCGAGGAGGATTCATCGAGACTCTGTATCTGGCTGCGGGGCAGTCGCCGCGCAACCAACGCACTCTGAAACCCGCGGATTCTTCGAACACTTCGGCCATCGATCTCCACCTGAGTTCCTGCATAGACGATGTTCCGCCGACCCAGATCCGCAAGATAGTTGGCGGCCGTCGATCCGACCATTTTATGCGAAAATCCAACGCTCCGGTCCACCGGTGCTCCATCGGTGTCCATCACCTCGATGACAGGGATCCTCGCCTTCTTAAGTCTGGTCCTCGTCGCAGCGCTGTGATCAATGCCAGACAAAACGATACCGCGCGGATTCCAGCCCAGAAGATCGGCGACCAATGTCTCTTCGTTGTCGATCATGTACTCGGTGCAGGACACCAGAATCTCGAAGCCAGCCCTAGGGAGAACAGAGTGCAGTCCGTCCAGCAGCGGAACATACACCGAGTGATGGAGAGTGGGGAGAACGACGGGAATCAGAGCGACACCGCCCGATGCGAGACCGCTGGCGGCGCGGTTGGGCACATAGCCGGTCTTCGCTATCGCTTTCAAAATGCGCTGTCGAAACGCCTCGGAAACCATATGTGGTTTGTTCAGTGCGCGTGATACGGTCATCGTACCCACACCAGCCTCGTCAGCTACGTCCTGCAGAGTGACCCGTCCAGTGCGCCGGGGAGAGAGGGAACTATTTTTTGCAGTCATCGAAAGTTTCCTGTTGATAGCGCTATCATACTGTGCTCTCTGTAGAGGTCAATTGTTATTTTATGAAAAATTCTCTCTTTGATTTATCGGGCCGTCGCATCCTTATCACAGGTTCCAATGGCGGCCTCGGCTTTGAATTGGCGCGCGGCCTTGCCGGCCATGGTGCGCGGGTCGTACTTAACGGACGGAATCCGCAGAAGCTTGAGCAAGCCGTTGAGAAACTGCAGGTCGAAGGTTTGGCCGCGGAGGGTTCTGCCTTCGATGTGACCGATGAAGCCGGTATCTGCGCGGCGGTGGCGGAGTTGGAATCCAGCGGCCCCATCGATTGCCTGGTAAACAACGCCGGCATCCAGCGTCGCGTCCGGCTCGACGAGGTGGATTTGGCGACGTGGCACGAGGTGCTTAATACGAACCTGACCAGCGCGATGCTTGTCTCTCGCGAAGTAGCCAAACGAATGATTCCTCGGAACGCGGGCAAGATCGTGAACATTTGTTCACTGATGAGCGACGCAGGCCGAATCACGACGGGACCTTACACCGCCGCAAAGGGTGGGTTAAAAATGCTTACAAAGGCAATGTGTGCTGACTGGGGGCAGTTCAACATCCAGGTCAATGCCGTCGGCCCGGGCTACTTCATTACTGAGATGACACAGGTGCTGGCGGACAATCTGAAATTCGACACGTGGGTGAAAGATCGAACGCCATCGCGGCGGTGGGGCCATCCGGCCGAACTGGCTGGTGCGACTGTTTTCTTCTGCAGCGAAGCCTCTTCATTCATCAACGGTCAAATCATTTACGTCGATGGGGGAATGATTTCCGTCCTGTAACTCTCCTCTTCCTCATGATACTTAGCATGTTTGATCGAGGAGTTGCCATGGTGATCGTCGTGATGGGTGTATCGGGGTCCGGAAAAACAACTATCGGGCGAGCGCTCGCGGCGGCTTTGCATTGGAGCTTCAGCGATGCGGACGATTTTCACAGTCCCGCGAATGTTGAAAAGATGAAGAAAGGCATTCCGTTGAGCGACGAGGATCGCGAGCCCTGGCTGCGAACCATTCGAGGGGCGATCGAGCAGTGGAAACGCGACGAACCCGGCCATGTCCTCGCGTGCTCCGCACTCAAGGGAAGTTATCGTGACATCCTGGGACAAAACGATCCCGACGTGAAATTCGTGTATCTCCAAGGAGCATTCGATGTGATTTCCCAGCGGCTGAAAGAGAGGAAGAGCCATTTCTTCAATCCTGCACTTTTGCGCAGCCAGTTCGACGCCTTGGAAACCCCCGAAGGCGCCCTGATCGTCGAGGTGTCAAAGGAACCTCAGGAGATCATTAGGGCGATCTTGGGGACACTCCAACCGGACAAGAACGAGGAAGAAGGAAGAATTAAAAAGGAAGGATGACCGCCAACATTGCCGCTATTGATCACATCCAAATCGCAGCCCCGGAAGGATGTGAAAAGAAGGCTCGCGAGTTTTACGGCGGGATTCTCGGACTGGAAGAGCTGGAAGTGCCATTGGCACTTCGAGACCGCGCGTGCTGTTGGTTCCAGTGCGGACGCTTGCAGGTGCATATCGGCATCCAGCACGATTTTCAGCCGTCAAGAAAGGCGCACCCCGCTTTCCTGACAACCCATATCGAAGGACTAAAGGAAATCTTCCGGTTGCACGGAATCACCACGGTCGACGACAGTGACCTGCCGCGTGCTCGTCGCTTTTTCGCGGAGGACCCGTGGGGAAACCGGCTAGAATTTCTCGAGAGATCTTAGCGAAACTTTGAGGTTATCAACGGCCAAGTAAGTTATCGCCGGGAGTGTGTATTCGAAAGAATCGCTATCTCATTTCGGCCAGGAGCTGCCGCGCAGCCCACTTGGCTCAGCAAGCTCGTAATTCTAAGCGAGAGTTTGCTCAAAACAAAGCGCATTGACCGCTTTAACGACGCTTGCGGGTGTCATACCAAGGATTTCCATCACCTTGGTGCCAGGTGCGCTGAGACCAAAGCGATCTATGGAGACCGTTTTGCCGTCAAGGCCGACGTAACGGAACCAAGGATCGGAAACTCCCGCTTCAATGGATACGCGGTTCCGGCAGGCTTTTGGCAAGACGCTTTCCTGGTATTCTGCACTTTGTCTTGCAAAGCGTTCAAAGCAGGGCAAGGAGACGACTCGGATGTCAGAGCCGAGTTCTTCGGCCGCTCTGAGCGCATGCTGGAGTTCGCTGCCGCTGGCAAAAGGATGCATTCCAACTCTGTGCTCTCATTTTTTGCGATATAGCCGCCCTTGAAAACGCCCTTGCGGCGTGTTTCGACCGTAATATCGCTTAGAGTCGGAAGGTTCTGACGTGTCAACACGAGCATGGTGGGGGCCGTCAGTCTTTTGTAGTGCAGCGGCAAGAGCGCCCGCGGTTTCTTCCGGGTCGGCCGGCCGGATCACATCCAGACCGGGAATGGCACGAAGCGTGGCCACGGTTTCGACTGGTTCGTGCGTCGGGCCGTCCTCGCCCACTCCTACGGAGTCATGGGTGAAGATGTAGAGGACGGGGAGCTTTGACAGCGCCGCCAAACGAATCGAGGGACGCCCGTAGTCGCTGAAGACAAGAAATGTCGCGCCACTCGGACGGAAGATGCCGTCGTAGGCAAGACCGTTCATGAGGCCACACATGGCGTGCTCCCGTAAGCCGAAGTGGATATTACGGCCGTTGCGGTTCTGGCGGCTAAAGTCGCCGCCTTTCTTGATGTAGTTGAGCGTAGATCCATGGAGGTCAGCGCTCCCCGAAACAAGCAGGGGCATGGCTTGGCGATAGGTTGGAGCACATCGCTGCCGGCCTTGCGCGTGGCGATGCTCGCGCGGGGATCAAACTTCGGAATGAGCGAAAGCAGATTGGGAACCTTCTTTTCGAGCGGCGGCATCTAGTTCGGCGGCAAGATCCTTGTTGGCCCCGCGCCAATTCTTGTAGGCGGTTTTCCATTCGGAGTAGCGGGCATGGAGCGATTCTTTGTGTTCCGCAAAATAGGCTTTCGTCTCAGGACTCACGAAGAAGGGCTCGTCCGGTAGTCCGATCGCTGTGCGGGACTCAGGGACAAACCTCACGCCCGCTTCACCGTGGGCTTTGTTGGTGCCACATACTTGCGGGATGCCTTTACCAATAAGGGTCTTCGACACAATGAAGTGTGGCTTGCCACTCGTTGCCGACTTTGCCTTCTCGAAGGTCTCGAAGATTTCCTCGAAACTATGGCCGTCGATTTCGTAAACGTCCCATCCGTAGGCACGATACCTTGCAGCGGTATCCTCGCTCTGCGTCACAGGGGCCATAGCGTCGAGGTGTGACGTTGTTGGAATCGTAAAAGAGAATCAAATTATCGAGGCCAAGGTGGGCGGCGAGAGCAGAGGCTTCCTGGGCGACGCCTTCTTGCAAACAGCCGTCACCGGCACGCGCAACCACATGATGGTCGAAAATCCTGTGCTCCGGCGTGTTGAAACGTGCCTCACACATTTTGGCGGAAATCGCATAACCGACAGCGTTGGAGACGCCTTGCCCGAGCGGGCCTGTCGTGGCTTCGACACCGGGTGTTTCACGGAATTCGCGATGACCCGGCGTAATGCTGTGAAGCTGGCGGAAGTTTCTCACCTCTTCAAGCGGGATGGCATAGCCGGAAAGATGCAACCAACCGTAGAGGAACATGCTGCCGTGCCCGGCGGACAGGATAAATCGGTCACGGTTGAGCCAACGGGGGTCATCAGGATAGTGCTGGAGAGCGTGTCCATACAGAACGGGCGCCTATTTCGGTGGCGCCGAGAGGCAAGCCAAGATGTCCGGATTTGCATCGTGCGACAGCGTCCATCGCCAACCCGCGCGCATCGCGCGCGGCCAGCTCGAGAGCAGAGATGTTTAGACTCATAAGAAATTTGCTGGGAATTTTCAGTCGTGCCGCAGATGACTCCGAAGGAAGCCGGCGCGAGAGCGATTAGGGAGTGCAGAGGAAAGCGCTCCGCGCAGCGAGGGCTCGTATTTGGCGATAGCATCGGCGCGTGACGCCGAGCATCGACGGAGCCATTGCGAGAATTTTGATTTGTTTCATAAGATTGTCTTCGTGCTCGCGCGCTCGATGAGGCGGAATCCCAGATCGATGGAGCGCTTTCTTGAGGTGGAACGTTTCTCCATTCGCGCGATGAGAATTTCTCCAGCTAAGCGCCCGATTTCGCGGCGTGGTGTTGCAATGGAGCTGATCGCCGGCGTCACCTCGCTGGCGATCTCGAGGTCGTTGAAACCCAGAATCGCGATCTGTTCCGGCACCTCTATCGAACGTCTTTGACACTCAAAGAGTGCCCCGGCCGCCAAATCGTCGTTGCCGAAGAAAATCGCATCCGTCTTGGGATACTTTTCCAGCACCACCGACAGGAGTTGACGGCCTAGCCCGATGGAGGCCGCTTCATCTAAACTCTCTATCTGATCGGCCGGCAGTCCTCGCTCAATCAATGCTGACCGAAATCCGCGGATGCGCCGAATACTTCTGTGATCAATCTCGATCTGCTTTCCTGCATAAACGATGCTCCGGCGCCCAAGATCCGCCAGGTAGTTCGCAGCGGCCGATCCGACGGCTTCGTGCGAAAATCCGACACAACGGTCCAAAGGAGGACCTCCGGTGTCCATCACCTCGACGACAGGGATTCCTGCGTTCTTGAGTTTCGTCATCGTCCCCGGCTTATGATCAATTCCGGAAAGGATCATTCCGCGCGGATTCCAGCCAAGAAGATCAGTGACGAGCCTTTCCTCGCTGTCCATCATGTATTCAGTGCAGGAGACCAGAATCTCGAAACCCGCCTTCGGCAGGATGGAATGCAAACCATCCAGTAGCGACACATACACCGAGTGATGGAGGGTCGGTATAATGACGGGGATGAGCGGAACGCCACCAGAGGCCAGGCCGCTGGCGGCGCGGTTCGGAACATAGCCCTTTTTCTTGACCGTATCCAGAATCCGCTGACGAAGGGGCTCGGCGACGAGAAGCGGTCTGTTGAGTGCCCGAGAGACCGTCATCATGCCCACGCCGAGATCATCTGCGATCTCCTTGAGAGTGACGCGACGAGTGAGTCTGGGGGAGCGTGAGCGATTCTTACCAGGCATCGAATTTCGTGTGATAGCGCTCTCATAGCGTGCTCTTTGGTTTACGCAAGTTTTCTCTTTCTTGGGCGGTCAGCGTGTCGCTGGCGCACTGCTACCGCTGCCGAAGTCGAACAGCTTCATATAGGCGGCGCTGTCCTCGGGGCCGATGCCAGCCGCGACCATGATGCGGTGTAGCTCGGTGACGAGTCCGGTGAGCGGCATGGGCGTTCGCAGCACCATGGCGTAACGCTGCACAGCTTCCAGATCCTTAAGCATGTTGTCGATGCGGCCGGTGGGAGAGTAGTCGAAAACGGCCATCTTTGGCATGAACTCCTGGAGGATGCGCGAATCGGCCCGGCCGCCGGCAAGCGCTGCCGGGATCTGGCGCGCATCGACGTCGCCATCCAGTGCGAGGCGTGTAGCCTCGGCGACAGAAAGGAAGTTGCAGGCGCAGAGCACCTGGTTGATGAGTTTCGTGGTCTGCCCCGCGCCGCTGGCGCCCATGTGGGTGATGTTGATGGCGAGTTCGGTCAGTACCAACCGCGCGCGCTCAACTGCCGCGTCCGTGCCACCAAGCATGAGAGTAAGCTGGCCCTTGAGCGCAGCCGGTGCGCCTCCGGACAATGGTGCGTCGACCCAGGCCATGCCAGTCTCTTTCTCCAGCCGGGCGGCCATGATGGCCGTTGCCTTGGGGTCGATGCTCGACATGTCGATCAGCAGGGCGTCCGAAGTCGCGCCGCCAGCGATCCCATCGGGACCGAAGACGACGCGCTCGACGATTTCCGCTGTGTTCAGGCTGGTGATCACATAGTTGACCTCGGAGGTGAGCGCCGCAGCTGAGGCTGCGGCGACAGCTCCCTTTGCGACCAACGGCGCGGTCTTGCCTGGATCGGGATCGCGCAGCCACAGGCGGTGGCCGCGCTCCAGCAGCCGGGTGGCGATGGCTGAACCCATCACGCCAATTCCGACAACTCCAACACGTAAGTGTATATCGTTCATAGTACTATTACCTTTCTGTCAATATGCTTTGAAATGGAGGGGACTGCTTTGGTTTTCTGTGACCGCAACCGGTATCTTCGCCACCGAGCTCGAAGACCGAATTTCGCGAGTGTGGTCATCCCCAAGGCAACTCTTCGCCCGCGCTAAATCTATCAAGAATCTCCCAGCGTGCCGGGGAAGGCCGATTGCAAAGCCCTGACTATCCCGTGCCAGTGCCAGGACCATTTGTAATCCCTGAGGACACACAGGACGTGCAGTTTGATTTGTTCAGTAGGGTTCATGGTGGTTGTGGTTGGGGTTGCTCTCACGTATTGATAACGCTATCTGATAGCGCTATCATAACGGAATCTGAAGAGAGTGCAACGAGTATTTTTGTGAAAAGTTCACTCTTGCGGTACCGGGGTATTCTGAGGGCGCGAACGCCGAAGGAAAGTTCCCGCGTCTTCAGAAGATCAAGGCCAGCGGATTCCCAATTAGGGTTATTTGGTGGCGACAGCTCGGTGCGTGGTGCGATCTGCGGGGATTGGCGCTCGGAACACTAGGCCAACGACAACAGTCGAACATATTGCTGAGTCGTGAATTCCACATCGTCTCCATGGATTGGAAATTCGCCGCCGCGGGGTAGCTCTCTCGGAAAGCGCGCCAGGACTCGCCTCCATGCGGATTTTGGGTCATCCGAGATCGGCCCCGTACGCGCGGAGTGATCCTCTACCTCTTTGCAATGCAGATACACGACGTGATCAGCCAGGGCTTCCGCAGCTTCAAAGACATTCTCACCGGTCCAGGACCAGTTGCCGATATCGAATGTCATGCGGACCGGAATCCCCTTTTTTGAACAGTTCTCGAAGAACCTGCGCAGCGTTCGCAAGTTCCCTCCCGCGGCTGTCGGGTCATTCTCTACGGTCAGTTGAATCTGATTTCCGGCTTCCTCGAGGAGGTTTCCAAGATCGCCGACGTCGGAACTTGCCGGGTCATAGACTCCGAGGGGTAGCTTTATATAGGAAGCGCTGACGTGTTTGGCCTCAGCCAATGCGACAAGCAGATCCTCGCGGTTCAATTTTCCGTCGGATGTCCAGATCCCCCACGGAGCCGAATACACGGCGATCAAGTTGTTTTCTTTAATCGCCCTATGCAGTTGATCCAACGGGGCGCCATTTTTCGGAAAAAGCTCTCGTCGAATTTCGAAACCCGAGGCTCCGGACCGGGCCGCGATCGAAGCTAGAAGAGGCTGTCCGTATTTTTCAACTCCTTGAGCCCCATATGCGGAGGCCACAATGAAAACGGGTGAATGAGACATCTTATTCCTCCAGTTGTGCGTGCCCATCAAAGGTCTCGATGATCTGCTCGAGTTTGAGGATATCCGCGGCAAAGTTCCGAATGCCCTCGGCAAGCTTCTCCGTAGCCATGGCGTCCTCGTTGAGTTGCCAGCGGAAGATTCTCTCGTCGAGTTCGAGGCGGTCGATTGCCAGGGAGCTGGCGA
>Ga0299906_10005103_pt1 | contig 10724 bp, 8 predicted proteins | sample RVTome_14_FD_200259 | JGI IMG/M metagenome (GOLD analysis project Ga0299906, IMG submission 200259) | Soil microbial communities from uranium-contaminated site in the Upper Colorado River Basin, Wyoming, United States - RVT145D125 (version 2) ... | reverse complement strand
AATGGACCATGGATTTCTTTAAGAAAACCATGGGTAATATTGAAGTTGGTTTGTTTGGCAACCGCAAAGAGGACATATCAAAGACCCTTCAGGTGCCTAATGCTACCATGCGCTTCGACGAATACCTGAATTTGATTGAGCACGAGCCCACTGACCTCCGGCTGTTCCTTTTCCCGGTCTTCAAACACAAACCCGAACTGCTGAATGACTTTGGATATCCCGATATTGCGAAGGGATATATTAAGATTCCTTTCATGTTTTTTGGTCCGCCAAAATCGATTGTCCGTATGCATCAGGATATCGATATGAGCAACGTCTTTCTCACGCAGTTTCATGGACGAAAGCGCGTGGTCTTGTTTGCACCTGACCAGTCTGAATTATTATATCGCTTGCCATTTAATGTTCATTCAACAGTAGATGTCGATAATCCTGATTATGAAGTATACCCCGGACTACAATATGCGAAGGGTATGAGCACTATCCTTGAGCATGGTGATACCTTATACATGCCAAGTGGATACTGGCATCACATCGAATATCTGGACGGCGGTTTTGCTCTTTCCGTTCGAACGATTGCGCATAGCCTGCCATTAAAATTTGGTGGGCTGTGGAATCTGACCATTCAAAGGACAACGGACAACGTGATGCGAAAAATCAACGAGGAGAAGTGGTTTGAATATAAAAAGAAACTTGCTCAACATCGCGCCGAAAAAGCGATTCACCGGCTGGCCTGATTACTATTCAGTCTTCAGACTCAGCTTTCTTCCTAACGTTATGGTGAAATTCAGCGATCGCCTTGGTATGCAAAGCCGGATATAGGTATTTATCTCTGATCGCCGATTTGCTTTTGTATCGCGTTAGGTGATCAACGGAAGTAAATCCTTCTTTGGTCTTATTTAGCGTTATCCATTGGGAACCTTCCGAGGCACCTCCTGCCATGTAACATAATTTAATCTGTTTTTTGTCTTCATCAATGTCAGCTACTTCGTGCGCAACGGCAATGTTTAGAAATCCCCAAAACAGGCACAGATTGAGAATGATTATTTGTCCTCTTTCCATTCCCACAAAGGAATCATGCAGATAATTAAGCGTGTTTGTCCTCCGCCCGTACATTAATCCGAAACTAACCATGTCGCCGTTCCATGCTTCTACGGGAGAAATAGTTTTATAGATATCCCATACGATATCAACAGGCCTGCGAATGAGAAATACTTCGTGATGTGAGCGATAGGAATCTTCCGCCGCCGGGTTGTAACACATCGGACGAAGGCTTGAAAAATCAGCAAACATGTTAAGGCCATTCAATTTTATGAATTCCTTAACCTTTGGGTATTGAATTTGGTCGAAATCAACTTCGACATTCTCCACGGTTGTATTCATTCCTTGTACTTTTGAACAAAATCGTCCCAGCCGTGCAAAATAGTTGATTTGTGTTTGGCGCACTAATTTCAACCAAACTACATTCCGTTGAGCCACTGATTATTACCATTCGATGCCAAAATAGCCTTGTTCCCCATTCGGACCATGACTATCTTCGAAACCCCGTAAGTGGTGTGTTCGTATGCAAGCATTCATCCAGCGCCTCAGGCAAAATCTTCTTGCTTTTTATCAATTCGTAAGGAGAGGAATACGACAGGTTGCCTACACCTTACGCAAATTCGGATCGCAAATCAAAAACTACTACAAGTCGCATCCGCGTGCGAAAAAAGCAACACTATTCCTCGGACCACCCATTGCCTTTTCGGTTATTCTGCTCATGGTGGTTTTGATCGACACTCCCAGTAACAAAAGACTTCGGAATATACGGAATCAGGTCGCGTCAGAAGTATATAGTGCCGACAGTGTCTTGTTAGGCAGGTATTACATAGAGGACAGAACGGAAGTAGCCTACGAAGAAATAGCTCCCGTAGTTTTTGATGCCTTAGTTGCCACGGAGGATGTGCGCTTTTATCGGCATCAGGGCGTAGATTACATCAGCCTGGGCCGAGTGCTTTTTAAGTCCATACTACAACAGGACGAATCAGCCGGGGGTGGAAGTACCATCACGCAACAGCTCTCCAAGAACTTGTATCCAAGAAAGAGTTATTGGATTTTTTCGATGCTCATTAACAAGCTTCGCGAGGTCATCACCGCACGCAGGCTGGAGTTGATCTATTCAAAAAAAGAACTCATTACGCTTTACCTGAATACGATTCCGTTTGCCGACAATACTTTTGGTATTCAGGCTGCGGCGCACCGTTTTTTCTCTACAACAGCAAATCAACTCGCCATCAATCAGGCTGCGATACTTATCGGTTCATTAAAAGCGACGACGTACTATAATCCCCGGCTCTATCCTGATCATGCTTTCTACCGGCGCAATGTTGTTATTAGTCAAATGGTGAAGTATAACTATATCACCAAAGAAGCAGCTGATTCCCTGCTGATCGAGCCCATAGAACTTAAAATAAACAAAGTTTCACACCATCTTGGCCTTGCACCGTACTTCAGACAGTATCTGAAGGCCGAACTGCTGACATGGTGCAAGAACAACTCCAGGGCGGATGGCTCACCCTATAATTTATACACGGATGGATTAAAAATTTACACTACCCTGAATTCGAAACTTCAGGACTATGCAGAAAAAGCGGTTACCCAACAGATGACAGATGTCCAAAACATGTTCTTCAAACATTGGGGAAAGGATGTACCGTGGAAGGGCAATGACGATGTTCTGCAAGATGCTATTCATCGCTCCTCCAGGTATCGTAAACTTCAGCAACAGCGATTGCCCGACACCAAGATCATGGAAATCCTCAATACGCCGATACCCATGAAGTTGTTTACCTGGCAGGGAGAACAGGAAGCACGTGTCAGTCCAATTGACTCTATTATTCATCACTTGCAATATCTCAGTGCCGGTTTTCTTGCCGTGGAACCAGCTTCCGGCCGGGTACAAGCATGGGTTGGCGGCATCGAACACGATTTTTTCCAATACGATCATGTTAAAGCTTCCACGAAGCGGCAAGTAGGGTCAACATTCAAACCCATTGTTTATGCTATGGCTATTGAAGAAGGTATCGATCCCTGCGAACTGATCTCGGCGGAGCGTCAGACTTACATTGATACCGCCGGTGTTCAATGGACGCCGCGCAATTCTAATAACGACTATAAAGTTGAATACACCATGCGCGGCGCGTTGGCTTATTCAGTAAACACTGTGGCCGTAAAATTAATTCAGGAAGCAGGAGTTCCTAATACCATTCAGTTGGCCAAAAAAATGGGTATCACCAGCCAGATGCCCGAAGTTCCATCTATCGCCCTGGGTTCATCATCCATTTCGTTACTGGAGATGACCGGCGCTTATGCCTGTATCGCTGACGAGGGCGTTGCCCATATCCCATACTATGTAGAATCGATTGAAGACCTTGATGGCAGGATATATGAAGGATTCAAGCCAGTGGAATCAGGAAGGCGGGCCATGTCTGTTGAAACCGCACAACTTGTAACACGGTTGATGCAGACTGTTGTGCAGGAAGGCACAGCCTCAAGAATACGTTGGAAGTACGGTGTTTACAATGACGTCGCCGGTAAGACAGGCACGACGCAGGCGAACGCCGACGGTTGGTTTATTGCCATGACTCCATCATTGGTGATGGGCGCCTGGGTAGGTGCCGACGACCCACGAATCCGATTCAGGTCTACAGAACTTGGACAGGGGTCTAGTACAGCGCTTCCCATGGTCGCATACTTTTTGAAGCAGGTCAATAAAGACACATCATTCGCGGACCTTGCCAGGGCAAAGTTCAAACCGCTCCCAGTTGAGTTGCGCGAAAAATTGGATTGCGACTTATACGAATTGAACGAAGATCTTTGGGAGCAAATAAAACAGACGGCTTTCAAACGCGACTCACTCCTTCAGGCTGATACACTGGCTGAACCGCCCAATGAATCGTTTCTGGAGTTCCTTTACAATCGCAAGCTAAGAATCATAAAAGCAAATGAACCTGACACCACCAAAGTCAGTCAGATCAAGGTTCTTGGCGGCTGACGAAAAGGTGGCTTTCTGTTCATCGTTTCCCGTATTCCTTCAATGTTCACAAAAATACCGTTGCCCCTGGATTTGCCACTCCTCAGGAGATTACATCGGTAATAAATACCGTAGGTTGTGGTAGTGCGGCAAGGTTATAAAAGTGTAGGTTTATCCATCACATTAACCTAATTAATTACCTAATTATTCTACTATGAAAAAGCTCATATTCTATTCTCTTCTCGCTGCGATAGGGACTCTTGCGGCGAGTTCAGAGCCGGTGGTAGCGCAGGGTATTACGACACCGCGTACACCTAGTCCGGCGGCCACCCTGTCTCAGACCATCGGTATCTCCAAGGTCACAGTAAGTTACTCCAGGCCTTCAGTCAAGGACCGCGAAATTTGGGGTAAGCTGGTACCTTTTGGTTGGAATGTACAACAATTTGGCGCGCAGAATAAAGCACCATGGCGTGCGGGCGCTAACGAAAATACCACCATTGAGTTTTCCCATCCCGTCGCCGTTCAGGGCAAATCAGTACCCGCCGGAACGTATGGATTATTCTTTGTTATAAACGAAGATAACTCAGGCGAGTTAATACTTTCGAAACAATCGCGCGCATGGGGTAGCTTTTGGTATGATGCGGCAGAAGATCAGATGAGGGCTGCCATTGAAATCAGGGATGTACCCCATACGGAAATGCTTACCTATGATTTTATTAACATGGATAAGAATTCGGCAGAACTGGTCCTTAACTGGGAAAAGAAACAATTCGCGGTATCGTTGAAGTTCGCCGTTGATGACATTGTCATTGCCAATGCTGTGGAAGAGCTGAAGGGAACTACCGGCTTCACCTGGCAAGGCTATTCCAGTGCTGCAAATTATTCACTTCAAAACAATACAAACATTGACAAGGGTCTCGTGTGGAGTGATGCCGCCATTGCCAGGAACAAGAGCTTTGCTACCTTACGCATAAAGTCCGGTTTACTTATGGCTGCCGGTAAGACCGCCAAGGCCGACAATATCATGAATGAAGCTCTTTCCATGGCTACGGAAGCAGAGTTAAATATTTATGGCTATCAACTACTGGGACAGACGCAAAATGACAAAGCAATCGAAATTTTTAAACTTACTACCGACCGATTTCCCAAGAGCCCGAATGCCTGGGATAGCCTGGGTGAGGGATATGCGTTGAACGGAGATCAGAAAAACGCGATCCCCTGTTTTAAGAAATCACTGAAAATGAATCCTCCGGAAAATGTAAAAGCCAATTCAGAAAAATATCTAAAACAATTTGGCGTGTTATAGTGCATCCGCAAAACAGAATTCCTCATTCCGGGGAGTTCTGTTTTTGCATTTAAACTTTTTTGGTGCTATGGATCTCTGCCCGAAGGCCCGTGGTACTCCACCAGCGAATGCCGCTAAAAATCTACTTCACTGTAAAAATTACGCGTTCGTTAACCAAAGGATCATTTTACCCAGCCAGGTCTTCGGCGGCTCGCGTAATTCCTCGGCCGACATTTGCTCCAGGGGTTCCTCAAATAATCTCACCGGTTTGGTCGGAGGCGACAATTTGACCCGGTTGTGGTAATACCGCGTCCTCCGCTCCTTCTCCGCGGCAGCCTGCTCCTCCTCCTTTCGCTGACGTTCCCTTGTTTCCCGCTCCCGCCTGGCGGCTATTGGATTCTTTTTGGGTCGTTGAGGGTACTTCTTTTTTTTAGGGCGATCATTCTTATTTTCCGGCGTTAGTGTTCTCGTTTCTGACTCATCCACAGCATCTTCACCCTCCAACGTACCGGCGGCATGAGTTTTTTTCGGTTCCGGCAATTCAATCTTTCCCAGGACCTTCAAGCCCGTGAGCTCGACCTTCGGAGCTTTGATTACTTCCAATTTGTCGGCTTCGCCAGTGGCGGGCTCATCGCCTTCCTCCTGATTCGTAGCTCCCGGCGAATCGGGTTCATCCGGAACGCCTTGGTCGGTATGGTCGTCCGACCTTGTTTCTAACTCACGATGTCCCACAGGTTCATCGGGTGGCACCGGCGCAAACTGACCCATGATCAGACCAATATGTGCGGCATCAAGCCTGGTGTTTATTCCATCATGAATTTCAATCTGGTTTTGCCCTAAGAATTCCACGATGTCCGCTGGCCTCACCGCCAGTTTTCGCGCTAATTGACCCAGTCTCATATCATCTCTCTTTACTCTACTTCTGATTAAGACGCAAATTTACTTTTTTCGTTAAAAAACTCATTGAAGGTAAAAATAGCAATCCTGTGGATCGTGTCATTCACAAAAAAAGAAAGTAAAACAGGAGCAGCAATACGAGGGCAATTGCCACAATCTTCCAACCTATGGGGCGTCGGGTAAATTCATATTGGCAGATTGGGCAATGAGTGCTCGAAGCGTCGACCTGCATGGCGCAAGAAGGACATTCTTTTGTTCTCATCCTTTGAGGTTGTGAGCAGCAAGATAAACAGAAGCGATAATTTTTTTCTGAATCCAATGCCGCATTAGCGATTATTATTTGAAATTTGTTGGACACTAACGCGACATATCATGAAAAATGCAATTAGTTGGTTCGAGATTCCGACAACCAATCTGGAACGTGCAGAAAAGTTTTATCAGGAAATTCTGGGGATCAAGTTTGATAAGCTGGATTTACCAAATATCAAGATGCGAATGTTCCCAATTGATGATGCTAGTGGTGTTGGTGGTTCTCTTTGCGACAGTAAAGGATTTCACAAGCCGTCTGATACCGATGGCCCGCTGATCTACCTCAATGGCAATCCTGATGTTCAGATTATTCTGGATAAGGTAGAAGCAGCGGGTGGAAAGGTGCTTGTTCCCAAGACTCAAATATCACCGGATTTTGGTTACATGGCGGTTATCCTCGATTGCGAGGGAAATCGCATTGCTTTCCATTCTGTGGCTTAGAATTAAATACTAGAATGACCGTAGATACTATGGTTTATTCCTGCAAATATTCCTTGAGTTTAGAAAAAGAGTAGAATGGGCCTTCGGCCATAGCCATGTTGGCAAGCCATGCGGGCACGTAACCACCAGGGTCAACCCGTAAGGTGTAGTCAATTTTTAAAGAGCTTTGGTTCAACAGCGTAACCCTCCATTTAGCCTCGGAAAACGGTATTCTCACCATACTTCCTTGTACCGGTGTGTCAATAACAACACTGCGTGTGGTGATATGAAGGGTTTGCGACGTAGAATCAAATCGCGAATTCATTTCAGCGACCAGTTCGCGGTCGGCCAATGGCCAGGGGGCATCGACAACCATACGATATCGAAGCCAATGATGAGATGACTTAGTTATTAACCTCGCAGCAACCGTGTTATACTGCCAGTTGACATAGTTATCGATATCCTCTACAAACGAAAGTAATTTTTCAAAGGTTGTATTTCTAAGAATCAATTCCGCCCGCAGAATCTTTAGTTTTTCATTTGTTGTATCACAGGTATATACTTTAAGGCCTTCATTTTCTTTCTTTAATGCACAATTCTGCTGAGCGACTGACGGAGGGGGAGATAGGCTTAACCACACAATAAGCGCAACACCTAAACAATGACTTTTGTTTAACGAACGAATCATAGCCGCGCATAAAAATTACATTGCAAAAGTTAAAAAAAATGTACAGATTATACTATCAACAATAGGTCACACGCATGGTGAGGAGCTGTTTCATACTATTGCTCGTTATTTCGTCCCTGACAGCAAACGCATACTCTTTGCTAATTCCAATGGATGGAAGTCAGCGAAATCATCTGAAAGCCTATGGTATCGCATTCTTTACCCTTCAAAAGGGAATCACCGTCGACTGGCTGTTAAACTATCGCGGCGGTAGTTTTCTGATACCCTATTCCGGATTAATCGAGAATGAGTGCATTGTAAGAGGAATTTCATTTGAACCCATTAACGATGTAACGGCAAACAATATTCTGAAAGAAATTTCCAGTCCGGCTGTCAACATGAATGTTATCAAACTTGAAACAGCCCCTGCGATTGCCGTTTACTCCATTAAGAATGAATTAGTCCCGGATGAAACTGATGCCGTTATTACCGTGCTGGATTACGCTGAAATTCCTTACACGCTATTATACGATGACGAGATACTCCGGGGGGATTTAGTGAAATTTGACTGGCTGCATCTTCATCACGAAGACTTCACGGGTCAAATATGGCGGTTCCGATGGAGACAGACGGCGATCATTGAGTCTAAGATGCAGGAGGCGACCGCGGCAAGACTTGGTTACACTACTGTCTCTCAAATGAAACTTGATGTTGCAAAAACCATAAAAGCCTTTTGTGCGACCGGCGGTTATTTATTTGCGATGTGTTCGGGTGCCGAGACCTTTGATATTGCGCTTGCGGCTGAGGGGACAAACCTTGACGGACTCAATTTTGGTGACGACGACGAATCGACCGGACAAACTAAACTTGATTATACCAAAGCGTTGGCTTTTGAAAATTTTACATTAGAACACCAAAACAGTAGAAAGTTTTCTGATATCAATACAGGCCGGCCTGATTTCTACTATCGCGACAGTCAGTATTTTCAACTATTTGATTTCTCAGCCAAGTGGGATGTAATTCCTGTCATACTTACACAGGACCATGAGCACACGATTAAAGAGTTTACGGGTCAGACCACCTCTTTCAACAAATACGTCGTCAAATCTGAAGCACTGGTCCTTGGCGAAAACAGGAAAGCCAATAATGTCCGGTATATCTATGGTGAATTAGGCCGTGGGCACTGGACCTACTATAGTGGTCATGATCCGGAAGGTTCACCGGGACGAAGACATGGGCCGACGGATTTGAACCAATACCCAAATTCTCCGGGATATCGCCTGATCCTGAACAATGTGTTATTTCCTTCCGCCAGGAAGAAGAAACAAAAGACCTAGCTTAGCGCTTCCATAAAGTAATGTGCATAACTTGGTTGAAAAGTTGTGGACTACTTTTAGGTCGATAATTTGGTACATCTGTTTCGCCAAAGTATCTTCATATCACTAAGTCGCAATCATAAGATTGATCAGACCCATCGGTAAACAACCTCTCATTTCTCACGGGGGATGAGGACAAAAAAGCCGGAGCGGGATGATTGTGCGTTGCTTGGAAATCTCTAGGGAAATCGGGGCTTCGTTCGAGACTGAGCTTAGTTGTTGCAAGACAGCTGTGTTTGGTTTTAACCTTGTGGCGGTACTTGGGGCTGAGCATTGACTACGGTTAACGTTCGGCTAAGACGGGAAGACGTCAAGCAATTGGCTATTCCCGTTTTTTTTTGCCCTTTTCCGGTTGGTGTCCTCACATCAAATACGAATGCTCCGCACCTCAATAACCAAGGCCGGCAAAATCCAGGAATAACAGTATGGCTTGATGGCGATCAAAAATTCGCTACGCGAGGTGTAGAAGAATCGGTCACGCTCGTTGTAGACCGTAAACCATTTCGCGTGATCATATTCAGTTCCTTCTGAACTTCCATGATATCATCCAGTGGCAAGTGAAGCTCCTTGTGATAGATTTTGTAAATGAACTGCCACTCAGATTTATCCATAAACCCGTCAGCATTTGCCATAACGCATAACCAGGCAATGCAGCGAATCTGTTGTTTGGTCTGAAGGGTTCTGAGATTGGCGATACACTGCTTGTATACCGTAGCGGCGTCCATACCCCTGAACAATTCCAACTTGCTGGTAAATTCCGGTTCCGAAATACTCTCGGCCTCGATCATTTTCTTACCCAGTGCAATTTCACCTTGATTTACCTTGCCATCGGTATGGATCAGCAAAAAATAAAGTTGAGTAACAGCGGCCTTGTAGTTCATAATGTTGGATGTAATATAATGTCTGGCTAACAAAATTATGCCACAACATTTTCAGCCTAAAATGGCCTAATTTAGCTGTTTTAGTACTTCATCCAATACCAAAATGGGAATTATTTTTAGAAATCAAGAATCCGGGACGTAAGATATCTGGCAAAAGTGTCCAAATTCTCTATCCTATGGATATCGGAAGAGACCGGTATCGCTTACCCGTCGCGGCAAAAATGGCATTGGCTAAGGCCGGGGCGAACGGCGGAACGGGGGGTTCGCCAACTCCGGTTGGACGCTCCTCGCTGTCAACGAGGTGAACTTCGATTTTTTTCGGCGCATCATCCATTCGGGCGACAAAATAAGTGTCGAAGTTTGTTTGTTCTGTCTGACCGTCCCTGAACGTAATTCCACCCTTTAATGCTGCTCCAGACGCAAACACCGCCCCACCTTCAAACTGGTTCGTCACCGAATTTCGGTTGACAACGATTCCACAATCTACTCCATAAAAGACCTCAGGAATAGATAACTTCCCGGATTCATCAATCGCCACGTGTACGACACATGCGACATAGGTAAGAAAACTGCGGTGAGCACAAATACCCATCCCATGTCCTTTCGGCAGCGATTTACCCCAGCCCGATTTTTCTGCCGCCAGCCCGATCACATTCCGGAATCGACCAGTATTCCAAGGGAATTTTTCCAACGGCTCGTCATAGTTGCTAAACCCCTCCATTAATTTATCAAAAGGAATGTTGCGGTCCGGTCCCAACATTTCGATGAGATTAGTCACCGGATCAACCTTTCTATAGTGGGCTACCTCATCAAGCATGCTTCCTATCGCAAATGCATGTTGAATGTTACTCACAGACCGAAGCCATCCAATCCGGGTTTT
>Ga0299906_10005101_pt1 | contig 10725 bp, 11 predicted proteins | sample RVTome_14_FD_200259 | JGI IMG/M metagenome (GOLD analysis project Ga0299906, IMG submission 200259) | Soil microbial communities from uranium-contaminated site in the Upper Colorado River Basin, Wyoming, United States - RVT145D125 (version 2) ... | reverse complement strand
TCGCTCTCGACCTATATCGACACGTCCATCATCTCCCGCATCAATCGGTCGGCCGACACCGAACGGTGGCATCCGATCGACAGACACTTCGAAACGGTGTTCACTCGCGCCCGCGCCATTTACGAGGATACCGCCGGCGCGTTCAATCCGGCCGTGGGCCCGCTCGTCGACGCCTGGGGATTCGGGCCGGGAGAGCCTCAGGCGCTTCCCGACAGAGATGCCGTCGATGCGCTTTTGGAACTTGTGTCGTTCGATGCTTTCGAGGTTCGTTCCACGCCGCCGGGGGTGCGGAAGCAGAGGGCGGGGGCCCAGCTGGATTTCAGCGCCATCGCCAAGGGCTACGGAGTCGACGCGATGGGCCGGCTGATCGAGGGGTGGGGCGTGGAGAACTATTTCGTCGAGATCGGCGGGGAGGTCCGCACGCGGGGAGAGCACCCCGAAGGACGCCGCTGGCGGATCGGGATCGAGCGGCCTCCTGACGACCCCTCCCGGGCGCCCGAAGTCCAGAGCGTCCTGGCGCTCGAGGATTCCGCGCTCGCGACCTCGGGCGATTACCGCAATTACCGTATCGACCCGGCCGGTCGGAAGATCATCCACATCCTGGATCCCAGGACCGGATATCCGGCAATGACGCCGCTCGTGAGTGTCTCGGTGCTGGCCGGGGACGCGATGACGGCCGACGCCTATGCGACGGCTTTCATGGTGATCGGGCCGGAGGAAGCGCTCGATTTCGTCGAAGCGCGCCAGGAGCTGGAGGCTTATTTCATCGCGAGCGGTCCGGCCGGGAGCGTCATCGAGACGCGCTCATCGGGCTTTCCACCGGCGGTGGAGGAATAGGCGGCCCGGTTTCGCGTCCCGGTGCTCGCACCCGTCGATCTCCCCATCGTCCGCCTTGCCGCAGCCCAGGCATTCGCCGACCTCGTTTCGGAGATACGGGTTGTTCGAAGCGCAGGTGCCGCGGAACTCGCCATCCCGTACCAGTAGAATGCGCAGGGCGAGCAACAGGACGACGGCGCCCAGCATTCCGATACTGACCAGAACGGTGGCCATCAGTAGTGGCCCTGGATGTAGCGCACGAGTTCCTTGTTCTCGAAGTCGGCAGTTTTCTTCTGATGCAGCAGGATGTCGACCTGCGTGATCATGCCGACAGCCCGGCCGTCCTTAACGACGGGAACGTGGCCATGGTCCCTCTGGACCATCTCGTCGAAAACGGCAGCAAGATCGGCATCGGGAGGCGCCGTGAACAGATCGGAGCTCATGAACTTCTCGACGGGCTGGTTCCACAGGTCAGGCTCCCGCCGGGAGCAGCATCGCACCAGGTCGTTCTTCGTGAAAATGCCCGACACGTTCTCCAGGTCGCAGACCAGGAGCGAACTGACGCCGGTATCCAGAAACTTCTGCGCGGCGGCTGCGACGGCCGTGCCTTTCTGGACGCTGTAAACTTCGTGGCCCTTGACGCGGATCAAGTCGGACACCTTCGTCATCGTCCTCCGTTTCGCTCGAGACTCCACTTCGATTATACCGGCATGAACCGGACACAGCGATTCTGAGAGTCCAGCAGATGACACTTGCGGACATCGGCTCGAGTGTACCGCGCGACTCAGGCCCGTACGAGTTCTTCGCCCCTGCCTGCAATGAACGCGCCAGTCAGCGGGCGGGGACGTCCTGCTGCGAGCACAGACAATTTCCCAGCATCGGCCACGGTCTGGTCCCGGGCGATTCACTCGTGCGGCGTTCGGTCCGGAGAGAGCACCGTCGCGCCTGGAAACCGCCGTCGGAGCACCTCCCGCAGGGTGTCACCGAGCGCCAGCCGAAGCCCGGCAGCCGCGGGTGAAGATGTGCCGGTATCCAGCGCCGCGTCGCGCCAGGCCGCGTCGAGTTTTTCCCGACGGATCGAAAGTTGGACGTCGACCTCCGCCACCCAGTGTGCCGGATACTCGAGGTCGCTGTATTCGCCGCGTCCGCGTCCGTGATGCGCGACGACGAGATAGCGAAGCAGCGCCTCCCGAGCGAGGCGATCGAGGGCTTCCGGCTGGAACTGGATGCCCGGCGTGCCGCCCGCGACCAGCTTGTAGGCCCCGCCGAACGCGTAGCCTCCGAGCGCGCCGAGCATCGCCCCGACGATGGCGCCGCCGCCCAGCGTCAGCCCGCCGACCATGATGTCGGCCCCGAGTCCCGCGACGAGGCCGCTGACGGCGCCGCCGGCGATCGCCCCGGTCGTCGGATTGATGGCCTCGTCGCCCTGGACCGCTGCGTCCTCGAGACGACGTTCTACCTGCGCCTGGCTTGTGCCCGAAAGCTGATGCAGCTCGAGGAGCCGTTCCATCAGCCGTCCGGTGGCCGCCTGGACCCGGTCGAACAATGCTCCCATGGCGCGTTCACGATCGGCGCGTGACAGCGCGCGAAGATCCGAGAGGCGCTCTCCCATCCACGACGTTCCCGACTTCGACGGGGAACGGATCGGCTCGCGATCGGCGGCGATTCCGGCCAGATAGAGTGCGATCGCGTCGATCGCCCCCTCGAAGACTCGCAGGTTGCGCGCGTCCCACGCCTCGACGAGCCGGGCCATCGCTTCCTGCTTCTCCCCATCGAGCAGACCCACGACGCGTTCGAGGACGACGCTCTCTTCCACCCAGGTCCGGCTGAACGCGTCGAGCGAGAGGGCCCCGCGCACAGCCTCGAACGACGCCAAGTGGCTGCTCCAGGCCTTCAACGCCGTACCGGCGCCGTCCGTCCCGACCTGATTGAGCAGGACGAGAACGGGGCGGTTTATCCACCTCAGCAGCTCGAGTTCGTGCGCCAGGTACCCGGCCGCCCGCGGATCCTCAGTCGCGTTTACGAGATAGAGCACCACATCCGCCTCGTTCCGAACGTTCCGCACGGCTTCCTGGCTGCACCAGAGAGGACGGTTGAGCGCGCGGTCCCAGGCCTGGTGAAGGAACCAGCCGATCGGGTCGTGCTCGCGGCGCAGACGGTTCATCAGCCGGACCGTATCCCCGAACCCCGGAGTGTCCCAGAGCAGGAGACGCGCCTCGCCGGTCTCGATCAGCGGATGCGCCTCGGCAACGGTCGTCACGTGAGCCTGGTCGCGCACCTCGCCGATCTCGCGGCGAAGCAACGTGCGCGCGAGCGTCGTCTTGCCGACGTTGGTGTGCGATATGAGGCTGAGGGTTACCGCTATCATCTCTTTCCTGGAGGTCGTTTTACGCGAGATCGATCGCCGTCTGGCGCAGGTCGGAAAGCAGCCGCTCCCACGTAGCCCGGCGCTCGCGCACGCGTTCGTCCGAACCGACGCGCTTCCGGTACGTCGCTGTCTCGAGGACGACCATCATTCTCCAGCCGGCGGCATCCAGGCGTTCCCGCAGGTCCTCGAGGAATTCGCCATGGACCTCGGCCTCCGGCGTTTGCGCCAGCGTGAAGACCACGACGACCAGGCCCGAGCCCGGCGCCTCTTCCGGCAATGTGAACCGTTCCGGCGGGTCGCCGTACTCGAGTTCGGCGTCGTCGCGAATCACGGCGCGAGCGCCGGCCTCCTCCTGGATCGCCCGGTGCAGCCGCTCCCGCAGGGAAACGTCCGGCGCACAACTGTAGTAGATGACTCCGACGATCGTAGCCGCGCCGCGGCCGCTCTGAAGCGCGCGCCGGACATAGCTCTCCTCGAGGCGGACCGGCAACCAGCGCGACAGGCGGGCCGCGGTCAGCCCGTCGATCAGCGCGAGCGCCGCGCGCGGGATCATGACGAAGAGGGCCAGGGTCGTCCCCCACAGGTGGATCCATGGCTCCGCGCTTCCATCTCCGGAGGGGCCGCGGATCGGCGCCACGTCGGGGACGGGGATGTTCAAGACGCGGGAGGCCGGTCCGAGCGTCAGGTCGAGGTAGCCCTGAACGGCAGGAGAGTCGAGCCAGGTGCTCTCCCAGGTCGCCCGGTACTCGAACGCGATACCCGAGACGTACATGCCCACCACCGCGCCAAGAGCCATCGCCAGGGCCGCGAAGTGAAGGGCGACCCGTGCCCGCGCCGCGCTCAGGGACGCAGCCGTTTCGAGCCACCGGATCTGGAATCGCTGAACGGCGGCAGTCACGGCAACAGATCGCGTGCTCCCTCCCAGCCGGCGGGCCAGCCCGGCCATCCGGACGCCTTCGAGCCACCGCCCAACCGAAGCCAGACGTCCCTGGGGCGGGTGGTTCGCGCCGAAACGCGCCACGATGCGTTTGACGGCGCGGGTCGCTCGAGCGGCGTAGACGACGAGATTCCACAGCAGGATGCCCGCAAGGGGAAACGCGAGCACGCTGACATGACGCTCGGAACCGATGAGATTCGTCAACGCGCCGCTCAACCCGGCCGCCGCGATCACCGCGACGACGAAGGCGCCCCGGGACGCCGGCGGCTTCAGGACGCGCGCGAGTGCGGGCGCCGCGCGCATAAGATCGTCGGCGAGCAGCGATGCTCGCACGCGAAGCCGGGCGCGATCGTCGTCGGGGCCGGGCGCCTCGTCGAACACACGCCGGCTGGCGGCGGCGCGCGCGCGGGGCGAAAGCAGCACGCCCTCCTGATCTGTCTCCTCGACGGCCTGGACCAATAACAGCGTTCGGGCGTCGCTCTCGCTCAACCGAAGTGGATCGATCATTCCTCCAGCGCTCCGGCCACGGGTCTCGGTCGAGGATGGCTTTCTGAGAGCGGCTTGCGGGCTTCCGAATGCCCCTGGGGCAGGCGTCCTTGTCCTGAAGGGGCGGGCAAATTGGCCGCCTCGGAAACGGGAAAGCCCACGCGTTTGAGTCCGCAGGAGTTCACTGGGAATCCAGTATAATCTTCGACGCGACCAGGCGGTGCATCAACACCAGCCTCCTCGATTCCGCGATACCTATCGATGAGTCGGGCACCGTAACGACATCGTCACAGCCGGCCGTGGGAACGTCGACGTAATCGAGGCCGGGGGTGGCCTCGCTGGATCGGCCCTGGCCACCGTTGGTGACGCCGGGGTTAGATCCAGGCCTCGAGCGGATCCCGCACTTCCAGGAAAGGGAACCGATAAAAATCCGCGTCGCGCGTGTAGATCACCCTGACTCCGTGTTCACGCATGAGGGCAGCGATGTGCAGATCGGTGACGAGGTTGCCGGCGAGCTGAGGAACTTCGTCGATAAGCTCCGCGCACACGTCCTCGTGCCGGGATGTCTCCACCAGAACCTCGAGGCCCGGAGCGGCAAGTACGGCCTCGACGAATCCCCATGCCTCGGTTAACGACCATGGGTCGGGCAGGACGCGTGGGTGGGAGACAACGCGGATGAACCCGTACAGGATTTCCCACGTCACGAACCACGCCGAGGGCTGCGATCGCCAGTTCCGGAGCAACTTCAAACAAGCCGCGTGTTCGGGACAACTCTGATTGGCAGCGTAGATCAGAACGTTCGTATCGACGACAAACATCGGCGGCTAGTCCTCGAGGAAGTCCTCGAGCGCCTCACGATTGGCCACGTTCACGCGGGAAATCCCCCCCTTGAACGTGGGCAAGGGAGGCAGAGTCTTCGCCGCCGACCTGGGAGACCTGAACATCAGACGCAAAGCCGACTCGAGCAGCTCCGACATCGTCCGTCCCTGGCGCGCGGATTCCTCCTTCAACCTCTTCATGATCTTGTCATCGATGTTGAGGGTGGTCTTCATATGGGAAACCATACACTGTGTATGGCTGGAGGTCAAAGCCTTTGGCTGCAACGGCTTCGAGATTCCCACAGCACCTTGTCCAGCAGCAACGTGTCGACCGCCCGACGAGCGTTCAGCTATACTGTACACGCTGCAAGTGAGGCCGGGCGGGGCGACGCGCTTCAGGGCGAGTCGGGGTCATGATGGAAAGTCGGTTTGGACCGAAGGAATGCCGGCCTGGTGGGGCATTCCGACAGGAGAACCTGAATTTTGGCGACCGAGCCGAAAGCCGATCTGGCGCTTGGCAACGTCCTGCGACGGCTGCGGGAATCGCGGCAGCTTTCGGTCCGCACGCTGGCGGCGCGGGCCGGTTTCTCGCCCAGCTTCATATCTCAGGTGGAAAACGGGCAGACCTCGCCGTCGCTGGCGTCTCTCGAGCGGATTGCGACCTCTCTGGGCGTCGGACTGCGCGATCTCTTCGCCGAGACCGAAGGCGCCGGAGCCGGCGTGGTGGGATCGGTCGGCCGCCCGGCGATGACCGGCGAGTGGTCCCGGGCACGGGTGGAGTCTCTGACCACCCCGGGCGAGGGTCCCCGGCTCGAAGCGATCATGGTCCAGGTGCGCTCCGGAGGCGCGAGCGCGAAACGCCCGCATCCCGCCCCGGCCCCGCGGTTCGCGATGGTGTGGGAGGGCGAGGTCGTGTTGCGCCTGGGCGATGCCGAACACCGGCTCCGCCGGGGAGACGCGGTCACGATCCCCGCCGGCGCGCTGCACCGCTGGAAGAACCGGGAAGACCGCGATGCGCGCATCGTCGTGGTAACATTCCGCGCCTGAATGCCGGAAGTCTCGGTCGTCCTTCCGTTGCGTGATTCCGACGAGACGCTCGACGAGTGTCTGGACTCCGGATCCCCGTCGCCTGGATCGACATCGATCCCCGCAAGATCGGCAACGTCGTCCAGGGGGATACCCGTTCGTCGGTCCGATGCGCTTCGCGACGGGCTGAACCGCCCCTTCGTCCTGATCTACGTCACTCGCCACGGCGCCCGCGACGAGGTGGCCGGCGTCCTCGGGCGGTGGGGGTACGAACCAGGCAAAGACTACTTGCCCGTGGGTTGAGATCGGACGGTCACACTCCGCCCTCCGTCTGCCCGGGAACCTCCGGATCGGTGCTGAAGGTGACCCGGGGATTCTCGCGGATCGAATAGGAAAGCTGCCAGTCGGACTGGAACAGAGCGATCAGGCGTTCGTGGCGGTCGCGCGCCAGCGTGGCGCCGGTCGTCGGAAGCTCGACGGCGCCGAGCGCCTCCGGATCGCCGTGGAGCCATCGCGCAACCTGGTAGGGGAGCGGAATGCGCTCGGTTTCGACGTTGTACTCGGTTCGGAGCCGCGACTGGACCAGATCGAGCTGCAGCTCGCCGACGACCGCGACCAGCGGCTTAGGGGACGCGTCCCGGACCGGGCGGAGCACCTGAAGAACGCCTTCTTCCTCCAACTGTTCGAGGCCCTGGTCGAGGCGTTTCCGTCGGGAGACATCGGTCTCCCGGAGGAATGCCGCGCATTCGGGCGGAAAGCGGGGGATGCGGTCGAACCGGAAGTCGCCACCGCCGGTGAGCGTGTCTCCCAGTTGAATCAACCCGGGATTGATCAGGCCGACGATATCCCCCGGGAACGCGTGCGCCACAGCCTCGCGGTCGCGTGCGAAAAAGCGGTGAAGCCGCGCGGCGCGCAGGGTCCGGCGGAGACGCGGGTTGTAGACTTCCATGTCCCTGGAGAACCGCCCCGAGCAGATCCGGAGGAATGCCACGCGGTCCCGATGCCGCGGATCCATGTTGGCCTGGATCTTGAACACCAGCCCGGAAAATTCCGGCGAATCGGGGGACACTTCGCCCGACGAGGTCGCTCGCGCCCCCGGCGGCGGCGCCAGCTCGACCAGCGCCTCGAGGAGCGGCCGGACGCCGGTGTCTTTCAGCGCGGTTCCGAAAAGGACGGGCGTCCGGCCGCCGCGCCGGAACAGTTCCATATCGAGGCGGTCCAGTCCCAGCCCGACGATCAGGCCGAGGTCCTGGCGGAAAGCTTCCCATACCGGGGGACGGACCTGTCCGATGAAGCGGGCCTGGCCGCTCTCCTCCCAACCCGCGTCGGGGACATGGTCCCCGGAAACGAACCGCTTCAGACGCAGATCGTAGAGACCGGCGAAATCCGGGCCGCTGCCGACGGGCCAGTTGAGCGGCGCAGCCTTGATCGCGAGCGACTGCTCGATCTCGTCCAGAAGGCCGAGCGGGTCGCGGCACGGCTGGTCGAGCTTGTTGATGAACGTGATCAGAGGAATACGGCGCCGCCGGCAGACCTCGAAAAGCTTTCGGGTTTGCGGCTCGATGCCTTTCGCGGCGTCCAGCACCATGATCGCGGAATCGACGGCGAACAGCGTGCGGTAGGTGTCCTCGCTGAAGTCCTGGTGTCCGGGCGTGTCCAGGAGATTCAGCATCGAGCCGCCGTACTCGAACTGCAGCACGCTGGAGGTCATCGAGATGCCGCGCTCCTGCTCCATGGCCATCCAGTCCGAGGTCGCATGGCGCCGGCCCTTGCGGCCCCGAACCGCGCCCGCCAGCTCGATGGCGTCGGCGCACAGGAGCAGCTTTTCGGTCAGCGTCGTCTTGCCCGCGTCGGGGTGAGATATGATCGCGAACGTGCGCCGGCGCGCTGCCTGTCTGAGTGTTTCGCTTTCGGGATGCTCTATCGTCGTGTTGGCCACGGTGTACAGTATAGGTAAACAGGCACGGGCTTCCAAGTTCCGGAATGGACAACGACGTCTATCCGGAAACGCCGGTGTGCATTCAGTGCGCCCGTTGAATGGCCCGGAAGCGCCGGCTTCGAGCGTCTCCGAAGCGGTCAACCTCGACAAGGTGGGTTTTGGGGGGGAAGCCCAAACGGCGATTGACAAACGAACCCGGCTCTCGTAACCTGAAAGGTGGCACATTAAGTGCCGAATCCTGTTCGGGCGCTCTTGCCTGTTCGGAAAGTATTAGGATTTGCTCCTACCTCCTTTCCTGCGCAGTTCTCGAAGTCCCTCTACAGACCAAACCTAAGGAAAACAAAATGAGTAAGAAGTTGTACGTTGGAAACCTGTCGTTTCAGACGACGGAGAGCGATCTCAACACCCTGTTCGCACAGGCCGGCGAGGTCGAATCGGTCCGAATCATCACCGACCGGAGCACCGGTCAGTCGCGGGGCTTCGGTTTCGTGGAGATGAACCAGGCAAGCGCCGCCAAGGCGATCTCGCAGTTCAACGGTGCGGAGCTGGACGGTCGCGCCCTCACCGTCAACGAGGCACGGCCGCAGGAGAATCGTCAGGGCGGTGGTGGTGGCGGCAGCAGAGGAGGCTTCGATCGCGGAGGATACGGCCGCTACTGAGCACGCTCCCGGGGGCCGGTTCGATCGGACCGCGCCCCGGGGGATTCTCCCCTCGGCTCGACGCCGGGTTTCCCGGCGTCCGAAAAATGCAGCGGATCCCTGAGGTTTTGTAGTTCCCGATAGTAATAGAGCGGATTCGGACGTTTCGAGCGGAACCCCAGGGCCCTGAGAAACTCGATCTCCCCGATCGTGGCATCTCCACTCAGAGACTTATTCCCGAGGAAGTCTTCAAGGCCCGGCTCGATGTCCGGGGGATGGCCCACCGGGATCTCGACGAAAGCAAACCGCCGCTTCCCGCCAGACGCGAGTCTGGGATTGAGCGTGACCTCGAGGTCGAACGCGATGAGGTCGATATCCCAGGAATCGATCATCGGATCCAGAAACGAGACGCAGGCGTCCCCGGACACGTGGTAGACGTCCGAATCCAGAAATTCGAGAAGCGCGACGCGCATTTCTTCGTAGCTCCGCCCGCTGAGATCGGCCGTCAGCCGCAGCCACTCTTCGTTTCGCAGCTCTTCCCGGGCCAGCCCCTGGGCCGAGTCGAGGATCTTCTGTGTCACCAGCCGTTCGAGCTCGCCGAAGGCCTCCTTCTCGAATATTCGCCGCACCTCGGACTGGCGGCCCACGCCGCATTTGCGGAGGATCAGCCTGCGGCAGTCTCCGAGGAGGGGCCCCGGCGGTTCCGCGACCTTTTTCTGCAGTTCCATCCGTCGCTGGGCTTCCGCGAGTTTCGCAAGCTCGCCTCCGGGAAGCTTCAGGGCCTGCCCGATCTTCTCGTAAATGTCGGTGCGGGCGGGGGCGGGAGGCGCCTTCTTCCGGGACAACAACTGCGAAATATATGATTCGGTAACCTCGGCCGCAGCGGCCAGGTCCTTTTGGCCGAGACCCAGTTCGGTCAGTCGCTGTCTGATCAGGAGCGATATGTCCATGACTGCGTTCTCGCGTTCCGCGAAATGCATAATATTAACCAAAAAAAGTAAAGAAATCAGATAATGTGCATCCGGGGATTTGACACGCGGCGTGACTTAACTCATTATGGTTAATGAGGGGTTGTCCGTCGGCGGCCTTCCAAAACATGCAGATCTGGCGCGCATCTCAGAAAAAAGATCTCAGATTGTATCTTGGCGTGCGATGCAAGCACTGCGAATCGCCGATTCTGTTCGGTCTGGATCAAAGCCAGGGGCACGGACGTTTGCGCCCATGTCTGACCCTCGTCCTGACCTGCTCCGCAGAGGAGTGCGGGCGGCAGGCCGATTACAGCGACGCCCCCGTGTCGCGCTACAGAAGGGACGAGCAGCCCGCGGGCGCGGTGATGGTCGAAGACCGGTCTCGCTGATCAGCCCGCCGCCTCGTTCCCTTCCAGAAGGCCTCCGATTCGCCAGCTTCTGCTCGGATGACGCAGCTTTCTGAGGGCTTTGGCTTCGATCTGACGGATACGCTCCCGCGTTACGGAAAACACCCGGCCAACTTCCTCCAGAGTGTGTTCCTTACCGTCCTCAAGGCCGAATCTCATCTTGATGACACGCTCTTCGCGCGGCGTCAGCGTGTTCAGCACCTGCTCGGTCAGTTCCTGCACGTCGATATTGATCGCCGCGTCGGAGGGCGAAACCGAACCCCGGTCCTCGATGAAATCTCCCAGGTGGCATTCCTCCTCGTGCCCGACCGGCGCCTCCAGG
>Ga0299906_10005100_pt1 | contig 10725 bp, 11 predicted proteins | sample RVTome_14_FD_200259 | JGI IMG/M metagenome (GOLD analysis project Ga0299906, IMG submission 200259) | Soil microbial communities from uranium-contaminated site in the Upper Colorado River Basin, Wyoming, United States - RVT145D125 (version 2) ... | reverse complement strand
GGGTGAGGGCTCTACGGCGATGACGCGGTGGACGTGTGCGGCGAGCGGGATCGCGAAGCGGCCGCCGCCGGCGCCGATATCGAGCCAGTCCTCGTTCGGCCGCGCTTGCTCGAGGAGCAACGGGAGCTCCGCGGACTCCGCGCGGCCGGGGCGGAACTGGCGGGCGCGGGGCTGGTAGAAGTCCTCGTCTGGGACCGACTCGCGCAGACGTTCGATCTGCTCGCGGTTCGCCTCGACGAGCGCGGTCCACGCGGCGAACGCCTCGCCGGCGCTCGGTCGCAGGACGTTGGCGGGCGGTCGCGGGGCCGGGTCGCTCATCGTGCGTCGCTTCCTATGAGGTGCGCGCCGCACGGCGCGCGAGAGGGGTCGTGGTTCTCCAGCCGCTCAGCCCGGGGATTCCCCGATACGGCGCTCGCGACGCTGGCCGAACAATGGGCCTCGGCGCGGCGGAGAGTCGCGGGGAGGGTCGTCGCGTGATTCGGATGACACGGCTCGACGGCACGCAATTCTACGTGAACGCCGAGTTCATTCAGAGCGTCGAGAGCACCCCCGATACGCACGTGGTCCTCCTCAACGGCCACTCCTACGTCGTCCGCGAACGAGACAACGAGATCGTGGAGCGAATCCTCGACTACCGGCGCGCCGCCTACGGCGGGGGCGGCTCCCGCGCCGCCCTGCACCTGCTGCCAACCGACGAGGACTAGACAGGAACCCGCGTGGGCGTCTCCACGATCATCGGCATCGTCGTCGCGGCGATCGGCATCCTTGGCGGATTCACGATCGAGGGCGGCTCGATCATGTCGCTCTTCAACATCCCCGGCTTCATGATCGTCGTCGTCGGCACCCTCGGCGCCACCATCACCTCCTTCCCCCTCAGCGTCACCCTCGGCATCCCCGGCTCCTTCATCCGCGCCGTCACCGGCGGCGGCGGGACCGAGCCCCGCGAGATGGCCGAGCACCTCGTCAGCATGGCCGACAAGGCCCGCCGCGAGGGCCTGCTCTCGCTCGAGGAGGAAGCCCAGAAGGTCGACGAGCCGTTCGCCCGCAAGGGCCTGATGCTCATGATCGACGGCACCGACCCGGAGGCGCTCCAGTCGATCCTCGAGATCGACATGGACCAGGAGGCTGGACGTCTCCGCGAGCAGGCCGAGATCTGGAAGGTCGGCTCCGGCTTCTCGCCCACCCTCGGCGTCCTCGGCGCCGTGATGGGGCTGATCACCGTGCTTGGCAACCTCGGTGGCGACGTCGCCGAGCTCGGTCACGGCATCGCCGTCGCCTTCGTCGCCACCTTCTACGGCGTCGGCCTCGCCAACGTGATCCTGCTCCCCATCAGCACCAAGCTCACCGCCATCTCCGCCGAGCAGCGCCAGGTTCGCGACATGATCCTGGAGGGCATCCTCTCCATCCAGGCCGGCGACAACCCCCGCATCGTCCGCGAGAAGCTCCAGGGCTTCCTCGCCCCCTCCGACCGCATGCCCGACGAGGATGAACAGGAACAGGCGGCCGCCGCGTGAGCCGCCGCAAGCAGGCACACGTCGAGGAGTCCGCCGAGGCGGATGAGCGGTGGGTGATCTCGTACGCCGACCTCGTCACGCTGCTCTTCGGGTTCTTCATCCTCCTCTACGCGACGGCGGACCATAACATCGCCAAGTTCGAATCCCTTGCGCGTGGCCTCTCGGACGCCTTCAACGTGCCGGTCAACGAGGGCCTGCGCGACGGCACCCCGCTCTTCGACGGCGGCTCCGGCTTCGTCCCCGGCGGCGTCGAGGCCACGAACGCCCTCATCGAGAACGACCTCCTGCTGGTCCAGAACCTCGTCCAGGAACGCGCGCTCGCTGAGGGCCTGGTCGGAAAGATCGTCGTCTCCCAGGAAGAGGACGGCATCAGCATCCGGCTCGCCGACAACCTCATCTTCCCGACCGCCAGCGCTGACATCCGGCCCGATGCCCTGCCGCTGCTGGACATCGCCGCCGCCGTCATCAACGAGCTCGACCGCGAGGTGCGGGTCGAGGGTCACACCGACAACGTCCCCGTGACCACCGAACGCTACGCCTCCAACTGGGAGCTCTCCTCGGCGCGCGCGACTGCCGTCCTCCGCTACCTCGTCGACGACGGCGACGTGGACCCCTCGACCGTGTTCGCTGCGGGCTACGGGGAGTTCCGGCCGGTCGCCTCCAACCTGACGCCCGAGGGGCGCGCACTGAACCGTCGCGCGGACCTGGTGATCCTCTACCCCGCCGCGGTGATCGACGGCTCCCTCTCCGACCAGACGTTCGATGTGGTGCCGGGGGCTCCTGGCGATGAGTAGTGGGAAGGGGCCGCGATGGCACTCCTGAAGAAGCCGGCGGTGCTTGCGGTCGTTGGTGTGTTGGCCGGCGTCGTCGTGATGGCGCTCGTGTACACCTTCGTGCTGAGTGGCGGCACCGCCTCGGCCGTCGTCGCCACACCCGAGCCGACGCCCGTGTTCTCCGAGGGCAAGCTGGGACCGCGCCTCACGCTCCAGGATCGTGTCTTCAACCTCCGGAGCCCGGCCTCCGCGCCCATCTACGCCAAGATCCAGACGGTCATCGAGTTCGAGACCACTGACGAGCGTTGGGCCGAGGTGTTCGAGGGCTGCGGCCACGCGATGCGCCTCGCCCCGAAGGCCGCGCCCGCCTCGGCGCTCGTCGCGTCTGCCCGGCCTGGTGCGGTCCCGCCGCCCGCGGACGGGCCGCCCGCCACCTCCGGTGGCGAGGAGGTCGGCCCCTGCGCGGCGCTCGAGGCTGAGCTGCTCCACGAGTTCGAGGCGGAGATCGGCACCGGCGCCCAGCTCATCGAGGACGCCGTCACCACCATCGTCAGCGCCAAGACACCCGACGAGGTCGCCACCACCGAGGGCAAGGAGGCCCTGAAGACCGAGATCAAGCACGCCGTCGAGGCGCTCGTGGAGCACCCGGGTGTGACGCGCGTGCTGTTCATCAACTTCATCACCCAGTAGCAAAGCGGAACGTGACGTGACCCAGAACCGAGCGCTCTCCCAGGGTGAGATCGACGCCCTCCTGAACCAGATCCCCGACGGGGATGAGGGCGGGGAGGAGCGCGGCGGCGGCGTGCCGGCTGCGCTCGAGACCGGGTTCACGCGCGTCATTAAGGCCTACGATTTCCGCCGCCCCGACAAGTTCTCCAAGGAGCAGTGGGGCACGCTGCAATCCATGTACGAAGCGTTCTCCCGCTTCGTCAGCGCCGCCTTCTCCTCGCGTCTGCGGACGCTCGCGACCGTCCGCCTCTCCAGCATCGACCAGGGCCTCTACGAGGAGTGGCAGGCCCAGGTCCCGAGCCAGACTGCCTGCTACGTCCTCTCGATGCAGCCCCTCTCGGGCAACATCGTCGTCGAGTTCAACCTCGATGTCGCCGCCGACGTGATCGACCGGATGCTCGGCGGAAACGGCCTCCTCGTCGATCGCGGTCGCGAGATGTCCGAGGTCGAGACCAGCCTGCTCCGCTCCTTCTCGGCGGTGATCACCCAGTCCTTGCAGGAGATGTGGTCCGCGGTCGTCCCGATCCGCTCCCAGCTCCAGGACTTCGGCCTCGACGCTGGCCTCATCCAGGTCGCCAGCCCAACCGACGTCGTCCTCACCGCGTTCTTCGAGGTGAGCATCGGCAATCGCCTCGGCGCGATGTCGATCTGCATGCCTTACACCGTCCTCGAGCCCGTCACCTCCCAGCTCTCCGCCCAGGTCTGGTTTTCCTCCGGACGTCCGCACGCCTCGACGCCGGAGGAGCGGGCCGTGATGCAGACGCTCATCTCCCGCAGCGAGCTGGAGCTGCAGGTCGAGCTCGGCTCCGTCGAGCTCCCCACCAGCGCGATGTTGGAGCTCGAGGTGGGCGACACGATCGTCCTCGACCGTCGGGTCGGACGACCGCTCGAGCTCATCGTGGACGAGCGGCCGCGGTTCCTCGGCCTGCCCGGGCTCAGCGGCAACCACGTCGCGCTCCGCATCACCGAGGTCGTGGAGCAGGACTACGAGTTCGACGCACCACCCGTGAGCGGCCTGCGCCTGCCGCCCGAAGACGTCGACCTCTCCGAGCCCGAAATCGACGAATCCAACGACAGCGCCGAGGCCACCGCCGACGGGGCGATTGAGATCGCCCTCGACTCGGACGCCGCGTAGCGATGGAGGACAGCCGTGGCCGATGACGAGATGCAGACGCCCGACAACGAGGACGTCACGCCTGACGTCACGCCCGACGCCGCGGACCCGACGCCGCCGGAGGCGGCGGACGACGGCCAGCCGTTGGACGGCCAGCCCGAGGACGCCCCCTCCGAGGACGGCGCGCCGCCATCGCGCCTGGCGGAGATGGCGGACGCCACCCGGCCGCAGGTGTCGCAGGAGGACATCGACCAGCTCTTCGCCGATCAGGACGAGGTCGAGGCCGCGCCCGCGATGCCGGCCGGCGGCGGCGCCATCAACGTCGACGACGGCGCCCTCGCGCTCCTCGGCGAGCACGCCGACGCGATCGCCCCCCTCGCGCGCCGCGGGGCCGAAACCTTGTCGCTCGGCATCGAGTCGGCGACCGGACTGGCCGTCACCGTCGCCTCGGTCCAGGTCACCGCGACCGATTACGCCGAGATCGAAAAAGAGTTCGCGGCGATTCCGCACCTCGGCTTCGAGCTTCGGCTCTCCCTCTCGGAGACCGAATCGCACGTGGCGGGCGCGCTCCTGTCCCTCCCCGACGCCGGCGCGCTCTTCTCGCTCGAGACTGCGCCCGAGCAGATGGAGAACGAAGCGTTCGCCGCCGGCCAGCTCGAGGCCGCCGCGAGCACGCTCCGCGAGCTGCTCGACCTCGTCAGCCTCACCCTCTTCACCGAGGAGCTCTCCGCCGCCGAGGTGATCCTGTCCGACCAACGGATCGACCAGATCGACTCGACGATGACCGTCGTCTCCGACGTCTCGGCTGCATCGCCACCGCTCCGGATCGACGTCGTGCTCGCGCTGGCCAACGGCATCCCCGTCACGTTGACGCTGGTCGTCCCATCCTCCGTCGCCGCCCGCCTCTCCGAGACGATCCGCAACGCCCCGGTCTCCGAGGTCGAGTTCGCCGAACCGACCCTCATCTCCTCGGCCCGGTCTGCCGCCGCCGTCGGCGCACCCGCCGCCGAGGTCTTCGGCGATGCCGCCACATCTGGCGCCTCGGCAGCGCCTCAGTTCGAACGCCCCGCAGCGACCATCGGAGGTTCTCCCGACGTGGAGGTGCACCCGGTTCGATTCCCGCCGCTGCCGGAGTCCGCGGCGCCCGCCACCGCTCAGCGCGGGCTCGACCTGATCATGGACGTCCAGATGCGCGTCGCCGTCGAGCTCGGCCGCAGCACCATGACCGTGGAGGACGTGCTTTCGCTTGGACCCGGCTCTGTCGTCGAGCTGAACAAGCTCGCCGGCGAGCCGGTCGACATCCTCGTCAACGACCGCCTCATCGCCCGCGGCGAGGTCGTCGTCGTCGACGAGAACTTCGGTGTCCGCGTCACCGAGATCATCTCGCCGCGCCGTCGCGCACGCGTGATGGGCGCCTGACGTGCCCGCCACCACTCGAGCCCGGTTCGGGACGGTCGGTCGCCGCCTGGCGCCCGCCTCGCTCGGCGTGCTCGTCGGCCTCGCCGCCGCGCTCCTCGCCAGCGGACGCGCGGCCGCCCAGGAGGTCGCCGCGACGCCCACGATCGGCGGCGGCGTCTCCGGCTACGGCGTCGGGGACTGGGTCGATCTCGTCGTGCGCCTGGGGCTGGTGTTGCTCATCATCTGGGCCGCGATCATGGCGATGCGCTGGTGGGTCCGCCGCATGAACGGCGGCCTCGCCGGCGGCAACGGGCGCCTCGTTCAGATCCTGGAGACCCGCTCGCTCGGTCCGAACCGCTCGCTCCAGCTCGTCAAGCTCGGCAACCGCGCCGTGCTGCTTGGCGTCACCAACGAGCGGATCAGCCCCGTCCTCGAGCTCACCGACCCGGTCGAGATCCAGCGGCTCACGCGGACCGTCGAACAGCAGCAGCCCGAAACGCTCCGCGACGCCATCTCCCGCCTCGGCTCGCTGGCCCGGCGACGTCCGGCCGCAGGCCGCGAGCGGTCCACGACCGCCGCCCGAGACCCGCGCGCCTCGATGCCGCTCCTCGCCGCCCGGCCGGCCGCGTCCGCCGCGGCAGCGCCCGGTCGCCCGAAGCGCAGCCGCTGGGCGACGATCGCGCGGCGCGTCATCGGCCTCGAAGACCCGCCGCTCCGGCGAGTCGCCCAGCCCGCGAGCCTCGGCGGCCAGGCGGCACGCGCCGCCGCGCCGCCCGCCGCCCGACCAGCGCCCGCCCGAGGCTCCGTCGACTCGCCCGCGATGCGCGCCCTTGCGGCGGAGCTGCCGGCCTCGCGCGCCGTCCGCGCACGCAGCGGCTATCGCCAGAGCCAGATCGCAGAGGCCCAGCGCGCCATCGCCTCCGTGCGTGGGGAGCTGCCGCGGTGATGATCCGCGCCCTCCGTCGACACCGCCGCCGGCTGCTCGTGCTGGCGCTCGGCCTCGGCCTGGTACTGCTCGCGACCGGGTGCGTGCAGGCCGACGGCACCACCTCGGTGCCGAACGTTGGCATCGGCCCCGATGCGTCGGAGGACCCGTCGGGCGCGGCCACCGGCGTTCAGCTCCTGGTGCTGCTCACCGTGCTCTCGCTCGCCCCGGCGCTGCTCGTGATGGTCACCAGCTTCACCCGGATCATCATCGTCCTCTCGCTCGTCCGGAACGCGATGGGCGTCCCCCAGCTTCCACCCAACCAGGTGCTGCTCGGGATCGCCTTCCTGCTGACCGTCTTCATCATGGCGCCGGTCTGGACCACCGTGAACGACACCGCCCTCCAGCCCTACCTCAACGGCGAGATCGACCAGGGCGAGGCGATGAGCCGCGCCGAGGCCCCCGTCCGCAAGTTCATGCTCGCCCAGACCCGCGAGAGCGACCTCGAGCTCTTCGTCGGCCTCTCCCAGGAGACCCGGCCCGAAAACATCGACGAGGTCTCGACCTACGTGGTGATCCCCGGGTTCATCGTCAGCGAGCTCAAGACGGCCTTCCAGATGGGATTCATCATCTTCGTGCCGTTCCTGATCATCGATGTCGTCGTCTCTTCGGCGCTGCTGTCGATGGGAATGATGATGCTGCCCCCGGTGGTGGTGTCGCTGCCGTTCAAGATCCTGCTGTTCGTGCTGGTCGACGGGTGGAGCCTGATCATCGGCTCCCTCGTCACCAGCTTTGTCGTGTGACCGCGCGGAAGAAGGAGGGAGCCGATGGGCGATGGCATCGTGGTGTCGCTGGCCCAGGACGCGTTGATGACGGCGCTGCTCGTCTCGGCGCCGATCCTGATCGTCAGCCTGGTGATCGGCCTCGTGATCTCCGTCTTCCAGGCGATGACCCAGATCAACGAGGTCACGCTCACCTTCGTGCCGAAGATCCTCGGCGTCTTCGCCGTCGCCGCCATCCTTGGGCCGTGGATGGTCGGGACGATGGTGAGCTACACCACCCGCCTCTACTCCACCCTGCCCCTGATCGCCGGGTAGCCGCCCTCGATGCTTGCCGAGCTGTTCGCCGTTTCGCCCGAGTGGTCGGCGGCCTTCTTGCTCGCGTTCGCGCGCATCGGCGCGGCGATCGTGCCGATGCCTGTCTTCGGCGCCAGCGGCGTCCCTTCGCAGACGAAGATCGCGCTCGCCCTCCTGCTCTCGCTGATCGTCCTGCCGCTCACCGAGGTGCCCGCCCAGCCCGTCTCCACCAACCTCCTCGTCTTCGCCTCGCTCGTCGGCTCCGAGGTGCTGGTGGGTCTCGCCGTCGGCATCGCCGTGATGCTCGTGTTCCACGGACTAGAGATGGGCGCTCAGCTCGTCGGCGTCCAGATGGGCTTCGCGATCGGCGAGGTGTTCGACCCCCTCACCGGCGGTCGGATCGCCACCGTCGAGCAGTTCTACCGGATCCTCGCCACCCTCGTCTTCTTCGCCGTCAACGGTCACTACCTCGTGATCCAGGCCCTCCTCCAGACCTTCGACGTCGTGCCGGCCGGAAGCGCCGACCTGACGCTGATCGCGGGCGACCGCGTGATCCCCTTTTTCACCTCGCTATTTGTCGTCGCCCTGCGCATCTCGCTGCCCGTCATCGGCGCGCTGATCCTCACCGACCTCGCGCTGGCGCTCGTCGGGCGGACCGTGCCACAGATGAACGTGCTGGTCGTGGGATTCCCGATCAAGATCGGCGTTGGCCTGCTCGTGCTTACCGCCTCGATGCCCTTGATGGTCGCCTTCATGGGCTCCGTCTTCGGCCAGGCGCTGCTCGACGTCAACGGGTTCCTGGTGCCCTAGATGGCCGGCGAACGCACCGAGCAACCCACGCCGCGACGGCTCGAGGACGCGCGCAAGCGCGGTCAGGTCGCCCGCAGCCGCGAGGTCGACAGCGCCCTCGTGCTGCTTGCCACCTTCGCCGTCTTTCGCTTCGGCGGCGGCATGATGTGGTCCTCCGCCGAGCGGTTGATGCTGGACACCTACTCGGAGCTCGAGCGCGACCCGCTGACCGTGGACCTCACCTCCGCGCTCGGAGCCGACTTGGTGGTGCGGGCGATGGTGATCCTCGCTCCGCTGCTCCTCGCCGTCGTCGCGACGGCGGTGCTCGGCGGCATCGCCCAGACCGGCGGACCCATGTTCACCGTGCAGGCGCTCAAGCCCCAGGGCTCCCGCATGAACCCGCTGCAAGGCGCGAAACGGATCTTCGCCAGCAAGCAGGCCCTCGCTCAGCTCATGAAGAGCCTCGCGAAGTTCGCCGTGCTCGGTGGCGTCGCCACGCTGGTGCTCTGGCGCCGCTGGGAGGAGCTGACCGCCATCGGTCTCACCGCCGGGCTGCTGCCCTCGCTCGGTCTGCTCGTCGACCTCGCCTTCGACCTCGTGCTTGCCGTCACCGGCGTGATGCTCGTGCTCGCCGCCGCCGATTTCATGTTCCAGCGCTACGACTTCACTGGCCAGATGCGAATGACCCGCCAGGACGTCAAGGACGAGCAGCGACAGACCGAGGGCGACCCGCAAGTCCGCGCCCAGATGGCCCGGCTCCGCCGCTCGCTCCTCACGAGGGTGATGCAGTCCGTCCCCAGCGCGGACGTCGTCCTCGTCAACCCCACCCACTACGCCGTCGCCCTGCGCTACGACCCCGCCAGCTCGAACGCGCCCGTCGTCGTCGCCAAGGGCGCTCGGCTGATCGCCCAGCGAATCCGCGAGGTTGCCGAGGAGCACCAGATCCCCGTGATCCGCAACGCCCCCCTTACCCGCACCCTCTACGCCGTCGCCGAGGTCGGCCGCGAGATCCCGCCCGAACTCTACGAGGCCGTCGCCGAGGTCCTCGCCTTCGTCTACCGGCTCCGCGCCGGCCAGGCCACCTGGAGCGACGCGCCCGTCGATCTCGCTGGAGCGGCCGCGTGAGCCGCCTCAGCCCCCTCCCGCGGTTCGTTGATCGGAGTGCTCGATGCTAGGCGTGCTCGCTCGCCAGGCGGATATCGTCATCGCGGCCGCCGTCATCCTGATCGTCGGGATGATGGTCATCCCGCTGCCGCCGGCCCTGCTCAGCCTGCTCATCGTCACGAACATCGCGATCGCGATCACGATCCTCCTGATCGCGATGTACACGCGCGAGGTGCTGGAATTCAGCATCTTCCCCTCGCTGCTGCTGCTGGTGACCCTCTTCCGTCTCGCGATCAACGTCGCCTCCACCCGCCTCATCCTCCTCGGCACCGACGCCGGCGCGGTCATCGAGTCGTTCGGTCACTTCGTCGTCGGCGGCTCGATTGTCGTCGGCATCGTCGTCTTCCTGATCCTCCTCGTCGTCCAGTTCGTCGTCATCACCAACGGTGCCGGACGCGTCGCCGAGGTCGCCGCGCGCTTCACCCTCGACGCGATGCCCGGCAAGCAGATGTCGATCGACGCCGACCTCAACGCCGGCCTCATCTCCGAGGCCCAGGCCCGCCAACGCCGCGAGCAGATCTCCGCCGAGGCCGACTTCTACGGCGCGATGGACGGTGCCTCGAAGTTCGTCAAGGGCGACGCGATCGCCGGCCTGATCATCGTCTCGATCAACCTCATCGGCGGGATCGCCATCGGCGTCATGCAGAACGGGCTGAGCCCGGGCGATGCCGTGGCGACCTACTCCCTGCTGACCGTCGGCGACGGCCTCGTCTCGCAGATCCCGGCGCTCCTCATCTCCACCGCCACCGGCATCATCGTCACCCGCGCCTCCTCCGAGGCCCACCTCGGTAGTGACATCGGCCGCCAGCTCTTCTCCAACCCGCGGGCGCTCTTCACGGTCTCCGCCGTCCTCGGCGGATTCGGCCTGGTGCCGGGCCTTCCCCTATCCCCGTTCCTCGCCCTCGCCGCAATCATGGGGGTTGCGGGGTACCTCGTCAGGGAGCGTCAACTGGCCGCCGAAGCCGAAGCCGCCGGAGAGATCGCCGAGACGCGCGCTCAGGACGAGCGCAACGTCGACTCCGTCATGTCCGTTCTCCACGTCGACCCCCTCGAGGTCGAGGTCGGCTACGGCCTGATCCCGCTCGTCGACGAGTCCCACGGCGGCAACGTGCTCCACCGGATCACGATCATGCGCCGCCAGATGGCCTCCGAGCTCGGCATCGTCGTGCCCATGATCCGCATCCGCGACAACCTCCAGCTCCCCGCCCACCGCTACGTCGTCAAGCTCCGCGGCATCGAGATC